>Ga0209040_10004952_pt1 | contig 9974 bp, 7 predicted proteins | sample BogFormECP12_OM3_FD_188240 | JGI IMG/M metagenome (GOLD analysis project Ga0209040, IMG submission 188240) | Bog forest soil microbial communities from Calvert Island, British Columbia, Canada - ECP12_OM3 (SPAdes) (version 2) | ecosystem: Environmental > Aquatic > Freshwater > Wetlands > Bog ... | reverse complement strand
CACCACAACGCAATTCACCGTACCGGCAGTCGCGAAGGCCGTCGCGGCCGCCGTCCCCGATCGCGACCTGGTGATCCGGGGTGAACGGCGCTACAGCTACGAGCAGGTCATCGAGCGGGCGAACCGGCTCGCCGCCTACCTGCAGTCGCGGGGCCTGGGGTGCCACACGGAGCGCTCGTCGCTCGCCGGCCACGAGGTGGGTCAGGACTTGCTCGGCCTGTACGCCTACAACGGGAACGAATTCGTCGAGGCGTTGCTGGGCAGCTTCCAAGCGCGAGTCGCCCCCTTCAACGTCAACTTCCGGTATGTCAAGAGCGAGTTGCAATATCTCCTGAAGGATGCCGGGGCGAGCGCCCTGATCTACCATGCCGCGTTCGCGCCACGAGTCGCCGAAATCCTGCCGGATCTTCCGCAACTGCGCGTCCTGATTCAGATCGCCGACGACTCGGGCAACGACTTGGTCTACGGCGCGGTGGATTACGAGACGGTCATAGCGTCCAGTTCGCCGGAAGGGCCGCCGGCGCGGCACTCGCCCGACGACCTGTACGTCCTCTACACCGGTGGCACGACGGGGATGCCGAAGGGCGTGTTGTGGCGCCAGCACGACATCTTCATGACGTCCTTCGGCGGGCGAAACCTCATGACCGGCGAGCCCTTCGGCTCCGTCGACGAGATCGTGGCAGGAGCGGCCGCAGGCCCCGGCACCAAATTGATGATTCTGCCGCCGCTGATCCATGGTGCGGCCCAGTGGAGCGTGATGATGGCGATCACAACGGGGCAGTCCGTCGTCTTCCCTTCGGTCGTTGATCATTTGGACGCCGAAGACGTCGTGCGCACCATCGAGCGTGAGCGGGTGACGGTGGTGACCGTGGTCGGTGATGCGATGGCGCGACCGTTGGTCGCCGCGATCGAGAAGGGCATCGCCGACGTGTCGTCCTTGGCTGTAGTGGCCAATGGCGGCGCGCTGCTGACTCCGTACGTCAAGCAACGCCTGATCGAGGCGCTGCCGAACGCTGTCGTGGTCGATGGCGTCGGATCCTCGGAGACGGGTGCGCAGATGCACCACATGTCCACGTCGGGGGCCGTGTCGACCGGAACCTTCAACGCCGGGCCGGACACCTTCGTGGCGGCCGACGACCTGGCCACGATCCTGCCACTCGGCCACGACGGCATCGGCTGGCTGGCGCAACGCGGCTACGTTCCGCTGGGTTACAAGGGCGACGCGGCGAAGACCGCCACGACATTCCCGGTGATCGATGGGGTGCGGTACGCGGTCCCCGGCGACCGCGCGCGGCACCGCGCCGACGGCTCCATCGAGTTGCTGGGACGCGATTCGGTGACCATCAATTCCGGGGGCGAGAAGATCTTCGTCGAAGAGGTCGAAACCGCGATCGCGTCGCACCCCGCGGTGGCCGACGTGGTGGTCGCCGGGAGGCCGAGCGAGCGCTGGGGCCAGGAGGTGGTTGCCGTCGTCGCCCTCGCCGAAGGCGCCCAGGCCGACGCCGACGAGCTGGTCGCCCACGCCGCGCAGTCGCTGGCCCGCTACAAACTTCCCAAGGCCATCGTCTTCCGTCCGGTGATCGAGCGCAGCCCGTCGGGCAAGGCCGACTACCGGTGGGCACGCGAGCAGGCGCTGAATGGCTAATCATGTTGCGGCAGGGTCAATGCGTGGACAATTCATGAAGTACCAAGATCGAGTCGCCGTCGTCACCGGTGCCGGCTCCGGCATCGGCCGCGCACTGACGCTTGCGCTAACACACAACGGCGCACACGTCGCAGCATCCGACATCGACCAAACGGGCTTGGCCGAAACCCAAACGGCTTGTCCGCCCGGCCAAGTCACCACGTACCACGTCGATGTCGCGGACCGCGAGGCGGTCGTCGCATACGCCGAAGATGTACGCCGCGACCTCGGACCCGCGTCAATGGTGTTCAACAACGCCGGCGTTGATCTCTTCGCCAGCGTGGCAGACATGTCTTGGACCGACTACGACTGGCTGATCGGCATCAACATCGGCGGGGTCGTCAACGGAACCAAGGCCTTCCTGCCGCAGCTCATCGAGTCGGGCTCGCCGCAGCGCCCCGCACGATTAATCAACCTGTCCAGTGCCTTCGGCCTCATCGCCGTGCCCTACCAAGGTGCCTATAGCACTTCAAAATTCGCGGTGCGCGGCTTCACGGAGGCGCTCCGGCAGGAGATGATCATTGAACGCCATCCCGTGACGGTGCACTGTGTGCACCCAGGCGTCGTGCGTACCAACTTCGGAGCGAACATGCGCACCGCGGACACCGAGGATCCCGAGCTCGCAGCCAAACACTTTCAGCGTGCGGCACTCACCTCTCCCGCGAAGGCCGCCCGGGTCATTCTGCGAGGAGCCGACAAGAACCGCGCCAGAATCCTCATCGGGCCCGACGGGCGCGCCATGGCAGCGATGCCTCGCCTCCTCGGTGCGGGATACGAAGGCCTTTTGGCCCGCGTCGCGAGGCTGGCGAACTTCGGTTCGACCCGCGCCGGCCGCTGAGATCGAGACGGCCGCGCCCATATTGCCTACTGTAATTATTACAGTACGATCTTACGCAAGGACCGCCCGTTCCTGCTGAAGATGCTGGAGATCTAGGTGACGACCAACGTTCACACCGGCGCCCAAACCGGCGAAGCGACCGTTAGCGTGCGTGACCCCTACCCGTTCTTTGCGCATAAGCGGCGGCAAGCCGGCGTGTTCTACGGGACGGTCATGGACTACTCCAAGACGCCCGAGTCCCTGCTGCCCAAGCGGGAGTACTCGGCGGTGTCGTTCGACGCGGTGAACACGGTGTTCCGCGACGGCCGGGTCTTCAGCTCCAAGCCGTACGACAAGACGATCGGCCTGTTCATGGGGCCGACCATTCTGGCGATGGAGGGGAAGAAGCACCGCGACCATCGCAACCTGGTGTCCGCGGCGTTCAAGTCCAAGGCGCTGGCGCGGTGGGAAAACACCATCGTGCGGCCGATCTGCAACACGCTGATCGACGAGTTCGTCGACGCCGGCGCAGCCGACCTGGTCCGCCAGTTCACTTTCGAATTCCCCACCCGCGTCATCGCCCAACTGCTGGGGCTGCCGGCCGAAGACCTGCCGATGTTCCGCAAGCGCGCCGTGCAGTTGATCAGCTACAACGTCAACTACGAGCGGGCCTTTGAGGCATCGGCGGCGCTGAAGGATTACTTTCTCGAGCAGATCGAGCAGCGCAAATCCAAACCCACCGAGGACATCATCGGCGACCTGGTCACCGCGGACATCGATGGCGAAAGACTCAGCGACGAAGCGATTTACTCCTTCCTGCGCCTGCTGCTGCCCGCGGGGCTGGAGACCACGTACCGGTCGTCGGGGAACCTGCTTTATCTGCTGCTGACTCATCCGGATCAGTTCGCGGCGGTGCAAGCGGACCGCGAGCTGATCGGTCAGGCGATCGAGGAGGGTCTGCGCTTCGAGACGCCCCTGACCACCGTGCAGCGTTTCGCGACGGAAGACACGGAGCTGGAAGGGGTCGAGATTCCGGCGCGCTCGGTGATCGGCGTGTGCATCGGTTCCGCGAATCGGGACGAGCGACGCTGGGAACGATCGGAAGAATTCGACATCTTCCGCAAGCACATGCCGCACATCTCCTTCGCCGCCGGTGAGCACACCTGTCTGGGTCTGCACCTGGCGCGGCTGGAAACCCGAGTCGCACTCGAGTGCCTGCTGAATCGGTTGACGAACATCAACCTACTGACCGACGGCGACCCACACATCCACGGCCAACCCTTCCGTTCGCCGACGGCCCTTCCGGTGACGTTCGACGCGAAGTAGGGTCCCGGAAATGGTGAAGGTAATGGCGGGCTTTCGAGTCCTGGAGCTCGCGCAGTTCACGTTCGTGCCGGCGGCGGGCGCGATCCTCGCCGACTGGGGCGCGGACGTCATCAAGGTCGAGCATCCGGTCCGCGGGGACACGCAACGCGGCTTCCTCAACATGGGCGGCATCCAGGTCGACCCGGATCGACACCCGCTGATGGAACACCCCAACCGGGGCAAGCGCAGCGTCGGCATCGACGTTTCCACGCCGGGCGGTCAGGAAGTCCTCTACGAATTGGCCAAGGCTTCCGACGTGTTCCTGACCAATTACATGCCCGTGCACCGGCAGAAGCACAAGTTCGACGTGGAACACATCCGCGCGGTGAACCCGAACATCGTCTATGCGCGCGGCTCGGCCTATGGCGACAAGGGAGTCGAGCGCGACGTCGGTGGCTACGACGGGACGGCATTCTGGACTCGCAGCGGCATCGGCTACGCGCTGACGCCGGAAGAGCTGGGCGGCGCACTGCCCCAAGGCATTCCCGCCTTCGGCGACTCCATCGGCGGCATGTTCATCGCGGGCGGCATCTCGGCCGCGCTGCTGCATCGCGAACGAACCGGCGAAGCCCTGGAACTCGACGTGTCGTTGCTGAGCACCGCCTGGTGGGCCGCGGGCGCAAGCATGACGCAGGGCATGGAGACCGGCGAGGTGATGCGCAACGCCATGCCGGGATCCGCCAACCCGTCGGTGAATCCGTTCATGGGCAACTACCTGACCTCCGACGGCGGCACGATCAACCTGTGCATCATCAGCCCGACGGGCCTCATCCGCGACACGTTTGAGCATCTCGGTATCCCCGAGGCCGCCGACGATCCCCGTTTCGCCGACGTGCTCCCGCTGATCCAAAACGCCGATGCGGCCGCCGAATTGATCGCGAAGGCCTTCGCCGGCAAGCCCTTTGAGTACTGGCGGCAGCATTTGAAAACCATGAAGGGACAGTGGGCGCCGTTCCAGAGCCTGCTCGACCTGGCCGAGGACGAGCAGGCCATCGCCAACGACATGATCGCCGAGGTCGAGCTCGCCAGCGGCGGAGAGCCATTCCGCGTCGTCCGCGGCCCGGTCCAGTTCAACCATGAGCCGCTGGTGACGACGCGGGCGCCGCAGGCGAGCGAGCACACCGAACTCGTCCTGATGGAGCTGGGGATGGACTGGGACCGGATCGCCGAACTGAAGGAGTCGGGAGCCATAGCGTGAAGGACAGCATGAACGACGTTGCCGTGATTGGGGTGGGTCTGCACCCGTTCGGTCGCTTCGAGGGCAAGTCCGCGATGCAGATGGGCGCCGACGCGATCAAGCTCGCGCTCGCCGACGCGGGGCTCGAATGGAAGGACGTTCAGTTCGCCGTCGGTGGCAGCTGGACGGTGGCCAACCCCGACGCGATCGTCGGCATGGTGGGGCTCACCGGAATTCCGTTCACCGATGTGTTCAACGCCTGCGCCACGGCCGCCAGCGCCACAAAGCTGTGCGCCGACAGCATCCGGCTGGGTGACTACGACATCGGTATCGCCGTCGGCATGGACAAGCACCCGCGCGGCGCATTCACCGAAGACCCGGCACTGGTTGGGATGCCGAGCTGGTATGCCCAGAACGGCCAATACCTCACCACCAAGTTCTTCGGCATGAAGGCCAACCGCTACCTGCACGACCATGGCATCTCTACCGGCACGCTCGCCAAGGTCGCGGCCAAGAACTTCCGCAACGGGGCGTTGAATCCCAACGCCTTTCGCCGCAAGCCGATGTCCGAAGAGGACATCCTCAACTCCCCGATATTGAATTACCCGCTGACCCAGTACATGTTCTGCGCTCCCGACGAAGGGGCCGCCGCGGTCGTGATGTGCCGCGCCGACATCGCGCACCGGTTCACCGAGAAGCCCGTCTTCGTCCGCGCGGTCGAGGTCCGCACCCGCCGGTACGGCGCGTACGAGGTAAACACCACCTACGCACCGGTCGACGAGGATGTGTCACCGACCGTCTACGCCGCGAAGGCCGCGTTCGAAAAAGCCTGCGTGGCACCGGAAGACGTCGACGTCATACAGCTACAGGACACCGACGCCGGCGCGGAGCTGATCCACATGGCCGAGGCCGGATTTTGCGCCGACGGCGAGCAGGAAAAGCTCCTGGCCGACGGCGCCACCGAGATCACCGGTGCGATGCCGGTCAACACCGACGGCGGGCTGATCGCCAACGGCGAGCCGATCGGGGCGTCCGGGCTGCGCCAGGTGCACGAACTGGTGCGCCAATTGCGGGGCGAGGCCGGTGACCGCCAGGTTCCCGGAACGCCGCGAGTCGGGTTCGCGCAGGTTTACGGCGCCCCCGGCACCGCCGCCGCCACGATCCTGACGACCTGAGCCTTCGCCGAACGTGCAGTCAGCGCGAAAATTGCGATGATTTCTCGCGCTGAATGCACGTTGGGCGCTGGTTAACTAGCGCTCTTCGCCGGCGGTGAGTAGTTGGGCTTGCCCAGGCCAAGCATGTACTGGCCGATCATGTTGCGGAACACCTCTAGCGTGCCGCCGTAGATCCCAACCAGGGGGGCGAACCGGTAGGCGTACTCGGCGCTGCCGTCGTCGGCGGCCCCGTCGGTCCCGAACGGCAGCGTCGATGCGGCGCCGAGGATGTCCATCAGATCCGGGGAGATGTCCCGCATCGTTTGTGCGATCGCCACCCGGCCGAAGATGCTCGGGGACGACAGTGCGATTTCCAACCGGGCGGCGCTGCGGCCCAATCGGTAGGCGACCGACTTGTCGTCGATCAGCCGGCGCCCATCGGGGTCGGGCCGGGTCACGCGCGCCGCGGCCTTGTCGACAGCCTCGGACATAAACCCGGCCTGGTGCATCATGATCGAGGTGTCCTGCAGCCCGTCGGGCGCCGCCGCCACCGCGCCGTGCTCGACGTTGAGCGGCTCGCGCAGCACGGTCCAGCCGGCGTTCACCTCGCCCAGCCGGTATTTGTCGTCGACGCGAACGTCGCTGTAGTAGACGATGTTGGTCCGGTCGCCGTCCACGGTGCGGATGCCCTGGATGTCGATGCCCGGGGAATCCAGCGGAACCAGGAACATGGTCAGGCTCTTGTGTTTCCGCGCGTCCGGGGCGGTATTGGTAATCAGGAACACGTACTGGCAGTTGTGCGCACCGGTGGTAAACATCTTGGAGCCGTTGATGATCCACGCATCACCATCGCGCACCGCGCGGGTCTTGCAGGTGGCCACATCGGAGCCGCCATCGGGCTCGGTGTATCCGAGGCAGAGCCGGACCTCGCCGCTGAAGACTTTTGGCAGCACCTCGTCGCGCAGTTCGGGTGAACCGAACTTCGCCACCGAACGCGCCACCATCGCGGTGGTCCCCCACGTCACCCAGGGCACGTGGACCCGCCGCTTCTCCAGCTCCCAGATGCGGCGCCGGACCCGGCTGAACCCGCCCTCGGATTCCGGCTTCCACTCGGACTCCAAATAGCCTGCGGCGCCGAGCTTCAGGTGCAGACCCTCATCGAAGTTATCGCCCGTCTCGCGGTCGCGACGCCTGACCTCGTCGGTCATGTGTGTACTCAGGAAGCTACGTGCCTCCTCGCGGAAGGCCTGGTCTTCCGCGGAGAGCTCGACCGGGGAGAAGTCCATCGTTTCCTCCTGTCCTAAGCCGGCTGCGGTGCGCTCTCGCGGGCCGCGACGATCTCGGCGACCCGCAGGGCGGTGGCACCCGGATCCCCGCCGGCCAGAGGCCAGCCCCTGGCGCGCACCAGATACGCCGCAGCCGCAGCTTCGGCGGAAACCCCGAGGCCGCCCTGGATGTGGACCGCCATCGTCGCCGCCTTGGCGGCCTCCTCGGCCATGAAAACGAAAGCGGAAGGCGCCAACTCGGGTCGTTCGCCGGGTTCGTTGTCCAGGAACCAGGCGGCCCGCCGGGCGAGGTTACGCCCGCCCTGAACGGTGATGGCCATGTTCGCGAGCGGGTGCGAGATGGCCTGCAGCGTGGAGATCGGCACGCCCAGCGTGTAGCGGGTCTTGGCGAACTCCGCGGCGATGGTCATCGTCTCCTCGACCAGACCCACCAGGGCCGACGCGGTCAGCAGCCGCCATTCATCGAGGGCCCGTTGGTATTTCGCCACCGCGTCGGGTCCCTGAGCCACGACCGTACGGGTGTCGGCGGCGGCGGGGTCAACCCAGGCCATCGGCAGGCGGCCGATGTTGTCGACCTTCGCCGGCCTGGTGGAAAATGAGAGGAGCACGACCGCCCCGTCCTGTGCACTGCCGTCGAGGACGATGATGTGGTCGGCAATCGACCCCGTCGGAATCAGCCGGACGCCCCGTGGGCTGTCGATGCGTGCATCGAGTGCGGCGAGCTGTTCACCGCCGGCTATAGCCTCGGAACCGGCGGTCTCGGCGCCCAGGCCTCCCAGGCGCGCCAGCAGCCGGGAGGCACACACGTGATCGATCCACGGAACCGGTGCCAGCGACCGGCCGATTTCTTCGGCCACCAGGGTGAGATCGACCAGCGTCGCACCGTCGCCACCGCAGGACTCCGGCAGCGCCATCGTGGTAGCGCCCATCGCGCACAGCCGCTCCCACAGGTTCTTGTCGAACCCGGATGGTTCTGCCGCGCGCACCGTTTCGATCGAGCAGTGGGTCTTGAAGAATTGCTTGTAGGCGTCCTGCAGCGCCACATGGTCGTCGGACAGGCTGTAGTCGAGTCTGCGCAGTTCGAAGCGGTCCATGGTCAGTGTTCCTTCCCGAAGAAGAATTCCCGCGCGTTGTTGTGGAGGTAGTTGTCCAGCACCTCGGGTGGCAGGTCCAGCGCGCGGGCTTCGGGTATCACCCGTCGCATGCGCAGCACCGGCCAGTCCGACGCGTAGATCACCTTGTTCGGGCCACGCGTTCGCATGTAGTGCAGCAGGCTTTCCGGCAGTCGCTTGGGCGACCACGCCGACGTCATCAGGCGCAGGTTGGCGTACTTGAGCAGCAACCGGATCGCGACGTCCCACCACGGGTCGGCCCCGTGAATCATGCACAGCTTCAGCTCGGGGAACCGCACGCACACCCGGTCCAGGTGCATGGGATGCTGCACCTCCCCGGGTATGGGCGGTCCCGGGATCCCGGTGTTGATGCAAAGCGGCAAATCCAGTTCCGCGCATTTGGCGTAGAGCGGGTAGTAGACGGCGTCGCTGGGCGGATACTGCCCGTCACCCCAAAAGCTCGGTCCCACTACGGCGTACGCGACCGGCAGGTCGCCGACGACGGCGGTCAATTCGCGTAAGGAACACACCGGACGCAGCAGGTTGACCCCACCCATCGCCAGTGCGAAGCGGTCCGGCTTGGCTTCGATGAACTTGCGCGCGGTGGTGGACGGGCTGGCGATCGAGTCCATCAGGATCGCCCGCTGCACACCCTGCTCGTCCATCTCGTCGAGCAGCTCGGACAGATCGACGGGCTCGAACATCGACTCGGGGCCCTTGAAGTAGTCGTCCCTGACCTTGAGCATCCAGGTGGGCTGGGATTCGGTTTCGCCGAAGTGCACGTTGATCAGGCAGTCAATCGCTTTGGTGTTCATGACACCTTCTGTTCGGCTTGTTCTCGGGCCCAACGGTAGTTGGGCTTGCCGTTGCCGAGGCGCTGAATCTGCTCGACGAAGATGAACGCCTTGGGCGCCTTGAAATGCGCCAGCTGCGAAGTGCAAAAGGTATAGAGAGCCCGCCCGTCCGAGGCGAGGTCGCCACCCGGATGCGGCGCGACGAGCGCGACGACTTCCTGACCCCACCGCTCGCTTGGCCGTCCAACCACCAGGGCGTCGGCGACGCCCGGATGTGCGCGCAGTACTTCCTCGACCTCCTCGACGAACACCTTTTCGCCCCCGGTGTTCACGACCAGCGAGTCACGGCCGAAAAGGCGGATGGTGCCGTCCCTTTCAATCGATGCCCGGTCACCCGGTATCACCACCCGCCGGCCCTCGATCACCGGGAAGGTGCGTCGGGTGGCTTCGGCATCGTCGAAGTACCCGAGCGGAATCCGGCCCGTCCTGGCGGCCCAGCCAATCTCCTCCTCGCCGGGGCGCAGGAATCGGCTACGGTCGGCAGAGACGACCGTAACACCGTCCCTGGGTTCGAATGTCTCGCTC
>Ga0209040_10004950_pt1 | contig 9977 bp, 8 predicted proteins | sample BogFormECP12_OM3_FD_188240 | JGI IMG/M metagenome (GOLD analysis project Ga0209040, IMG submission 188240) | Bog forest soil microbial communities from Calvert Island, British Columbia, Canada - ECP12_OM3 (SPAdes) (version 2) | ecosystem: Environmental > Aquatic > Freshwater > Wetlands > Bog ... | reverse complement strand
TCTCTCGAAGGGCTTTCCGGGAGACAAGTTCATCTTCTCCACAGCCGTTGATCCCTCTCACCTCGTCCCGGATTATCCGTGGTTCATGCAGCGGTATGTGGAGGCTACTTTTGATGTCACGGTGGTCGTAGTCAGGAATCGCCTTTTTGCGTTCAAACTGGCCCGGGATTTCCTGGAGACCAGCATCGACTGGCGTGCGATCCCCAACAAAGAGAATGCCTGGACCCCCATCGAACTTCCGGAAGCGACCCGCTCCGCAATTCTGCGCTACATGCATGAGTTACGTTTGCATTTCGGCCGCCTCGATTTCCTGATGGATGCAAGTGGGGAGCTGCATTTCTGCGAAGTTAACCCCAATCCGCAGTACGCATGGCTCGACTTCGAAGGAACGTGCGGACTGTTGTCGGCAGTCCTCGACGAACTCTCGCCGGCAACGGAACGGCATGCGATTCCTGTCGCGCACCCGCTGGCGCCCGTGACCGGCGACCGCGACCGGCGACCTCACCAGCTTATCAGGTGAGTGTTGAGCCCAAGACATCAGGCCTGGATGAGGCCATATCATGAAAAGACTGACGTTTTGCGATGTCCGGATCAACTATCCACGGTGTACGCTTCTCTATGATATCGACGGCGCGAAGCTTGCAAAATATGTGAACGTAGCGAATCTGCCGGCGGCGGACTTCTGGACTGCAGACCAGTCCACGATCCGGCATCTTCTGGCCCACATCGGGATGGCCTATGTCCCTCAACTGTTTGCACTGGAAGACTTCGATATGGTGAACGTGCGCCCGCTGAGGCTGTCTCCCGCGGGCATTGAGTTCTACGAGGCCTATCTCCAGCACGGACTCGCAGAGCTGCGGCTACGCAGCGGACTTGATGTCAACAAGCGGGTCGATGTGAATGTCGAAGCCGGTGCGCGACCATTTGAAGCAGGACACTACATGCCAAACGGCAGCGCCCTATTGATGAACGGTGGCGGGAAAGACTCGGCTGTGGCCGGAGAGATGCTTCGCGAGGTCGGACTTCCCTTTGTCTGGCTTACGGTCGGAATCACCCCCGCCATGAAGCGCCTTATTCACTTATCCGGGAACCCACGCGCTCTCACTCTGAGCCTCGGCGGCAGCCTCCCAATCATCCGCGCAAAGACTCGATATCGGGGTCACAAGCCATTCTCGTCGATTCTCGCATTTCTGAGTCTCCTGGCTGCCTTCGTGCAACGCCATCGATACATTGTGGTCGCAAACGAGTACTCTTCGAATTTCGGTAACGTTACCGTCCGCGGACTGGAGGTGAATCATCAATACCCCAAATCCCATCACTTTGAGACACGCTTTGCATCCTACGTCAAGGCCGAGATTCTACCCGATGTGACGTATTTCAGCATTCTCCGGCCCCTTTACGAGATTCAGATCGCGAAACTGTTCGCCGAGTACCCAAAATATTTCCTGTCGTTTCGCAGTTGTAACGTGGGGCTTCGCTCTGACTACTGGTGTCTCGACTGCCCCAAGTGCGCCTTCGTACTCCTAGCCCTCGCTCCCCATCTTGACAAGTCCCAGCTGGTGAGAATCTTTGGCGCCAATCCCTTCGCGTTTCAACGGATACGCCGGCTGATTGTCAGGCTGTGCTGCGACCCCATCAAACCCTTTGAGTGTGTCGGCACCCAGCGTGAGTCGATGGTAGCGCTATGGATGTCTCACAAAAGACACCCTAGTGACCGGTTTCTTGCGTCGCTGTGCGAAGCATGCTGCGATGGCGTGGACATGAACGCACTCGAGCAAGAGCACATGGGCCGCACTCGTCGGCCCCACAGCATCCCTTCGGAACTGGCAGACTCAGTGATGGCTTACTTTGCGAGCCGCTTCGAGTTGAACGACTCGAAAATGGGAGCGCAACCGGTTTTGCGGACAGTTCAGGACAGCGTGGCCGGTCGGGCCCCAGGTCCTAAAGGTCGCCGTTCACCTGACCCAGGAGACTAGCGGCCAATGTTGAACAGCCGAGGCAGGGATTCCTTGCATGCCCGAAATGGCCGGGGGCGATGGCTTTGGCGCCTGATAGCGAAGCACCGGAGAGCACGCGCGACAACCGCTCGTGTGATGATCGTGAATCCGTACGGCGATCTGCAGCAATTCAGCCGGAGCCATATGGGCAAAGTGCTCATTTGGGGCCTCAACAGGAATGGAATTGACTGGGCATTGCGTAACCCAGCATGGTGGAAGTTTAATCCGGACGGATTCGACGCTGTGCTTTGCTGGCCCTATGGGTTTAGAGAGAGGCCGAATTTCCTAAGAAACTGTGTTGAATTCGAGCGGCGCGCTCGCGACAGCGGGCTCCCAGTAATCAACAGCTTGGCCGGATGTGATCTTCGCCACACTTGGTGCTTACGTTTATGGAAGGCCGGGGGCATCGAGTGCCCGAGCTATCAGCGCATCAGAGGATGGAAGGATATCCAGCTTGACTACCCATTGATCCTGCGAACTGACAGCCTTCATCTGGGCTTGAATATGTACTTGGCAAGAGATCCAGAAGAGTCGAGATGGATTTTCCGGCGAGATACTACACCACCGCTCGATCTGGCGATAGAATTCATCGATACGAAGGGACATGGCGAGTATTACAGGAAGTGGCGAAGCCATGTGATCGGGAACACCGTCATTCCTCGCCAGGTTCAGTTATCCAAGACGTGGAAGGTGGATCTGGAGACAGCGCAGTGCTGTGTTGACAGTGTGGAGGAGAACCGAAAATTCATTTCGGAAGGCGAGCCGCAGGCCAGATTGGTGGCCTTGGCCGCGAGGATATTGAAAGCAGACATCATTGCTCTGGATTACGCCAAGAAGCCTGACGGCAGCTACATCTTCTGGGAGGGCAACAGAAACTTCGACCTTTCGGTAGGAGGTCGAATGTGGTCGCAGTTCCGCTCAACGACGGGATGGTCGAATGAGGAATGCGTAGAAAGCGTGAGGGTGATCGGCGATGCGATCGCCGGGTTGATTATCGAACGCGCGGACGTCTAATTGGGGCGAAGTTCCCCCGCTACGTCTCAGTGAGTTTTCGGCGACCGCTACTCGGCGAGATCCAGCATGATGTTCTGCCTGTGGTCGAATGGGTGGCCAGCTTTAAATGGTCGCTGCGTGCAGGATATGACCGCCCTCATCGGGAAGAGAAGCAGCCCGGCTCGGAAAGTACAGCGACGCTATCTGTGGCGGCCCCAGGTCTTCCACGGCAGAGAAGCCGAGGGCCATCAGTATGTCGCGGAGCGTGTCTTTTTCGAAGTAGTTCAGCAACGCTTCGCCTAGCGCGGCTACGTGCGCGGCGCGCTTCTCGTGGGCAGTCCGCAATTCCGGCGGTAGTGAAGCCGGGGGATCGCTGTAGTCGAAGACTACCTGCGCGCCATTCGGCAGGCTCGCTATGAAGCCAAGTGTCGACCGCACGGCTCCTTCGCTCAGGTAAGGGACGACTCCAAGCCAGGTGAAGAAGGTTCGCTGACCGGGATCGAAGCCAGCAACCGCCAAGCCTTCGGCCAAAGTCTCGTGTTCGAAATCCACGGGAGCAAAGGTTAGCGAGGACGGCACCGGGATAGCCGCATCTTTGAGGCGCCGGCGTTTCCAAGCCTGGGTGACAGGATGGTCAACCTCAAAAATGCGTATCCTGTCGCCCAATGTGCTGCGGTACGCGTAGGTATCCAGACCCGCCCCTAAAACTACAACCTGACGCACACCGCGTTCAACAGCGGCGGTCAAAGCATCCTCCGCGAAGCGAGTCCTCGCGGCGATGAAAATTCGCATCCTTCGGCCGGATGGGTACTCCTCAGCCCAGCGAGCGATGGTCTGGGCATCTTCACCCAGGATGCGCAGGGCAAGTGGATCGGCAAAAATGCGGCCTTGTTCAAGGACTTGATGAGCGGCACGGTGAACGGCAGCCTCCCATGCCGTCCGGCTCGGCTTTCCCGACTTCATAAAGAAAGCTTATACCAGAAGTGATATCCCTCACGTTGGTTGCCCTGCACCTTTACGCATTTAGCTTTACGAATACCGGAAGGTGAAACGCGGCGATCAAATCTTCTCTTCTGGAAACTCCAGATCGGCCCCCAGCGGATCGGTGAAGCGGTTGGTCAGACTTACCAACCCGATCAGCAGATCGAGGTCAACAATCTCGGCGTCGGAAAAATGGACTTTCAAGCTTTGAATGTCCGCGTCGGCAACCGAGTGCGGATCGCGAGTGAGCTTCTCGGCGAAATCCAGCGCGGCTTCTTCCTTTTCGCTGAAGTTGCCGTGCTGGCCTCCCGTCAGGTTCTGCCAGTCGTCCCGCGTAAGCCCCACGCGCTTCGACGCTGCGAGATGATGTTGCAGGCAGTAGCGGCAGCCGTTGAGCATTGAGACGCGGATGTACAACATCTCGTATAACCGCCGATCGAGCGACCGCCCCACGCTGGCGTAAAACGGTAGGAAGGTTTTCAACACCTCCGGCCGGTGCGCGATCAGCTTCTGCACGCTTCCGGGTTTGCCTTTCAGGGTTTTCTCGTAAACCTCGCGCACCTCCGGGGATGCTTGGTCCATTTCAACGTACGACAATCGTGACATGATCTCCTCCACACCAGCCCGTATAATACCCGCAGATTTTCGCCGCGTCTCCCTACATGAACAAGCCCGTCCGCATTATCGGCGCCGGACTGGCCGGCTCGGAAGCCGCCTGGCAATGCGCCCGCCGCGGCATCGCGGTCGAGCTGTTCGAGATGCGGCCAGTGCGCTCGACGCCCGCGCATCAGACTTCGAACTTTGCTGAGCTAGTGTGCTCGAATTCGCTGAAGTCCGACACCGAGAATACCGCGCCGTGGCTGCTGAAAGAGGAGATGCGCCGCGCCGGTTCGCTGCTGATCCAGGTCGCCCGCGAGACGTCAGTTCCCGCCGGTCACGCCCTGGCCGTCGATCGCCAAAAGTTTGCTGAGGCTGTAACCGCCGCCATCGAACGCGAGCCGTTGATATACGTCGTTCGCGAAGAAGTCACGGCCATCGACGAGAACAATGCCATCACGATCATCGCCAGCGGCCCGCTTACCTCCGATGCGTTGTCGCGCGAGATCATGCGCCTGAGCGGTAGTGAGCAGCTATATTTCTACGACTCCATCAGCCCGATCGTGGAGGCCGATTCCATCGACATGACGCGCGTGTACCTGGCGGCGCGTTACGACAAGGGCACGGCGGACTACATCAATTGCCCGATGACGAAGGAGGAGTACGACTGTTTCCTCGACGCGCTGCTGGAAGCGCAATCGGTGGACGCGAAGGATTGGGAGAACCTGAAGTACTTCGAAAGCTGCCTGCCGATTGAGGAGATTGCGCGGCGCGGCCGCGACACGCTGCGCTTCGGACCGATGAAGCCGGTCGGCCTGCGCGATCCGCGCACTGGTCGTACCCCCTACGCTGTGGTACAAATGCGCCAGGAGAACCTGCGCGCCGACTCTTACAATGTGGTAGGTTTCCAAAACCACCTTAAGTACGGCGAGCAAGCGCGGCTGCTGCGGCTAATCCCTGGTCTGGAGAACGCGAAGTTTCTGCGCTACGGGCAAATTCATCGCAATACCTACATCAACGGTCCCACGCTGCTGCGCGAAACGCTGCAGATGAAGCGGCATCCCAACGTTTTGTTCGCGGGACAAATTTCCGGCGTCGAGGGATATGTCGAGTCCATCGCGACCGGTCTGATCGCCGGAATACACGCCGCAGCAAAGGCCCTGAATGTCGAGCCGGTGGCGCCCCCGCGCGCGACTGCTTTCGGTGCGCTGGTGAATTACATCTGCCATGCCGAAGCGAAGAATTTCCAGCCGGCGAATATCACGTTCGATCTGTTGCAGCCGCTGGATCAGGAAACCCGACGCCGCATTCGTGACAAGAAGCAGCGCCACGCGCTGGTGTGTGAGCGGGCGCTGGCGGAGTTGCAGGAGTGGCTGGAGGAGTTCCACAAATCCAACCCCGCGGGTGCAGCATTTGTGTCACCCCGCCGCCCGTGATGACAAGCCTACTTGTGCGCCTTCCCTAGTATCTCCGCCTGAAAAATCCTCTCATCGACGCGATGCAGACGCTTCGACATTCCCGCCGGCAGCAGCTTGTAGTGATGAATTTCGAATAAATAATAGGCGATGAACCAGATCGGTTTTTCCGTGGTCATCCACTGCTGGTCGTCGAAGCGCGCGAGGTTCACGGGGCGTGAGAAGGTGCGCAGCGTGCGCTCGCGCCGCAGGTTGAAATAGATGTTGAAGTAGCTCATGGCCAGCTCGCGCAGGGTGCGGTACACTGGCTCGCGGTAGCGGCATCCGGTGTAGTTCGATTTGGCAATTGCTCCCCAGTGTCCCTTCACGCGAAACAAACCGAGCACGTGGTCGGTGTCGTGTTCAGCCTCGAAATCCACAATTAGCGGTGGATGTCCGTTGGCGCGCAAAGCGGCGGCCGCGAATATCGAGCCTTCCAGGCAATGTGCCGTTCCCTCGTGCAAGACCCGCCGCGGCGACCAAGCGGTGTCCTCCAGGTGGTAAGGCATGTCGTCAAGGAAGCGTTGAATGCCGTAGGGGTCCTTCAAGCTGCGCAGCTTGCGAAGTTCCGCAGGCGTAAAGCCGAAGTGGTCGCTGTTCATATGTGGACAAAATGCAGTTTACAGCATTGTAGCTGTCAGCTATCAGCCGTCAGCCATCAGCTGTCAGCCATCAGCCATCAGCCGTCAGCCATTAGTCTTCCTCTGCGTGTAGCCGCGTCTTTCTGTTGCGCAAGTGCATCTTAGTCATGAATTGTTCTGTGCTGACCGTACCCAATGTTTTGGCTGACAGCTGACAGCTGATAGCTGACAGCTAAGGAGACCGCATGGCAACCACGACGATGCCCGGCGCAGGCGGGATGGCAATATCGCGGCCGGCCTTCAGTCCGTGGCTGATCGCGATTTCGGTCATGCTGGCGACCTTCATGGAGGTGCTGGATACTTCCATTGCATCGGTCGCGCTGCCGCATATTGCCGGCAGCCTCTCGGCCACCAATGACGAAGCCACCTGGGTACTGACCAGCTACCTGGTCGCGAACGCCATCGTGCTGCCGGCCAGCCCGTGGTTCTCCAAGAAGTTCGGCCGTAAACGATTTCTGATCTCCTGCATTGTCATCTTCACGATTTCTTCCTTCGCCTGCGGCGCCGCCACCAGCCTGGGAATGATCCTGCTGGCGCGCGCCATTCAAGGCGCGGGAGGCGGCGCGCTGCAGCCGCTGTCGCAGGCCATCCTGCTGGAGAGCTTCCCGCCCGACAAGCGCGGTCTGGCTTTTGCCGTCTTCGCGCTGGGTGTGGTCGTCGCGCCGGTACTGGGCCCTACACTCGGTGGCTATTTGACCGATACCTACTCCTGGCGCTGGGCCTTCTACATCAACATCCCGATTGGCATCTTCGCCATCTTCATGATCATGCGCTATGTCGAGGACCCGGAGTACATTCGCAAGGCCAAGCCGGGAAAGATCGACGCCATCGGCCTCGGGCTGCTGGCCGTGTGGCTGGGCTGCCTGCAGATTGTCCTCGACAAAGGTCAGGAAGATGATTGGTTCGGTGCGGACTGGATTCGCTGGGCGGTTGGGATCCTGGTGGTTTCGCTCATTCTGTTCATCATTCGCGAGCTAACTTCCGACAACCCGCTGGTGGACTTGCACGTCTTTCGACATCGAAACTTCCGCTTGGGCTGCATCCTCATCGGACTCTTCGGCGGCGCACTTTACGGGCTGATTACCCTGCTGCCGCTCTTCTATCAGGAGCTGCTGGGCTACACCGCGTCGGCTGCGGGATGGGCGGTGAGCCCGCGCGGCATCGGCGCCATCATTGCCGTGCCCATCCTTGGGATTCTGACCAGTAAGCTTGACAACCGCTGGCTCATCGCATGTGGATTTTTCATGTTCGGTATCAGCAGCCTGCGCTTCGGCCAGGCTGACCTGCAAATCTCACAGTGGTCATTCTTGTGGGCCATCATTCTCAGCGGCTTCGGGACGGGATTTGTCTTCGTACCGCTATCAACGACAACGTTTGTCGGCCTGGCCAACGAAGAAATCGGCAACGCCAGCGGTCTTTATAACCTCTTCCGCAACGTCGGCGGAAGCGTGGGGATTGCCATCGTGAACACCATTGTCGCCCGCCACGCGCAATTGCACCAGAATGAGCTGGTGCGCTCCGTGACGTCCAGCAGTGTGACCGTACAAAATCAATTGCACTCGCTGCAACAGTACCTGCAATCGCAAGGCTACGGGCCGGTGGACGCAATGCAGAAAGCCTACGCGATCATCGCCCGCCAGGTGGAGAGCCAGGCGCTGTTGTGGTCTTACGTGGACGACTTCCGCTACATGGCGCTGCTGTGCTTTGCCTGTATCCCGATCGTGTTCATCTTGAAGAAGGCCGTCAGCCGCAAGGGCGCGGCGGGAATAGGCCACTGAGGCGAGGCCACCCAATCAGCGGAAGTGAATTGCAAACGGGGAAAAGAGTAGCCGTGGGCCAGGCACAAGATCCTTGCGAACAAGTGGTTGCGATTGAAGACGAGCCCCGGCATCACCTTGCCCTTGAGAACAAATTTGTGCGCGGGTTTGCGGTGGAGATCGCACCCCACGATCACACCCTCTGTCATCACCACGCGCACGATTACTTGATGTACGTGGCTTGCATCGCCAACATTGTAAGTGCTCCCCGCGACCAGGAACCAGAGACCCAGCTCTATGGCGACGGCGATTGCGAGTTGTCGCCGGCGGGAATGACTCATGTCGTGCAGAATCTCACCGATAGGAGATTCCGAAATCTCTTGCTGGAGTCTCTGCCGAAAGCTGCCGAACTTCGGCGGGGGCCCGAGCCTAGGCCCACCTTTGGGTCCGGGGAGCCAATGTTTGAAATCGCCAGAGCGGAGGGCATTGCCACCAGCCGCAAACGATTCGACGACCCTTCGAGGGGCGCGGTTTACCGTTTGAGCATCCGACAGAAGGGGCACGTGGAGATCTCAAGCCCGGCCATTGTGGCTTCTCCGTATGAGCATCAGATCGAGTTGGAAGAGGTCGGTGGAGCGATCACTAAGCTTATCCGATTCAATGACTTAGTCTGGCTTCCCCCGTCGCGGAGCGGGGTAGTGCGAACGCCAGGAAGCTCGGCTACCGCCATCGTTTTCCAACTAGGGTCCAACGAAGAGCAGCATTCCGCTGTACCTAAGAGCGAGCGAGAGCCACTGAAAGGTGTCCGGACGCGGGCTAACCCGATCTAATGGGATCTCACGCGTGGAAAAGGTGTCGGAATCGTCTGGAAGTTTCTGCTGAATCGCCAATTTTAGACCAACTGGGCGCCCGCGTCGGCCAAACTTTATTGCGCTGAAATCTCCAATGTTTATGCGGCCCCGGGGATCGCTGCGCGAAGAGTTCGCCGACGAGGGTTGCGTATCGGTCTGGAGTCTGCTATAAAAGAACAGTCAGCAAGAAGCATTCTTGTCGCCTGCGGATGCGGGAACGATTTGAATCCCGCAAGAGAAGCCGGCATCTAAGTACTGAAGCTTCGTAACAGCTGCCCCGGCCACGGGGCTGGAAAGTCGGAAACAGAGTTTTCCGGCAGGTTAGCGGTAATCGCAAAACCTCCAGCAAAAGTTCTTTAATGAGATTGAACGCTCTGGTGCCTTTGTGCGCTGATTCAGTTGAGAAGGCCAACCGGAGCGGCATGTCGCGCGTTTGCTCTCTGCTGAACGGCAGATTGAGCTTCGGCGCTCCCGGTTATCGGAGAGATAACTGGTTGACAGCGCGAAAGATCGCGTGGTATGTTCGAAAGGTTTCGAGGACGACGGTTACAGTCGTATGACTGTGGGCCGTAATTATCCGAAAGCAGCCGCCCAGTGCGGATTTGCGCGGATCTTTGACAAAAAGGTTGAACGTGCCAGTCGTGAGAAGTCGTTCGAGTTAAGTTCGAGCGATCTCACATAGTTATTCCGCCGCCATGCCTTAGCA
>Ga0209040_10004948_pt1 | contig 9979 bp, 10 predicted proteins | sample BogFormECP12_OM3_FD_188240 | JGI IMG/M metagenome (GOLD analysis project Ga0209040, IMG submission 188240) | Bog forest soil microbial communities from Calvert Island, British Columbia, Canada - ECP12_OM3 (SPAdes) (version 2) | ecosystem: Environmental > Aquatic > Freshwater > Wetlands > Bog ... | reverse complement strand
ATTTCGTGGGGGCAACGCACCAGTCCGATGACATCACCTGCCTGGTCTTGCGTTGCAGCTAATCCTCAGGATGGCAACGCTCGGCAAATTCCTCGATCCGAGTAAAGAGTATGTTTCATAATAAAATCATGCACTCTCGGGAATTAGCCAACTTCATCTGCGAAACTCTCCGAGAGAACGGCCACCAGGCACTGCTGGTAGGCGGTTGTGTTCGCGATATTTTGCTCAAACGCACGCCCGCCGATTTTGATGTCACAACCGACGCGACTCCTGATCGTGTGCTCGAGCTTTTTCCGGGCAGTCTAGGGATCGGTGCGCGGTTTGGCGTGGTGCTGGTGCCCCGCGATACCTCCAAAGTGGAGGTGGCCACATTCCGCTGCGACTTGGGCTACTCCGATGGTCGCCATCCCGACCAAGTTATCTATGCCACGACCGCAGAGCAAGATGTAGCTCGCCGCGATTTCACCATCAACGGACTGCTCATGCGCCACGATACCCAGGAAGTCCTAGACTATGTGGGCGGCCAAGCGGATCTTAGAAACGGCCTGATCCGAGCGATCGGTCGTGCCGAACGCCGCTTCTCTGAGGACAAGCTGCGCATGCTGCGGGCGATCCGCTTTGCTGCACGCTTCCATTTTCCAATCGAAGAAAAAACATTTTCCGCGATGAAGAGATATGCGCCAGAGATCCATTCCGTTTCCGCGGAAAGGATTCGCGATGAACTAACCAAGCTGCTCACCGAGGGTGCCGCACGCCTGGGATTTGAACTCTTGGAGGAATGCGGCCTCTTGCGGCAACTGCTACCGGAAATTTCCGCGATGAAAGGGGTTGCCCAGCCGCCAGAATACCACCCGGAAGGCGATGTCTGGATTCACACGCGAATGATGCTCCAAGAATTACCCGCTGGAGCTTCCCCCACCCTGGCTTGGGGCGTACTACTGCACGATGTGGGCAAACCCCCGACATTCCGGTCCGCCGAAGTGACCGGCGACCGCATCCGCTTTGATGGCCACGTGGAAGTTGGCGTTCCGATGGCCGAAGCGATCTGTAAGCGGCTACGTTTTTCAAGCGAAGACACCGAGCAAGTCAAAGCGCTCGTCGCCAACCACATGAAATTTAAAGATGTCAGCCAGATGCGCGAGTCCACCCTAAAACGTTTTGTGCGGCAGCCCCGTTTTGCCGAGCACCTCGAATTGCATCGGCTGGATTGCGGTGCCAGCCACGGCAAGCTCGATACCTATCGGACCCTCGAAAAGCTCCTCGCCGAAACGACACCAGAGCAGGTTCGCCCGGAAAGGCTATTGACCGGCGACGATCTAAAGAGTATGGGATACAGTCCAGGACCAGAATTCCAGCGTATTCTCACCGCCATAGAAGATGCCCAACTGGAAGGCTCGATCCACACCAAGGATGAGGCTATTTCCTTCGTGAGAGAGTCCTATTCGAATGGTCAGAGCGGCGGATAGGGTCCCAAAAGAGTTTCCGCTAGTCCATTAAGTGTTTTATTTGCAATATATTGAAAGAATGTTTGCGGCCAGAAACGAATTGGGCTAGAATCTGAGCGAGTTAGACTAAGCTTTGTTGCAATAACCGGCCGCAGAAGTACGCACCTTTTCTTTCACTTCTGCATCTAATGTTTCATGGCGCACAGCTCCGCTGAGTTTCTTCCTGCTTTTGGGCTGGCTGGGGGGGTACCAATGGCTGATAAAAAATATGTCGTACCGGAAACACTGGCGATATTGCCAGTTCGCGACACTGTACTGTTCCCCGGAGCAGTCTTGCCACTCACCGTGGGTCGCGAGAGTTCGCTGGCACTGGTGAACTCGCTCTCGGGTGAAGAGAAATTGTTGGGTGTTGTGGCGCAACTTGATCCGCGGATCGAAGATCCTGCTGCTGCGGATCTGCATAAAGTCGGCACTCTTGCCAAGGTCCACAAGACCGTGAAAATGCCGAATGGCAACGTGGTGGTGTTTCTCGAGGGGTTGCAGAGGATTCGTATCAACGAATTGCTGGCCTTGCGTCCGTTCCTTCGTGCCGCCGTGGCGTCTGAACCAGACATCCTGGGAGATAACGATAACGAGCTCGAAGCCCTTGAACGCAACGCCCAAGATCTGTTCCGCGATGTGGTCAGCCACTCGCCACAACTATCCGACGACCTGCAAAACGTCGCCATGAATATCGACGATCCGGGACGGCTGTCCGATTTTATCGCAGGCACTTTGCCTAGTCTCTCGACCTTGCTGCGCCAGGAGTTGATCGAAACTTCCAGCGTGCGCAAGCGCCTAGAGATGCTGATCCGTGAACTTTCCAAAGAGCTCGAGGTTCTCGAACTTCGCAGCAAGATCAACGAGCAGGTTCAGGAGCAAGTTAGCCAGAACCAGCGCGAATATTTGCTTCGCGAACAGATGAAGGCCATTCAAAAAGAACTCGGCGAAATCGACGACGCGACTGCCGAAATCGACGAACTTCGCAAGAAGGTCGAAGAAGCCGGCATGACTCCGGAAGCAAAGAAAGAGTGCGAACGCGAGTTGAAGCGGTTGTCCAAGATGACCCCGGCGTCGGCCGAGTACATGGTTTCACGCACCTATCTCGAATGGATGACTTCGCTCCCTTGGTCTAAATCTTCTGGCAGCGCGGAAATCGACATCCCAAAGGCGCACGAAATCCTGGATGAGGATCATTACGATCTGCAGAAGGTGAAGGACCGCATTCTGGACTATCTGGCAGTGAAGAAGCTCAAGCCGGAAATGAAAGGACCCATACTTTGCTTTGTCGGACCTCCGGGCGTGGGTAAAACCTCTCTCGGCAAATCGATTGCCCGATCGCTTGGCCGCAAGTTCGTCCGCATCGCTCTCGGCGGCATGCATGACGAAGCCGAAATTCGCGGCCACCGCCGCACGTATATCGGTGCCCTGCCTGGCCAGATCATTCAAGGGCTAAAGCGCGCCGAATCGAACGATCCTGTGTGCATGCTCGACGAAGTCGACAAACTCGGCCGCGATTTCCGCGGCGATCCGTCCTCTGCGTTGATGGAAGTCCTGGACCCGGAGCAGAACAGCACGTTCCGTGATCACTACCTGGACGTGCCGTTCGATCTCTCGAAGGTCATCTTCATCGCCACTGCCAACTGGATGGATCCAATTCCCGGTCCGCTGCTTGACCGCATGGAAATCATCGAACTCCCGGGCTACACCGGTGAAGAGAAGATTCACATTGCGCGCAAGTACTTGATCCCGAAGCAAGCGGCCGAACACGGGATTAAGGAAGGCGACCAGCTGGAATTCACCGACGAAGGGCTGCGGGAAATCATCCACAGCTACACTCGCGAAGCGGGCGTGCGCAATCTCGAACGGGAAATTGCCACACTCGTTCGCAAACAGGCCCGCAAGATCGCGGAAGGCCAGACCGAAAAGATGGTGGTCACCCCGGAAGTGGTCCGCGAGTTCCTCGGTGTGCCGAAATTCCGCACCGAAAGGGAAGTCGACGAACGCGTCAAAAGACCAGGCGTGGCAGTTGGCTTGGTGTGGACCCCGGTTGGAGGCGACATCGTCTTTATCGAAGCCAGCAGGATGCGCGGCGGCAAGCAGTTCACCATGACCGGCCATTTGGGCGAAGTGATGCAGGAATCGATGACCGCAGCGCTCACCTGGACTCGCGCCAACGGCGAACGCTACGGCATCGACCCGGACTTCTTCCGCAAACTGGACATCCACATTCACGTCCCGTCCGGAGCGGTTCCGAAGGATGGTCCATCCGCAGGCGCAGCAATGGTCACAGCCCTCATCAGCCTGCTGACGAATCGGCCGGTAAAAAACCGCCTGGCTATGACCGGTGAAATGACTCTGTCGGGCGTGGTGCTGCCGATCGGTGGCGTGAAGGAAAAGGTGCTTGGTGCTAAGCGCGCCGGCATCAATCACGTCCTGCTACCGGCAGACAACGAACCAAACGCGGTAGCCGACCTTCCGCCAGAAATATTGGGCGATCTGAAGATCACCTACGTTCGCACACTCGATGAAGTGCTCGAGCATGCCCTAGAGAAAGAGCCCATTGCCCCAATCGTTCCGGAACCGGAACCGCAACAAACGGGGACTGGCGATAGCCCCCGGGCAATTCACTAAAACCCAGGCTCCAAATCGAGCATGATCGGCGTAGGGGGAGCGGTTGCCCGCTCACGGCTTTGCAGGAGTCTGCAGGTACTGGCGAAATTCGGTCTCCTCCTCTGTACACCAATCAGCGGGTCAACAGGACCGAAGAACGTAAGTACGCAATTCTTTTTGCAGCCACACCTCTATCTGCGCGACGATTAATCGAGAACATGGAAAGGGCTAAGCCTCGCCCGAATGAACAATATTTCGTCGACAAGGCAATTGACAAAGCCTGTTTTGTGTTCGAGAGGATAGATGAGAGATTTCCGCAAAAGCAAGATTCCCTCAAGATGCTCGAGCGCAATGTCATTCAGACTGTCCCGTGGGACAATTAGCACATCATAATTGAGTGCGCACTTGGTACGAAGAAAGGCCGACGACGGTGGGCCTTTCTTCATTTTCAGTCCATTTTTGACGTTTCTGGTGTGATTTTAGTTGAGCAATACGACGGAGAGGATCGATAGGAAGTTTCTCACAGCCTGAGAACGGCTGCGTAAAATCATGCATTGCTGAGTTGTAAATCCTAGGGATCTCGGGCTCTTGCTGCTCCTCATCCGAGCATGAGATACCATATTCCAAGCTGGCCTTGAGTATGGTATAAAGGAGGCCTTATGGAAATAGGGCGCAAGATCACCGTGGAGGTACCGCTGGACCTTCTCGAGAAGGCGCAGCGAGCCAGCGGTACCGGCGTCACCCAGACCGTCCGGGCCGGGCTGCAGCTAGTTGCGGCATCGCGGACTTACGATCGCCTACGCCGCCTCCGGGGTAAGGTTCGCTTCACGAGAACGCTGGCAGAGTTGAAGGCTGACCGGTGATTGCTGCGGACACGAGCACATGGGTTGCCTTTCTAGGAGGCGGTGCTGGCGAGGATGTCAAGCTACTTGATAGGGCCCTTGAAGACCGGCAGGTGATAATGGTGCCCGTTGTGCTCACTGAACTCCTAAGCGATCCGAAGCTCCCTTCAGGTGTTGCGGAAACGCTCTCGGAAGTACCTTCAATCGAGATCACATCCGGCTACTGGCAAAGGGCAGGAGGGTTGCGAGCCAAGGTGTTGGCACGGCGCCGCAAGGCGCGTCTCGGTGATGCGCTGATCGCCCAGAGCTGTATCGATGGGGGTGTCCCTCTCCTCACTCGGGACCGCGACTTCAAGGCGTTCTCTGACGCTGCGGGCCTCGATCTTGTACTTGGGTCCGGAGCGAACTGACGCTACTCGGTCGAATCGAGGGGCGAAAACCAGCTCTGTGCCAGCGGTTACGGTCTCGGGCGTTCGGATGGGGCAAGGAACGGAAGCGTCTCGAGAGTTCTGAAACCGTCCGCCAGGGGGCTTTGCGGAAAGGTCTAATGCTTCGGGGCGAGCGCCACTTTGCAGGCCGGGGTGCACCGTTTCGATCCCAGTCACGTCCACGAAGCTAACCAATGTGCGGATGCTTCGGCGCAAGCACTACGGCGCTCGCTACTTGAAGGGATTCAAGACGGCCACATCGAAGTGCGCGAAATCACGTTCGTTCCGACTGGCCACGGTGAGGCCATGAACGCAAGCCGTCGCGGCCATCATGGCGTCCTCAGCTAGGGTGTCGGAACGGCGGTGCATTAAGCGGGCATACTCGCGAAAACAAGCCGCATCCATGGACAAAACTTGTGAAGCGCGTTCTAACTGTGCCGCCCAAGCCTCGATTTCGTTCGCCTTTACAGGGTCCTGCCGACGCGTGAGTTCCACACTCTTTTGAATTTCTCCAAACGTTACCGCGGAAAAGAAGCCTTGGCCCAATTCAAGACTTTGCAACCAAGCGACTGCCGCACCGTGGGGCTTAGGCTTGCGCAATTCGGAGACCACGTTCGTGTCGATTAGGTAGCGATTCAATCGAACACCGCAGGCTTGCGCGGTTTGACCGTGCCGCGTTTGGGGAGCGGGATTTCGAACCGCGGACCTTCACCCAAAAGTACATCCTTCCAGGTCAAACGGTTTTCGTCTTTTAGCTTGCGCCATTCGTCGATAGAAACGACAACCGCGGTATCGATTCCCCGACGGGTCACGACTTGTGGTCCCTTCTCGAGCGTGTCATCGATCAGTTCACTGAAACGCGCCTTCGCTTCTTGTAATTGCCATTTGGTCATGAAACTCCCTTGGATGCCATTGTATGTCTAGTCAGATGGCTAGTCAAAGCATCAGGTTATGGGGATTATGTGGGGAGCCAAATTCCCCTTTTTCTCAGGGGTTAGGAGTTGCCGATGCGAATGATTTCGCCGCTCCCCTCCTAGAATATCGGAATCCTTGATGATCACCCGTCCAGTAACAGCAGCCATTGCTGCCTTCTGCTCGATGATTAATATCTCACTGGTTTGCAAAATCACAAGTTTCAGAACCTCCTTCCTATGGAGTTAGCTCCCGTTTACAACGTCAAGGGGCAGGGAAAATTCAACGGGTAGTATGGGCATTTTGCTCCGGCAGTGACAACTGCGATGAAATCAGGTTTTGGTGCCCTATGCGGAGCAGTTCAATAGCGTAGGTACTCTCCGTTCGAAGTTGCCCTCTGCTTCTGAAGGTGAAGGCAATACTGAACTTGGAAGGTTCGCAAATCGTACAGCTCGGGTGTCCCCCGGACCTGCCCCTTAGTCGAGAACTATGGCACCCGATCTGCTGCTACTATGTGGAATCCCGATGCCAGTGAACTTCCAATCGAAGGGTTCTCCCGCCGAGCTGGCAACCAAGCTGGCCGAGCAGTTGAGCGAGCTTCTCACTCGTGAACGCATCATTCCCCGCTTCGTCGATTCCTATGTCGAAAAGCATGGCCGCTACGGCCTGCAGGTCCACGCTGCGCACTATCGGGACTTACTGGCTTTGTTGCATCGTGAAGCTCTGCTGGCCGTCTCCGTCAAGGTCATCGAAATCGCGAGCAAAGGGGAGGAAAGCGTTTCCAAGCTAACCCCATTCACCCGCCGGGACGCTGCTCGCTTTCGCGAGAAATATCTCTCGGCAATGACTCGTCAACAAAAATGGAATGCCGGTGACGCTTTGGACTTTCAAAGCGATTTGCAGATGTATGAGGAAATCGTTGCCCGCGCCGCATCTCCGCAGCGCCGCCGCAAGTCGTTCGAGGTCGCGAATCACCCATTTGTGGATCGCTGCGCCTTCGTTCTCGATTCTTCGTTTATGGAAAAAGCCCGGGTGGCCGCCAGCCAGGCTCTCAGCGAGCTTGAAACTCTCGCCACAAAATCATTTGTGGAACTTCTGAAGTCTTAATCTAGCTCGCGCGCTCGACTTGGACAGCCGTTCCGTAAGCCAATACTTCTGTCACTCCTTGCATTACTTCGTTGGCGTCGTATCGCATCGCCAGAATGGCGTTCGCACCATGCTCCGCGGCGTGTTCCAGGAGCAGTTCATAGGCTTCCCCGCGCGCTTTTTCGCAAAGCTCCGTCAGTACACTGATGTTTCCGCCCACAATTGTCTGAATGCCCGCTGCAAGGTTCCCCAGGACGCTTCGGGAACGCACCGTAATTCCGCGTACGACACCAAGATTTCTCACCACCCGATAGCCAGTCAGCTCGTTCGACGTGGTAACCATGGAAGAATCGACCCGGTTCGCCATCATTGCCTTGCCCTCCTCGATAGATGTTTACCGGTGCGATTCTACCTCCGCACAAGCTCATTCGCACAGTCCTGTCCTCTGCTATTCTCAATTTACATGGAAACGATCTTCGACATTTTAGCGATCTTGCAGATTGCCTCGGGTGCCTATCTGCTTTGGCAAGGCATTCTCTGGCTGGCCTACGTCCAGAAACGGCTCAAGACCGATCCGGGCTTCTATGCTCCGAGAACGGCCGTATTGTGCCCGTGCCGGGGTATGGAAGCGGGCCTTGAACGCAATCTGGTTTCTCTCTGCGAATTCGATCACCAAAATTATGAAGTCTTTTTTATTGTCTCGTCGGAAAACGATCCGGCCCACAGCATTTTGAAGCGTGTGGTCGCTTCCTCTCGTGTGCCCGCCCACATCGTGATTGCCGGCGCCCCCCAAGCATGCAGCGAAAAGGTAAACAATCTTCGCACCGCAATTGAGCAATTGCCTCCAGAATTCGAAATCCTGGTGTTCGCTGATTCCGACGGCCGACCCGGAAAATCCTGGCTGCACAAGTTAGTGGCTCCTCTCTACGACTCTCGAATTGGCGCGACGTCTACGATGCGCTGGTTCATTCCCACAAATAACGGCCTGGCAAGCGCACTTCTGGCAGCCTGGAATGCACCGATTGTGACTATGCTTGGCGCCCACACCAAAAATTTCTGTTGGGGCGGCGGTACGGCCATTCGTCGCACGATTTTCGAAGAAATTGGCATGATGGACGTCTGGCAATACGCGTTCAGTGACGACTATTCCTTGACCACGATGATCGAACGTGGCCGGCGATTTGTCGTTTTCTTGCCGGAATGTCTGACGGTGTCTTATGTCCAGACTGATTTCCCCGGCTTGCTCGAATTTACGAACCGCCAAATTCGGATTACCAAAGTCTACCGACCCGAGATGTGGGGGATGGCGTTTGCGACACATTTCCTCTACTGCATCACGCTTCTCCTGGGAACCTATATCGCCCTCAGCCTCATGATCTCTTCGCGACCCGCATTCCACATAGCAACTCTCGTCGCACTGCCCTTATTATTGGCCGCGATCCGCGGGGCGATTCGGGTCATTGGCGCGACAGAAGCGCTGCCGGCTGTGAAAAAAGAAATCATGTCGCAATCCTGGATCTACATTGTGTTAACACTCTTTGTTCCCTTCCTGTATTTGATCAACTTCGTTGCCTCGCTCGCCGGGCATCGCTTAAAGTGGCGTGGAATTTCTTACGAATTAATTTCCACAGAGCAAACTCGCATTCTCACTCGCTAGTTGCTTTATCGCAAACTCGGAAAAAAGTGCGAAGCTAACGCAATTTCTACCTACCAGCTACGCCCGATTGCCTTTTCTTTACCCCTAAGTGGTTGAAAAACATACCTGTAAATAGTTGCAGAGGACGGCAGGCCGGATGCAAAACAACACAGCGGTCAGGTGTAACGTTAGCAAGTTTTTGACGGGGACTCCTTCTCGTTTATCCCTTGGTGGTGACTCTGAGGGTCTTTCTGGGGATAAACCGAACCTAAATTCGATTCAGGCCCCCTGATGCTTGCCCGGTGATTCCGGCCACCTCTTAGGAGGCAACAACAAACAAAACCCACAGGAAGTGTCCCGTTCCCACCACGAGGCACTATCGGAGGAGTTCAACAGTGAAGTTGATCCGCAGGTCGCATACGATTGGTCAAACGAAGCCTTCCCAAGCCAAAGCGGTCTACCTTTTCTATGAAAAGGGCACCGGAACTGCTCATTTCCACGTTGACGCTGGCCCCGACGGAGAACTTCCCGTCGACCATGCCGCTGGACTGCTAGCCATGCATTGCATGGTTCGCGGACAATCCCCATCCGACTACATGATTATGGTGCCTGCGGACCCCAACAGTCTTTCCGGTCTTACCGAAAGAGCCCAGGAAATCTTGGAATCGGGTCACAGCGCAAAGAGTTCTGTCAGACTGACCCGCCGTGAAGAAGAAGTTTTGGATGGTGTTTTAAAGAGCCTGGCCAACAAGGAAATCGCTTCCCAACTGAATCTTTCTGAGCGCACCGTCAAATTCCACGTCTCTTCGTTGCTGACCAAGTTCAAAGTGCGCAGCAGAATGGAACTGCTCCGCGAGTCTTCTAGGCTTTCCTTGAAATCTATGCCTACGGCTCTGGCTTCCCCGGCCGAGCGCTTTGGCCCTTTTGTCTCCCAGAAAGAGACCTATCACTCTCCGATCAACGCAGGGAAAATTTTGC
>Ga0209040_10004946_pt1 | contig 9983 bp, 5 predicted proteins | sample BogFormECP12_OM3_FD_188240 | JGI IMG/M metagenome (GOLD analysis project Ga0209040, IMG submission 188240) | Bog forest soil microbial communities from Calvert Island, British Columbia, Canada - ECP12_OM3 (SPAdes) (version 2) | ecosystem: Environmental > Aquatic > Freshwater > Wetlands > Bog ... | reverse complement strand
TCTCCAGTCGCAACTTGGAGTGCGGCCGGTGCCAAACGCGCTTTCATCTCCAATATCCCTACAGGTCCACCGAACATAGTTGCCCGTGTCTTGGCTTTCACTGTTGCTGGCGGTGGCAATTACTTTACCGTTGGTCCTGGCGCTGTCATCCCCGGCATTGTTCCAATCGTCGGCAGCAGCATGGTGATTCCCAACAACACCGATACGACAGCCTACGTGGATTTCAGTGATGCACTGCTACTCGGTTCCACTCCCATAGACCAGCCCGGAAACAATCTATTTGCACTTGTCGAACTCGGTGAGTGCCTTGGTGCCATTCAGTATGCCCTCCGCACCGTTTGGTGGGGTGAACGTAACAAACTTGAGAACGTAATCAATTTTACCTTTGATGGTGGCTTCGGTCCAGTAGGTGCAGCGCCAACATTTCCGCTTGGTTGGACTCTCGATCCCACCAATGGGTCCGGCGGCGGTTCCGCTGTCAATCTTGGCCTTCCTGTTGTTTGGGGCGATGCCTACGCCATCACTGGTAACGGTAGCTTTACCGTTGGCTTAATCTCGCAGCAAGTCTACCAGGACTCCAATGGCATTGCTATCGTTCCTTCCAATGCACCAATCTCCATCCGTGTCCGCGTAGCCCGCAACAGTATATTGGTGGCAGGGACATTACACCTCTTGCTCAATAGTGTCAGTCTTGGCGGTACGGTTGGAACTGCACTTAATATCCCTGCGGCTTCGCTCACGACAGCATATCAAGAGTTCACGTTTCAGCTTACGGGAGCATTGGCGGTTGTGCCAACGGATCTGACGCTCCAAATCTACGCTGACGGTACTCCCACCACTGGCGGCACATTCCTTGTTGATTGCGTAGAGCTATTCCCAACCACGGTTCCTTACAATGACAGCCAGTTGCGCCTGAGCTACATTCAGAATCCTGAGTCCTTTGATGGTACCACCGGCCTCATCCAAGTTAGCCCTGGTGATGGTCAACAAATACGGTCGTGCTTCATCCTTCGCAATATCCTCTACATTGCCAAGGACAGGTCACTTTATGCTACTCAGGACAATGGTTCCACAGAGCCTTCTGGCTGGACTGTTAGCCAAATCAGTGCCGCGATCGGTACTTGTAGCGTCAATGGAGTAGCGTACCCAAAGGGGACTGAAGAGGGCGGTGAGGATTGGGCTATCCTTGCTAATAAAAAAGGTCTCTACATGTTCGTTGGCGGCGAGTGCATGAAGATGAGTCAAGAGATGCAGAATGATCTCAGCATCAACTCTACCGCCCCCTGGGATACAATCAACTGGGCAGTGTCGAATACATTGTGGTGTGTGAACGACAGTCGGGCTAGACAGATATTCGTTGGTGTCCCCAACGGAGTTGCGACAACACCATCAAGATTGCTGATGCTTGACTATAAGGAACTCAACACCAGCTACATGGTAGCGCAGGAAGGGCCAATCCATACAAGCTACAGTGGCCGTGTAATCAGTTGGGAGCCTGGCCGCAAATGGTCTCCGTGGACGATGAGTATAAACGCCGCGGCAATGATTGACAGGCCAAATGGTCAGTCGGTACTTTTTCTTGGCAGCAATGATGGCAGCGGTCTTGTTTCTCAGCTCCTCAAGACTCAGTATACCGACAATGGTACCTTGATTCCGAGCACTTATACCACCTACGCCATGCCTTCCCGTGAACAAGAACGGGATTATCAACTGTGGTCCAACCGTAAGTTTTTCAAGTTACTCACAATGTATTTGCAGGGTAGTGGCATCATCGCTGTCAACACGTTTCCCCTGACACTCAAGAATCCCGGCCCAACTTACTTGCTTCAGCCCGTTGCCAATCCCATTGGTGATTACGAGTGCCCTCTTCACGTTGCCGGAGAACGGTGCTTCTTTCAGATTCAATCCAATCTTCCCGGCCAATGGTGGCGCTTACGCACTTTCGCTGTTAGGATGCGGCCTCACGCTGTAGCGAGAATCAGGCAAGTGAATGCCATCTAAGCCTGTATCAAACACGCTTGTTACCCTGCGCCACATCGCCGCTATCAGGGCCAAAGACCCTTTGATGGCAGAAATGCTACAGGAACTCGCTGACGGCATCAATCACGTACAGATTGGTACCAGTGTCGTTGGTCCCCCGAATAACATTGGCTCTCTTTCCATCACTCAGCAGAACGGCAACTTTGACATCACGATCACCGATAATAGTTCTGTCGTTCGTGGCATTGAGTACATCGTTGAATGGGCCACCAATTCTAACTTTACCGGAGCCCGGCAAATCTTTTTAGGTTCTTCTCGCACCCACAATATCAACCTTGGCAGTTTGGGTGGCGCGGGAACGTACTGGCGGGCTTATTCGCAGTACCCAAACTCTATTCCATCTAAGCCGATCTACTTTAGCGGCAATCCCATCATCAGTGGTGGTGCAACGAGTCCATCACCGCAACCAAGCACGGGGAGTGGAACCGCAGAAAGCACAGGACAGCAACCGGGACAGGGTTATGGCATCAACTCAATTCGTGGTTTGCCACTTAACAAACTTCAACTGTTACAGAATCCCAATCTATGATCTTGCGTCCAGTTCAGCCTTGCGATCGTCCTCTCATTGACTCCCTGATGGGCTTGAAGGAATGGGTGCTCCCTGAGGGCAATTACCTTAGCCAGCTCGCTGTCATTGACGATGACAAAGCCGTCGCTTTCGGTTTCTCGCGCCTCGTTAGTGAAGCATATTTCGTCGGGGATGCAAACTGGCGCACACCGGCATGGCGTTGGGAGGCGCTGAAGCTCATTCACGGCGCGGCGCGGGATGAAACAGTGGCCAAGGGAATACACAAGAGCATAACGTGGGTGCCGACAGCGATCGAGAAATCCTACGGGCGCCGCCTTGAGTCTTTGGGCTGGATTCGCCAACAGTATCCGTCCTTTGTGTTAGAGGTGCCCAAATGAGTTCCGGTCAGAGCGGTCTCAGTAAGCAACAACTCAACACCACCAATCAGATTGGCGCCCAAGCTAATCAGAATGCCCAATCCATCTACGGCAACTTGCAACCGTTTTATCAACAGGAGATGACTAACCCAACCGCTGTAGCGGCACCCGAGATCGCAGGGAGTGGCCAAGCAATATCAGGAGCGGTGGCGGGAGCAAAGGAAGCCGGCGACCTTACCGCTGCCCGTACCCGCAACCCTGCTGGCCTCGCAAGCAACCTCGATGAAGCCGTGCGCGAAGGTGGCCGGCAACAGTCCACCAACATTCTCAATACCACTAACAATATCAGGCAAGCCGGTGCAGCAGGGCAACAGGGGCTCTACGGTACCAATGTTGGTGAGACGGCTGCGATGTATGGGCTGGGACCGAATACAATCAAAGCTGGTCAGCAGCCTACTTGGTGGCAGAATCTTCTAGGTGCTCTTAACCAGGGCGGTCAGACCGGCGGTCAAATGGCTGGTGCGGGTATGTTCGGTTAACTTATGGCTTACACTGACACTGACGAAGATGAGCTAGACCAGGACGAGCAGCCTCGGGAGCGTAAGGGTACGCAAGCCGAGGATGAGGCTAATCCTCCGGGTGTGCGCCTACCTTCCCGTGCGGCTGTTGCTTCTCCACTCGACTCTGCTGCACCGATGCCGCAAGTTGCGTCTCCAATGGCGGGAGAAGGGGCGGTACAATCTCCGTGGGAACGAGCAGAGGCGCAGGGATCTACGGCAGGGCCACAGGTGGCGTCTCCTTTAGCTCATCCCGATCCTTACGCTGAGTATAATAAACGGATGGCCTCTCCTCACGGCATCAGCACCATCCACAATCCCGTCCTCCGTACTCTCGCTCATATCGGTGACATTGCGGGCACCGCCGTTGCCCCAGGCATAACCGGGATGATACCGGGGACAACGCTCAATGAACGTGGACAGGAACACCGTGCTTTCAATCAAGGTAAGGCACTCGAAGGCGAGAATGAGCAAGCGCTAAAAGATACGCAGACTCAAGCTACTACAGAGGAAACACAAGCACGAACTGGTGATATTGCAGCACAGCAAAAGTTGCGTGAGAAGCAAGCTAATGTGCCACAGAAAACTCAGCTTGAGAATCCTCAGCAGGGTTATTCCGCCGCCATCAGCGATGCTCTTGCTAATGGACGCGATCCCGCTACCGATCCTCATGTGTTGGCATGGAAGAACGCGGTAACTGAAATACAGAAAACCCCACCACCGTCAACGGCAGCGGATACGCAGAAGTTCGAGGGCGTTGGCGCTAAAGTGGCAGGAGCAGGTCTATCGACAGATCCAGTGAATTACCCGAAGTCCCTCAAAACTGCATTGGACAGGGGGGCTATCACTCAGGATGAGTACAATGCAGCCAGCGGCTACCAAACCGCTCATCCAACCCCTGCTACCAACATTACCGTAAAGAATGCGGAAGGTGCCGCTGCCGAGGCTAGGAAACAAGCCGGTAAAACCTACATGTACAATGGCAAGTTGGTGAAGGGTAGCGAGGTTCCTGCTACCGCCGATGCCACCGAGATAAAAGATCCTGAAGGTTTCCGCAAGGATGCCCAAAATATCAGCCTCATCCAAAAGAACACCAACCATCTCGTTAAAGACATCAACGACAGACCGGAAATCTTTGATGATCCGGCATCACGTTCAGTTATCACCACCGCGCTTGATGACAACAAAGCCAAAAGCGTCGGACTTCTCGTTGCCGGTACCGGCGGTAGCTTAACGATGCCTTCCGGCGCTGGACATGTCATCGACCAACTGCTTCAGAATAATGCCGTACCAAAGGAAAATGAGCGTGCAGTAAAGAACTTCATTGTCGATTACCTGTCAATGAGAGAGAAATTGATCCCGTTGCAGATGGCATTGCAGAAAGGCAAGATTGGCCGCGGCTCCCAAGTATTATTTCAAGCGATGATGGCAACGCTGCCTGGTCTCGCTACCGCTGACTCCACGATGGCACGGAGGCAGATGTCACGGCTACAAGAGACTATTGACTCCGTTAGTTCTGACTACGGTGAGCTGGTAAGTGAGAAACCGGAACAGATTAAGGGTGACACTGGAGACCAGCAAGGTGGTGGCACTCAGGGCGAGACGCCGGTATATCGCGGTGACAAATTAATTGGCTACACAAAGGACGGCAAGACTTTTAGCAGGATTCCCTAATGGCTGACGACGAAATCAAGGTAGGAGCACCAATACCACAGGGGGCACAAGTTGGCGAGCCTATACCTGAAGGAGCTACGATTGGTGAGCGACCTCAACAACCATCCTGGGCTGGTAAGGCTTGGGACAAGGTGAAACACTTTACTGGCCTCGATGAAGGCGCTCTCTTCGGTGGCAGTGGCGAAGCTGGTGGCGTTGCTGGTGCCGTCACCACCCCTGAACAGGTACTATCTCCCTTGGTAATGGGAGCAGCCGATGTTGCAGCCCCCGCCATAGGTGCTGCCGTTGCTCCAGTCACTCGCAAACTTGGAAGCATGATGGAGGGAATGTTTCCTCGCCAAGCTGAACAGTTTCCCGTATGGAGAGATGCCACCCACCTCAATAAAGTTCCCTTTGCCGGGGAAGAGATGGAGTCGTCGGCACCATCGTGGCGGGATGCTACTAAGTTGAACGAGCCCTACGCTGGCGAGGCCCCTGAAACTGGCTGGCATTCAAAATTGCCAAATAGAATGCCGGAAGCTCAGCCACAACTTGGTTCACCAGAAAATCCAGGATGGAATACTAAACTTCCTGACCGTATGACTTTGCCAAAGCCACAGTTTGAACCAATCGGCAATTCTCCAAACATTGCCAATCAACGATATTTGGCAGAACAGGGTAAAGCTGTTCCTGTAACGCAATCTCCTAATATCGCAGCATCAAAATGGCAAGCTGAACAACCCGGTACAGTAACTAATCCTGGCTGGCAATCTTCACTATCCAGTAAATTCCCAAAGCGTGCTGCATCCTTTGATTTGCCCGGTGCCACATCATCTGCTTCACCTAGCTGGCAGGGAGAATTGCCGCCAGTGCCGCAGGGGGAGCCAGCTCCTTTCCCAACAGTGCAATCAAAGGGAGCGCCTCCGATCGGTGCTGCGGCGGGATTACCTCAGACACCAGAAGCCACTCGTTACATTGCCGAGAAAGCTGCAATGGGGCATGAGCTGAGTCCCGCCGAAGAAGAGATATTGAGGCAGCACGTTCAAAGCACCTTCGTTCCCGAAACCAGTATGGATGCAGCGGCCTCCAAGGCTGGCAGGATGTACGCTGGAAGGGGCACACAGTTCCGTCCTACCAACGAACAGCTCAGTATGGGCTCGCAGGCTGCCCCGCCGTCGATCTCTTCACCTGGGGCTTCCCAGGGCCTACCACAAGGTCGCCAGAATCTATTCGAGATCGCTTCCCCAATGGGTAACGGTGGCATCAAGCTCGAAACTGACTCTCTTGGCATCCGCTGGGCTGTCTCCCCTGAAGGCTACCGGGTAAGTATTCCCAAGGGTGTCACCAACGTCGAAGAATACGCTGGACCCAAGTTAGCTGAACAGGCACAGATCCATAAGGGACTCAAATGAAACGGCTACTCTTAACACTCGCACTCCTTTTCTCTACGCCTCTTCTGGCGCAGAACATCCCCTACTCAAATATCGTTCTCTCGGGCTCCGGTCGTCCTGTCGGTGGCGCCCCTGTAGCCGTTTGCTCTACCGGCCTAGCAACAACTTCCGCTCAGGTTATCTCGAACATTGGCGTCTTTACGATGTCATCCAACCCGATCACGGCTGGCTTTGCCGCGGGCATGACTTTACAGGTGCAGGGTTTTACTGGCGGCGATACCTATCTGAACGCTGGAACCATAACGAACAGCACCATCGTCGGTGGTTATACCATTCTCTCGGTCACTTCGACAACGATCTCAATTTCGATAACGGCAGCAAACGCAACAGCAAGCTCAAATGGTACTCTGTTTCAGCAGGGAAATGTCTCGACATCCTGCGCTCCACTGGCACAGATTTACAACGATCAAGCAGGGCTCTCACCGATCGTGCAGCCCGGACTTCTTACCGATGGCATCGGCAACTACGCCTTCTACGCCCAACCCGGTATCTACAATGTCCAATACTACGGCAGCGCAATCACGACGACGGTGCGCCCCATAGCGGTAGCTTCTGGGACGACGGCGGTAACGACATCCACGTTTGCGGGATTACCTCCAGCCCCGGCAACAAATGCACTTGCGATCATTACTGACGGCACGGGTCTAAACTGCAATTCCGGCGGTGGTGCTACCCGCGAGCTTTGTCAGTGGAACGGCTCGGCATGGATTCTGATTAGCGGCGGCGGTGGCGGCAGTCTTACGGGTATGACGCCCGGCCAGGTGGCAGTTGCGGCAACGACAAACACAGTGACTTCTTCCGTTGCGGCTTCTACTACGGTGAACGGGCAGCTTTGCGCACTAGGTTCTACCTGCACGGTGTCCTCGGGAAGTGCCACGGCTCCATTCACCAGTAATTCTACTCCCTATGCTTCTACTGGTACGCTCAGGCTGGCAAACAACGAGGCAGGCGACTGCTGGAGGAATGCGGCAAACACGGGAGACATTTGCTTAACGGTCAATCCCAGCAATCTGTTCACTGGTCCTAATGGCGTGGTTCCGGTCACCCAGATTGCCTCTCGCGGTCCTAGCCCAAACGTGGATGCAACGCTCTTTGGCGCTCAAGCGGTGAACATCAATGCCGTGCCGCAGACGACAGGAACCATTGGAGCATCCTCAACGGCGCTGACCGTTGTAAGCGCATTAGGCTTTGGTGTGAATAGTGCTGGTGTGTATCCCGGCTTGGATGTCGTGAATGCAGGCGCAACAAATGCTACAACGCCACCCGCAGCAGCTACAGTCGCGCCTTCGATTGCGGCTACATCGACGGGAACGGGCTGGGTAGTTGCCGGGGGTACGGGTTCAACGGCGAGAACCTATGCCATCGCAGCCGAAGCATTCGGTGGCGGAATTACCGCCGCCACCACCACCACTATCACAAACGGCAATGCTACGCTCGGGCCAAATACCACATCCATCACCGGCATCGCCAATCTTTCAGCAAATAACTGGCAGATGACCGTAGGCTCAACGGCCAACCTTGCCGCTGGCGCATGGGTGAAGATTGCGGGAGTGTCGGATGCAACCGAGTTTGCTGGCCGCGCCCACGTCACAACCGTTGTGGATGGGACGCATTTCAACTATTCAAACGGCATGAGCATTGCCAACGGCATGTCGGCTACTTCCTCGACGGGCGGGACGCTGACCTACTACTTGTCAGACCATATCACGTTTCCCTCGCTGCCTGCGGGAACGAACATGCGCAACTGGTTGGTATGGGAGTGTGACGGGAACGCATCTGCCTGCGCCTTGCCTGCCAACGCTGGGAGCTATCGGCTGGTCTATTCCGGCTACCTTGCCAACCTTGGCTACTCCTCTGACGCAGCCTATAACACTTGGGACTATTACGGAACGACGATGACCCAGACGGCGGTGCCGGGAGCGCAAGCGGATTGGTTCGTGCCATCGACGCCACCCAGCACAAACACGAACGACATGCTGGTTTCAGCCATCTCTTCCATTTCTGGGACTGCGGTTACGCTTGCAACCGCCTCCACGAACGCCGCCACGTCTCAAGCCGTGCGATTCGATAATATTCCTGCGTTCGCGGCCACCTATACTGCCTCGAATTGTTATAACGTCGGCTGCGGTGGAACACCTTTCATTCCTCCCGCCCCTGCTCTCGGAGCCGGAACGCTTCAATGCTACGTCATCAGTTCCTACTATCTCTTCCAAGGCACATGGAATCAAGCCTCTCCGATTTGCAACTACGCCATGATGGGGTGGCTCGGCACCTGGCAAGGGATGAACTCGTCAAGTATTCTCAATGTTCAATCGGGATTCTCCCCGCAATCGCTCGTTCCCGTTTATTGCCGGACCAGCCCTTGCATCTGGGACCGCAACTCTACCATCAAGGGCGTTTCCATCATTCCCACCGCAAATGGCATCGGAATCTTCGACACGGGGAATGGTCCCACGATTCTTACAGATGTGAACTTCTCGAATGGCGCTAGTGCCACGGACTTCATGGGGATTCTCTACTACTTATACAATGGCTCGGCCGGTACGGGAGCCTTCGGCGGAAACTGGACGAACACTTCATGGTCCGTTGGACCGGCGCAGGTAAGCGGTACTACAGAGACGCCCTCGCTAATCACCAAGAATGACTCTGAACTAACGATGAACTACTACACGCAATCCCTGCGTGGGTTTTATCAAGAATGCAACCCTCAAGTTACAGCGTGCTCTTTTAGGAGCACGTTCCGGCAGGGTGAAGAGTGCCAGGGATGTATTACGCCGATGTTCACGCTCAACAATGCTATCAGCGGGAACGTAGGTGGATCTTACCACATCGAGGGATTGATAAACGATTCTGGCGGCGATCCGATTATTGTCAACGGTTCGCTTCTTGCGGGTACCATTGGAGCGCCGATTTATATGAGCGACTTCAATTTTCCCGGCTCATCCAATCCAGTCATTAGCGGGAACGCCTTCAACGGGAGCATCTTCGCAACGGGCGTCGAGGGCGCAAGTGCGCACCAGATGGGGAATAACATGGTCCTCATCCAGTGCGGGCAGGCGAATCAGGTCATCCCCGGCTGCGTTATGCCTAGCATTAACATGCACTTTGCCAGTTACGCAGTGAGCCATACGCTAAATAATTTGGAGAGCGCAGTAGTCGCTACAGCCACGCTGACGTTTACGGTAGACTGCACAATTAAAGGGCAAGCCTGGGATGTCTACAGCCAAGCAGGAACGACAACGCTGGCAGGCAGTGCGGGCTGCACGCTTTACGGCAACGGAGCAACTGGCCCATTCACGATCACGAATAGTACGGGCGTCCATGTAACAGTTGACAACGTGGGCAACGCTTATGCGGAAGGCGCTGGTGGTGGCGGCGGTGGTGGTTGCGCTCCAGG
>Ga0209040_10004944_pt1 | contig 9986 bp, 7 predicted proteins | sample BogFormECP12_OM3_FD_188240 | JGI IMG/M metagenome (GOLD analysis project Ga0209040, IMG submission 188240) | Bog forest soil microbial communities from Calvert Island, British Columbia, Canada - ECP12_OM3 (SPAdes) (version 2) | ecosystem: Environmental > Aquatic > Freshwater > Wetlands > Bog ... | reverse complement strand
CCAGGGCCGGTTGTCCCGGCTACGACGATGTGTGGGCCGACTCGGACCGCCCGCGAATAGCCCAGTGTCGACTCGAAATCGGTCTTGCGCTCAACCGGTCAGTGCATCGGTTGGATCAGGTTAGCTGATCGTTAGCCCCAGAAGATGGGGTCAGCTCGGTCGTCGAGGTAGTCGAGCAGGTCCTGGACTTGTGGGCTGGGGTCGAGTGGGTCGTAGCGGTGGTATTTCTCGTTCCGGTCGCGCCAGTACAGCGTCCATAGTCCGGTGGCCTTGGTGTAGTGCAGCCGGGCGATCGGGAATCGGGTCCAGTCAGGACCAAAGTCCTCGCGCCAGGGCGGTCTGCACTCACAAATGGTCAGATGTCTTGGCGCGACGTCGCATTCGACGCGAACCTCATCGCGAACGTGCTCGGGAACCTGGCCCGCGCGCCAGCGTTGCACGCGGGCGACGTCGAGCTCGGGAAGTCCACCAGCCACCGAGCCATGATCGCAGCCGACAAACTGCCCCGGCTAGGCAGGCGCAAGCAGCATCGGAATCGGCTCGTTAGCGCCAAATGCTTCGGCCGGAGTGGCCCAGCCAAGAACTCGACGTGGGCGGTGGTTGAGTTTCGCAGCAACGGCGTTGAGCTCGTCCTGAGTGAACGTGGCCAGATCGGCGTTCCTGTGCAGGTACTGGCGCAGCAATCGGTTCGTATTCTCGTTGGTGCCGCGCTGCCATGGATGGTGCGGATCGCAGAAGAACACCGGAAGTGCCAGCGCCGCGGTGATTACCGAATGCTGCGCCATCTCGCTACCGCGGTCCCAGGTCAACGACCGGCGCAGGTGTGGTTGCAGCCGGCCCATGTGGTCGATCAGCGCGTGAGCCACCGCGTCGGCCTTGTTCCCGTCGGGCAGCGCGACGACGATCGCGTAGCGGGTGGCGCGGTCAACGAGGGTGGCCACCGCCGACGGGCGCGCTCCGAACACGAGATCGCCCTCCCAATGGCCGGCCACCTGCCGGGTGTCCGCCTCGGTCGGTCGCTCACGGATGGAGACCATGTTCCGGATCTGGCCCCGACCGTGCGAACGCTTCTTTCCGCGCGGTCGTCGGATCGAACGCCCGCTCCGCAGACGGTGAAACATGCTGGCATCAAATACTTTCCGCGACGGCATATACAAGTCACGATAGATCGATTCGTGGGAGATCCGCATCGCCGCGTCACCGCCAAACTCCCGCCGCAGCCACTGGGCGATCTGCTGGGGTGACCAATCGTCGTCGAGCTTGTCAGCGACCACATCCCGCAGTTCGGGGTTGACGGCGAGCTTGCTCGGTTTCGGTCGCCGCGCCCGCTCGAACGCCGCCGCATCGGCGACCAATGCCCGGTACGCGTCGCGACCACCATTGCGGGCAATCTCGCGCGACACCGTCGACGACGGCCGGTCGATACGCCCGGCGATCACCCTTGCTGACAAGCCGGCTGCAACCCCCCGTGAGATCTCCTCACGCTCGACCAGGGTCAGATGACCGACCCTGCGCCGCCGCGGAATCGGCGGCATCCCGCCCGATTCACGCAAGTACCGCCGGATCCGCGGCAGCGTCTCACCCAGCATGCGCTCCATCTCTCGAATCGCGTCACCACGGCGCCACATCGCCCAAATCAGAGCTTGCTGTTCGACGTCAAACCCAACCGGACCCACACCCATCCCGACCTCCACCAGCACATCATCGTCTGCCTGAAGTGATGCGCTGACTGGTTGAACGCAAGGTCTTATTCGAGACAGGACGGGAGCCGAATTAGGGCCAAGCCTCAGCCCCAGGATCAGCCTGACCTCAGCAACCTCGGGTGCTCGCGTAAGGAAGAATTTTCATCATCTCCTGACTTGGGACAGCCGAGACGGGATCGTCGGGTGCAGCTAAGTTATGTTGCTCGCCACGCGTTCCCAATTCTTGGTCTCAGAGAACATCTCTCCGGTTGGATTGACGAAGGCGCCATGCGCGTAACTGTCGCCCTGAAGCTGAAACATGAACCATGCAGTCGTATAGCCCAGGTATCCGTAGACGCCGTTGGCACAGCCAACAGGTACCGGTTTGCAGTCGGGCTGGCCCTGGATATCGTTGTGGTTGGGGCCCTTGAGGGATCCCTTGAGTTTCACGATCTGGTTTGGCGTCCCCTGGTAGTAGCCGTCAACGGACTGCTCGCCTTGGACCGAGATCGGTAAAGGCTGCGTTTCGGGCGAGATAAGCCCGTCGGCGCTTCCATCGATGAGAAAGATGGATCCGGAGGGCATCTGGGTCGTGTTGGCGCAGTTGGCACCGCTGCTGCACCATATTTGTGCCGGAATTTCTATGGCGACTACGGTCTTGATGAGGCCGGCCGATTTGATGAGGGCGTTCAGCGCGCCTCCGGTTCCCTGCGAATGCCCAAACGACCCGATCTCGTTCACGTTGAGCTTCTGGTAGAAGGGGCTGTGCGAGTTGTTGTTGGCGTTCTTCAGGAAGTTTGCGCCATCCAGGACAGTTTGTCCCGGACCGGTTTGCGAATCCTGGGTGGCGATGACGACGAATCCCCACGAAGCCATGTGTTTGAGGTAGTAGGTGTAAAGGCTCGAGGTGGCGAACGATCCATTGCCCCAGGTCAGAATGGGGTGCTTGAATCCGTTCGCGCCCAGTTGAGTCGGGTAATACAGATCGAACTTGTTTTTGGCCGAGTCGCAGCATGCGCCGCCAAGGCTCACAGTGACATCCCAGGGGCCGGTGGCGTAATACTTCAGTTCGATCGGCCCGGCGGGGTAATTGGGCGGGTTTGACGAACCGCAGCTCAACAGTGCACCGGCGACCGCTACTCCCGCCGCCAATACCCGACAACGTTTCAAAATTCGGTTCACGGATCCCCTCCTGAGAGGTGGGACGACTGGGACGACGGCCTCGATCCGCAAGGCTACTGGCCCGAGGAGACTTAGCAGCGCCAACACCTAAGAGATCCCTGCCTGACCCCGATGCCGTTGCCCGTCCGTCGGCGTCCACGGTAATTCCGGGACAGAGTTTTGAGAGCCTCGTATCTCGTGTGTTTCAAGACAAAGTTGGTCGGTGAGTGACCGCCTTCATAGCATGGCCTCGGCCCAGGCGATGTGCCCCTCGAGGCCAAGCGTTTTCGCCATGTCGCGGTAGCGATCTCGGAACTGCGCGTAAGCGGCAGCATCGCCGTGAGCCCGCGCCAGTAGGGCTTGTAGTCGCAGCAGCCAGACGTCACGAATTACCCGACCCTCATCGGCCGGCTCAACCGCTAACCGCTCGATGGCGGCCTCGGCTTCGGCCACGTCACCGTCGGCGCCGCGATCGAGCAGTGTCTGCGCCAGAACACCCGTCGCCGGAACGCCCCACGCCAACAGTTGTCCCTCGCGGACCAGGCGGTCGGTGGATGCGCGCATCAGCGGTATCGCCTCGTCGAGATCCCCGCGCCAAGCCCTTTCCCGCGCCACGTACACGTCGACGAGCGGTCGATCCCCGAGGTTGTGCGCATGCCGCGCGAACACATCGCTGACCTCGGCCATGAGCGTCAGTCCTCGGTCACGCTCCGCAGCCGTGTGACGATGCGCCAGTGCAACGCCCAGCGCCATCCGGGCGAATTCCGGCGCCATATCATTGCCGGCTCGTTCGGCAATTCCCAGCGCATCCTCGATCTCGCGCACCGCGCGGTCGTCGGCAGCCAGCGCGCCATTCGATATTCCCGGGAAGTAACCCAAAGCGGCGACCCCAGCGTAGGTCAGGGGGTCGGCACCGCGGGCCATGTCCAGGCCATGACGCAGATCCTCGCGCCATCCGGGACGTCCTAAGGAATAACGGGCCGTACCCCGCGACCCCAAGGCCAGTGCTAACGGAGACCCGAAGATGAAGTTGCCCTTGAACGGATCACCTTCGGCCAGGTCGATAACCCTTTGCGACCACCGCAGCACGTCAGGCCACTCACCACATTCGATCTTGGCGTAGAGCGCCGGGAAGGACAGCCCCACAATCAAAGTCGGATCGCCAAGCGACTCGATGAGGGCCATGGCCTCCGATGCCAGCTTCGACGCCTGACGCATCCGGCCCCGATACGCGTGATCCATCACCAGCCCCGCCATGGCGACGGCCAGCGGCGCCTTGTCCCCGGTAACGGCGCACAACTGCCGCAACTCGTCGAAGCGGGCGCCGGCGTCGTTCGGATGGACCCGATAGGCGGTCCCGCACAACATAGTGCGCGGGGCGATGCGCATGGCTACCTGGTTCGGGTCGTCGGTGGGCAATGTGTCGGCGATCGTTCGAGCGCGGTCCCAACTGCTTCGTGCCGCGGCCATGTTGCGGCTGGTTGCCCAAGCCCCGGCGCGCAGGTGCCAGCCGTAGGCGGCGTGCAGATCACCGGCGGCCTCCGAATGTTCGGCAATCAAAGCGGCGTTTTCCTCAGCCGCTGCCGGGTCACGTGATTCGATTGCGGCCGCGACGCGCCGGTGCAGCTCGGCACGATCGGATTTGAGCTGTGAGTCGTAGGCCACCGAGCGGATCAGCGGATGGTGAAACACGTACTCCGGTCCTCCGGTGAACCTCACCTGATCAACGAGTTCGGCCACCACGAGATCCCCGACAATGGGTTCAATGCCCAGCGTTTCGAGCAGGCCCGGGTCGAACCGCGACCCGATGACCGCCGCAGCACTCAAGGTGCGCTTGGCCACTGGGGCAAGGCGGTCGATGCGAGCAGCAATAGTCGCCTGCACGGTGGCGGGCATGCTGACCTCGGCCACACCGGCCGTCGAAACGTAGGCGCTGCGGATGCCGCGTAGCACACCGCGCTCGGCCAGGTCGCGTACCATCTCCTCGGCGAAAAACGGATTACCGGCGGCCCTCTCGGCGATCTGCTGGCCCAGCGCGTCAACAGAGGGGTCGTGGCCGAGCAGCTCTGAGACCAGTGCTGCGGTCTCCGAATCGCTCAGCGGCGCAAGGGCGATGCTCTGAGCACCGGGCACCCGGTTCAGCGCACCCGGATATTCGGGGCGGTAGGTGATCAGCACCAGCGAGCGAGTCTGCGGAATCACAGCCACAAAGTCCGCAAGCATGGATTCGCTGACCTCGTCAATCCAGTGCACGTCCTCAACGACATACACTGCCGGGGTTTGGCGGGCCAGCGACGCCGCATTGACCAGCGCAGTCAACCGCCGCCGCCGGGCATCCGGATCGATCTTGGGCAGCTTCACCTCGGGATCGGCGATGCCCAGCAGGTCATCGAAGAGCAATAGGTCTTCAGGATCGGCATCGGGCACCCGGGCCCGTAACTGCGTGCGGGCGGTAGCAGCGTCCAGATCACCCACGCCGAAGGCTGCGCGCAGCAGTCGCGCCACGACGTAAAACGGGATATCACTGGCGTGCGATTCGCAGAAGGCGGCGAAAAAGTCGACACCCCGGGCTGCGGCCATCGCGGCGACCTCACGCACCAGACGGCTCTTGCCGATGCCCGGTGATCCCACCACGCCGACCACCGCGCCGTAGCCGTCGATGGCACGGTCCAAGAGGCTTTCGATGGCGGCCATCTCCCACCGTCGACCAACAAGGTTCGACTCGGTACGGCCAACATCGCGACGCTCTTCCGACATCCCCAACAGCCGGTGGGCGGCCACTGGCTCATCGGCGCCCTTGACGCGCACCATCTCGGTCTCACCCAGCACCGCCGTGCCCCCGACCAGGCGTGCGGTGGATTCGCTGAGCATCACCCCGCCCGCAGGCGCGACGGATTCCATCCGCTGCGCTAGGCCCACCTGCTCCCCGATTGCGGTGTACCCCAAAGCGCCCGAACCGATCTCACCGGCAATGACCTCGCCGGAGTTAAGTCCCACGCGCAACTGCAGATCCAGACCGTCGCGCTCTTTGACGTCACCGGCCAGTCGGACGGTTTCATCTTGAATGCCCAGCGCCGCACGACAGGCACGAACGGCATGGTCTTCCAACGCCACCGGGGCACCGAACACCGCCATGATCCCGTCACCGGTGAACTTGTCCACCGTGCCGCCGAAGTGCTGCACCACCCCGGTTGCGCGGTTGACGAGCTCGGTCATGATCTCGCGCAGTCGCTCTGCGCCAACAGCCGTGGCGATGTCCATCGAGTGGACCACATCGGCGAACAGCACCGTCACCTGCTTGTACTCGGCGTGGGCGTCGCTTTCGTCGACTGGTGCGCCGCACGCGTGGCAAAACCGGGCGTTCTCTAAAGGCTCCGCGCCACACGTCCGGCACCCCGCTACGGTCGTCATCCGACCCTCCGCCTATCCCGGCCCCCAGCATTCTCAGTGGTCCTCAAAGAATAGGCGGTCGGACACTCCACGATGGGCTGTTGGCCAGCGAAGCGTCGTCGCGGCACCCGGAGAAGGTCCCGGGTACGGCAGGGCGTCACTCCCGGCGCTACATATTGAAAAGCCCCAGCTCGAGGGCGTGGGCGATCTGGGTGATCGCGGCCTGGGCGCGCACGCTGTTGCCGGCCGCGTCCAGCGGCGGTGAGTAGGCGGCGATCGCCAGTCTTCCCGGCGACACCGCGACCAGGCCGCCTCCGACGCCGCTCTTGGCGGGTAGCCCGACGGTGTAGGCCCAGTCGCCGGAGGCGGTGTAGAGACCCTCCATCGCCATCAAGGCCAGCATGTGTGCCACGTTGGCTTGTTTGATGACGCGCTTGCCGGTGACGGGGTTGATGCCCCCGTTGGCCAACGTCGCGCCCATGATGGCCAGGTCGACAGTGGTAACCAGCGTCGAGCACTGCAGGGTGTATACGTCGCAGGCCTCCATCGGCTCGCAGTACATGTATCCGCCGCAAAGCAGCAGCCACGCGATCGCCCGGTTGTGAAAGTTGGTGCCCCGCTCCGAGTCGGCGATCTGTTCGCTGAGCGAGATGCTGCGTCCGGCGAAATCGCTTTGAATCTGCAGGATCTGGCGCCAGCGGTCTTCAGCATCGGTGGCCGACACCAGGCTCGTTGCCGTCATCGCCCCCGCGTTGACCATCGGCGAGTTCGGCTTGTCGTTGTGCCGTTCGAGCGCCAGCACTGAATTGAACGCCTCGCCCGTCGGATCGGCGCCCACCTTACGGTGGAACGCCCGCGGACCCACTTGTTCCATAGCGAGCGCGGCCGTGAAGACCTTCGAGATCGATTCCAGCGCGAATTGACATCTTGCGTCGCCAGCCGAAAATGTCTGACCATCGACGGTCGCCACGCAGACCCCGAACAGCTGCGGGTCGACCTCCGCCAAGGCCGGTATGTAGGCGGCGTTCTTGCCGCGGGGGTTCTTCTTGTGCTTGGCGTGTGCCGCGGCGACCGCCTCGGTGATCCGGTCGCCGGCGATCGGTGCGCTGACCTTGGTAGTCAATTCTGTTTCACCGCAGCATATTCGGTTGCAGTCGTGGTCACGACACGATGGATGAAGCCAAGCTTCGCGACGACGTGCGGGTGGATGGTGAACGGGTACAGGTCGTCACGGCCCATCGAATTGTTGACCCGGTTGAGCACCCCCGACAGCACTAACCAGTCAGCCATAATGTCCTCGATAGTGCCGTCGGCGTAAGACTCCCGAGCATCGACATTGGCGGGCAGGTCCCACTTGACTCGATCAGCTTCGACGACAAGGCCCGAATCCGCGATCGTGGCAAGTGTTCCGGTGATGTGGAGATAGTGGGCCCAGGTTTCGGCGAAGTCTTCCCACGGGTGGGCGGTGGCGTACTCCGAGATGAAGTCTTGCTGCCAGTTCGCCGGTGCCTGGCCCTGGTAATGGCGCTGTAGCGCGGCCTGGTAGTCCTCCCGATCGTCGCCGAACATCGCCCGGGCGTCGTCGATGAGCGGGGTGTTCTGCACCAGCAGCATCTCGTAGTAATGGCCGACCTCGTGGCGGAAGTGGCCCAACATCGTGCGATAGGGCTCACCCAGCTTGATGCGCAGACGCTCCCGGTATAACTCCAGCGACTCGGCCAGATCGATGGTGATCACGCCGTTGTTGTGCCCTGTCATCACCGGCCGCCCCAGCGTCTTGCTCGACAGCAGATCGAACGCCAGCCCGTGGGAATCCGCGTAGTACGGCTGGATGGGCAGGCCCAGGTCCATCAGCTCGAAGATCAACCGCCGCAGCGCCTTTAGAGTCGAATCGAGTTCGGACATCGCCTCGGTGTCATCGGCCGCCGGCCCTTCGCGCACGAAACTGTCGGCATAGCAGCGGCCGGATTCGGAGTCGTCCGCGGTTAACCAATTGCAGCCCCGCTCCCAGTGTGCGCACCAAAACCAGCCACGGCCGTCCACTGTGAGCGTTTGCGATGGTGCGCACACCATCTGCCGCGACGGGTAGTGGTAGCCGACAGTGACGGCGCACGTCGGGCACTGCTGCACCTCGAACGCGACCGCCTGTCCGCAGTTGGGGCATCTGAAGGCGCGCACGGTCAGGGTCCGCCGGTGCTGCCCGACTCGATGTACGTCCACGGTTGCTGCGGACGGTCCTTGAGATAGCCACGCTGCCAATCCCATTGCGGATGCTGCCGCAGGAATGCGTCGGCGTCGAACTCGGTGCCGTCAGCACGTCCAGATCGGGCCCACAGGCCGAGCGCTCTGATGTCGGCTGAGGTGACGACCTTGCCGTCCACCGACCCGAACGGGGTGAACGGGGTCAGCCCACTGTCGTGGCAGGGGTCGACGTCGGAATGTGCGCAAATGGTCCGGGCCGAGGGATGGATGTAGCCGAGGTAGGTGTCGAACGTGTCGCCCAGCATGCGCTTGCCGACCTCGGCGTCGATGCCCCCGTTGTACTGGTCGAGCAATTGCCGCCAGCGAACCTCCCGCGCACCATTCGGGGTGCGCACGTCGCTGAACCCGGTCCCGAAGCACTCCAGGTTACGAATCCGCGGATCCAGCGGTGTGTTGTCGCCCCAGAAGTAGCCATCGGTGGTGCGGCTGAGGCTCTGATACAGCAGGCCCTCCTCGTAGCGCGCGATCTCACCGGTCTTGACGTCACCGATCAACCACGAGTTGGCGTATCCGCCGTTGTTGTCGGTGTTGAGCGTCTCGACCCAATGGTCGATGTCGCGGCCGTACTGCGAGGCCTTACGGGCGCGGACGAACTCCGGAACGCGGGTCTCGTCGTAGCCCTTGAACCCGTCATAGCCACCGATCGTGGTCTCGGTGATCGCCAGTCCAGCGCTGGTCAACCAGAAATCGCTCATGCTGGCGATCCAGCCCGGCGCCGTCTGCATGACCATCCGGTTGCCGTCATCGGGGGTCATATCCAGGATGACGTTCTCGAACTGGCCCTGCCAGAAGTCGGCGAAGCTGGTGTGCCCCACCACGATCGACCCGTCGACGGTCGCGCTTCCGGTGGCGATAAAGGCGCTGCAGTGGTTGCCCTCGCCGCCGGTCGGCGCCAACGCGGTGTAGCGGCCCGAGTTCTTGGGCCACCAATAGCCGGTGAGTTCCATCCAATCATTGACGCCGAGCACATCGTTGAACGTGGCCGGCACGCCTGCAGCGGTCAGACCCGCGGCGACGCCTTCCATCTCCTGGCGCAGCTCGTCGGGGATCTTGTCGGCGTGCAGCTCGGCGGCCCGTTCAACAAAGAAGTCGTAGGTCATACCGATGTCCTGGTAGGTCATCTCCCGGTACACCCGGATCGACTCCGCGTACTCGTCGGCGACGAGGAATCCGTACTGAAAGCCGCGTGCGGCCGGTGATCCCTTGATCGTGACGTGCAACCAGCCGTTGGTGTCGCTGCGCGAGGCTTCGGATAGCCATCCCCGCTGCTGGTCGGTGAGTTCGGCGGGTGTTGTTCTCGCCGGCGGTTCCGCCGGCCCGGGCGGTGGCTTTACGTTATGACCCCTCGGGGTTGAAGCGATCGCCGTCACAAGCCCTCCTCGGTCAGAACCCGCACGCCGATGAGCTTAGCCTTGATCCACCGAGTTTGATTGACGACGGCGCGGGTGTCTTTATGAGGAAAGTGCCCTCTGAGCTGGGATGATTGGAGTT
>Ga0209040_10004943_pt1 | contig 9987 bp, 8 predicted proteins | sample BogFormECP12_OM3_FD_188240 | JGI IMG/M metagenome (GOLD analysis project Ga0209040, IMG submission 188240) | Bog forest soil microbial communities from Calvert Island, British Columbia, Canada - ECP12_OM3 (SPAdes) (version 2) | ecosystem: Environmental > Aquatic > Freshwater > Wetlands > Bog ... | reverse complement strand
CAGTCGCCAATTCCCCGACCCGGACAGGCTGGACCTGCAGCGCGAGGACGGCCCCCACGTCGGGTTCGGCTACGGTCGCCACCAATGCGTGGGTCAGCAGTTGGCCCGGATGGAGTTGCAGATCGTTCTGCCCACGTTGTTCCGGCGCATCCCGACGCTGCGGCTGGCTGTGCCAGTCGATGAGCTTCCGTTCAAGCACGACACGCTGGCCTACGGCGTTTACGAGCTTCCCGTGACATGGTGAAGCCCGACCTGACGCTGGAAGTGCCGGATGTGTCCGGCAGATTCGCCGTCGTGACCGGAGCCAACAGCGGCCTGGGATTTGGTCTGGCGAAAAAACTGGCGGCCGCCGGCGCCGACGTCGTCCTGGCGATTCGGAGCAGGGCCAAAGGCGAGGCCGCGATCGCCGAGATCCGCCGGGAAGTACCGGCGGCCAAGCTGACCATCAGACAGCTGGACTTGTCATCGCTGAAAAGTGTGGCGGCACTGGGCGATGAGCTGACGGCGGAAGGCCGCCCGATCGACATCTTGATCAACAACGCCGGCGTCATGACGCCACCACAGCGCCAGGAAACCCACGATGGCTTCGAATTGCAGTTCGGCACCAACCATCTGGGGCACTTCGCGTTGACCGCGCAACCTGCTGCCGTTGCTGCGGGCGGCTGGAGCCCCGCGCGTGGTGACCGTCAGCAGCCTCGCGGCAACCCAGCGCAACCTCGACTTCGGCGACCCGAACGCCGAACGGACCTACCAACCGATGCGCTCCTACGGGATGGCCAAGCTGGCTCAAGTGATGTTCGCCGTCGAACTAGAGCGACGCAGCCGCAACCGCGGCTGGGGGCTGACGTCCAACGCCGCGCATCCAGGGCTGAGCAAGACCAACCTACTCAGAGGCGCATCCTACGGCCGCGACAAGCCGACGCTGCAGGCCCGGATCACCCAACTGACTTGGTTTCTCTTGCCCTTCATGTGGCTCGACGTCGACGAAGGCATCAAGCCCACGCTCTATGCCGCCGTGTCACCGAATGCTGAGGGCGGCCGATACTACGGTCCGCGCGGCTTCTACGAAACCGTCCGCGGCGGAGTCACATTCGCCGGGGTGCCCCGATTGGCGCGCGACGAGGAGGACACTCGACGCCTGTGGGAGCTCTCCGAGCGACTCACCGGCGTCACGTATGGAGACTGACATCCGGAAAGGGTGAACAATGGCGTTTATCGGGCGCACTAACGTCCACGATCCCGGTGAGCAGCAGGATCAATGGGAACGGTTGGCACGCCGTCGCGAGCAGCTGTACATCGACGACGAACAGTTCCGAAACACCAAGCCGGACGAGCAAGTCGCCGCGGCCGCCCGCGCACCCGGCCTGCGGATCGCCGAGGTGATGGCAACCGTGCTGCAGGGCTATTCCAGCCGGCCCGCGCTCGGACAGCGCGCCCGAGAGATCATGACCGATCCCGCCTCCGGGCGCTCCACGCAGCGCTTTCTGCCGCGGTTCGAGACCGCCAGCTACGCGGACCTGTGGGCGCGCATCCAGGCCACGGCTGCCGATTGGCACCATCACGAGCAGCACCCGGTCCGTAGCGGGGACTTTGTGTGTGCTGGGATTCGCCAGCATCGACTACACCGCGATCGAATGCGCGTGCATACACCTCGGTGCGGTGGTGGTGCCCCTACAGACCAGCGCACCGGCCACGCAACACGCACCGATCCTCACCGAGACCCAGCCGCGAATTTTCGCGGTAGGAATCGACAATCTCGCGACCGCCGGAGGCGGCCCTGACTGGTACCGCGCCGGACCGCCTGATCGTGTTCGACTACGAGCCCCGTGACGATGACCAGCGCGCCATCTACGAGGCCGCACGCACCCGGCTGGCCGCCGCGGGCAGCACTGTGACCATCAAGACCATCGAAACGATCGATGACGTCGTCGCGCGCGGAGCGTCGCTGCCGTCCGCGCCGCGGCACGTCGCGGCGGCCGACGAGGACCCGCTGGCATGGGTGTTCTACACGTCGGGCAGCACCGGAACCCCCAAGGGCGCAATGTTCACCGAGAGCCTGTGCATCGGAACCTGGCTCGCGCAGTCCGATCAGCCCGTCATCACGTTGAGCTATATGCCGATGAGTCACCTGATCGACTACGGCTACGTAATCTTGACGCTGGCCAACGGCGGCATCAGCTATTTCGCCGCCAAGAGCGACCTCTCGACTTTGTTCGACGACCTGGCGCAGGTGCGACCAACTTCGATGAGCCTGGTGCCGCGGGTCTGCGAGATGTTCTTCCACCACTATCTGCGCGAGCTGGACCGGCGCACCCTGGCGGGCAGCGATCCCGACGAGGCCGGCAAGGAGCTCACCGCAACCATCCGCGACCAGATCCTGGGCGGCAGAGTGCTGGCGGTGGGCTGCGGATCGGCCGCCCTGTCCCCAGAGATCAAGGTGTTCATGGAAGAGGTGCAGGACCAGCACCTGCTGATCGGCTACTCCTCCACCGAAATCGCCGGCGGGATGATCGTCGCCGACGAACATGTGCTGCGGCCACCGGTGGTCGACTACAAACTTCTCGACGTTCCCGAACTCGGCTACTTCAACACCGACAGGCCCTATCCGCGTGGCGAATTGGCGGTCAAGTCGTCTAGGTTCATGGCGGGCTACTACAACCGCCCTGATCTGACCGCCACCATGTTCGACGACGACGGCTACTACAAGACGGGCGACATTATGGCCGAGGTCGGTCCTGACCGATTGCGCTACGTCGATCGCCGCAACAACGTGATCAAGCTGGCGCAGGGCGAGTTCGTCGCGGTGTCGCGGCTGGAGGCGTTGTATTCGACCAGCCCCTTGATTCACCAAATCTACATCTACGGCAACGGCGAACGCTCCTTCCTGCTGGCGGTGATCGTGCCTACTGAAGGCGGCGTGGACTCATCGATGATTTCCGCGTCGCTTCGGCAAATCGCCCGCGACAACGAGCTCAACGGCTACGAAATCCCCCGCGACTTCCTGACCGAGACAGAGCCGTTCAGCCTGGCGAACGGACTGTTATCGGGGGTCGGAAAGTTCTTGCGGCCCAAGCTCAAAGCCCGCTACGGTGACCGGCTCGAACAACTGTACGCGACGATCGCCGATGAACAGCTCAGCCAGCTACGGACATTGCGCACGGGCGGCGCCGATCAGCCGGTGCTGGCGACTGTCACGAAAGCTGTGCAGGCCACACTGGGCGTGCCGGCCGCCGACGTCTCGCCGGAGGGGAGGTTCATCGATCTGGGCGGCGATTCGCTCTCCGCGCTGACCTTTTCCACTCTGCTCACCGACATCTACGGTGTCGAAGTTCCGGTGGGCGTGGTTGTCGACCCGACCGGCGATCTGCTCAGCATTGCCAACCACATTCAGCGTCATCGTGATTCGGACGCCCTGTGGCCCACCTACGCATCGGTGCACGGGTCTCTGCACGACGCCGACAGCAGCGAGGTGAACGCCGGGGACCTCACCTTGGACAAATTCATCGACGACGACGTCCTACAGACCGCAATGCTCCTGCCCCGACCCACCGGTGAGGTCCGTACGGTTCTGCTCACCGGTGCGACTGGCTTCCTGGGACGGTTTCTCGGCATGAAATGGCTGCAGGCACTGGCTGATTCAGGCGGCACGCTGGTGTGCCTGACGCGCGCCGTCGATGCCACGCAGGCGCGTCAACGCATCGAGGCCGCTTTGGAGTCCGACAGCGAGCTACTCGAGCGCTTCCGGACATTGGCCAAGGGGCATCTCGAGGTCCTGGCCGGCGACATCGGCGAACCCTACCTCGGCCTGGATAGCACCACGTGGCAGCGCCTGTCCCGGACCGTCGACCTGATCGTCCATCCGGCGGCTCACGTCAATCATGTACTCCCCTACCACCAGGTGTTCGTCCCCAATGTCGTGGGTACCGCCGAGGTGATCCGACTGGCAATCACGGCCAGACTCAAGCCGATCCACTACATCTCCACGATGGGCGTCAGCGCCGTGGCGCATCAACTCGTCGATGAAGACACCGACATCCGCCGCGAGGTGCCCGCCTGCGTCGTCAATGACAGCTACGCCAACGGTTACGGGATCAGCAAGTGGGCCGGCGAGGTGCTGGTACGCGAGGCCCACGACCTGTGCGGGTTGCCCGTTGCGGTGTTCCGGCCCGGCATGATCCTCGCCGACAGCCGCTACACAGGACAACTCAATGTGCCCGACATCTTCACCCGGTTGCTGTTCAGCCTGGTGGCCACCGGCGTGGCGCCGCGGTCGTTCTACAGTGCCGTTCATGCCGGCTTCGCCGGCAATGAAGGCCGGCGTCCGCATTATGAGGGGCTGCCGGTCGACTTCCTCGCCGATGCGATCGCAGCAATTGGACCACAGCACGGGAACAGCTTTGACACCTACAACACCACCAATCCGCACGACGACGGCATCTCCCTGGACACTTTCGTGGACTGGATCATCGCCGCGGGCTACCCCATCGAAAGAATCGGCGACTACTCCGACTGGCTGATTCGGTTCGAGACCGCGATGCGCGCACTGCCCGAACGACAGCGCGCGCAGTCGGTGCTGACGGTGTTGGACGTCTACCGCCAACCCATGCCGGCCGTCGCCGGGTCCGCGGTACCCGACGAGCGATTCCAGACGGCGGTCGAAAAGTCCGGGCGTGCGATCCCCCACCTGTCCCAGCAACTGATAGACAAGTACCTCGTCGACCTCGAGCGGCTTGGCCTACTATCCCGATGAACGCGAAGGGACGATGATGTCAAGTCAAACGAGCGCCCTGTACCCGACGGGCGTCATCGGCGCGCCCAAGCACCGGCACGGTCAGGCAACCGAATTCAACACCGGCCTGCCCGCCGGCACCGAGGTGTTCTCGGCCGACAACCACATCTCAGTGGCCGACGACATCTTCTACGAGCACTTCCCCGACGATCTCAAAGAGCGCGCCCCGCGGATCTGGTACGAGGACGGCGCGTACGTGCTCGGCCCACCGGGACAATCAATGGTGGTCGGCGATTTCAGCGCCGTGCTCATGCAGTACGACGATCTGGCCGGCGCGGCCACCAACAACATCGAAGCCCGCGTCCGTGAGCTCGCCGAGGACGGCGTCGATAAAGAATTAGCTTTCCCCAACGCGGTGCTGGCGCTGTTCCACTATCCCGACAAGGACCTGCGCGAGCGGATCTTCCGGATCTATAACGAACACATCGCCGACGTGCAAGAACGCTCCAATGGCCATTGCTACGGAGTGGGTCTGATCAACTGGTGGGATCCGCGAGGCACTCGGCGCACACTCTCGGAGCTGAAGTCGCTGGGGCTCAAGACGTTTCTGATGCCGATAAGCCCGGGCAATGACAACAACGGGAAAGTCATCGACTTCTCCAGCACGGAAATGAGCGCGGTGTGGGACGAGATCGAAGACGCCGGCCTGCCGTTAACTCACCACATCGGCGAGAGTCAGCCGAAGTGCCCGAGCGAAGTCAACAGCGTCGCGGTCGCCATGATGGTCAACATCGATTCATTTCGAGAGATGTTCTCCAAGTATATCTTCGGCGGCATCCTGGACCGGCATCCTCGCTTGCGCGTCGGCTGGTTCGAGGGCGGAATCGCGTGGGTCCCGCCGGCTCTGCAAGACGCTGAGCATGTACTGGTCTCGTATCGGCACATGCTCAAACACCAGCCCAAGCACGACGTCCGCTACTACTGGGACACCCACATGTGCGCCTCGTTCATGGTTGACGGCTTGGGCCTGCGACAGATCGACGAGATCGGAATCGACAAAGTGATGTGGTCCTCCGACTATCCGCACAACGAAAGTACTTTTGGGTATTCGGAGCGGTCGCTGGCCGCAGTGGTCGACGCCGTCGGGCCCGATGACGCCGTCCGCATTGTCGGCGGCAACATCAGAAAGTTCCTGGGCATCTAGCATGACAGGCCCACTCACCGCCCGCGGCTCGGTGATCGACATCCCCGACGAACCGGACTGGGCCCGCATGCGCCGCGAGACCGGCGCGCGGCTCCGATCCGCGATGGCCGATCACGGCGTCGACGCACTGATCCTCCTGATGAACGGCTACGTCGGTTATGCGACGGGCGCCAGCTGGCCGTTGTTGGACGCGGGCCTCTCGCACGCGGAGCGTCCGGTGGCGGTCGTGCTGGCCGATGACGAACATCCGCATCTGTTCATGCCGTTCCGCAGCGGAGCGTCCGCGGAGTCACCGGTGCCCGACGACCACCTGCACGGCCCGGTGTATCTCGAATTCGACTCCGGTGTACAGCATTTCGCTCGGTCGCTCGCCGAGTTGATCCCACCGGGCGCGAACGTCGCCGTCGACGAACTGACCGGCGCCATGCGGCGGGCGGCGGCCACGCTGTTCCCTTCGGGTCCGCCGTCGGATGCGGCGATCGTGGTCGGCGCCGCGCAATTGGTGAAGACCCAAGATGAACTTTCTTGTATTCGCATGGCGTCCCAGATCACCGAGGAAGCCATGGTGGACGTGCAGAAAGCATTGGCGCCGAGCGTACGGCAGGTCGACCTGTCGGCCATGCTCGTACGCCGCGCGTTCGAGCTGGGTGCCACCACCAACATGCTGGACGCCATCTGGCAGGTGATGCCGAGCTCGCGGGAAGCCGGCGTGTGGACCACCCACGGCGATCTCGCGCTACCCCTGCTCACCACGGATCGCGAACTGGCTACCGGTGATGTGCTGTGGACAGACGTGAGCATCACTTACGCCGGGTACTGCTCGGACTTCGGCCGGACCTGGGTGGTCGGTGAGCGGCCCTCGCCGCGCCAGCAGCACCAGTTCCATCAGTGGCGAGCGATCCTGGACGCGACGCTGGCGGTGACCAAGGCCGGTGCCACCTCGGGCGATCTGGCGCGCGCGGCGATCGCCGCCTACGGCGGCCGCAAGCCGTGGCTGCCGCACTTCTATCTGGGCCACGGCATCGGCACCTACCCCGCCGAAACCCCGATGATCGGAACGGATCTCGGTGAGGAGTTCGACGACAACTTCGTCTTTCCGCCCGGCATGGTCCTGGTTTTGGAACCGGTGGTATGGGAGGACGGAACCGGCGGCTACCGCAGTGAGGAGATCGTGGTGATCACCGAAGACGGCTTCACGCCGATCACCGACTACCCCTACTCCCCCTATGGCGACTGACGTTTCGCCCGACGCCCGGGCATTGCGCACAGGACGCCGCGAACGGGCGCTGGCTCAAATGGCGGCACACGACCTCGATATCTTGGTGCTCGGCCGCCAGGCCAACATTCGTTACATCACCGGCGCCCCGCAGCTGTGGATAGCCGGGACGCGACCGTTCGGTCCGATGTGTGTCGTGGTGCGCGCCACCGGTGCCATCTACCTCAACAGCACCGCCGACGAGGGGATCCCCGAAGAAATCGACCACGATCACCTCTACGGGCTGGCCTGGAATCCGATGACCCTGATCGAGGTGCTGAAGAACGTCGAGGGGGCCGCAACGGCGCGCCGGGTCGGAACCGACGCGATCACACCCACTTTCGCCGCGCTGCTACCCACGGCGTTCCCCCGCGCCGAACTCGTCGACGGCGAGCTGGCCATGCGAACGGCGCGGCGCATCAAGACACCCGACGAAATCGCGGCCATGGGCCCAGCGCTTCGCGTCGCCGAACAGGGACTCGCTGCTGCGGTTGCCGAATTACAGCCCGGGCTGTCCGAACAGACATTGGCCGGGGCCGTGCTGGAGGCCATGGCCGCAGGCGGTGTGAGCACGCCGGCCACCCAGGATGCCGCGTGGGTGACCTCGCGTCAGCACCCCTGGCGCCGCGCACATCCCAACGGCAAGGTGCGCGAGGGCGACGTGGTCGCATTCGCCGCCGGCGCGCTGGCAGACGGTTATGTCGGCGAGGTGGGCCGGACCTGGCCGGCAGGACACACAAGCGACGTTTCGACCCGCGGGCTCTACCAGCGCTCGACCGCGCTGCACGACAAGCTGATCGCAGCGTGCCACCCAGGTGCATCCAGCCGCGAGCTGCTCGAGGCCTATGAAGCGGCCCGCGAGCCGCTACCGCCGATGCCCATCGCGCACGGGCTGGGGCTGGGCTTCGATCCGCCCGTTGTGTCCCAAACGCTCTGGGCTGCAGGCGAACACGATCGCCTCGAGGCGGGAATGGTGCTGGCGATCACCGGCTACGTGTGGCAAAAGGGCGTCGGAGCGGTATTTCGCCGAGACACGGTCCACATCACCGACGATGGCGCTGAGGTGCTGACGACCGGCCCGTCCTGGGATGACGAGGCGGTCGTCAGAGGCTCGTGAGATCGCCGGCAATCGAAGTGGCCGCGTTGAGCAGGACGTAGCCTTCGACAACGCCTCCGAACATCACCAATCCAATGTCAGCGGCGATCGGGTCGCCGATCGCATTGATGAGCCCCTGAACGGGGTCACCGTTGACCGCTTGCAAGATGCCGTTCAGGAAAAGGTTGACGTCGTAGGACGGGAGGGTGATTAGGCCGCCGGTGACGATGTCTGCCGTCGGAAGCAGCGTCGCGTAGGCCGTCGAGAACGCACTCGACAAGGCGTCGGCGATGTTCGTGTTCGCCGCCTGCAGGCCGGAGATAATGCCGTCGATCGCCGACGCCACGGACGTGGCGGTAGCCAGGGCCAGTGTGCTGGGCGCCGCCGGTAGAGCTGACGTACGAGCTAAACAGCGTGGCCGCGGCCGCTGATACCTCATCGGCGGCCGCTGTCAGCACACCGGTTGTCGGGCCCGCGGCCGTCACATTGGCTTCGTTGAGCGCCGAACCTATTCCCGCCACATTTGCGGCCGCCGTCGCCATCGCCTGCGGCTGCGTGAGCACGTACGTCATCAGGTCATCACTCCTCGACCAGCGCGCTGTCGTGTCGAACCGGCGATGGTGACACCGATGACACCCAGCCACCGTAGAGCGATTCGACCGGTTTGTCCGGCGTTTTCGATCGGGACCTAGCCGATGCGTCGCCCTTCGTCGCACTCGGGCAGATCCGCACCCCACTCGGCAAGAGCCGCATCGAGCAGATCACCCACGCGATGGCGTTCCCACACGTTCAGCAGGTTCGACAACATCTGCAGCGGCGCACGCACGCTCTCGTCGTCCCTGATGCGCGGATCTTTGCGACTGCTGGGTGCGGCAACTCCGAACCGCTTGCGGATCAACGCCGGTACGTCCAGCAGCCAGGCGACACCCATTACCGCGTAGAGCAGAGTGTGCCTAGCTACTTCGACCTGAAAAAGTGATGGCGGGTGAGTGAGCTCTGGTGCGGGTGAGTGCGCTCCCGTTGTCGGGAGGCAGAGACCGGCTTGTGGGGGTGCCGATCATGACGCGAGGGCGCTGATCTTGAGCAGGTTGTGCGCGAGGACGCCGTGTGCGGTCCAGATCCGGGTGCCTTCGGTGCCGTCGATGCGGGTGCGGTCCCAGCCGTAGCCGCGTTTGAGGTAGCTGATGCGGCCTTCGCTGCCGGTTCGCCATTTCAGGGTGCGGCGGAACGCTTTCCGGTGTTCGGCAGCGCGTCGTGCCGGGCAGGGTTGGCCTTTGCGTGGGATCACTACGTTTGTAACGCCGAGGTCGGTGAGCTCGCGGTCGACCTTGGCTTCCCCGTAGCCGCGGTCGGCGGTGACGAGCCGTGGCGTGCGTCCGGTTCGCTTCTTGACCCGCTGGATCGCTGGTGCCAGTTGCGGCGCGTCGGGTGGATTGCCCTGCTCGACACTGTGATCGAGCACGATGCCGTCGTCGTTGTCAACGATTTGGGCCTTGTGTCCGAACTCAACCGGGCGCCCCAGCCGGCCCTTGGCGATCGGGCGGGCATCCCCGTCGTGCAGGCTGACCCGCCGGGTCGCCCCATCCGGGGTATGTCCGGCGACGCGCTGCCGGGTCTGTTCGACGATCCGCCGGGTGGCATCCAGCAGTTCGGTCAGGTCATCGACCGCGCGGGTCAGCCGCCCGCGCCGCCGCCCCGCGACC
>Ga0209040_10004942_pt1 | contig 9988 bp, 10 predicted proteins | sample BogFormECP12_OM3_FD_188240 | JGI IMG/M metagenome (GOLD analysis project Ga0209040, IMG submission 188240) | Bog forest soil microbial communities from Calvert Island, British Columbia, Canada - ECP12_OM3 (SPAdes) (version 2) | ecosystem: Environmental > Aquatic > Freshwater > Wetlands > Bog ... | reverse complement strand
GTCGTCGGCGTGGTGGGTGCGGTGGCCTATGGCGCGCGTGCTCACCTATACGTGCAAGAGGCACGGGAGCGGCACCTCGTTACGGGAATGGTCGCCGAGGCCCGGCGCGAAGACACGGGTACGACGCTGGTGCAGGCCAGATGGCCGGTGGCGGTCGGCGAGCGAACGGGCACACTCCAACTCAGCGCCCCGGTCGAGGCGGGCGAGAGCATCGAACTGTGGGTGGACAAGGACGGCAAGCCATCATCCCCGCCAACCCCGACTTGGCATGCCGTCGGGGACGCGGTCGGTATGGCGGGGACGGCATCGCTGCTCGTGGGTGTCGGGATGGCGTCACTCGTGGCCGCCGTCCGTTCGCGGCTTGATCGGGCACGCGACGCCCAATGGGAGCGTGACCTCCGGTCCCTGGTGGGCGACGGCGGGCGGAGCAATCGACAATGAGGCTGGCCGGGTCCGAACCGCTATGCAGCACGCGCCGTTTAGGCGGATGATGTGTCGGTGAGCGGAGACGGCGAAGATTCAAGAGTCGCATTTTTCGACGTAGCCGGGCTGCACCGGCTCGTGGAGGTGCTGATCGAGCGGGGCTACCGCGTGGTCGGTCCAACGTTGCGGGACAACGCGATCGTGCTGGCAGAGCTCGAGTCGGCGGCGGAGCTGCCGCGCGGCTGGGGCGTCGACGTCGGTCCGGGGCATTATCGGGTGCGCCGCCGCGACGACGACGCGGCATTCGGGCACTCGGCCGGCCCGCAGTCGTGGAAACAGTTCCTTCACCCCCCGCGGGAGCGGCTGTGGGCCGGCACCCGGGACGGCGCCGGCGAAGCCGAATCCGACTACGCGGTCCCGCGGTACGCGTTCCTGGGAGTGCGTGGCTGCGACCTGGCCGCCATCGCGACCCTCGGCGGAGTGCTCGGCCGCGCGGACTATCCAGACGATTCCTTCGTCGGCCGTCGGCGGCGGGCGTTCGTGATCGCCGTGAACTGCACGGAACCGGGTGGTCTGTGTTTCTGCGCATCGATGGGCACCGGCCCCGCGGCCGGACCGGGCTACGACTTGGCCCTGACGGAGCGCGTCGGGGGTGACGCGGCGTCGTACCTCGTCGAGGTCGGCACTCCCGAAGGCGCCGACGTCCTTGCGGCGGTGCCGCACCGGGTCGCCGATAGGGACGAAGTCGCTTGTGCGCGTGACGATGTCGAGGCCGCCGCGCATCGGATGGGCCGCCAGATGCCGGACACGGATCTGCGGGAGCTGCTGATTCGTTCCCGCGAGTCGCCGCAGTGGGACGAGGTCGCCAGCCGCTGCCTGACCTGCGGCAACTGCACGATGGTGTGCCCGACCTGCTTTTGCACCGGCACCGAGGACGTCAGCGACCTCACCGGTGAGCACGCCGAGCGCTGGCGTCACTGGGCGTCGTGTTTCGAGTTCGACTTCACCTACGTCCACGGCGGCGGCAGCGTCCGCCAGTCCGGCGCGTCGCGTTATCGCCATTGGCTGACCCACAAACTGGGCACGTGGCACGACCAGTTCGGCATGTCGGGCTGCGTCGGCTGTGGCCGATGCATCGCCTGGTGCCCCACCGGCATCGACATCACCGCGGAGATGAACAAGATGGCCGGCGATGAGTGAGCGGGCCGCCGGCGCCGCACCTTCGGCGTCGGCCATGGCGCCGGTCCCGTACCGGGTGCGCAGCCGCGTTGTGGAAAGCGCTGATTCGGCGACGTTGTGCCTGGAACCGGTGGGCGAATCCCTGCGGACTCCGCAACCCGGGGAATTCATGATGCTCTACGCGTACGGAGTGGGCGAGGCGGCCATCTCGATCAGCGGCGACCCCACCGTTACCGACGGCTCGATCACCCACACCATCCGCGCGGTCGGTGCGGTCAGCCGGGCTCTGCACAACGCCGAACCGGGCAGTGTCGTGGGGGTCCGGGGACCATTCGGCACCACCTGGGGGCTCGAAGGGGCCGCGGGCAGGGACCTGGTCGTGGTCGCAGGCGGCGTGGGTTTGTGCCCGTTGCGTCCGGTGGTGCTGGGCGCCTTGGCCGGGCGATCGAGCTACGGCACGGTGACGCTCATCGCGGGTGCGCGCTCCCGGGCGGATTTCGTGTACACCGATCAGCTCGAAAAGTGGGCCGAAGACCCGCAAATCGCACTGCACGTCACGGTCGACGTCCCGGTTCAGGGCTGGAGCGGCGAAGTCGGCATGGTCACCGAGCCACTGCGCCGGCTTACGCTCGACCCCGATCGCACGACCGCGTTCTTGTGCGGGCCGGAGCCGATGATGCTGTTCGGCGCCCAGGCCCTGCTGGCGAAAGGCCTGGCCGCCCAGGACATTCGAGTCTCGCTGGAACGCAACATGCAATGCGGAATCGGCTGGTGCGGTCATTGCCAGCTCGGCCCGCTGCTGCTGTGCCGGGACGGTCCGGTCGTCGGCTACGACGTTGCGGGTCCGCTGCTGGGAGTGAAGGAGCTTTAGATGAGCCCGACCACGTTGGCCGTGTGGAAGTTTGCTTCCTGCGACGGCTGTCAGCTGACCCTGCTGGACTGCGAGGACGAGCTGCTCACCCTCGCCGACCAGGTGCAGATCGCCATGTTCGCCGAGGCCTCCAGCGCAATGGTCGGCGGCCCGTACGACGTCTCGCTGGTCGAAGGCTCGATCACCACCCACCATGACGAGCAACGCATCCGGGAGATCCGCGAGCAGTCAAAGCTTCTGGTCACCATCGGTGCGTGCGCCACGGCCGGGGGAGTGCAGGCGCTACGCAACTTCGCCGACGTCGCCGAGTTCGCCTCCGTTGTCTACGCCAAACCGGAGTACATCGACACGCTGGCGACCTCCACACCGTCGTCGGCGCACGTCAAGGTCGACTACCAGTTGCAGGGCTGCCCGATCGACCGCGGTCAGCTGCTCGACACCCTGTCGGCGCTGCTGATCGGACGCAAACCCCGGCTTCCGGCCAAGACGGTGTGCACCGAGTGCAAGCTCCGCGGAGTTACGTGTGTCGTTGTCGCAGAAGGGATTCCGTGCCTTGGCCCGGTCACCCATGCGGGCTGTGGAGCGCTGTGTCCCCGGCACCATCGTGGCTGCTTCGGCTGCTTCGGCCCGTCCGCGGCGCCCCGGACCGCGACGTTGATCCCGCTGCTGCGCCGCGACGGGATGTCGGACGGCGGCGTCGACCGGGTGTTCTCGACGTTCAATGTCGCAAAGTTCGCCTGCGAACAAGGCAATGTACGGAGCAACCCGTGAATCCCTCCACCCGCACGCTGAGCGTTGGCACGCTGACGCGCGTCGAAGGTGAAGGCGCGCTGCACGTCAAGCTGAAGGACGGGGCGCTGGAAAGCGTCCAGCTCAACATCTATGAGCCGCCGCGGTTTTTCGAGGCGTTCCTGCGCGGGCGCGCCCACACCGAGCCGCCCGACCTGACGGCGCGGGTCTGCGGCATTTGCCCGGTCGCTTATCAGGTGAGTGCCTGCAACGCGATCGAAGACGCCTGTGGCGTCGAAGTCGACGAGGAGCTGGTCGCGCTGCGGCGGTTGTTGTACTGCGGCGAATGGATCCACAGTCACGTCCTGCACATCTACCTGCTGCACGCGCCCGATTTCCTCGGCTACTCCGACATCATCGGCATGGCGCGCGACCATAGGCAGGTCGTCGAGCGGGGGTTGTCGCTGAAGAAGGCGGGTAACCAGCTGATGGAGTTCGTCGGCGGGCGCGCGATACACCCGATCAACGTGCGGCTGGGCGGATTCTATTCGGTACCAACACGTTCAGAGTTCGCGCCGATCGCCGAGCAGTTGCGTCGCGCGCTGGACAACGCGCTGGCGACCGTCGAATGGGTGTCCCGGTTCGAGTTCCCCGACCTCGAGCTTGACCACGAGTTCCTGGCGCTCGCGGCGCCCGGCCGGTACGCGATCGAGAACGGCACCATCGCGCGCAGCGCCGGCCCATCGTTTCCGGTGGCCGACTTCGCCGCGCACGTAGTCGAGTCGCAGGTGCCCCACTCCACCGCCCTGCACGCGACACTCGATGGCGGCCGCTATCTAACGGGGCCGATGGCGCGGTTCTCGCTGAACTCGTCGGCGCTGTCGCCCATCGCGGCGCAGGCCGCCGCCCAAGCCGGCCTGTCGGCCGAATGCCGGAATCCTTTCCGCAGCATCGTCGTCCGCGCCGTCGAGGTGGTCTACGCGATCGAAGAGTCGCTGCGGATCATCGGCGAATACCAGCGTCCGGCGCGCCCGTTCGTCGATGTCCCGGCGCGTGCCGGCGTCGGTCACGGCGTCAGCGAGGCGCCCCGCGGACTGCTGTATCACCGCTACCGGATCGGCGAGGACGGGCTGGTCTCCGCGGCGGAGCTCATCCCGCCGACCTCGCAGAACCAGGCGGCGATCGAAGCCGACCTGGCGCGGCTGGTCTCCGACAACCTTGCCCTCGACGACGCCGCGCTGACCGCGCTGTGCGAGCAATTGATTCGCAGCTACGACCCATGCATCTCATGTTCCGCGCACTTCCTGACGCTGACGGTGCAGCGGGAATGACGGGCGCCTCCGGTGAGATCGTCGTGATCGGCCTCGGCAACCGCTACCGCGGTGATGACGGTGTTGGCGTCGCCGCGGCCGCCGAGCTGAACCGACTGGCGTTGCCCGGAGTCCGCGTCGTGACCGACATCGTGGAGCCCATGGGTCTGCTCGAGGCGTGGTCGGATGCGAGGCTCGCCATGGTGATCGATGCCGCGGTCGGGACGCCGCCGACGCCGGGCCGCGTCCGGCGCTGCGGGTTGAGCGAAGTGGTGACCGCCGATGGATTGAGTTCGCACAGCGTCGATATCGGGCGCACTCATGCGTTGGGTGAGGCACTTGGGCGGGTGCCCGACGAGCTGGTGCTGTTCACCATCGAAGTTGCCGACACCGGTCATGGCATCGGTTTGACTCCTTTGGTCGCGCGCGCCGTCCCGGAGGTGGTCAGCATGGCTTTGGCCGAAATCAGGGCCGAAATCGCGCCGTGAGGATCAGCCAGAGAACCCATGGCCGTGTCACGGCGCGCGGGCGTGAACGAGTCTTGGTCAGGGCCGACGTCCCGGCTATCCGCCTCGGCAGCCTGCTGGTCCTGGCCTGCGCCCTGGGGTGGTTGACACTGCTGGCGGTGCGCGAGCATCTCGGCTTCCAGCGGGTTTCGCCGGGCCGGTTCGGGTGGTCGGTGGCGTTGCTTGCTGCGGCGGCGCTGATAGCGCGGGGCATCTTTCTTGGCCGGCCCGTCACTGCGGGGCATGCGATGATCGCCGCGGCCGCGCTGGGCGCGGGGTTTTGTGCGTACTTCCTGTCGTTTGGGGTGCTCGGGGCCGTCCTGGTCGCCGGCAGCGGGTTGGCGCTGGTGCTGCCCACCACGGCGCAACCGCAACCGGAAATGCTGGAGCAGGTGTGGGCGCTGGTGGACGCCACACACGAGGATGCGTTGGCCCCCTTTGCCATGCATTCGGGTAAGAGCTATCACTTCAACACCGACAAGTCCGCGGCGATCGCGTACCGCACCCGGCTCGGTTTCGCCGTCGTCAGTGGCGACCCGATCGGCGATGTCACCCGATTCGACGATTTGGTAGCCGATTTCGTCCGCATGTGCCGCGGCCGGGGCTGGCAGATCATCGTGTTGGCCGGCGGGGAGCGGCACCTGAGGCTCTGGGGCCACGACACTGTGGGGCAGCCGATGCTGGCGGTGCCGATCGGCCGCGACGTCGTTGTCGATGTTTGCCACTTCACCTTGACGGGGCGCCGCTTTCGCAACTTGCGCCAGGCGGTGCAGCGCAGCCGCAATTGCGGAGTCACCACCCGGATCGTCGACGAGCGGGAACTCGACGGCGCGCTGACCGCCGAACTGACCGAGGTGTTGTATGCCGCGCACCGCGCGGCGCGCACCGAACGCGGGTTCTGCATGAATCTTGACGCGGCCCTGCAGGGCCGCTACCCCGGGATCAAGCTGGCCATCGCGCGTGATCGCGGGGGGCGGGTGGTGGCGTTTCACCGATACGCGACCGCCGACGCGGGGTCAGAAGTCAGCCTCGACGCGCCGTTTCGCCGCCCGGACGCCCCCAACGGCGTCGACGAGCGGCTCAGCGTCGACATGATCGCCGATGCCAGAAGCAATGGGGCACTGCGCCTTTCGCTGGCGTTCGCCGCGTTTCCGGAGATCTTCGATGCCGCCCACCCGGCCCCCCTGCAGCGGGTCGCCTACCGGTTGATTCATCTGCTGGACCCGTTTATCCGGCTGGAATCCCTTTACCGTTACCTGCGCAAGTTCCATTGCCTGGCCGAGCGGCGCTACGTCGTGCTGTGCGCTCACCACATCCCGGCCGCGCTGCTGGTGTTGTTGTCGCTGGAGTTCATGCCGCGCCCGCGCCACCAGCGGCTGGTGCGATGACTCAGGCGCGATCGCGGTCGCCCAGCAGCGGCGGGCCGAACCGGAACCGGCGGCCCGTGACCCGCTCGGGAGTCACGCGCACGTAATGCGTCTTCTCCGACGGTGTCCACGGCAGCAGCTGGGCGCTTTCGGCTTCCTCGATCTGCTCATTGGTGCGAAGCGAGCGTGCCCTGCCCCTGACGATCACGCTCCAGCCCTCCCCGACGTTATGGTCGTCGACCTCGAACAGCACCCGATTGTTTATCGCGGTGCTGACCAGCTTGGTGCCCTCCGCGGTGCGAAACAGCACGGTGCGGTGCTGGACGACGTAATTGACGGGGAAGATCTCGGGCTGGCCGTCCACGCTGGTGACCAATCGTCCCAGCGACACGCCGGCCATGAGCTCCCAGCATTCGTGATCAGACAAGATGGTCACGCCATCATCGGTTTCAAACATCAGCCACCCCTCTTTTGATACGTCACGGCGACAAGGCTATTGCACGAAGCAGGGAAAGGCGCAGGCCGGAAGTCCTGGCTTAGCGGGACCAAAGTTGTTCAACCCCTTAGCGGATCTGCAAGACATCGTTCGGCCTGCGTCGCGGAGTAGGCGGCGGAACGGCTTCCATCGGCGGCGCGATCCCGACACGGATCAGTACCTGTGGGTGGTTGCCGTTGTTGAGCAGGCCGCGCACGATGTCGCGGCTTTCGTCCAGCTCGATCAGATGGGTCAGCGTACAGGTCGTCAGGAATGCCATCGTGCACTCCAGTAGCACGTTCGACAACACTTCGCCGCACCTCAGCACATCCGCCCTGGTGTCTTCCGGCGTGGACAACACCAGAATTTTCGACCAGTCCACCGCGACCTCGGGACGCCGGTCCCGATGGCTCCGGACCGGGAATTCGCGCGCCACGTCAACGCGGCCGCTCTCCTTGTCGGACAGCAGCGCGCTCGGCGGTACACCCTCGCTCGACGCGAACGGCGAAGTCCACCATTCGAGTTCGGCGTGATACGACGCGTCGTCGCGGCGAAGCGCTTCGGTGAGCTGTGAGGCCTGGACCAGCCGGGGCCGCTCGTCGTCGGAGAGCACGTCAAGTGTCACCAGGCTCTCGTCGACGGTGCTGCGCAGGACGGGTTCGAAGAGGCTCCAGTACGTGGGCTGTCCCATCGGAAGCCGATCGGTTCTGCGTTGCAGGATCGCGTTGGCCCGGTCGCGCTGAGCGCGCGTGACGTGGTCGACCGAAGTGAATTCGATCGTTGCCAGATGGTCGGGGTCATTGGGGTTGGGAAACCGTTCGACCTCCGCGTGCCAACCCGCGGCGAGCATGGCGACCCGGAGGTGATCGAGCGCGGCGCCACAACTGAGGATCGCTTCCCGGCCCGACCGGTCTGTGCCCGGCACCGTTCGGTCACGGTCTACGAACAGGCGCAAGACCCCGTCCTCGGCCACCCAGCGCCACGGCTGGCTATTGTGCACCGACGGGGCCCGGCAAGCGAGCTGCACCGCTTTCCGGAGAGTCTGGATGTCCAGCGTCGCGTTCATGGCGTCGATTCCTTAGCGGTCCGGTTCGTCTTTGACATTAGGCGGCACCCGAGTTGGTGACCAGGGTCGTTCGTCCCGGGCGCCAGGGCCATTCGTAGCCCAAAGCGCCCCGCTAAACGGCGAAGGCTTGCAAAGGCATCGAAGCCCGCGGTGTTCCTCAAAGCAGTCAGCGAGCTGCTCCGGCACGCAATAGAGACATTCATCAATGAGACTGGTCAGCCGCCGGGGTCCAATGACGAGGCCGAGGGGGACCAAGGACCCTGGTGTCTGCTGTCCGCGTGCCAGAGGGTCGAGGGAAGGCAGGAGAGGAAGGCAGTGATGACCCAAACGATCGTCGACGCCACGGTGATCAAGGACGCAGTGGAGTTGGCGTGCCGCGCCCCCTCGCTGCACAACAGCCAGCCTTGGCGATGGGTCGCCGGCAGCGCCGCCGTCGATCTGTTCGCCGACCCACACCGGATGGCAACCTCGACCGACAGCTCGGGTCGGGAGTCGATCATCAGCTGTGGGGCGGCGCTCGATCACTTCCGGGTCGCGATGGCCGCCGTCGGCTGGGAAGCCGACTGGGACCAGTTTCCCAACCCGAACAATCCGAATCACCTGGCGTCCATCGACTTTGCTCCGATGGACTACGTCACGCAGGCCCGGCGCGACCGCGCCGCGGCGATACTGCGCCGGCGGACCGATCGACGTCCGTTCCACGCACCAAGGGACTGGACATCATTCGAACCGGTGCTGCGCAGCTCTTACGACAACGATCTGGCCGCCCTGTCGGTGTTGACCGACGATGCGCGACCGCGGCTGGCGGAGGCGTCCCGGCTCACCGAGTCCCTGCGCCGTTACGACGACCTATATCATCGCGAATTAGGTTGGTGGACAGCGCCTTCCAGGGAGTCCGAAGGAATACCCGCCAGCGCGCTGGTGCCGGAGGCGAAGGGCGGCACCCTGAATCGTCGGTTCCTCGCCAATGGGTACACCCGGGAGGACTCTCCGGGCGCGCACGACCAGGCCAAGATTCTGGTGTTGTCGACACCCGAGGACACCCGCGCGGACGCCCTCAATTGCGGGGAGGCGCTTTCGGCGGTCCTGCTCGAATGCACCATTGCCGGACTGGCGGCGTGCACGGTGACACACGTAACGGAGCTCGAAGCCGGCCGTGACATCGTTCGGGACCTAATCCCCGGTGCCGCGGCAGTGCCCCAGGTTTTGATCCGGGTCGGCGCAGAACCCGCGGGCAAGGGGGTTCTGGAGCCGACGCCGCGGCGACCCGTGCAAGAGGTTCTGGAAATTCGCGGCTAGCGCCGATTAGCGTAGCGCCCGACTGTTAAGGAGTTGGTGATGAAGGCCGACGTCGGGGACTGGCTCGTGATCAAGAGCGGCACGCTCGGTCACCCGGATCTGCGCGGATTGATCACCGCCGTGCGTTCGCCGGATGGTGAGCCGCCATACCGAGTGCGGTGGCTTGCCACGGGCGAAGAGGCGACGGTCTATCCGGGCCCGGACGCGATAGTCGTCACCGCCGCCGAGCAGGAAGCCGCCGACGAGCGAGCACGGTCGCGGTTTGCCGCGGTGCAAGCCGCCATAAGGGATCACGAACGCGGCACGTAGGCGCGTCCGGCGGCGTCATTCCCAAGCCGACGAACGGCCCGTAACCCTTGGGACTTCCGTCCCTATCGCCGATTGGGGGCTGACTGCTCGGATGGATTCGTCAGTACCACAAATCTCGCACCGTGTCGCTGCCGGCGGGCGCCGACGAAGACAGCATCGAGGCCACCCTATGACAAAGGCATCCTCACTGTCTCTGTGGCGATTTCGGAACCGAAGCCGACCGAGCGGCGCGTTCAGGTACGGCCCGCCGACTAAGGACCGCGCTTTCCGATGACCAGAGCCGCTGATGTCACCCAGCCGCGGCGCGTGTTCCGCGACCGCGGCGAGGCCGGTCGGGTACTGGCGAACCTCCTCGGCGCCTATCGCGACCGACCGGACGTGATCGTCCTGGGCCTGGCCAGAGGCGGGGTCCCCGTTGCCTGGGAGGTGGCGGCCGCGTTGCACGCCCCGCTCG
>Ga0209040_10004940_pt1 | contig 9990 bp, 6 predicted proteins | sample BogFormECP12_OM3_FD_188240 | JGI IMG/M metagenome (GOLD analysis project Ga0209040, IMG submission 188240) | Bog forest soil microbial communities from Calvert Island, British Columbia, Canada - ECP12_OM3 (SPAdes) (version 2) | ecosystem: Environmental > Aquatic > Freshwater > Wetlands > Bog ... | reverse complement strand
AACGACACCCGCCCGAGATTCATGCGGTTCATCCGCACATTCGCCGTGCCGATCCTCGTGGCATGGCTGCTCCTGACCGTCGCACTGAACGTGCTTGTGCCGCCGATCGAGTCCGTCGCGCGAAACCACGCGGTGACAATGTCGCCGCAAGACGCGCCGGCGATGATCGCCGCCAAGCGCATCGGCGAAAAATTCCACGAGTCTGACTCCGACAGCATCGCGATGATCGTCCTGGAGAGCGATAACCCGCTCGGCGAGGAGGCGCACCGCTATTACGAGGGTCTGGTGAAAAAGCTGCAGGCCGACCCCAAGCACGTGCAGCATGTCCAGAACGTGTGGGGAGACCCACTCACCGCCGCCGGTGTCCAGAGCCGGGACGGCAAAGCCGCTTATGTCCAACTCAATCTGGCCGGCAACCAGGGCAGCACTTCGGGGAACGAGTCCGTCAAAGCGGTGCGCGAGATCGTCGACAATTCGGCGCCGCCCAAAGGGCTGAAGGTACACGTCACCGGTCCGGCAGCGCTGACGACGGACATGAACGAAGCCGCCGATAAGAGCATGTTCAAAATGATGGGTGTGACAGGTGTGGTCATCATGATCATGCTGTTCATTGCCTATCGCTCGATCAGCACGGTGCTTCTGGTTCTCGTCATGGTTGGTTTCGAGATGGGCACGGCCAGAGGGCTCGTCGCGCTTCTCGGGAACAACGGTCTGTTGGGGTTTTCGACGTTCGTCGTCGCTATGCTGTCCTCGTTGGCGATCGCGGCCGGAACCGATTACGCGATATTTCTTATCGGTCGGTACCAGGAGGCTCGTCAAGCAGGTCAGGATCGAGAAACAGCCTATTACACGATGTTCCGCGGGACCTTCCACATAATCTTGGGTTCCGGGCTGACGATTGCCGGAGCTACCTTCTGCCTCCACTTGGCGCGGCTGTCATACTTCAAGGCGCTGGGCATTCCGTCCGCTTTGGGACTGGTCATCGTCGTCGCGGGAGCGTTGACCGCGGCGCCGGCCGTCGTCGCCGTGGCCAGTCGATTCGGCCTGCTCGACCCGAAACGGGTTGTCAAAGTCCACGGTTGGCGGCGCATCGGCACCGCTACCGTGCGCTGGCCCGGTCCGGTGTTTGCCGCCTCGCTGGTCATCGCCCTCATCGGCATCCTCATCATGCCGAGCATGAAGATCAGCTACAACGACCGCTTCTACATACCCCGCAACCTGCCATCGAATGTCGGCTATGCGGCCGCAGAGCGCCATTTCAGCGCCGCCACAATGAATCCCGACATCCTCATGATCGAGAGCGATCATGATATGCGGAATACCGGCGACATGATCATTCTGGACAGGCTTGCCAAAGATGTCTTCCGCTCACCGGGAATCGCGATGGTGCAAAGCATCACGCGGCCGTTGGGCGGGCCGATCGAGCACACGTCGATACCGTTCCAGATCAGTGCTCAGTCGATTCCGATCCAGCAGAACCTGCAATTCATGAAGGACCGGACGGCCGACATGCTCAAGATGAGCGACGACCTTGGCGCCATGATCGGCTCGATGGAGCGGATGCAGGGTTTGCTGGGGCAGATGAGCAGCACGACTCATCACATGGTCGGCGATATGGGCGACATGAAGGCCACGCTGGACGAGATGCGAGACCATCTGGCGGACTTCGACGATTTCGCGAGACCGTTCCGCAGCTATTTGGATTGGGAACCACACTGTTTCAACATCCCGGTCTGCTGGGCTTCGAGGTCGGTGTTTGAGGCGATCGACGGTGTGGACAAGTTCAGCGAGAACATGAGCACGTTGATCAAGGACATGAACAATGTCGACGCAATAATGCCCCAGATGCTCGCCCAGTTCCCGCCGATCATCGCCGTCGCGAAGTCGATGCAGGGCACCCTGCTCACGATGCACAGCAGCTTCTCGGGTCTGGTCACGCAAATGACCCAGATGACCGATACGGCTAGCGCGATGGGCCAGGCTTTCGACGCCTCGAGGAGTGGCGACTACTTCTACTTGCCGCCGGAAGCCTTCAATAATCCCGACTTTCAGCGCGGTCTGAAACTCTTTCTGTCGCCGGACGGCAAGGCCGCGCGCTTCATCATCACCCACGACACGGACCCGGCAAATCCGGCAGGCATTTCTGCGGTCAAGCCGGAGCTCAACGCCGCGCATCAAGCGGTGAAGGGAACGACCCTCACCGACGCCAGGTTCTACCTCACCGGGACGGCAGCGTTATACCGCGATATCCAGTCGGGCTCCCAATACGACTTGCTGATCGTCGGGATTGCCGCTCTGACACTAATTTTCGCCGTCATGGTGATCATCACACGGGCCCTGGTCGCGTCTCTGGTGATCATCGGGACGGTGCTGCTATCGCTGGGTGCCGCTTTCGGGCTCTCGGTGCTCGTGTGGCAGCACCTCTTCGGCTTGGACTTGAACTGGATCGCGCCGGTGTTTGGGTTGATCATTCTGCTGGCTGTCGGATCCGACTACAACCTGTTGCTTGTCTCGCGCTTCCAGGAGGAGATCGGCGCGGGACTAAGGACCGGCATCATCCGCTCGATGGGGGAGACCGGCAGTGTCGTCACGGCGGCGGGACTGGTGTTCGCCTTCACCATGATGTCGATGGCCGCCAGTGATCTCCGCTCGATCGGCCAGGCCGGCACGACGATTGGCCTCGGCCTGCTCTTCGACACCCTGGTCGTGCGCTCCTTGATGACGCCGTCGATCGCCGCGCTGCTTGGGCGTTGGTTCTGGTGGCCGCAACGGGTGCGGCCGCGCCCGGCCAGTTACATGCTTCGGCCCTTCGGGCCGCGTCGTCTGGTTCGTTCCCTCCTTCTGGGCGAGGAGGCGGACGCGGCGAAGCCCGGGGGACCCAATGGCGCGGGCTCATCCCGTCAGCGGATGCACGGCCGGGAATCCGCTGCCGACAACGTGGCGTATTCCGCTGTTGACGGTTCGGGTTTCAGGCCGGGTAGCGCCGAGGCGTAAACACCCTGTCACCGAAATCGTCCGAATACCACTGGGTTTGCGAGGATCCGACGATCAACAGGCAGCGCATGTCGACCTCGGCGGGGTTGAGATCGGCCAGCCGCACCACGCGGACATCTTCGTCCGGCCCGGCCACCGGGCCAGAAACACTGCGGCCGATCACCACCGGCGTGCCGGGTTCGCGATGGGCCAACAGCACGTCGCGCATCGCGCCGACCTGCCAGGTCCGCGCCTTGGAGGCCGGGTTGTATATGGCCAGCACCAGATCCGCGGCGGCCGCGGCGGCGAGCCGCGCGGAGATCACCTCCCACGGCTTGAGCCGGTCGGACAACGAGATCACCGCGTAGTCGTGGCCCAACGGCGCGCCGACGCGGCTCGCGACGGCCTGCGCAGCGGTCATCGCCGGAATCACCCGGATCCGCACCCCCGGCCACTGTTTGGCTTCTTCCAGAACCGCGGTCGCCATCGCGAACACGCCCGGATCGCCCGACGACACCACCGCGACGCTATGCCCCTGCTCGGCCAGCGCGCAGGCCAGCCGCGCCCGCGCGGGTTCGTCGGTGTTGTCGCTGGAGTGGCGCCGCTGGCCGTCGCGGACCGGGACGCGGTCCAGGTAGCCGCCGTAGCCGATCAGGTCGGTCGCGGCGGCCAGCTCGCGCCGGCTCTGCGGCGTCATCCAGTCGTTGCCTCCGGGCCCCAGTCCCACCACCGCGACGGTCCCCACCCGCGGCTTGATTGGGGACTGCTCTTGCGGCCGCCGGCCGCCGGGCAGCATGGCCAGCGAAAAGTACGGCACGCGGGCCTCATCGACGTCCGCGGCGGGCAGTATCCGTTGTCCGGACGTGCTGGCCCGCTCGACGTAGAACGCGTCGTCAAGCTGTCCGGTTGCCGAAAGCGCCTCCCGCACAGCGTGATAGGAGCGGCCCAGCTTGAGCACGACGGCGGCGTCGGCGTCGGCGAGTCGGCGCGTCAGCTCGCCGACCGGCAGGGTGCCCGGCAGCACCGACAGCACCTCGTCGCCGGCCACGAGCGGTGTGGCGATGGCCGCGGAGGCGGCGCTCACCGACGTGACACCCGGCACGATGACGGCATCGAAGCGTTGCGTCAGCCGGGTGTGCAGATGCATGTACGAGCTGTAGAACAGCGGGTCGCCCTCGGCGAGCAGCGCCACGTCGCGACCGGCGTCGAGGTGTGCGGCGATGCGCCGAGTGGCATCGGCGTAGAAGTCTTCGAGCGCACCGGCGTAGCCGCCGGGATGGTCGGTCACCTCGGTGGTCACCGGGTAGATCAGGTGCTCCTCGATCTGACCGGGCCGCAGATACGGTGCGGCGATGCCGCGGGCGATGCTGCGACCGTGCCGCGCGCTGTGATAGGCCACCACGTCGGCTTCGCCGATTACCCGGGCGGCCTTGACCGTCACCAACTCCGGGTCGCCGGGCCCCAACCCGACTCCCCAGAGCGTGCCCCGCGCACTCATTCGGTGTCGCTCGCGATCGCGTTGACCGCGGCCGCGGCCATGGCGCTGCCTCCCCGCCGACCCCGCACCACCAGATAGGACATGCCGCGCGGGCGGTCGATGAGCTCCAGTTTGGACTGCGCCGACCCGACGAATCCGACCGGCCCGCCGAGCACCGCAACGGGCGAGGAGGCGCCCTCGTCGATCAGCTCCAGCAGCCGGAATAGCGCGGTGGGCGCGTTGCCGATGGCCAGCACGGCGCCGGCAAGCCGGTCGGCCCACAGTTCGACCGCGGCCGCCGATCGGGTCGTCTGGCGGCGCGCGGCCACCTCGGCCGCGCGCGGATCGGCCACCAGCGACACGACCTGGTTGTCGGCGGGTAGCCGCGCGGTGGTGATCCCCGCGGCCACCATCGACGAATCGCACAGCACCGGCGCACCGCCGCGCAATGCGGCGCCGGCCCGCGCGACGACGTCGTCGGTGTAGGCGACCTGGTCGGCGACATCGACCTGCCCGCAGGTGTGGATCAACCGGACCACGACCCGTGCGACGTCGTCCGGGAATCTCGTCAGGTCCGCTTCGGCGCGGATGGCCGCGAACGACTGGCGATAGATCTCGGCCGCGTCGCGGATGTAGTCGAGCACTCGCTCACCCTAAGGGCTAGTCGCGTGACGACCCGCTGCGCCCGGTTTCACCGCGCTGGCGGTCGTCACGGGGCTGGTCGCTAGCAGCCGATATCCCTGTCCGCTGGCCACCAGGACCTGACCGATGGGCGGGCTGCCGCAGGCCCGTTCGCAGCCGACGAAATGGCGATGCACCGGGGAATCGGCCTCCAGCGACAGCGCGGCGTCCGCGCGCACGTCGGCGGCCGAGTGTGCGCACCCGGGGCTGCCGGTGCAGGCGCTGACGGTCAGCCAGGGGGAGTTCTCGTCGAAGATCAGGCCCAACGGTGCCAGCACGCGGAGCGTGACGTCCGCCACCTCTTCGCTGAGATCGCACACCAGCACCGATCGCCACGGTGTGACCACCAGCGGAGCCTCGATCGCGGCCAGGTACTCCGCGACCCGCGCAGGCAGCACGCCCAGCGGCACCCCGGCGCCCAGCGCTACCCGGCCGTCTTGTTGGCCGATCCATCCCACCGATGGCTTGGTGACCGCGGGGAAGGTCGTAGCGTTCGGTTGCACACCGGGCAGTAGGTCCTGAAAGTCGGCCAATTCGCTGACGCGCCAGGCCTTTCCGCGGATCTCGATGAACCGCACGGCGATTGCCACCAGGGACGCGGCGACGTCGCCGACAGCGAGCCGGACGCCGGTGTCCCGCCCCGCCAACAGCAGCGCGGCACCGTCGTCCGTCGCGTGCGCGCCGACATCGGCGCCCAGCCCGGACACATCGGCGCGGCCGTCGTCGAGGCTGAACCAGAACCGGCCTCCCAGCTCGGCGAGCCTGGGCTCGGCGCAGATCGCCGCGTCCAGCTCGCTCACCCACCCGCGCACGTCAACCTGCCCGCCAGTCCGGCCGGACAGCGGCGACGCGACGATGTTGCGGACCCGCTCGTGCGTCGGCGACGGCAACAGCCCGGCTTGTGTGAGCAGGGGGACGATCGCCTCGGCAACCGTCGTCGCGTCGGTGATCCCGCGCAATTGCACGTTGCCCCGGGCCGTCAGCTCGAGCGCTCCCGAGCCGAACTCGCTCGAGACGCCGGACAGCGTCGCCAACTGGGCGGCGCTGATCCCGCCGCCGGGCAGCCGGACCCGCACGAGTGCGCCGTCGGCGGCCTGGTGCACCTGCAGCGCACCCGGGCATGCGTCGAAGTCGCGGCCTCGGGCCATCCGCTAACGGTAAGGCCCCGCGGCTCCGTCCGACCCGCGGTAGCAACAGATTGCTCGCGGCTCGGTGTTGAGAGCCCTTCAGGCGCTTCGTCGCAGCACTCCAACAAAATTCGGGTAGCCGCCTACGCTACGTGCCCGCCCACGCCCCGCCGGACACTGTGAGAAATCCATTTCTTGCAGGTCAGGGGTGCACATGGACAAGCACGGTGGTCATGCGGTAGTGCTCGGCGCGAGTATCGGTGGCCTCCTGGCTGCCCGCGTGTTGGCCGACAGCTACGACCGGGTGACGGTGGTAGAGCGAGACGTCTTGCCGGTCGACCCACTGAACCGGCGCGGCGTCCCGCAAGGCAGGCTGATCCACGCCCTTGCCGCGCGGGGCACGCAGGTCCTCGACGAACTGTTTCCCGGGTTCGTGGACGAACTCGTGGCCAACGGCGCCGGCATTTGGGATGACGGCGACCTATCGAAGCTGTGGATCTCGGTCGGCGGGCATCAATCGCCGCGCTCCGGCAGGGCGCCGAATCCACCCGTGGTCCTGTTTCCGAGCCGGCCGCTCCTCGAATGGAATGTGCGCCGGCGGGTGATGGCGATTGCGAACGTGACCATCCTCGAAGGACACGACGTGCTCGGCCTGACGGCGACACCGGATCGTGGCCGCGTCACCGGTGCGAAGGTGGTGGATCGCGCCATCGACCGCGAGACGACACTGACCGCCGACCTCGTCGTCGACGCAACGGGCCGGGGCTCCCGAACGCCGGTCTTCCTCGAGGAACTCGGCTATGGCCGTCCTCGGGAGGACGAGCTGACGGTGCAGCTCGCCTACGCCTGCCAGCTGGTGCGCGTCGCGCCGGGCGCCATCCAGCAACACATGATTGCCGTCTTTCCCGAGCCGGGGCGACCGAAGATGTTCGGCTTGATCAGAAACGAAAACGACAGCTGGATGTTCGGCGTCGGCGCCATGGCTGGACTGCAGCCACCGGATGGGACGGCCGAAATGCTGTCGTTTGCAGCCGATTTCGTTCCCGCTCATGTGTTGGAAGCGCTGCGAGCGGCCGAACCGCTGGGCGCGGTCGTGCACCATCGCGTCCCGTCGAACCGCTGGCGGCGCTACGACAAGCTGCGCCGTACGCCCGACGGCCTGCTGGTGGTCGGCGACGCGGTTTGCAGTTTCAACCCCATCTACGGGCAAGGCATGACGGTCGCAGCGATCGAGGCGACGGTGCTGCGTGATTGCGTGCTCCGCGGGGATCGTGGCCTGCCACGGCGCTTCTTCCGCGCTTCCGCCAGGACGATCCGGGTGGCCTGGCAGACCGCCGTCGGCTCCGACTTGGCCCTTCCCGAAGTGGAGGGGGCGAGACCGTGGTCGATGCGGATCAGCAATGCCTTCCTCGAGCGGGTGCTGACTGCCGTCGAGGTGGATACCGTCGTCGCCGGGCAGTTCATGCGCGTCACTTCGATGGTCGACCCGCCGATTCGGTTGTTCCGTCCGTCGATCTTGCTTCGCATCGCGCGCGCCACACGCCGCCCGCCGACGGATGTGCGGTCCGTTGACGAGGGGTCCGGCGGACGTGTGACGGCCGGCATGACCATGACGCGAGCCGAAATATAACCGCAAGAGAGAGAAGGGAGTTCATATGTCGAACCAGAATATTGAGGTGACGAAGAAGGGCTACGAGGCTTTCGGCGCCGGTGACCTCGAAGCGGCGTTGGGCGTCTTCGACGACTCCGCCGAGTGGACGATCAATGGTGAAAGCATGATCGGTGGCACCTACCGCGGCAAGAACGAACTCACCGAACTGTTCATGCGGCTGTCGGAGAAGGCGACTCAGGTTGAAACGAAGCGGTTCCTCGCCGACGGTGATGTCGTCATGGTCCTGACCAAAGTCACCGTCGGAGCGGACACCGCCGACGAAGCCGACGTGTTCGAGTTCCGCGACGGCAAGGTCGTCAAAGCCCATTCGTACGGCGACACCGCCATGCAGGAACGCATATTTGGCAGCAAGCGAGTGGCGGCTGGATAGTCGCTGGCCGGAACCTGTCGCTACGCCGGGCCGACCGGCGTAGCGTGCAGGCCAGCGAGAGGTCGGGTGATTGCAAATGACACAGAAGCGCCCAGAGGTCGCGATCATCGGCGCCGGCATGTCGGGGCTATGCATGGCGGCCAAGCTGCAGGACGCCGGCATCGACTCGTTCACCATTTTCGAGAAGGCCGACGAGGTCGGGGGCACCTGGCGCGACAACACGTATCCGGGTCTTACCTGTGATGTCCCCTCGCGCTACTACTCCTACTCGTTCCGTCCCAACCCGAATTGGTCGCACTGGCTGCCGCCGGGTCCTGAGATTCAAGCGTACTTCCGCCAGGTGGCCGACGAACGGGGCATTCGCCGCCACATCCGGTTCGGCTCCGACATCACCAGGGCGGAATACGACGACGGCAAGTGGCGGCTCACCACCGCCGACGGCGAGGAAACGTTCGACGTGCTCGTCACCGCGACGGGAGTCCTGCGGGTACCTCGCTATCCGGAGATCCGCGGGTTGGAGACCTTCGGCGGACCCGCGTTTCATTCCTCGCGCTGGGATCACTCGGTCTCCCTGCCGGACAAGAGGATCGGTTTGATCGGGACCGGTTCGACCGGCGTGCAGATCACCGCGGAGCTCGGCGGCAAGGTGCGGCAACTGAAAGTCTTTCAGCGCACCGCGCAGTGGGTCTATCCATTGCCTAACCCGCATTACTCAAAGCTGGCGCGGGCGGCGCTGTCTCGGTGGCCGGCGTTGAACGCTCTGCCCTATCGCTTCTGGGGATTGTTCGTCAGGGTCATGTTCGGCCGTGCGCCAATCCGTCCGGGATGGCAACGCCGCCTGATGCAGGCCGAGTGCCGATGGAACCTGCGGCTCTCGGTGCGTGACCCGGAGTTGCGGGCCAAGCTCACCCCCACGTACCAGCCGATGTGCAAGCGGCAGGTAATGGCCGGCCATTTCTACCGTTCCGTGCAGCAGCCCGGCGTCGAGGTGATCACCGAAGGGATCGACCACGTCGAGCCGCGCGGCATCGTGACCGCCGACGGCACCCTGCACGAACTGGATCTATTGGTCTATGCCACCGGGTTCGACGCGCGCGCATACGTGCGCCCGCTGGAGGTGATCGGGGAGGGCGGACTCACGTTGGACGAGGCGTGGGCCGACGGCCCGATGGCGTACCGGTCCGTCGCGGTGCCCGGATTCCCCAACCTGTTCATGCTGATGGGGCCGCATTCGCCGATCGGCAACCAATCACTGGTACCGGTCGCCGAGGATCAGGCCAACTACGTGATGTGGTGGATCAAGCGGCTCCGCGACGGTGTCGTGCGCGCCGCAGCACCGACCGAAGCGGCCACCAAGGAATACAATGAGAGCATGAAAGCCGCTATGCCACAGACGATTTGGGTCACCGGCTGCAGCAGCTGGTACCTGGGCAAGGACGGCTTGCCCGAGCTGTTCCCCTGGACGCCGGAAACCCACACCAGGCTCTTGCGCGAACCCCAACTTGCCGACTTCGACGTGCGCACCGCCTGACGATCAGGACGTCCCCGTCCGCCGCGCATAATCCTTGCGCTTGTCCGTTTGGACGTCGCTGGTGAAGACGCGGTCCGTACCCACCGCACGTCCGATCGCCTCCGACATACCTTGCGGCATCAGCCGTTGTGCCGACGCCATAATGCCCATCGAACGGGG
>Ga0209040_10004939_pt1 | contig 9990 bp, 12 predicted proteins | sample BogFormECP12_OM3_FD_188240 | JGI IMG/M metagenome (GOLD analysis project Ga0209040, IMG submission 188240) | Bog forest soil microbial communities from Calvert Island, British Columbia, Canada - ECP12_OM3 (SPAdes) (version 2) | ecosystem: Environmental > Aquatic > Freshwater > Wetlands > Bog ... | reverse complement strand
TCGACGCCGGCCGCGGCCTGATCTCGGGCGTGCACGACCACACGGCGCTCGCGTTCATCTGCGCGGGCGCGCTGATCCTCGTGTTCGGCGTGTGGCTGCTGAGCGGCCTGCGCAACGCCGAAGCGGCGGGTTAGCCGCCCAGCCGGCGGGCGAGCTCGGGCGCGTCGCGCGTGCTGACGAGCACCCGTCGCAGCGCCCCGTGGTTGCGCACCGCAAAGGACACTGCGGGCACGCCGCGGCGCACGACGAAGGCCTGATCGAGGCGGATGGTGCGCGCAACGTAGTAGAGCCAGGGCAGGCGCAGCCCGACCTTGACGCCGGCCTCCATGGCCACGCGCACGGGTTCCTCGACAACGTGCACGTCGCTGAGATCCGCACGGGCGACGTCGATGTTGCCGAGCAGCCCGAGCACCTTCTGCCAAACGGCGAGGCGCACCCTCACCGAGTCCTCGCTCACCTCGACGCGCATGCGCGACAGCGTAGCCGCGGGGGACGGGCCCCGGGCCGGCGCGGAAGGCTGCCCTGACGCGGCGGGACGGACCCGGCCGTGGGGGGATGACATGGCTCGGCGATTGCGTTAGAAGTGCACCCAGACCGCGGCGACCGGCGTGCTCATGCGGGCGACCGCGACACCCAGCGAGAAGGGAGTCCCGATGATGGAGTCCTCAAACGCCCCCGCGGAGCCCTCGGGAGCCGCCGCCCGCGTGCTCGTCGTGGCGCACAAGACGGCCGCGACGCAGCCGCTGCTGGACGCGGTCAGGGCGCGTGCACGGCGCGGGCCGGCGAAGTTCACGCTGCTCGTCCCGACTGCCGCGCACGGCCTGCACAAATTCGTCGACCCCGAGGACCAGGACCCGGCCGAGGCGCAGGCGGTGATCGCGCGCGCGGTGCCGCTGCTCAGCGAGGCCGCGGGCTCCCCGGTGGAGGGCCTCGTGGGCAACGCCGATCCGGGAGCGGCAATCCAGGACGCGATCAACCTGCGTGGCTTCGACGAGGTCATCATCTCGACGCTCTCGCCGAGAGTGTCGCGCTGGCTGAAGCTCGACCTCCCGAGCAAGATCTCGGGCTCGGGGCTGCCGGTCACGACTGTGACGCCCGGCGAGGAGACGTCGTAGCGAGGGGTGAGTGCTACCGGGCACACGGCTGCGCGACGCCAGGGGCAGGGGCCCTGAAGGACGGCCTGGGGCGCGCCATGTCACGAGCACTCGCTACTGTCTCTCCTTGACAAAGGAGCCTCCGGCCGGGCCGGCCTGGAGAGCCGTGCGGCGACAGTTGTCTGTGGAACTCTCGTCTGCGCCCGGGGACAGTTGGATCATGGACAGCGTCCGCAAGCAATTCGCCGCCAACCTCCGCAAGCACCGCGAACGGGCGGGGCTCTCGCAGGAGGCGCTGGCGGAGATCTGCGACCTCCACCGGACCGAGATCAGCCTGCTCGAGCGCTGCAAGCGCTCGCCCCGCCTGGAGACGATCGTGATCCTCGCCCGCGGCCTCGGCCTGTCCTCCGCCGGCGAGCTCCTCGAGGGCATCCGCTAGAGCGTCCGCGCGCCCAGCCGGCGCGCTACAGTCCCCTTTCGCTCCCCGCCCAGCTAGCTCAGTTGGTAGAGCACTTCCATGGTAAGGAAGGGGTCATCGGTTCGAGTCCGATGCTGGGCTCTTGAAAGGCCCGCCATGCGAGCCCGGTGGGTCAATCGCTGCTCTCGTACTTGAACGAGATCGCGAGCCGAACGCGGTAGTGCTTGATCGTCCCGTTCTCGATCGCCACATCCTGCCTGATGACCTCCGCGATGCGCAGGTCACGCACGGTCTTCGCCGCGGTCTCGACCGCACTACGCGCGGCTGCCTCCCACGACTCGCTGCTCACGCCGATCACTTCGGTGACTCGATACACCCCGTCAGCCATCACAACCGTCCTCTCGCTCGACGTTGGAGGCCTAACTCTCGCATGTCCTCCGCCGGCCGACAACCCTGCCAGAGGTGCGGATGAGCCCAACAGCAGCACACCCGTGAGCTCACCGCGGCGCTACGGCGGACACGAACTGCGCGAGGCCGACCACGTGCTGGTCGATAGCGGTCAGCCCCCGGTCACTGAGGGCATCCGTCAGCTCGTCGCGGCCGAAGATCCGCACTCCGGTCGCCGCGCGCACGACCGCGCTGCTCACCGCGGCTGGGATTGGGCCGCGATGGCAGCTCGACAGCAGGGCGACCCGACCGCCGGGAGCAATAACGCGAGCGATCTCGTCGAGCGCCCGCATCGGCTGCTCGATCAGGTACAGCGCAGCAAAGCAGCAGATCGCGTCGAAACTGCCGTCCCGGAAAGGCAGCGTGCAGGCATCGCCGCGCACATAGGCGACATTGGCACGCTTGGTCTCCCGCACCGCAACGGCCAGCATCGTGCTCGACGCATCGAGTCCCACCACGAGGCCCGCGTCCGCGACGCGGGCGAACTCGCGCGTGAAATTGCCGGGCCCGCAGGCGACGTCCAGCACCCGGCTGCTCGGCGAGAGGGCCAGCATCCTCAACGCGATTTCGCGCTCCGTGTGCATCCCGGGTCCCGTCGCTCCCATCAGGAGGCGCCCGCCGAGCGGGCGCCACAGGCGCTCGTAGATCAGCGCCAGCGCGCCGCTGAGCATCAGGCGCTGGCCCGGATGCGCTCCGGTCGGATCCTCTTGCCCGAGCAGATCGAGGTAGCCGTCCTCGAAGTGCGGAACCGCCGGCCGGCGCGACGGCCGGCACAGCGCGAGAACCTCCTCGAACACGGGCGGGAGCGGGTCGGACCGGGACCTCATCACATCAGGCGCACCGTAGCGCGCAGGGTGCACGTGGGCATCGGGGTCCCGCCGCGTTGCCGGGGCGCCCTTCCCCACGTTCCTGCAGCCTCGGGCGCCGTGCGCGGGTAGAGCACGCCCGACCCTGCCAGACTTGGCAGCCGATGAGCGACATCCCAGAGGGTCGCCCCGCGACCCCACGCCGAACCCGCGCGGCCCGGCGCACGCGCAGTGATCGCACCCAAACGCGCGTCCCGCACGCCGGCCCCCCATGACCCTCCCCACGGAGATCATCGCGCGCCGCATGCGCCTGCCCCGCGCGCAGACGCTCGACGTGCTTTGCGAACGGGACCTGCACATCACGATGGACGACGGCGCCGTGCTGCTCGCCGATCGCTACGTGGCGCGGGCGGGCCGCGATCGGGCGCAGCCGACCGTGCTCGTGCGCTCGCCCTACGGGCGCCGGCAGATCGTCGGCCTGATCCTCGGGCGGCTGCTGGCCGAGCGCGGCCTGCAGGTGCTCGTGCAGAGCGTGCGCGGCACGTTCGGCTCGCAGGGCACGTTCAGCCCGTTTGACGAGCGCGCCGACGGGCTGGCGACGCTGCGCTGGATCCGCGCTCAGCCCTGGCATGCGCAGCGGATCGGCATGATCGGACCCAGCTACCTGGGGCTCGTGCAGTGGGCCGTGGCGAGCGACGGCGGAGAGGACCTGGCCGCGCTCGCGATCCAGGTCAGCGCGTCGCAGTTCCACGGCCAGACCTACGCGGGCGGCAGCCTGGCGCTCGAGACTGCCGCCTCGTGGCTGGTGCTCGTCGCCGAACAGGAGCGCCGGCTCGCCCTGCTCGCGATGCTCCGCGCGCTGCGCCGCTTGCCCGCGCTCTTTGAGGACCTGCCGATCACCGAGCTCGACACGCGCGCCACGGGCGCCGAGGTGCCCTGGTTCCGCGAAGCGCTGGCCAGCCCCGAGCGCGAGGACGCCTACTGGGTCGCACGCGATTTCGCCGCGGGCATCGGCAGCGTGCGCGCAGCGGTGCAGTTGATCGGCGGCTGGTACGACATCTTCCTGCCGTGGATGCTGGAGGACTTCGCCGCCCTTCAGGCCGCCGGGCGAGCGCCCCAGCTCGTGATCGGCCCGTGGACCCACACCTCCCCCGCGCAGGCCGCCGTCGGGCTGCGCGAGGGCCTCGGGTGGCTGCGCGCGCACCTGCTCGGCGATGACCGCCTGTTGCGGCGCTCGAGCGTGCGGGTGCTCGTGACCGGCGAGCGCGCCGGCGGCGGCTGGCGCGATCTGCCCAGCTGGCCCCCTCCGGGCACGGGCGAGCGGCGGCTGTGGCTCGCGCCCGAGGGCCGCCTCGAGGACAGCGAGCCGGGTGAGGGCACCGGGCCCGCGGACGCGGCGTGCGGTGAGCACTACCGCTATGACCCGGCCCACCCCACGCCGTCGCTCGGCGGACCCGTGCTGCTCGCGCGCGAGCCGGTGCTCGACAACCGCCCGCTCGAGGCGCGCGCCGACGTGCTCACCTACACGACCCCGCCGCTGCCCCAGACCATCGAGGCGATCGGCCCGGTGCACGTCGAGCTCTATGTACGGGCGAGCTCACCGCACTTCGATCTCTTCGCCCGCGTGTGCGACGTCGACACCCGCGACGCGTCGTGGAACGTCTGCGACGCGCTCGCCCGCGTCGCACCGGGACGCTTCGACGCGGCCGAGGACGGCACCGCGCGCGTCGCCTTCGAGCTGTGGCCGATGGGCCACCGCTTCGCCGCCGGCCACCGGATACGCCTGCAGGTCTCCTCCGGCGCACACCCCCGCTATGCGCGCAATCCGGGCAACGGCGAGGACCTCGCCACCGCGACGGCGCTGCGTACGGTCGACATCGACGTGCTCCACGACGCAGCCCATCCCTCGGTCCTCGTGCTGCCCGCCTCGCCGGCGCCCGCCCTCTGACCGCGCGCTGAAGCGAGCCCGGGGCCAGCCTTGCAACAATAGGCGCATGGGAGCGGTGCAGCAGCGCGGCGCAGCGGGCCAGGCAGCGGGTAATGCGGGTAAGGCAGCGGGTAAGCATCCCGCGCGCATCGGCGCGGGTGAAGGCCCGATCAAGATCGTCGAGTACGACCCGTCCTGGCCGACCTGTTACGACGCGGAGCGTCAACGGCTGGCCTCGCTGCTGCCGGGCGTGCGGATCCACCACATCGGCTCCACCGCCGTTCCCGGGCTTGCGGCCAAGCCCGTGATCGACATGATCGCGCTCGTCGACGATCTCGAGTCGAATATCGCCGCTGTCATGCGACGGGCCGGCTACGAGCTGCCGGCCCGCTTCAACGCCAACCTCGTTCACCGTCGCTTCCTGTGCTATCCGAGCGCCTCCTATCGCACGCATCATCTGCACCTGGTCGATGATCGCGAGGCGATGGAGCAATGCCTGCGCTTTCGGGACACCCTCCGAGGCAATGCGCAGCTCGCGGCCGACTACGCCGCACTCAAGCGGGGGCTCGCCGCCCGCTTCCGAGAGGACCGCGAGGGATACACCGAGGCCAAGACCAGATTCATCAACGACGTATCCCGCCGCGCTCGTGTGGACGCACCCCGCCGCGCTCGCGCGAGCGCATCCCGCCGCGCTCGCGTAGATTGACGGGCGATGCCCGACCTGCGCTTCGCAGCATCCTCAGGCGAGCTCGGCGGCTACCTCGCGCAGCCCCTCGGCGCGGGCCCGCATGCCGGCGTGATCGTGATCCAGGATGCGTTCGGCCTCTCCGACGACATCCGCGAGCAGGCGGACCGGCTGGCGGCGGCGGGCTACCTGGCCTTTGCCCCGGACCTGTACTCGGGCCGTGGCATCCGCTGCGTCGTGGCGACGATGCAGGCGTCGCGCTCGGGCAAGGGGCCCGCCTACGCGGACATCGAGGCGGCGCGGGCCTTCCTCGCGGCGCGCGATGACTGCAACGGGCGGATCGGGATCATCGGCTTCTGCATGGGCGGCGGCTTCGCGCTCCTGTGCGCCCCCCGCGGCGGGTTTGCGGCCGCGTCGGTCAACTACGGCGAGGTGCCCGAGGATGCCGCCACGCGGCTCGCCGGCGCGTGCCCGATCGTCGGCAGCTACGGCGCCCGCGACCGCGGCCTGCGCGGCCGCGCCGAGCGCCTCGAGCAGGCGCTCGACACCGTCGGCGTCGCGCACGACGTCAAGGAGTACCCCGACGCGGGCCACAGCTTCCTGAACCGCTTCAACGCGGGCCCCGTGCTCACGCCGCTGCTCCACGTCGCCGGCCTCGGCTACCACCACCCCTCCGCCGAGGACGCCTGGCGGCGCATCCTCGCCTTCTTCGCCGAGCATCTCGGCTGAGTCTCGCCCACCGGGCCCAAGCGCTGACGGGGCCCGGGCGCGAACGCCCGGGCCGCCGCGACTAGCCCGCGAGGCGCGGCATGACCTCGCTGGCGATCAGCGCAACGTGCTCGAGGTCGTCCATGTCGATCACCTGCAGGTAGGAGCGCGAGGCGCCGGCCTGGCGGTATTCCTCGAGCCGGGCGACGACCTCCTCCGGGGACCCCGCGGCGGCGTCTTGCCGGAGCTCGCCGAGGTCGCGGCCGATCCGCTCGGCGCGGCGCTCCAGCTCGGCCTGCTCGCCGGCGCAGCAGATCGTGACCGCGTGTGAGTAGACGAGCTCCTCGGGGTCTCGCCCGGCGGCTTCGCACGCGGCGCGCACCCCCTGGAAGCGCTCCACGGTCACCTCCACGGGCGCGAACGGGACGTTGAACTCGCTCGCGAAGCTGGCCGCCAGTGCGGGCGTGCGGCGCTTGCCGAGGCCGCCCACGATCACGGGCGGGTGCGGGCGCTGCAGCGGCTTCGGCAGCGCCGGGCTGTCGCTGAGCACGTAGTGGCGGCCCGCGAAGGAGTAGCGCTCGCCCTCCGGCGTGCCCCACATCTCGGTGAGGATCGTCAGCTGCTCCTCGAGGCGGTCGAAGCGCTCGGCGATCGGCGGGAACGGGATCCCGTAGGCGGCGTGCTCGGCCTCATACCAGCCCGTGCCGATCCCGAACTCGACGCGCCCGTCGCTCATTGCGTCGACCTGCGCGACCGCGACAGCGAGCGGCCCGGGCAGCCTGAACGTCGCCGAGGTGACCATCGTCCCGAGCCGGATCGTGCTCGTCTCGCGCGCGATCGCGCCGAGTGTGACCCACGAGTCGCTCGGACCCGGAGCGCCGGATCCCGGTTTGATCCGCATCAGGTGATCGGAGCGGAAGAACGCACCGAAGCCGTGGGCCTCCGCTGCCAGCGCCACCGCGAGCTGCTGCTCGTAGCTCGCCCCTTCCTGCGGCTCGACGAAGATCCTCAGCTCCATCGACCGGTGATCATGCCACCGCGGCGCGATCGGCGTGCCCGCCCAGCGCATACGATGTCGCGCATGACCCCGCCGCTGCTCGTCGAGGACCCGGCGCCGCAGGTTCGCCGGCTCACGCTGAACCGCCCGGACGAGCTCAACACCGCGAACGCGGAGCTGTGCGAGGCACTGCACGTGGAGCTGCGCCGGATCGCCGCAGACCGCTCCCTTCGCGCGGTCATCCTGACGGGCGCCGGGCGGGGCTTCTGCGCCGGGGTGGATCTCCGCGGCTACGGAGCCGCGCCGGGCAACGACGGCAGCGACGAGCCGCGCGATCGCCTCGCCAACCAGGAGCACATGTCCAGGGTCATTCTCGGCCTACGCGCGCTGCCCCAGCCGGTGATCGCGGCCGTCAACGGGCCCGCAGCAGGATTCGGGCTCGCGCTGGCGCTGGGCTCGGACATCCGCTATGGCGCCCCGGAGGCCGTGTTCCGGGCGGCATTCATCAACATCGGCGTGTCGAACTGCGACATGGGCACGAGCTGGCTGCTGCCGCGGCTGATCGGTGCCTCGCGCTCGCACGAGCTGATGTTGACGGGGCGCAGGTTCGATGCCGAGGAGGCACTGCGGATCGGCCTGCTCGCCGATGTCGTCGGTGAGGGGCGGCTGCCCGAGCGTGCGCTCGAGGCCGCGCAGCAGATCGCCGCGCTGTCGCCGTGGGGCGTGCGCCTGACCAAGCAGGGCATGTGGGCGGCGCTCGAGATCCCCGCCCAGCAGGCGGCGGTCGAATACGAGGACCGCCAGCAGATCATGGCGACGTTCGGCCGAGCGGTGCCCGAGGCGATCGGCGCGTTCCTCGAGAAGCGCCCCGCCGAGTTCGCCGACTAGCGATCCGCTACAGCGCGCTGAGCCCGCTGAGGATCCGCGCGTAGCGTTCCCTGACCTGCTCGCGTGAGAGCACGGCCTCGCCTGCCAGGAGATGGCCCGCGAGCATCCTCGCGGGGAGCACCACCACGCCGGGCTGCGGCGCGAGGGCCCGATCCACGATGTAGACGTCGCTGAACACGAGCACGCAGTCCACGCGCACGCCCGCGAGCTCTTCCAGGCGCCTTCCCTCGGCGTTGGCCCGAGCCAGCCAACGCCGCTTGAGGCGCGAGGCCCACAGGCGCCCGCGCCGGCGCTTGGTCTCGATCGCGAAGACTCCCGCAGGCCCGATCGCGATGTGATCGACGCCGCCGCGCCCGGGACGCGCGTCGTGGACGATCGACCAGCCGTCGGAGGCGAGCGCATCGAGGATCGCTGCGACGACCCTCTCCCCATCTTTGGCCGCACGAGTCCGTCGCCCCGGCAGGGGGAGCGCACCGACCCGGGGCAGCACGGTGCGCCGCGCGACGCCCCGGCCGTACCGGCCCGGCGCGCGTGCGCCCACGCCGCGATTCCCATACCCGCTCGCCATCGCAACTGAATCGACGCCGCAGCTTCGCTACTTGAGTGCGGTGTAGGCGGCGCGCTCGATCAGTTGTTGCGCGAGAACAGCCGCAGGAAGAACAGGAAGATGTTCAGCACGTCGAGGAAGATGCCCGCGGCGAGCGGGATCGCTTCGTTGGTGCCCGCGCGGCGCAGGCGGTTGAAGTCGATCACGGTGTAGAGGCCGAAGATGGCGAGGCCCGCGACCGCGTACGCGGTGTACAGCGACGGGATGTGGACGAAGATGAGCACGATCCCGGCGATGATCAGCAGCAGCAGCAACCCGAACGCGATCCGGTACAGGAACGAGAGGTCGCGGCGGGTCGCGTAGCCGCCGGCGCCGAGCCCGCCGACGAACAGGGCGGTCGCGCCGAACGCCTGGCGCACCGCGGTGGGGTCGGTGGCGGAGTAGTAGTTGAGCGTCGTGGCCACGCTCGCGCCCATCAGCAGTCCGAACGCGAACAACAGCCCGAGCGCGAGGCCGGAGTTCCCGCGCGCGTTGGCGGCGTTCAGGCCGACGAGGCAGCCGAGCGCGATGATCCAGGCCACGAACCAGCCCCCGCCGCCGAGGTTGCGACCGAGGTAGGCGCCGAGCGTCGCAAAGCCCACGGTGAGAGCCACCAGGCCCATCACGCGGGCGAAGATCGTCTGCGTCTGCCCCGGCGCGAGCGTTTCGGCGAAGCCTGTCGAGCTCATGCGCCCGAATCCTACGGGGTCACCGGGCGCCGGGCCGTGCATCGCTCCCGAGAACCGCATACGATGCCGCGCTGAAGCACGGGATATGGGCCGCGGGGTGCTGAGGAGCGCCCTCGCGGCAGAGGGAAATCAAGGGAAAATCAAGAGAGGGGTTGCGATGTTCAAGCTCAAGGCGGGGATGCTCGCTGTGGCGGCGGCTGCGTTGATCGTGGTTGCCGCACCGGCGAGCGCGATGGCGAAGTACTCGGTTCCCTACGGCAACAGCGCGCTGGGGGATGCGATCTGGAACGAGACGTGGGAACCGGAATCGGTGGTCGGCGCGAACAACGGCTGCAAACCGAGCAGCGCGCACCCCTATCCGGTGGTGCTCGTTCACGCGACGCTCGCGGACGAGGGCTCCAACTGGGTGACGCTCGCGCCGCTGCTCGCCAACGAAGGCTACTGCGTGTATTCCTTCAACTACGGCGCCACGCTGGCGTCCTTTGAAGTGTGGCCGTTCATCGGGCCCCGCATCGACGGGCTCGGCCACATCGAAAGCTCGGCCGGCGAACTCTCGTCGTTCGTCAACAGCGTGCTCTCGAAAACGAAAGCGGCGAAGGTCGATCTGGTTGGTCACTCCCAGGGCGGGATGATGCCGAACTACTACATCAAGGATCTCGGCGGCGCGTCCAAGGTGAACGAGCTGATCGGGCTCGCCCCGAGCAACCACGGCACCACCCTGGACGGCCTCACGAAGCTCGTCGAA
>Ga0209040_10004936_pt1 | contig 9998 bp, 7 predicted proteins | sample BogFormECP12_OM3_FD_188240 | JGI IMG/M metagenome (GOLD analysis project Ga0209040, IMG submission 188240) | Bog forest soil microbial communities from Calvert Island, British Columbia, Canada - ECP12_OM3 (SPAdes) (version 2) | ecosystem: Environmental > Aquatic > Freshwater > Wetlands > Bog ... | reverse complement strand
ACTTAATCTCCTTACGTGACTCGATCCAACAGTTTCGAGTGCTCGATCCAGCTTGCGGCAGCGGGAACTTCCTTTACGTGGCCTTTCGCGAACTATCAAGAATCAGTCTGGACATCACAGCGAAGGTATGGACGAATTTCGGGGCGGATGCCGCCAGATAGATTGGCTTTGGATCGCCTGTAAGACCTCAGCACTTCTACGGAATCGACCACACGCCATTCGCAGCGGAATTGGCCAAAGTCACGCTTGCGTTAGCCAAGGAATTCAGTGTTTTGGAGGGCCGCGAACGTTTTCGCGAATTCCAGGGAGACCTTCTTAACCAGGCGCTTCCCCTCGACAACCTGGACGAGAATGTCGTTTGCGATGATGCGTTATTCACGAAATGGCCTGAGGCGGACGCGATCATCGGAAATCCGCCCTTTCAATCAAAGAACAAGATGCAGCAGGAACTCGGTGCGGCGTACCTGCAGAAGCTTCGGAACGCGTACCCGGAAATTCCGGGCAGGGCTGACTACTGCGTCTATTGGTTTCGCAAGGCACACGACAGTCTGCGCAGCGGGCAACGGGCTGGGCTCGTAGGGACCAACACCATACGGCAGAATTACTCGCGAGAAGGTGGGCTTGACTACATCGTTCAGCATGGCGGAACCATTACCGAAGCGGTCTCTTCTCAGCCGTGGTCCGGGGAGGCGGTCGTGCATGTCTCAATCGTGAACTGGATTAAGGGCGACCAGGAGGAATCGAAAACTCTCTTTGAGTTGGTCGGAAACGATCGGCAAGGGCCATGGAAGGCGGAGAAACTCCGCTATATAAACTCCTCATTATCGTTTACGACCGATGTTTCAACCGCGAAGAGGCTCAAGGTCAACATAGACTCTAAGACCTGCTTCCAGGGGCAGACGCACGGTCATGAGGGGTTTCTATTGTCGCCAGATCGAGCCGAAGCATTGTTCAAGGAAAACGAGAAGAATCGTGACGTTATTCTTCCGTTCCTGACCGCGAACGACCTATTATCCACGTTCCCGCCATCGCCCACGCGATATGTTATCGACTTCCACCCGCGCGATCTGGTTCAGTCCGCGAGATATCCGACCCCATTTTCGATTGTTAAGAAGGAAGTCCTCCCGGACCGTCAAGCCGCGGCAAAGGAAGAGGAGGAGCGGAACGCCAAGGTACTGAAAGCAGACCCAGAGGCAAGGGTTAATGCGCACCACGCGAATTTTCTAAAGCAATGGTGGCTCCTAAGCTGGGCGAGAGCCGACATGATCAACGCTATTGGGAGGCTAGGTCGCTATATAACCTGCAGCCGCGTAACCAAGCGCCCGATTTTTGAGTTTATATCTCCGACTATTCACCCCAACGACGCTTGCATGGTATTTCCATTCGAGGATGATTATTCCTTCGGAATATTGCAGTCGGGAATTCACTGGTCGTGGTTCGTCGCAAAGTGTTCCACACTTACAGAGCGTTTCCGGTATACCTCCGACACCGTCTTTGACACCTTCCCGTGGCCGCAGACGCCAACTCCGGCTCAGGTCGCAGGCGTTGCCGAAGCCGCGCGAAGTCTTCGTATTACAAGACGAAAGCTAATGGACGAGTCAAGTCTGAGCTTGCGTGCGCTGTACCAATTGACCGAATTACCCGGAGACAACACCCTGAAAGCGGCCCAGAGCGAACTTGATGCGGCTGTTAGGCTCGCGTATGGGCTGACCCCTAGTTGCGACGTCCTCTCGTTTCTTCTCGCTCTGAACCTCAAGGTCGCGGCTTCCGAAAGCAGGGGCGATACAGTTCAGGCACCGGGGATCCCAGCCGGAGTTAAAAATGTTGAACAGTTAATCTCAGCAGATCGCATGGAATTGCCAACCGCGCTCAACAAGTAACGGCGGGCGGCCCAACCCGCGGGTGCCGGGTTCCCCATCCGGCCTGATTTTGGCCGGGTGCCCCACCCTTATCGCCCTCTTTTGGCGATAGGGTGGGCGCGAGACGCGTCGCCGCACCCCCGGTTACTTTAGTTTTTTCCGCCTGTCGATTTCTCTGGCATTCCGTTTGTCCGACCGGTTACAACCGTCTTGTGGGGCCAAGGGATTGGTGTTTCTGGCCACTTCGCGCCTCGGCAGCGAGCGGCAACGGCTCTTTGAAAATTCGCGATTCCGCGCCAAAGGGGACAAATCATGTCCACGAAGTGCCAGCTAAGTCCCACGCACACTTATGGATACGTATAACTACTTATAGAATCAGCGACTTGCGAACAATTTTCCCCCAAGTTATTGATTCTAAATGAGTGGCGAAATAAAAAATGTGGTGATATTGTGATGTGGTGATATATCTGACTATATCACCACGCGTCGGTGATGTCGCGATGCACAATGCCTTCACCCTGCGCCGCATCCAGCGCGTCGGCGATCTCGATGGCCAGCGGAAGCAGCCGCTCCGATTCGAGCTGGCGGCCCCGACCAGATGTGCCAGCCTGAGCGCACTTTTCATGCTTGATGGTGACAGGGGCACCGGCATGCCGAACCTGTTCCCAACAACTATCGGCGGGTCTACTGGTTGGACGTGAGAACGCGATCTACTCCTCGGCGATGAGGCCTCCGAAGGCTGCCTGCTTTCCCAAGGCGCAACGAAATCCATAGAGCGTTAGGCCGAGAACAAGTGACAGTGCAAGCAGGGACCTTCCGGCGTACCAGCGCGAAAAGTCCAGTGTCACGGGGAAGTTCAGCAGTACGGTGCCAATCAGGATCGCGTTGCCGTAGGCGAGGATACTGAACCGAACCAGGACGGTGGTCAACAGCACGGCGTTCAGTAAAGCTAGCGGAATAGTAACGAAGTAATTCTCGCCGCCCACAATGAGTGTTGCCACAACCATGCAGGCCACAACCACGGCCGGAACCTTTCTGCGCAGCAGCAGGCGAGTGAAGATCAGGATGAGGGTCACAGCGAGGGAGCTGACGACGGCATTGGATAGATCCCCCAGCAGATATCCCCAGGCCTGAGTCGTGGTTCCCAGAGGCAGAGACTCGATGTGGCTGGGAGTGATCCGCGGAATGCGGAACCACAAAGGCAAGGCATACGCAAAATGGCAGAAGAAAGCCCACACGCACCCGAAGAGCGTGCCGATCAGGACATCGCGCCCCACAAGTGGGTCTCGCCAGCGTCCGGCGACGAGCCGATTCCACGAGATCAACAGGTCGGGCCAGTACTTACGTGCGTACGGATCCAGGGACATGTACGCGATCCAGACAAAGGCAGCGACGAAAAGCGAATCGGCAACCGTGAAGATAAAAGCGATCCACAGATCCAGGACCGACGCTTGCAGGTGCGCCTTTAGGCCCCACGAAAGCGCACTAAGGGCAAACATATACATGCCCAGGCGGAACCCCCCGCGGCGATCACCCCGCCCGAGCCGGAGATTGCGTCGCGCCAAGACCAGACCGGCGACAACCAGCAGGAAACCCAAAGTGGCGTGGATGTCGTCCGGAATCCGGTCGATCCAGCGGATTGGCTTTTCCGCCTGCGGGGTTGACCAGGGCCCGTTGACGTCGAAGGAAACGACCTTACCATGAAAGGCGGCGCCATCAATGTGTACGGCGAAACCGGCATGGGTGCTGTCCCAAGAAGCACGCACGTCGAATGGCTTTTGCGGAATCCACAAGGGATCGGCGGCCACGAACTGCTTTTGGTCGAGGCCCGCTGCCGCAAACAAAGGCGTCCAGTCCGGTTGTGGCGAAGGGCGAGGCCATGATTGCATTTCAGTTTCGGACCGGGGTGGCACGACCTCATACGTGCGGAGCATGCCGCGAGAATCCAGGAGCACGTAGGCCATGCCAGGTACGTCCTCTTGCGGGTCGTCTTTCGAGACCTGGATCTCCCAGCTTCGCGGCTTTAGCCGCTCCGGACTTTGCCGGTACCAGAAGCGGATCGGTGTGGGTTCCATGGCGGCCAGACGTCGCCGCAATGTGCGTGAATCTTCCTGCTCAGATAAGTATCCGATCTGTCCATTATTGGAGTAGATGCCGAAGGCATAATCATCCAGAGTCACGGGAGGCCCCGCTGCCCGAATGATGTCTCGCGCACGATCCATCAACAGCTCGGGACTCTTTTCCCATCCCACGAGGCCGAGCACCGTCGAGTACCGGGCAAGCGCAATACATCCGTATAGAACAAGTCCAATGCTGAACAGCAAAATCCAGGCGGTGTGCGGTGGCAAGGTTCCCGCTCCCCCGGCAGCAGCCAGGAGCTCGGGGGACGGCGTCTCGCCCGCCGCCAGAACAGCTTGCAGAGGGTCGCTGCCACCGAGATCCGCGGCCACTTCCAGGGCGGAGGATGGGCGCGACTTTGGATTCGTGTCGAGGCAACGCAGGATTACGGAATTTACGTTGGGCTCTAGCTCTCCGGCAAACTCTGAGGGTGGCGGTGGGCTCTTCGCCTTGCGATAGTCCTCGCGCAATTCTGTGAGCGTGTGGGCCGAGAAGGGATGGCGTCCAGTCAGCATTTCATAGAGCACTACGCCCAGCGAAAAAAGGTCGGTGCGGACGGAGGTGCCGGAACCCTCCAACTGCTCGGGCGCCATGTACATCGGTGTACCGGCGAAGTCCCGCGCGCCCGCCAGTTCCAGCGCCAGGCCGGAGAGTCCGAAGTCCATGAGGCGCACCCGGCCCCGCCCGTCGATCATGATGTTGGCTGGCTTCAGATCGCGGTGCAGAACACCGTTCTCGTGGGCGGCGCGCAGACCGGCGCAAATCTGACGGGCAATCTGAAGAGCTTTTTCACGGGAAGGACGGCCCATCCTCCGCAGTACCGAGGCCAGGTCCTCGCCATCGACGTACTCCATGGAGAGGAAGTACTGACCGTCGAGATGACCGATGTCGAAGACGCGGCAGACATTGGGATGCGAGATCTGGCGAGCCAGACGGACCTCGTTGCGTAACCGGGCGAGGGCGATTTCGTCATGGGCCACAGCAGGAGGAAGAAACTTGAGTGCGACCGCCTGGCCGAGTTCGAGATCGTCGGCACGGTAGACTTCCCCCATGCCGCCGCGACCCAGCAATTCGATGATGCGATAGCGCTCCCCGAAGACAGTGCCGGGAAGGAAACGGCCGTGCATGGCGTTGTAGTCAGGAGTTGGAGTGGGAGCGTCTCGACTGGCCGTGGGAAGCTCATCCAAAAGCAGGGGAGAAGGCGATCGCGGCTCGTCGGACATGACGACTCCGGCACTTAGAGGAGCTAAGGTTGGTTAAGGGACGCCTGAAATTCGGCCACACGTCTCCTCAACCCAATCCACCTTAGTCTGGTGAGCCGGATGGCGCTGTGATGCGGGTCACAGGCAAAGGGGAAGTCGGAGGAATGCCACAAAAGAACGCGCGTTTTGGGTAGGGCGACAATTCGTAGTTGGTCTCGGTTCGAAAACTGACCAGTCCTTCCTGAGACCCCGTTTAGGTGTCGTGAAATCCTCACGTCACACGTAATCCGGCTGATCGGCCCCTTCGGGTTAGCTTACGAGATCGCCAGTTCCCAACCACTATCCGTGGAACGTTAGACTCCCGTATAACCCCTGACTCGCGCACAGACATGGCAAGCGTCGTCGAATCGCGATAAGAGGATGGCTCAACCTGCAAACTCGTTCGTGTCAGCCTTCCTCGCGCGGCTACCAGCTCGATCGGCACAGGGCAGCAACACCCCTGCCAGATTTCGTTGTAAAATATTGCGCGCTATGAGAACGCTTTGCATCGTGATGTTATCGCTGACAGCTTCTATTGCTGTGCCGACCTTTGCCCAGACGAGCCCCGACTCTACGCCGATTCCACCGCAAGTCGATGGCAGGCGCATTCAAAATGTTCAGCCCGACGCCTTATGGGCCCGCGTCGACAAATGTTTCCTGCCGGACTATCCTCAATCCGCGTTAGCCGCTCAAGTTGCCGGCAGCGTGGCCATAGGACTGTGCGTGTCTCCGCAGGGCGCAGTGACGAACTACACGCTTTTGTCGGGCCACCCCTTGCTGGCTCCGCCGGCATTGGCAGCCATCGAACAATGGAAGTTCCAGCCCGCCGCCGGGGCAGCCTGTTCTCGAGTTCGTGCGCTATTCAGCTTCCGGCGGGATGGAACGACCTCTGTCGCGCTGGCGCACGCGATACTTCCGGATCATTACGGCGATCCGGGACTTCCCAACTGGCAGAGAGGTGCGGCAGACACGACCATTGTTCAGCGGCCTGCGAACGCCCCGGAGTGCGAAGCCGCGGTGCTTCCTTAGGTAGTGGTTGTCGCACTCATTGCCGACTCTTCGGATGGGCGCGAGCTGGCGTCATTGTCAGATGGGAACCGTCGCGGCCGCTCTCCCCCACGGGGCACGCGTAAGATGCCGTCGGCGACTCGGAAAACTGACTTTTTCGCCAGTGGGATAGCGTGTGTGAAACCGCCAACTCGCCAGTAATCCTGACGTGGCAGTCAACGGATCGCGCAATCGCCAACCCACCTGCAGCGAGTAAGATGATCAATACACTATGCACTCTCTTTCTCGCAGCGCAGTACTGGCCTTGATTGGGTTAACACTTGCGCTGCACACCATCGAGGAGTATTTGACGTTTCCAGAATTCTTGTCGTCGGCTGGGAGATTGCCGGAGTGGCTCCATCCAAATAAGTTCTTGCACAACTGGCATGAACTGCGGATCGCGCTGGTGATTGCGACGGTGCTGCCTCTCGCCGTGATCGCGTGGGCGATTCTTCGGCCACGCAAAGGTCTGCTGATATCGGCCCTTCTGCTGGAATCCATCCTATTGGTGAACGCAGCCTGGCACATACTCGCTGCCCTTGTCAGACACGGTTACGCGCCGGGAGTGGTCACCGCGGTGCTAATCAACCTGCCCTTCGGTGTGTAGGTGCTGCGAAGAGCGGTCAAGGAGCAGTGGATTGGGGCGCAAACCGCAGGACTACTGATCGGCATTGCGCTCGTTTTGCATGTCGTCGCCCTAGGCAGTTTGCTGGCAGGATGACAAACGGCGAGGAGGCTGCACTCGTGAAACCCATACCGCGTGTGAGCAGGGTTGGGCAAGCTCAAATTAGCTCCGTCTTACATCGCCGGGTGGGTCTTTTGACTTTGACTGACAATTCGCGCGCGGGGTTCACCACGTCTCTGCACCGAAACTTGTGCAATTTCTCTTCAAATTATAGTTATAATAAACGTTATAAGTGCATCTGATTTCCGTCGTATGCCCACAACCTCCCGGCCTTGGCATGTGTGGCTTCATAAGCCGCCGCGATTTGGCTGCCGAAAACCATTATTATGATTGTTATAACCTAGCCCCATCTTCTGCCCTCCTGCCACCCGTAGTGTCCGAAATCGTGCGATATTGAATCCATGCGCATCCTTCGCGCACTTGCGATTTTTGCCCTCGCCTGGTCGTCGGCCGCGGCCCAGAACTACCTCGGCCTGGATCGCAACGACTACCCCGGCGACGCCTCTATGTTATTGCTGCATAAGACCTTTGCGTTTACCGGCTATTGGCTGAGCAAGCCGCCCGGCGCTGACCACAACACTTGGGTGGGCCATCGCGCCCAATTAGAATCAATGGGTTACGGATTCCTGCTACTGTTCAACGGACGCGAATACGCCGAGTTGAAAGCCTTGGGCAACGCCGCCGCCGTAGGCGCGCGCGATGCCGCTACCGCCGTAAGTGCTGCAAAATCAGAGGGTTTCCCGCCAAAGTCTGTCATCTTCCTGGATCAGGAGCAGGGAGGCCGCATGTTGCCCGAGCAGCGCGCGTATATTCATGCCTGGGTTGATGGAGTGACCTTAAGTGGTTATTTTGCAGGAGTTTATTGTTCCGGCATCCCGTTTCGAGAGTCCAGCAAGACCTCGGTCGTCACGGCGCAGGACATCCGCGACAATGCCGTCAAGCGCGACATTAAGTTCTTTATTTCCAACGACCAGTGCGGCCCGTCGCCGGGTTGCGTCTTTCCCGCCGCGCCGCCCGCGCCTGCTGCCAGCGGAGTTGCCTTCGCCGAAGTCTGGCAGTACGCCCAGTCCCCCCGCCGTCCAGAGCTAACCGCTTCGTGCAAACAGACTTACGCCGCCGACGGCAACTGTTATCCTCCCGCTGTCGCGCCCAGTTCCGGCTTGCACATCGACGTCAACTCCGCCACCACACCCGATCCGTCGCACGCCCGGAGCCACTGATCGTGCCCGGCTACGACCTGACTTCATTCGGCGTGACGGAAGCGCAAGTGACTCATGCGGCTGAACTTATTCGCGCGGGAAGGCTGGTGGCTTTCCCCACCGAGACGGTGTACGGGCTGGGGGCCAACGCGCTGGATGCCGCAGCCGTTGCTCGCATTTTCGAGGCTAAGGGTCGCCCGCACTCCAGCCCTATCATCTGTCATATCAGTAGCTTAGAGATGGTTGGTGAGATCGCCGCCGTATGGCCCGAGTCGGCCCAGAAGCTGGCAGGAAAATTCTGGCCTGGCCCGCTGACGCTGGTGTTGCCAAAGACTTCCGCCGTGCCCGATCTGGTCACCGCCGGACTGCCCACGGTTGGCGTGCGCATGCCAGCGCATCCTATTGCATTGGCACTACTTACAGCTTCCCAGGTGCCGATCGCCGCGCCCAGCGCCAATCGTTTCACCCAGGTTTCGCCCACAACGGCGGAGCACGTGCGCCACAGCCTCGGCGACCGCGTGGATTACATCCTCGACGGTGGTCCGTGCCCAGTTGGTATTGAATCCACGGTACTTACGCTGACTGAACCGGTTCCCGTTTTGCTCCGTCCGGGCGGCATCTCGCGCCAGCAAATCGAGGAAGTCATCGGCCCGGTGGCCAGCGCACAAGAGCCGCAGGCGGATACCGCGCATGCCTCGCCGGGTCTGCACCCGCGGCACTACAGCCCTCGGACGAGGCTGTATCTGGTTGAAAACGGGAAGGTTCCGGGTGAGGGAAGCGGGGCCTACCTGCAACTCGCTCATGCCCCCCATGGCGCGGTGACGGAGGTTGTCCCGATGCCCAGAGACGCAGCCGGCTATGCCGCCAGGCTCTACGAAGTGCTGCATTTCCTTGATGTTAGGTGTCTTGACTGGATCGCCGTGGACACCCCGCCGGACCTGCCCGAGTGGGAAGCGGTGCAGGACCGACTGCGACGCGCAGCATCGGCAAAATGACGAAGTCAAAAAATGTCAGATGTTGCCGCGACTAGTCCGAATCGGACGAGTTGATTGCTTTTTTATCTTATTGACAAGGAATGCACTTTATAAATGTTGAACCTTTTCTAGTCCGAATCGGTCGAAAAATAGCGATATGCACTGTTTTTGGTGCAAATATTATTAATCGGTAATATTTATTACATTTCGCCGATTACCTAATAGTTATCAACATTCCAGCCTGCCTAGCGCCGGATGGGTCACGGCGTCGCATGGTACAGTCACATCTTCACCCTGCATGAACGAGCCTGCCGAATTGCTGCGCCGCGTCGGACTGTTCGACGCCACCATGATCGTCATGGGCGGCATCGTGGGCGCCGGGATTTTTATCAACCCATACGTCGTCGCCCGCCAGGTGCACACGCCAGTTCTGATCCTGGCCGTGTGGGTCGCTGGCGGCGTGGTCGCGATGCTGGGCGCATTCATCTACGCCGAGCTGGCGGCGCGCATGCCCAACGTTGGAGGCCAGTACGCGTACCTGCGAGATGCGTTTCATCCGCTCGCCGGATTTCTTTACGGTTGGGTGCTGCTTCTGGTGATCCAGACCGGAGGCATGGCGGCGGTCACGATCACGTTCGCGCGGTATTTTCTCGAACTCACCGGCTGGCCGGTCTCGGAGAAATGGGTTGCGGTCGCGACGATCACGCTGCTAACGGTGGTGAATTGTCTTGGCGTAAAGGCCGGCAGCCGGGTGCAGAGCGTGCTGATGCTGTTGAAGATCGGGGCCATCGCGACGCTAATTCTCGCCGGACTGTTTTTGGTTCGCGCTCCGTATCCCACGCTGCATCCCGTTCTCGACCGCGAGCCGTCGCTCG
>Ga0209040_10004933_pt1 | contig 10002 bp, 11 predicted proteins | sample BogFormECP12_OM3_FD_188240 | JGI IMG/M metagenome (GOLD analysis project Ga0209040, IMG submission 188240) | Bog forest soil microbial communities from Calvert Island, British Columbia, Canada - ECP12_OM3 (SPAdes) (version 2) | ecosystem: Environmental > Aquatic > Freshwater > Wetlands > Bog ... | reverse complement strand
GAAAGCCGAGCGCCCCCATCTCGTTCATGATCTCGCGGTCGAAGCGCTCGTGCCGATTAGCTTCGAGCACTCGCGGAAACAGCTTCTCCTGGCAGTAGGAGTGCGCGCTGTCGCGCACCATCCGCTCCTCCTCGGTCAGCGATTCGTCAAGCAGCAACGGATCGGTCCAATTGAAATGGGTCTCGACCGAAGCAGCGCAGGAACGTGCGGAAACGGTGTCATCTGGCATTGCGGACCTCGGCAGCATGAGCGGCGCGATCTCTTAATATATGGTGCCCATTGACGGCTTGCGGCAGGCAAAGAGTTGCGCATAACGTTCCGTCGGAGCGGGCGGCGTCATCGGGCGCGCGGATGGCATATTTTCTGCAACAGCTGATAAACGGGCTCACCCTGGGGTCGATCTACGGGTTGATCGCCATCGGCTACACGATGGTATACGGCATCGTCGGCATGATCAATTTCGCCCATGGCGAGATCTACATGATCGGCGCTTTCATTTCGATCATCGCTTTCCTGGTGCTGGGTCTGGCCGGCGTCACTTATGTTCCACTCGCCTTGGCGATCGTCTTGTTGATTACGATGTTCTTCACGTCGATCTATGGTTGGGCGGTCGAGCGGATCGCGTATCGGCCGTTGCGCGGCTCGTTCCGCCTCGCACCGCTGATTTCGGCGATCGGCATGTCGATCTTTCTGCAGAACTATGTGCAGATCTTCCAGGGTGCGCGGGTCAAGCCGATGCCGCCCCTCGTCCAGGGCGGGTTTACAATTTTCGAGAGCGGCGGGTTTGCGGTTCGCCTCAGTTACTTGCAGCTCTTCATCATGCTGCTGACCCTGGTGCTGATGATCGGCTTCACGACCCTGATCGCGACGACGCCGCTCGGCCGCGCGCAGCGGGCGTGCGAGCAGGATATGCGGATGGCCGCGTTGCTCGGCGTCGATATCGATCGGGTTATCTCGCTGACGTTTGTCATGGGTGCGGCGCTCGCCGCAGTCGCCGGGCTGATGGTCACCCTCTATTACGGCGTCGTCGATTTCTTCATCGGCTTTCTTGCCGGCGTGAAGGCGTTTACCGCCGCCGTCCTCGGCGGCATCGGGTCGCTGCCGGGAGCGATGCTCGGCGGCATCCTGATCGGGCTGATCGAGGCCTTCTGGTCCGGGTATTTCTCGGTCGAGTACAAAGACGTCTCGGTTTTCGTGGTCCTCATACTGGTGCTGGTCTTTTGTCCCACCGGCCTGCTCGGCCGGCCCGAGGTGGAGAAGGTTTGATGACGGCTGCCTCCGGGATCGCCTCGGGGCAAGCCGCTCGTCCACCGGCCCTCTGGGCGCCAATCCTCAAAGACGCTGTGCTGGCGGCGCTTGTCGCCGTCCTTCTGGCGCTGCCGCTGGTCGGTCTGCAGACCTATGACATCGGCGGCGGCGCGCTCGGCATCCGAACGCATTTCGACTGGGTGGCATTGGCCGGTGCGACCGTATTTGCCGGGCGGCTCGCATTGCGCGTAGTTGACCGGCTCTATCGCAGCCGCGAACAGCGCGGCAGTGCGGTACTGGCGCGGCTCGCGGTCTGGGGCAGTCGGCAAATGCTGCCGATCACCTTGGTGGGGATCGGGTTTGCCGTCGCCCTGCCGTTCCTGCCGTTCTCGTCGCGCTATCTGATCGACCTCGGCACCACCGTGCTGATCTATGTGATGCTCGGCTGGGGGCTCAATGTCGTCGTCGGGCTCGCCGGATTGCTCGATCTCGGTTACGTCGCCTTTTATGCGGTCGGGGCCTATACTTTCGGGTTGCTGGCGCAGGATTTGGGCTTCACATTTTGGGAAGCATTGCCGTTTTCGGGTCTCGTGGCGGCGAGCTTCGGGGTCGTCCTCGGCTTTCCGGTATTGCGGCTGCGCGGGGATTACCTTGCGATCGTCACTCTCGGCTTTGGCGAGATCATCCGGATCGTGCTGCTGAACTGGGCACCCGTTACCGGCGGCCCGAATGGCATCGGAGAGATCCCGCGGCCGTCCTTCTTCGGGCTGCCGTTTGCCCGCTCTGCGCCCGAGGGGGTCACCACCTTCCATCAGTTCTTCGGTCTGGAATTCTCGCCCGACCACCGCGTCATCTTTCTCTATTTCGTGATCCTGGCGATGGCGCTGGTCACCAATCTGTTCACTTTGCGTATCCGCAGATTGCCGGTCGGCCGCGCCTGGGAAGCCTTGCGCGAGGACGAGGTCGCCTGCCGCGCGCTCGGCATCAACCCGACCACCGTCAAGCTCTCCGCCTTTGCGATCGGTGCGATGTTCGGGGGCTTTGCAGGCTGCTTTTTCGCGACCCGCCAGGGCTTCATCAGTCCGGAAAGTTTCACGTTCATCGAGTCGGCGACGATCCTCGCGATCGTCGTGCTAGGCGGGATGGGCAGCCAGATGGGGGTCGTGCTGGCCGCGATCCTGCTCGTCAGCCTGCCGGAATTCGGCCGCGCCCTTGCCGAGTTCCGCATGCTGATCTTTGGCGCCGCGATGGTCGGTGTCATGGTGTGGCGGCCTCGTGGACTGATCTCGCATCGCGAGCCGACCTTGCGCCTCGGCACCGTCCGGGTGCGATGACCGGCTCCGAGACTGCGGCGCCGTTGCTCGCCGTCGAGCACCTGACGATGCGCTTCGGCGGGCTGGTTGCGGTCGACGATGTTTCGTTTACGGCTTACCGCGGGGAAATCACTGCGATCATCGGTCCGAACGGCGCCGGCAAGACCACCGTCTTCAACTGCCTGACAGGGTTCTACCGGCCGACCGCTGGGCGGCTCGCGATGCACCAAGGCGGCGAGATCCTGCGGCTCGAACGCATCGAGGGGTTTCGGATCGCGCGCCGCGCCGGTGTTGCCCGCACCTTTCAGAACATTCGGCTGTTCGCCGGGATGACCGTTCTCGAAAACCTGATCGTCGCGCAACACAACCGATTGATGAAGGCGAGCGTCTTTTCGCTCGCCGGGCTCCTCGGGCTGCCGCGCTACCGCGCTGCGGAGCGTGCGGCCGTCGAGCGCGCCCGCTATTGGCTCGACCGGATCGGGCTGACCGACCGTGCCGACTGGCTAGCGGCGGCATTGCCCTACGGCGCGCAGCGCCGGCTGGAGATCGCCCGGGCGTTGTGCACCGGCCCCGCCCTGCTGTGCCTTGACGAGCCCGCCGCCGGTCTCAATCCGCGCGAATCCGCCGAGCTCAACGAGCTTCTGCTCGGCGTCCGCGCCGAGGAGGGGATCGGGATCCTGCTGATCGAGCACGACATGAGCGTCGTGATGGGCATCTCCGACCATGTCGTCGTGCTCGATTACGGCCGCAAGATCGCCGACGGCACCCCGGCCGAGGTGCGCGCCGACTCCGAAGTGATCAAGGCCTATCTCGGCGAAGACGACGTCGAAGAACTAGCCCCTCTCCGCCCGCTTGCGGGGGGAGAGGGAGGGGCCCACGCCACAGGCGTGGGAGGGTGAGGTGGGTTGCGCCACCTTTCGGGGCTGGGGCTCCCCCCGCCTCACCCCGACCCTCTCCGCCCCCGGGGGCGGAGAGGGAGAAACTGCGGCCTGCATGCTCTGATGCTCGCGATCTCGGGAGTTCACGCGTTTTACGGCAATATCGAAGCGTTGCAGGGTGTCGATATCGAGGTCGGCGCCGGCGAGATCGTCGCCTTGATCGGCGCCAACGGCGCCGGCAAATCGACCCTGCTGATGACGGTCTGCGGCCGCCCGCGGGCGGCCCGGGGGCGAGTTCTGTTCGACGGGCATGACATCACCCGGCTCGAGACGTTCGAAATCGTCCGGCTCGGGATCGCCCAGGTGCCGGAAGGGCGGCGGATTTTCCCGCGGATGACGGTGCTCGAAAACCTGCAAATGGGGGCGACCTCCGCCGACCCCGCCTGTTTCGACGAGGATCTCGCCCGCGTATTCGGACTGTTCCCGATCCTGCGGCAGCGGCAGAGCCAGCGCGGCGGCACCTTGTCGGGCGGCGAGCAGCAGATGTTGGCGATTGCGCGCGCATTGATGAGCCGGCCCCGCCTCCTACTGCTCGACGAGCCTTCGCTTGGTTTGGCCCCACTGATTGTCAAGCAGATCCTCGGTGTCATCCGCGAGATCAACGAGCGGCAGAACGTGACCGTGCTCCTCGTGGAGCAGAACGCTCACCATGCGCTGCGGCTCGCCCATCGCGGCTATGTGATGCAGACAGGGCGGATCATGCTCAGCGGCACGGGGCCCGAGCTGCTGGCCGACCCCGAAGTGCAGGCCGCCTATCTCGAAGCAGGTCGGCACTGAGCGTCCGCTCGTGCTAGGGTTAATCCGAACGCAGCACCGGGGGAGGTTCCCATGAAATACTTGGTCCGATCGGTCATCTTGGCGGCGGCGCTTGCATTGCCGGGCGTTGTAGCCTACGCGCAGAACATCCCGATCGCGGTGGTCGGGCCGATCACCGGGTCGAATGCCGCGCTCGGCGAACAGATGAAGCGCGGCGCCGAGATGGCGGTCGCCGACATCAATGCAAAGGGCGGGGTGCTCGGCAAGGAACTCGAGCTGATCGTCGCCGATGACGCTTGCGATCCGAAGCAGGCAGTAGCGGCGGCCAACGACGTGGTCGGAAAGAAGGTCGTCTTTGTCGCCGGGCATTACTGCTCGTCGGCGTCGATCCCGGCTTCGGCGGTTTACAACGAGGCGGGCGTGCTGCAGATGACGCCGGCCTCTACGAACCCGGCGTTGACCGACGACGCGGCAAAAAAGGGCTGGAACAACGTCTTCCGCGCCTGCGGGCGTGACGACGCGCAGGGCGCCGTCGCCGGCAAGTATCTCGCCGACCATTACAAGGGAAAGCGGGTGGCGATCGTCCACGACAAAACCGCTTACGGCAAGGGCATTGCCGACGAGACGATGAAGGCGATGAACAAGGGCGGCCTCAAGGAGACGATGTACGAGGCGATCAGCCAGGGGGACAAAGACTTCACGGCGCTGGTCAGCAAGATGAAACAGGCGAATATCGATGTGATCTATTTCGGCGGCTACCAGACCGAGGGCGGGCTGATCGTCCGCCAGGCGCGCGATCAGGCTTTCAAGGCGCAGTTTATCGGCGCCGACGCGCTCGTCACCGAGGAGTTCTGGAAGATTACCGGTCCTTCGGGCGAGGGTACTCTGATGACCTTCCCGCCCGATCCCCGCAAGGTCCCCACCGCCAAAGCTGTCGTCGACAAGTTCATGGCCGAGAAGCCGCCGTACAACCCCGAGGGCTACACGCTCTACACTTACGCCGCGATCCAGGCCTTTGCGGCAGCGGCCGAGAAGGCCAAGTCCGTCAAGGTCGACGATCTGTCAAAGGCATTGCATTCGATGACCGTGCAGACCGTCGTCGGCCCCTTGACCTGGGATAAGAAAGGCGACGTGACCGACCCGAAATACGTCTTCTACATCTGGAAGAACGGCACCTACGCCGAGATGTAAGTGTGCTCCACGCTTTCCAAAATTTGGCTGTATTGCTGACAATACGCAAACGGAGACAGCGGGGTCGAGCGGCGCGCAAAGGAGGGCGCATCAGGTCACGAGTTCTCATCAGCCGAGGTCGCGCTGCGCGGCGGCTGCGGACGTGGGTGTTGCAGCCGCAGTCCTCGTCGAACAATTTGGCGAGGCGCTCGAGCATGACGCCGCCGCCCGGTTGCTCGCGTCGACAACCGTGACGGTGCGGCGGTAATAGCGGGTTCTGTCGCGACCGATGCCGACTCGACGTTGCCCGGCCCGCTCGATGTATGGGACCGCGCACTCCGCCACGGCCTCGGGGAGTGGCTGCTGCATTGGCATTAGCCTCACTCATCGAGGCCGACGCTGTCGAGGCGGATCTGCTGGGCGTATGTGCAGTCGAACAGTCCGCATTCACTAAACTTCAAACCGCGCGCGGCGGCGATCCGGCGCAGTGCGATGTTGCGCGCCTTCGACCCCGTGAAATATTGCAATGCCGCGCCGTAGCTCGCTTCCGAAACGACGTGCAGATCGACTTGGGCGCCGATGCGCAGAACGACCGATGTCGAGATCGCGGACGGTTTCCTTGCAGCGGCGATAGCCGCCGGCGCCGAATGCCCTTACCCTCGCTGAGATGACGCCAATATCCATCTGTCAACCCACTTTGTCGTCTTGTCAGCGGCTGGCAGCGCAAATCCCATCATCGACACACAGGGGAGGATGACGCAGAGTCGACATATTTACTTGATATGGCGTGATTAGTGGTGATTGCGCCGACTCATGGCAGGTCGTGCGATCGAGCGATGCCGCAATTTTGACACAAGCGCCCGAGCGGAAGCGTCACGCTGATGAGGATTATCCTGCAAATGCGTCCTTTCATTGGCTAATTATAGGAACCCAGGGCAGTCCCTACTCCCTTAGCCAGGCAGTGCATCTCCGCGCGTGATACTGCAGTCGGAGGACCTTGACCAAGCAGACAGACAAGACCCGGTCGCGGTGCAACATCGTGCAGCCGCGCTCCTTCACCGCGCTATTGGAGCGTGGGGTCCGCAAATACCAGAACCGCGCGATCGAGACCGCTCAGGTAATCAAGGAATTGATTGCGCTTGCCAGACAAGCGCCGCGAATGCGCGTGGGCGAGGAATTTGGCTATCGGAGGACGAGCTCAGGACGAGCTCTAGTGCTCAGACGCAACCACACGATTCACCAAGCTACAGTGGGACCAATTCGGACAAATCGCACCAACAAATCTCGTCACACCGGCGAAGGCTGGCGCCCAGGCCAAGGATAGATCCCGGCCTTCGCCGGGAAGACGAAGAGGGGATGTCTCGTGGCGGGCGTCAGCTGCATAGCATCAGTTTTCTAACGGAGGCTCTGTGGCTTATGAATCATCTGAGTGCGCCTGAGCACTAGCGTTCTATGATGTGCTCGAAACCAAGGACAGCGTAATCAAGGTATTGGATGAGCTCATCTTGAAGACGATCGTCCGCGAACCGCTCGCGACCGTGCGCAAGAATGTGACGATCGATTGGACCTTGAGCGAGAACGTCCACGCGCGCAGCTGCGCGTGCTCGTCAATTACATCCTGCAGAAGTATGGATAGCCGCCCGACAAGCGGGAAAGGCGACACAGACGGTCCTGGCCGCCCTGTTCTCCGAATCGTGGGCGATTGCCGCCTGATCTGGCGGGGCCACTTCTTTCTCACCTCGGTGCAGCCGATACCCTCAAATGAGGGTGATCCGGTCGGCCTCGAGGCCTTTCTTGCCGTCGATAACCTCGACCCGTACCCGCTGGCCGGGGCCGAGGGTGGTGATGCCGCTGCGGCGCAGGGCGGTGATATGGATGAACACGTCCTTGCCGCCGCCATCGGGTGAAATGAACCCGTAACCTTTTTCGGGTTCGAACCATTTCACCGCGCCTTCCAGGGTCTGGGAAGGCCGCGGGCCGCGACGGTCTATGCCACCGCTGCCCGCGCTCTGCGGCGCCACCGCCGTGCTGTTGTCGACGTTCAAGACGGTGGTCACCAAGGGACCCTTCGCCCCGGCGCTGACCTCGCAGGTGATCGAGGCGCCTTCGCGGACGTCCTCATAGCCGGCGCGACGCAGGATCGCCATCGGCAGGAACGCATCTTGGGATCCGTCGGACAGGGTGACGAACCCGAACCCCTTGCTGGCATTGAACCACTTGACTTTGGCTTCGACGCGGCGCCCGGGGGGAAGGTCTTCGCGGAAGAAGCCGGGGCGGTGATCGTACATAGGTCCTCTAAACGTCAAATTGAATGCGGCGAGCGCGCGAAACGTTAAATCATAGCGTAAATGCGTCGCATTGCGCTAGCGCTCACATGGTACTAGCGCGAGCCGTTCAATTTGATCGTGCCGCCCCTCCGCGGCGCTGCCGGCGATTATCCGGTAAAGGCCACCAGGCGCTGATTCTGCTCGCCAAGCCCCTCGACCGATAGCCGCATCCGGTCGCCGGGTTTCAGGAATTGCGGCGGCTTCATGCCTAGCCCGACCCCTGAGGGCGTGCCGGTCGGGATCACGTCGCCCGGCAGCAAAGTCATGAAATGGCTCACATAACTGACGATTTCGTCGATCCCGAAGATCAGATCTGAAGTATTGCTGTTCTGCACTCGCTTGCCGTTGACCTCGGTCCATAGCCCGAGCCTGCCCGGGTCGGGCACCTCGTCGGCGGTGACAACCCAGGGACCGATCGGGGCAAAAGTGTCGGCGCTCTTGCCCTTGGTCCATTGCCCGCCCCGTTCGATCTGAAATTCCCTCTCGGAAACGTCGTTCACGATGCAATAGCCGGCGATGTATTTGCGGGCCTCGTGGGCGGGGACATAGCGCGCGAGGGTGCCGATCACGATGCCGAACTCGACCTCCCAGTCAGTCTTTTGCGAGCCCTTCGGGATGATCACATCGTCGTCGGGCCCGCAGATCGACGAGGTCGCCTTCATGAAGAAGATCGGCTCCTTGGGGATCGCCGCCCCGGTCTCTGCCGCATGCGCGCGATAGTTGAGGCCGATGGCTACGATCTTCGACACTCGTGCGACGCAGGGGCCTAGCCGCGGCGTGCCGGGTACCAGCGGCAAGGTGTTCGGATCAAGCCGCCGCAGCCGGTCGAGCGCAGCCGGAGCGAGCGTTTCGCCGTCGATGTCGCGAACCGTGCCGGAGAGATCGCGGAGCTTGCCGTCGTGGTCGAGCAAACCCGGCTTTTCCTGACCTGCGGGTCCATAGCGAAGAAGCTTCATCGGGGATCTCCTTTGTGCATCAGAGCGTAAAGCCACCGTCGATCACGTGGATCGCGCCGGTCGTGAAGGCAGATTCATCAGAGGCGAGATAAACGGCGAGCGCCGCGACTTCCTCGGCCGTGCCGAGCCGCCCCCGAGGCTGGCGTTCGACAAAGGCGCGACGCGCGGCTTCGCTGCCGCCGACCATTTGCGCTCCCTGCGCCATAATTCGATCGCCGAGCGACGGCGTATCGATCGTGCCGGGACAGATGGCGTTGCAGCGTATGCCCGACACGATGAAATCGGCGGCGACCGACTTGGTCAGCCCGATCACCGCCGCCTTCGTCGCGGCGTAGACGCAACAGTTCGGCACGCCTTTGACCGACGACACGGTGGAAGACATGTTGATGATCGAGGCGCCGCCGCCGCGCTCGACCATCTTGGGCAAAAACGCGCGGCTCGTCAGATACATAGAGCGCACATTGAGAACGAAGGATGCGTCCCATTCGACCGGCGCGCAGTCGAGGATCGTCCCGTGATGGACAAAGCCGGCGCAGTTGAACAGCACGTCCACGGCGCCGAGCTCGTCGGCCCGGGCGGCGATCGCCCCTTCATCGGTCACATCCAGGTGACGAGCGGCGATCAGCGCCTCGGCGAGCGGCGACAGCTTTTCCTCGGCGATGTCGGTCGCCAGCACGCTCGCCCCCTCGGCAGCAAAAGCCAATGCCGCCGCCCGGCCGATGCCTTGCCCCGCCGCGGTCACCAGAGCACGTTTGCCCGCCAGCCGTCCCGCCATCGACCCAAATTGCCACGCGCGGCGCATCGCTGTAAATTGACAAAGCTGCCGGTTCGTAATCAGGGCCGGGCTCCGGCAGAAACCGCGGCGGACTGCATCTGCCCATTACCAACAAAAACATTTTCTAGGAGGAAACGATTATGATTACGGCGATCGGGCGGCAGACTAAGAAGGTTTATATCAGATTATTGCCGTTCTGTTTTGTCCTCTATTTTATCTGTTATCTAGACCGCGTGAACATCGGGTTCGCAGCGCTAACGATGAACTAGGATCTCGGCTTGAGCTCTTACGTTTTTGGGCTCGGCGCAGGCGCGTTCTTCTGGGGCTATTTCATATTGGAGGTGCCGAGCAATTTAATCCTCGACCGGGTCGGCGCGCGGCGCTGGATTGCCCGTATCATGGTGACCTGGGGCCTGGTTTCGGGCGGGTTTGCGTTCATCAGCGGACCGGTCAGCTTTTTCACCCTGCGTGTTCTCCTCGGGCTGGCCGAAGCGGGCTTCTTCCCCGGCATGATCCTCT
>Ga0209040_10004932_pt1 | contig 10004 bp, 7 predicted proteins | sample BogFormECP12_OM3_FD_188240 | JGI IMG/M metagenome (GOLD analysis project Ga0209040, IMG submission 188240) | Bog forest soil microbial communities from Calvert Island, British Columbia, Canada - ECP12_OM3 (SPAdes) (version 2) | ecosystem: Environmental > Aquatic > Freshwater > Wetlands > Bog ... | reverse complement strand
TCCGACCGGCAAGTGCTGAACATGCTGTCTTGTTCGCGCTTAAAGCCGCCGCAGAGGATTTATCGACGGGAGCTCTTGTCACAATTGATCCCCGCAGGCAGCGCATCGTCGCGGCAGTTGAGAAACTTTCTGATGAACCGTTCCCGTACGGGTTTCAGAAGCTTACGGGAGCAGCACCACTGCTCGAACATCGAGGCGCCTGCCAGCAAATAAAGCGACGGAAAATTCCAGCAAAAGAAGAAGCTTTTCATCGACGGAATACTTGATATACATTTAAATTGATGTATATCTAAAGATATTATATGCATGTTTCTAAGTGGGGTAACAGTCTTGCCATTCGACTGCCTGCGGCCGTAGTGGAGGTCCTCGCGCTCAAGGAGGGTGACGAAATTGAGATCACCGTTACCGATAGCCGAATGTTCAAGGTCTCGCGTAAGGCCTCTCGCGCAGAATTATTGGAGCGGCTGCGCGCTTTCCGTGGACGCCTGCCTTTAGACTTTAAATTCGATCGGGACGAGGCTAATGCCCGGTAGTTTTCTTGATTCCAACATCGTGCTGTATTTGGCTTCCGAGGACCTGCTAAAAGCCGATCGCGCTCAAGAACTCGTTGCCGAGGGCGGTACGATTAGCGTGCAGGTTCTTAATGAGATCGCCAATATTTCGCGTCGCAAAATGGGTCTGTCCTGGGCCGAAACCCGCAATTTTCTCTTGATGATTCGTGGACTTTTAAAGGTTGAGCCCATTACGATTGAGATCCACGATGTTGGGATCAGTCTGGCCGAGCGATATCAGCTTTCGGTATATGACTCGATGATCGTTTCAGCCGCTCTCTCCGCAGAGTGTGATACGCTCTTATCGGAGGATCTTCAGGATGGATTGCTCATCAACGGGCGACTGCGCGTCCTTAATCCGTTTTGAGGGGTGACCGGTCGCCCCATCCCTCAAAGTCAAAACTATTTGCCGATCTCGTGGTCCCTTGCGGCGCATGAGGACGGACGGTGTTTCAGCAGCGGGAGGCGGTCTCCCTAATGGCAACGACCGGGAGAATCCGGTTGTCGCTCCCTGCATCTTCCCTTCCCCACCCTCCTAGCCAGTTCTTCACGGCGACTGTGAAACGTTTCCAGTACAGGAGTGGGCGTCCGTCCGTATGCGGCTCGAAGCTTGCCGAATCTGACTAGCCGGATAAATGCCGACGTGAGCACAGTCACCGAGATCGAGGCCGCTATTGGGAGACTGCCGTCAGACGAACTGCGCGCACTGGTAAATTGGATTGAAGAATACGCTGCGGCAATCGGCGCTTCTGAAACGCTGTTCGGAATGTAGGACGCTGAGGAGGAGCAGAGCGGTGCCGAGAGCCAAGCGCGGTGAGATCTGGATGGCCGATCTCGGCCTGGCTGCAAAAGTACGCCCCGTCCTGGTTTTAAGCGGCGCCTATGAGGGTCAGAAGCGGGCATCGTCAGCCATGTCATGTGTACAACCAGCTTGCGCGATGCTCAGTACGAAGTGCGTCACGAAACTCGTGGCATGCCGAACGGAGCATTCGACGCGCAAGGTCTGGGTTCGATACCAGAGATCAAACTCGAAAGGCGAGTGGGGCTCGTCGACTCCGAGACGTTGGCGAAAGTGGCCGTTCGAGCTTGGCTTAGGCTAGGCTTTAGTCGCCGTTGATGGTCTCTTTCCCGAGGAGGGGTTTGAAAGGGGGCTGTGTCAAGACTTGTTGACTGACCCCTTTGATGACTTCCGTTTTTGAAGTGCCAACCGCCGATCACAAACTCTTGCTCGAACAACTCAACCTCACGCTGCGGGCGCAATCGCGAACGTGGATTAGCTCTCGGGTCGCGCCCCCCTCCAGTTGGGAAAGACCGGTTAACGCGCAACGAGTCCTGGCCTGCGTAGAGCTCGTTCACAAGCTCATCAAAAGGCCAGTTCGACCTACCCGGGTACTTTGGCTCGGGCCTGCCCCTTCCACGTTTGGCGTAACGTGCTCGCCGCGTGAGAAATGCCCTATCTGCAACAGATCCCAAAATCCAGACCCAAGAAATCAAGCAGTCACATCGGTCGGGGTGAGGATTCCGTTTTTCAGGAACCAGTGAATCAGCGTCAGAGGCCGTTCGACTAATCCCGTTCGCGTCCAAGAAAGGCAGAGTTCGCCCGCCGTTTGCGCTTCGGTGATTCCGTTCAGGAGAGCTGCGACCGCAACATTGCCGAGATGGGAAACCGGGCCATCCAGGCTCGGATGATCAAGAGCCATTTGTAAACAAATGCGGTCGCCGACAAGGCATGGGAGCTCGCGGAGGCTGGTATTTGTGGATAAACGTAGCAGCGTCGTTGCGTCGACGGGGCCTGTCGGCGCGGGACGTGGGGCCGGGTTGATTTTATGTGAGGCGCGTGCCATCCAGAACGGCTCGTGCTGGAATCGCTCTGGCACCGCGTAGAATTGCGTCGTCGCCCGGCCATGTCTTGCAGCGATCGCGCGACATTGATTGCGATAAAACATCTCGGCCACCGGCGCGCTCGAGGCATCCGAAAGGAGGGTATGGACGACCACGGCACCTTGGCACCCCAATTTCAGCGTTACCTGAATACCTTGGGCAGAGATTGGTTCCAGAGCGACCGCCGAATCTCCAACAAGCATCCAGTCGCTTCCGATCACTTCGTTTGTAAGGAGGGCTGATGCGTCGCATGCGCTGATCTTGTCCATTCGCGAACCGCTCATGAAATCACAGAATACTGCTGCCTCGGACAGGAAAGCCAGATACCTCCTTTCGATGTTTGGTTGTTCGGTTCGGCTTCGGAGCAGTGGGTCCATAAACACGACCGCGTTACAGCTCCCGTCTGCAAGCGTTGCCCACCAGACCCACCCGTTGCGCAAAGCCTCGACGGAAATCCGAGGCCGCACCGGGATCGGCAGTTTCCAGCGCGAGTGCAATGCCAAAAGAGGGGGCATGATTCGCTTGCGCCCTTGGGAGAGGAGGGGTTTTCTTCCGGTAGCGACGACGAGAAAACCGGCATGAACCTCTCCGAAGGCGTGCGGGAAAAGAGGTATCCGCCACCCACCTTCGGCGCGCCGGACGGGGATACTGCTGATCCGCATCGTAATGACCTGAACGCCCGCGCGCCGCGCGATATCGCGCAGGCAGACATCCATATGCGACCGGTCCACGAGGTGGCCGGAATGACCGGCAGCAGGACGCTCGAGCGGCTCGGCTGTTTCCCAGCGGACATCGGGGGGATCACATTCGGTAGCAAAAGCATCCAGCGGCTCTTGCAGGTCGAGCAAGTCAAGGAAAGGGCGGATTCCGGGCGAAATTGAATGGGGCAGGCGACGGTGATGCGGTAACCCATCACCTATGAGAACGACGTCATGTCCTAGACGGGCGAGGCGGAAGGCCATGGAAGCTCCAGCTGGACCGTCGCCAAGGACGCAGACCTCCGCAACAATTGGGTTCACGCTTGGCCTGCCGCGAAGTAGTTGGGAGCGGAGGCACGTAGATGAACGTAGGCCTGGATGCAGTAATGAAGCCAGCCTCTAATGTAGTGGCAGGCCGGCCTCCCACGATGAATCACCTCGTGATGACACCCGCCCCCGCACAGATAGCGCGCCCAGCATTGCCGGCATGGCTCCTGGCGATGCACATGGCGTTGCGCCAGCCAAGCGTTCTGGCGCCCAATGTCAATCGCCTCATCCAAGCTGCCCATGAATGCGCGAGAATCGTCAACAAAACGGTGGCATGCGTAAAGATCGCCGTCAGCCGACACTCCAAAATAGCCGGCTCCTGCTCCACACGGATACGGCCAATGCGTCCCGGCATGCAGTTCGCGCAACGCCGTCACCATGTTTAGGAACGGATAACGGATGCCCGCGATCACGTGGTCTTCGAATCGCTGCCCGCAGTCAATCATCCGCGCCAGCATGATCTCAAGCGAGGCCTCATCCATCTCGCCCGACCTTGTCGGCGAACTTAACATCGGAGCGAACCCAACGCTATGGAATCCGAGACCGATCAATCCCTCTAGGGTCCCGACCAGATCGAGATTCGCTGGCGTTACTGTGACCCGGGCAGATACTTGCATCCGTCTCTGTCGCGCCAAAAGTGGCTCCACCCGCGCGATGATTTTCGTGAAGCTGGGTGCGCCGTTTTTAAAGGGCCGCTGGCGATCGTGGGCGCTCCCGATGCCGTCGAGACTGATGGTGACAGCAAACTCATGCCGCTCGAAAAAATCGCCATCTTCAGGCGTAAGCAACGTTCCATTCGTCGTGATCGAAAACCGAACGTCAACGCCCGTGGCAGCCGCCAATCGAGCGGCGTATTCGGTCGCGGCTCGCAGGCCCGCTCGATTCGCCAGCGGCTCGCCGCCGAGAAAGGCGAGGTTGACGCGTCCTCCGCTTTCGGCCCCCTGAAGCAACAGATCGACTGCGCGCAACGCCATCTCAACGGACATGGCCTTCGCACCGCCGCCGAAATCACCCTGCTGCGCATAGCAATAGGTGCAGCCAAGATTGCATTTCTGTGCGATTGCCAGCGAAAGCGAGCGTAGCGGAGGCGACGCTAACGGTCGGTCATCGATGAGCGGCGACAGAGTGATCCCAAACTGGATGAGCAGACGATCCACTGCTTCCCGGTCACTAGACGCCAATCCCTGTTGCAAAGTTTCAGCCGCTTTGGCCGCAAGGCCATAAATTTGACTGCCGTTCACAACAAATGCGTGAGGTCCCGCTGATGTATCCACCAGCTGCACGTCCGGATGCCGGGGAGCAGACGGGCTGCGTGCGCCAAATCGAGAACAGCTAGAGGCGACGTGCAAGAGCTTCTTCGTCGGGATTAGCATCGTTTACAGCCTTCCATCAATCCGCTACTCCGAGTCGTGTCCGCCGATCTCGAACTTGAGCAGATGCTCCCAGTTCTGGAACAACTGCTCGTACGTGACAAGACGCTGATCCGCAAAGTCATCCACGATGTAAACCTTATCCGCCGCGGCATTCCGATCCCGCTGCAGCCAATTGTGTCCGGCACTCGTGCCGTCGACCCGCGCCTCGATATTGACGTAGTCGGGACGACTGGCGGCCCAATAGTAGCAGGAGCATTCCCGATAGTCGTTTTGCCAAGGGGAGCAGAGGCTCTGTGTCAATTCGCCAGGCTCCAACAATTCACGCTTGATGACGCCGGTGCCAGCCTCAAAGAATGGTCGAACCTCGAGGGATATTTTTGTCTGCTTCCCCCCGCCTTGCGGAACAAAAACACAATTGACGGACTTTCCGAGCATCTGCAGGGCATCGGCCAAACAGTTCGACCACTCCAGATTGGTCTTGCCGGCCATCGGATCATTTGGGGGTGCGTTTTCATTTGGCGGTAATGGGACAACGGGCCCGCGGGGGCTGGCAGGTCCCTGGAGGACCCCTATAACGCTCACCCCATTTACCGAAATGAGTCGCTGCCCGATCAGCGCTCGAAGCTTCGCCGAAGCATTCGGATCGACGGCCACCACGAAGTTGTCCGCCTCATGCAGGACGATCCCGACGAACACCCGCCGCCACACATTGCGAAAATCCATTTCGAGGCCCGGAAAGGCGTTAGAGATGGCCGAGGACGGGTGAGCCACAGGAGGATTTCCCTGCGCATGATAAAGGATAGCGCTCAGGTTGGTGGGTGTCAGCGTGTCGGGACTGGAGTTGGAGGCAGGGGTCTCGGGCGCAATCTCCAAGGCGGCTGCGTCGATTTTCGCAGCCTGCCGGCGCGTGAGCGCGAGGTGGGTGCCGTCGGCGCCGCGCATCATTCCCGGCATCTTCCGGCGCCCATCATCTGAAAGATCGCCGACCTCCGCGTAGCGTCGGAGGACAGTCGAAAACCAAGCCATCGTCCCACTATTCAATGCCAGCAGAACACTCTCGTGGCGCGCCCGGATCGCAAGGGCGTCCACCACAGACGGATCGAAGATCGGTTCCGCAGCGCGTCCCGCCCCGGTGTCTTGACTCGCCATGCTATTGACAGAGGGCGAGTTGAGCGCGGCTGTGTTCATGAGTCGCACGGTTTCGAGGGCGCGGCGAACGATGGATCCGACCTCGGCCATGGGAACCGGGCCCAATACGGAAGGCCCCAGCTCAATCTGCTCCAATTCATCTGCGACCGTGCGAATGGGCAGACCATCCGGCGCAAAGTTCGGGGGGCCGCAGGTAATTCTTGCTACGGCTGTCAGCGTCTTGCCCGGCAAGGTGACCTGGACTTGCACCATTCCATCGCATTCGTCGTCAAGGTAACCGCGGCTGACTCCGCCAACATTGGCGTAAATTCCTCCCGGCTCCGTTGAGGGCGGCCTGGAGGGCGGGGGGTTGCCGTCGTTGTCCCTAAATTTGGTCCAGGAGCCGCGAGTCGCATCGTAGACATCATCAGCGATGTTGGGATCGCCTGCCCTTGGACCATAAACTTTGCCGGAGGCGGGAGTAAACCTCAGACGGATTTGCGGAAAGGCAGCGGTCGGCTTGAGGTAACGCACCGAGCCAAACGGGAGCGACTTTCCGGGCTTGAAGTTGGCGCATTGTCCGGCCAGCGTTTTGATGCCGTGGTCGTTAAAGGCCGCTATGCTCGCAATGATCTTGTCATTGGGATCACCGGTGCGGCGAAAGGCCTTGATGTTCCCTACATCGACGCTCCAGGAGACATCCATCTCGTCCGCGTTGAGACTCTTCAGAGCCTGCATAGTCAGCGGCGTCAAAGTTTTGGCTCCGGCGAGCAGCATCCAGACTTCCAGAAATGGACAGACCGGCTTGATATTGCCCTGCGCATCGCGGAACGAGACGGAAGCCGGCGCTGCTGCGCCGCTGACGGACCCTGTCACCGGATCCACAACCAGCGTCGGCGCGGGAACGAGGGATCGGTAACCAACGGGATCTGCAATCTCCATTGTGTAGTTTTCGAGCGGTGTGGCGGACGAGCCGAGGCGACCGATGGCAAGCGGAGGCAGGATTCGAATTTCCACTATGTCGGACATAAGTGTTTTCTCCTTCGTCATTGAGATGCAACCCGATTGGCGATTTGCATGGCCTCGGCATCCGCGTCGGCCATCCCTTTTAGAAAGTCGGCGCCGCGAGTCGCCGGAAGGGCGGCCAGGGAGGTCACGATCATTTCCGCCGATTGGAGCATCGAGCTCTGGAGCCGCCAACGGTCGGCTTCCAGCGTTGGTAATGAGAGGGAGGACGGCATCTCGAAAGGCGGGCCAGCGGTACGCTTCTCGCCCACAGCGGCTGTTGCCGGCAGGGTAAACAAGAGGTCCGCAATCGACCGCAGTTGATACATCTCGGAAAAGGCCCAACTGATCAATAACCCGCGAGCCGTTCCTTTCAGGTCGGTCGGGGCGGGCGCCTCGATCTCGAGCGCATGCTGGAGAGTCATCAACAGTCGCCGGTATCGCGCATTTAACAATTGCGCCCATAAGCGCGCCTCCGATTGGGTGATCTGGCCGGGGTTATCCACACCCGTTACTGAGGTTCGAACGTTCGGATCCCCGATAGTTGGATACGCGGGCTGCCAGGAATTGTCCTCTGGAAAGTGACGGTAGATGTTCAAGAAGCGCTGGAAGTGGGAACCTGGGTCGGCTGCGGCTCCCGCCGTCACGGGCCCTTCGCCTTGTTCCGAGATCTTGTTCAGGGCCTCGAGCGCTTCGGAGCGTTTACCGACGGAAAGGATCAGAATGTCGTGCTGCCCCAAGCCCCACTCGTCGAACCTCGCCTGCTGCGAAACCGAACTGCTCGAGAATTCGGTCGTCGGGAGCGACTCGATGATCGTCTTTAACTGTTCGTAGAGCTTGCCGACCCGATTCACGGGCTGGCCGGTATTGTCTTCGTCCGCTCGCCTGGTAATGTCGGCAATCTCGGCCGCCGTAACGCCGTCGATGCCAGTTGCCGCGGCGATCGGAGGCATTTCGACGAATGCGTATTTAGCAGCCGAATTCTTGCTAAGGGGCTCGAGCCGAAACGCGAATGGATAAAAGCCCGTGTTCATTGGAAACTCGTCCCGCGCGAGGCTCAAGGGCGCGCCCAATGATCGGAGGAGGTTCTGAACGGTGACCAAGTGTCCCATTTCCTCCCGGGCGACCATGGCTATCACTTGCCGCCAGTCACGGACCAAGGCGGCTTGGTCGTCTGTAAATTGACTCGGGTCCCGAAGGGAATAGGCGGCGAAAAGGTACTGCACCATGACCGCATGCTCCACCTCGGCCGCAATATTGAGCAGAAACACCGCTTCATCGCGAGGAGCGAGGGGTGGATCATGCATTGGAACCGCATCGGTCCCGGCTGTCTGCGAAGTGTGTAGCGCTCCCGTGGAAAGCGAGCGGAACAGCAGATGCCGGCTTCTTGGAGATTTCATGCTAGCACCAATTCAGGCGATAAAATATGGGCTAAACCGTTGGATCTTCGGGACCGTTCACCCGGTTGGAATACATTAACTGTATGGGCGCCGTATCTCCATTCACCAACGGAACCTCCTTGAAAACTTGTTGAAGTGGGTCTGCTTCGAAGACCGGGAAATCACCGATTTCCTCGCCTTGGTCCGAGTTCCACCCGATGAAGTTACGATTCTGTGTGCGGATTGCGTCCTCGACGTCCGGATCGGTTCGAGCCTCCTGTATCTCATGATAGAAGGTGCCGACCACATTCTTCCACGGCTCGTCGAAAGCGACGATCCCGTTCTGGTCGCCGTTCGTTAGCAATTCGGAAAAGACGCCGACAGCGAAATAAATCACGGTTCCGCCGGCATGGACCGAGCCATGGTAGCCACCGAGGCCCCCGAGCGAACTGGCGGCATCATCCGGGTCACCACCGAGTGGGCCACCCTTGCGGTCGCCGTCACGGTCGTTGTCCGGAAGGCCGGTGGGAGCCGCGACTGCGGCGGTTGTCGCGACCGTCACAGTGGTCACCACGTCACCGGAGCGAATCGTGGTTACGGTATTGACCGAAAATGGGGTTGGGGCCGGGCCCTTCGCAGCAGCCTGAGCGCCGCCGTCGGTGGTGAGCAATACGCCGCGCGGGAGCAGGAAGTTAAACAGCGTCGTCGCCGGGTCGAATTGATTCAATCGACCGGCCGACACTACATGTTCGCGCACGAGCGCGTCCATCGTCGCTCGCGTCACGGTCTGCGGCTTTGGTCCGGGCAGCACTTGGGAGGGAGCGACGGCTGTGGCGACCGGCCCATCGGGGAAGTATTGATTGATCACAGTATCAAGACGCGAATCGGTCATCACCGCCGCCAGCGCGCGATCAATATCCTGAATGTCGCCCGCAGCCCAAGCCTCCTTTCCGCCCACGTAGAGGTTCAGGTAGGTGAGACTCCGGATCGTTCGGCCTCCGCGAAAGCGCAGGTTATGCGCGGGAGTTGCGCCGAGGTCCGCAGCCAATGCGTCCGCACTCAGCGACCCTGGGGTGGGCCGCTTGTGCACGATATTCAGAAAGTCAGGCGCGGCTGCTTGGCGGCCACGTTGGGCTGACGGGGTCCCTTTCCCGCCCGAACCAGTCGTTAGTGCTACCTTCTTCAGGGGTTTCGGTTGTGACATGGGAGATCTCCTACATTTATGCTAACCGATGGGAAGAGGCTTCTGGCCGTACCCGCCGTTCAGGAAGTAGACGGATTCAAAGAATTGAACTCCTCGCTTTACCCATCAACACGATAGTTTAGTTAAGAACGGACGGCCCTTGTCAACTGTAAAATGGTCGATGCTGTTCGCCGGTCATGGCGCGGAAAGATAATCACGATTAAGAATATTACAGCCTGCCCTGAACCAAGTGATCCGAGGCCGCGACACCCGTATGATCCTGAAGTACCTGTGAGGTATTGTGAATTTGATCGTTTCCAGATTTCCAGACACTTGCCACGAAAGACCGATGTGATAACAAAAGTGATAACATCCGGCGTCATCCGGGGCAATCCACGCCTTTCCGCTTGTTCACGAGTCCCCTCCAGTAGGACATCCGCGGACGCCCTCGGATAACTGTCATCGAAACAGGGGTTCGA
>Ga0209040_10004930_pt1 | contig 10006 bp, 6 predicted proteins | sample BogFormECP12_OM3_FD_188240 | JGI IMG/M metagenome (GOLD analysis project Ga0209040, IMG submission 188240) | Bog forest soil microbial communities from Calvert Island, British Columbia, Canada - ECP12_OM3 (SPAdes) (version 2) | ecosystem: Environmental > Aquatic > Freshwater > Wetlands > Bog ... | reverse complement strand
GTCCTATAGCTACAACGCCAACCTGCACCACCGCTTTATGAACCGTTATCAATGGACGGTGGCCCTCAATGGCAGTCACAGCGGACTGAGCCAGCAACCGGGCACGGCGAACCACTCGGAAAGCTTTGGCACCACGCTGTCCTATAAGTGGATCAGCGGCAGCGCGACTTATTCCAACAGCGCCGGCCAGTCGCTGTTGGGCTACGGTGGACTGGTACCCCTGCCACCGCTGCCGGGACAGCCCAACAATGACGTGGTTGCGTTCTCCGGAAGCACCTACGGTGTAGGCCTTGCGCTTACTCCGCTGAGGAGACTGACGATTTCAGGCAATTTCACCCGTTCGCTAAGCGACACACTGGCGAACTCGATTGCCTCCCATAACAATACGGAGCAGTACTACGCGCAGTTACAGTATCGCCTGAGGAAAATTCAGATACTGTCGGGGTACACCAGGTTGACCCAGGGGTTCACTGCATCGGGGGTTCTGCCGGGGACCCAGACCACGTATTATGCTGGAATATCCCGATGGTTCAACTTCTTCTAAAAGGGAACACGACAAGATTGCGGAGGAGGGCGGCCGCGTTGAGTCTGGCGCTGCTGCTGTCGGCTACAGCGTGGGCGACGAAGAAGCCGAAGCAAACGCCCAGCCAGCCTGGGCCTCCGGACCTGCTGATGGACGGCGGGCGCAAGCTCAGCTTCGAGCGCAGCTTCAGCCTGGAACGTGAAGTGAAGCCGAAGCGCGCTTTCTGGACGCGCCTCATCGACGTGGTCGCGGGCGAGCCCGACTATCGCTACCTGGTCCATCCTTACAGCATTGCGGTCGATTCGCGGGGACGAATCATCGTGACCGATCCCGGCGCCGATGGAGTTCACATCTTCGACTTCGCCCAGCAGAAGTACAAGTTTCTGACCCGAAGGACGAAGGACAAGGATTCAATGCTGCTGCCGCAGTGCGTGGCGGTGGATGCGCACGACAACATCTACGTGACGGACTCGGAAGCGGGGAAAATTTTCGTCTTCGAGCCGAGTGGAAAATACCAGCGGGCCATCGGAAGCCTGAAGGGCGGCGAGGGCCTGTTCAAGCGTCCCACCGGCATTGCGGTGGATTCCGCAGCACAACGTATTTACGTGACCGATACCCTGCGCGACAAGATCTACATGATGGACATGCAGGGCAGCGTGCTGCAGATGATCGGGAAACGAGGCACGGGCGATGGCGAGTTCAACTATCCCACGGAACTGCGGCTGAATGGACAGGACCTGGCGGTGGTGGATGCCATGAACTTCCGGGTGCAGGTCCTGAACCGGTCGGGTGAGTTCCGGTACTCCATCGGGAAAATTGGCGATGGCGTGGGCACGATGTTCCGGCCGAAGGGAATTGGTTTTGACTCGGAAGGACACCTTTATGTGGTGGATGGGCTGTGGAGCGTAGTGCAGGTGTTCGACAGTCAAGGCCGGCTGCTTTACTACTTCGGCCAGCGGGGCACGGGGCTCGGGGAGTTTCAATTGCCGGCAGGGTTACAGATTGACAGCAGTGATCGCGTCTTCGTGGTGGATTCGTATAACCATCGCGTGCAGGTGTTTCATTACTACGGCCTGAGCAAGCAGGCCGAAGGGGCCAAGCAGTGAAGCGTTGGGTGTTGCTGGCATGCCTGGTGTTACTGGCGCAGAACTCTGGTCCCGCGCAGATTAACGGGGACACAATGGGCATGCACAATCTGAGCGCCGGCAGCGGCTCGCTGGTTACCTACCAAGGCAGCCTCGGCTGTACGTTCTGCCATGCCCCACATAGTGGTTACGGAGCAAATTCGCCGCTCTGGAACCAGACGCTGTCGAAAGCGGCCTACAACCCCTACAACAGTTCCACCTATCACGAAACGGGTAACACTCAGCCGACGTTGGGAGTCACCAGTAGCCTGTGCTTGAGTTGCCACGATGGTACCGTCGCGGTGGGACAAACCTACGTCTACGGCAAGATCCCCACGCAGGGGCAGATGTCCGACCTGGATTCGTTTGGTGTCAACTTGAGCGGGTCACACCCGTTCAGCTTGGTGTTGCCGATTAAAGACGCGTCCAATCTGGTGGCCTCGCTGGTTGGCCAGGGAAAAACAGGCGATCCCACCGGGGCAGTTCACCTGGTGAACGGAAACATTGAATGCACGAGCTGTCATGATCCTCACGTGCAAGGGAAAGACAGGATTGCGCAGCAGTTCCTGGTACGAGACAGCTCAGCCGGGCAGATGTGTCTTGCGTGTCACGATCCCAATCGGGTGATGCAGGGGCAAATCAACCCGCTCGCAGGCTGGACCAATAGTATCCACCAGACGGCGACAAATCAGGTCGCGACGGAAGCACATGTTGGTTCCTATGGCACGGTTGCGTTAAATGCGTGTACGTCGTGCCATATGGACCACAAGTCCAGTTCGCCTGCCAGACTTCTCCGGCCGGCCACGCCGCCGGCACCCAACATGGACTCGGCCACACAGGATTGCATGACGTGCCACGCCGGCGGCACCCTGCTTTCTCCGGCGGCGCCGAACATCATGGCCGAGTACACAAAGACGCCGCATCTACTGCCGGCGGGGAATAACGGCCACGATGCTGCCGAACCTGCGGTGCTCATCAACAATCGGCACGCAACCTGCGTTGATTGCCACGATGCACATGCTGCCAATCAGGAAGTCACCTTTACGGCGCCTCCGGCCATCCGCCCCCCGCAGGCTGGCGTGACAGGGGTGAGCGCGACCGATGGCGTGACCCCGCTCACACCGGCGGTGAACCAGTATGAGAACTGTCTGCGCTGCCACGGAACGGGAGCGGGCAAACAGCGGCTTCTGGTTTATGGTTATTCGCCAATACGGGCAGTGTCTGCTCCCGACCCGTTGAATGTCATTCCGGAATTCAGCGCTACTGCCAGTTCAAGCCATCCCGTAACTCACGACCGCAGCAGTGCTCTGCCACAGCCTAGCCTGCTGTTGACCATGCTGAACCAGAACGGGACCGCATCGTCCCGCGCCGTGGGCAGTCGGACGTTCTGTACTGACTGCCACAACAACGATGACAATCGGGAGTTTGGCGGCAACGGCCCTAACGGACCGCATGGTTCTGTTAACTCGCACATGCTCGAGCGCAACTACCAGTTTAGCCAAGCTTCCACTCCAGGAGGGCCAGTCACTAACTTGTTCCCCAATCCGGACCTGAGCATGAACGGACCTTATTCGATGTGCGCGAAGTGCCATGACCTGACACAAGTGCTGCGCAACACCTCCTTCACCAAGCACTATAGCCACGTGTCAACGGATGGTTTCACTTGCTCGGTGTGCCATACCGCACACGGCATGGGTGCGAAATCCGGCACCATTTCGGGTGAGCGGCTGGTGAATTTTGACATCAATGTTGTGGGCCAGAACAACGCAGTGCCGATTGGCTACAACCGTGGCACCAACACCTGTACTTTGACCTGCCATCAGGTCGCGCATAATTCCAACGGCAGTGTGACCAGAGTCAGCGCTCCGGGCTCAAAAGGGACAAGAGTGTCTAGATAGATGGTCTCGCAGCCATATATCCGGGCGTTGCAAGTGATTGGGCACCACACGAGGTTCGCCGTATCGGACGATGTAACAGGCCTGTTTCAGCGTCTCACGGAAGCGACGAACACAATGACTGACTTTTCCACCACCAGCGCATGGCGTGCAAAATGATCACCCGCCATTCTCCGGAAATCACTGCCGTGCGATGGCTGTCATGGGCACTCCTGGCCTGCTCGTTAGTGGTCGTGCTCTACGTTCGCGTGCGGCTACTTGATTATCCACTTGAGCGCGACGAGGGCGAATACGCTTATGCCGGGCAACTCCTGCTTGGCGGACTGCCGCCTTACAAACTGGTATACAGCATGAAGATGCCGGGCATCTATCTCGCCTACGCCGCGCTAATGGCGGTCTTTGGCCAGACTCCGGCAGGTATTCACCTGGGACTTCTCGTGGTGCATCTCGCCTCACTTGTTGTACTTTTCCTGCTGGCAAGAAGGCTTTTCGGCCTTGCGGGGGCCGCGTTGGCAACCTCCGCGTATGCGCTGATGACTCTGAGTCCGGCCGTTTTTGGGCTGTCCGCCCACGCTACGCATTTCGTCGTACTGCTTGCTCTGCTCGGAGTCTGGATGCTGTTGCGTTTTGAAAAGAGCCAGAGATGGCGTGACTGCTTTGCGAGCGGCTGCTTATTTGGAATCGCGTTCCTAATGAAACAACCAGGAATGCTCTTCGGCGCCTTCGGCGGGCTTTACCTTTTATGGCTCCGCCTCCGGAACGGCTCTATCGATATCTCGTCCCGAGGGCCCCACCGGCGTGGGGGTGATCTAGCGCTGCAGATGGGCAGTTTCACGGGCGGATGCATCCTTCCCTTCCTGGCCGTCTGCGCATGGTTGAAAATTGCCGGCGTGTTTCCGCAGTTCTGGTTCTGGACAACTTCTTATGCCCGCGGATACGTATCTATCCTTACGCTTTCTCAAGGCTGGACAAACGCACGGGTCACGCTCTTGTCGCTGTTCGTCGCCGCTCCCGCGCTCTGGATTATCGCCGCGGTGGGTCTCGTGCTTCTTTGCACTGTGAGGACGGAGTTGAACCCCCGAATTTTTCTTGCGGGGTTCCTCGTCTTCTCGTTTCTTGCAGTCTGCCCTGGGTATCACTTCCGCGAACATTACTTTATCTTATTGCTGCCAGCCGTGGCCCTGCTGGTCGGCTTTGCCGTCTGGCGGAGCGAAGGATGGTTCAAACCAGCCTCCTGGCTGCGTGTTCTGCCGCTCATCTTAGCTATGCTCGCTTGCGCAGAAAGTCTCCGCGCTTATCACGAGGTGTTGTTTTCACTTTCGCCGACTGAGGCCAGCAGAGCCATTTACGCACAGTGTTTATTCCCCGAATCCCTCGACATCGGCCGCTATATCAAACAAAACACACAACCAAACGAGCGTATCGCAGTAATCGGGTCCGAGCCGCAGATTTATTTCTATGCTCACCGGCTCTCCTCCACCGGTTACATTTATATGTATCCGCTCATGGAGCCGCAGCCGTTCGCAAGAGAAATGCAGGTAGAGATGATTCACGAGATGGAGCAGAACCCACCCGCTTATCTTGTTTTTGTCTCCCATCCAAATTCATGGCTCATCCGGCCCGAATCCAGCCGTCTCCTCCTAGACTGGATAGGCGGCTATATGGATAGGAACATGCAGCTTGCGGGGCTGGTCCAGCTCACCGGTCCGGGGACGACCGAGACAGTGTGGGGAAACGAAGCGGCCACGACTTCATTGCGCTCGCCTGTGTTCATCTCGATTTTCGAGAGGACAAAGCACTGATGCTTGAAGCTTTGGCATGAACGAAGGTAGGAAGCTGAAGTTCAGGGAGACGTTTCACTGTTGAGGAGTTCTGGTCTAGTCGAGGCAGCTTACCAGAACTCCTCCGAAGGATGTAGGTTAACACCGATGAATTCCTCTCGCCTCGGGCGAATGATCGGCGATTTCGAGGAGAAACCCGTGCTGCTGGGTGTACTTCTGATATTCGGGACTCTAATCCTGTACGGTCCGGTCACACGTCATGAGTTCCTCCAGTTTGATGACGGTAGATATGTTACTCGGAACCTCCATGTGAGCACCGGTTTGAATCTCGGTAACGTGGTTTGGGCCTTTACTTCTTTCTACTCGGCGAACTGGCATCCGCTCACATGGCTCTCGCACATGGTGGATTGCGAGTTGTTCGCACTAAACCCCGGATATCATCACCTGGTAAATGTTGCCCTCCATGCAGCCAACGTCTTGCTGTTGTTTTTTTTGCTGCAAAAAACTACCGGCGCAGTGTGGCGCAGTTTTTTCGTTGCTGCCCTCTTCGCCTGCCATCCGCTAAATGTGGAGACGGTCGCCTGGGTGGCGGAAAGAAAGAGTCTGCTCTGCACTCTCTTCTCCTTACTTACGATTGCTGCCTATGGCTGGTATGTTCGGCGTCCCGATTGGAAGAGGTATTTAGTCATCATTGCTGCCTTTGCCCTGGCCCTGATGTCCAAGCCCATGGCGGTGAGCCTCCCGCTTGCCTTACTGCTTCTCGACTACTGGCCTCTAGAACGGTGCGAGGACCTCCCCTTTCGACGTCGGTGGGTACATCTGTCGATAGAGAAACTGCCGCTGTTGTTAATGAGCGCAGCGAGTTCCGCGACAACAATGGCCGCGCAACTTTCCGGCGGTACTGTGGCCGAGACATCTGCACTGCCACTTTCCGTGCGCCTGGGAAACGCACTGGTGTCCTATGTCGCATACATTGGGAAGATGTTTTGGCCCGCCAATCTGGCCGCCTATTACCCCCATCCGGAGCACTCCTTACCCTGGTCCGAAGTCGTCGCGTCGACGGTTATCCTGCTAGGGATCACTACGGCGGTGCTGTACTTCCACCGCGCTCGCTACCTTGTGATGGGCTGGTTTCTCTTTCTTACAACGCTGGTTCCGGTAATCGGAATTGTCCAGGTTGGCCGCCAAGCCATGGCCGACCGTTACGCGTACGTTCCTTGCATCGGACTTTTTGTGATCATCGCCTGGGGCGCAAGCGCAGTAATCGATGCGACCGCGATCCCTCGGGTCGTACCCCAAGTGGCGGCACTATGCCTGATCTTGGCACTTGCGGCTGCCACGACGCGATACCTGCAGTATTGGCAAAATGGTGTGAAGCTGTTCATGCACGCCCGCAACGTTGTGGGGCCGACCTGCGCAATCGAAGAGGACCTTGCAGACGAATTATATTCCGCCGGCCGGACTGACGAGGCCTTTTCACACTACAGAGAAGCGTGCCTACTCCGCCCGGGTTACGCAACTTGCCATTACAATATGGCTGAAATCCTGTTGGATCGAAATCAGCTTCGAGACGCTCTGGAACAGTATCAACTGGCGGTTAGTTCTACCAACAGGAAGGAGATGGCACTCTCAGGCCTGATCAATTCTGGCAAAATACTGATGCAACTTGGTGATTACAAGACTGCAGAGATGAGATTTGCGGCAGCATTGCAGATCGACCCCGGCAACGACACTGCCTTGAGTCTATACCGACAGGTGTCTCGTCAAAAGGAGCAGTAAGATCGGCCAAACACCTACCTACGCCCCGCCCAAATCGCCGGGTGCAGTGGCCACGAAGAGTGGCTGGCGTCTCTGGCTACCCAGAATCGCGTCCGCGATATTAGTACCCGTCTTCTTGCTCGGAGCTGTGGAATTAGCTCTGCGTCTGTTCGATGTCGGTTACCCCACCTCGCTGTTGCAGCCGTGCACGATTCACGGCCAGCCGGCGAACTGCTATAACCTGTTTTTCCCCGCTCCCTTCTTTCCGCCGGGCATGATTAAGACGCCGCAGGCGTATGCGATTCCTGTAAACAAACCCCCGGCCGCGTATCGGATCTTTGTGCTCGGGGAGTCTGCGGCGATGGGCGACCCCGATCCCGCCTACGCCTTCAGCCGATACCTGGGGGTAATGCTGCGCGAACGATTCCCGGAGAGGAAGTTCGAGGTCGTCAACACGGGCAGCGTGGCAATCAATTCCCACGTCTCGTTGATAATCGCCAAGGAATTGGCAAAGCAGCGACCCGACGTGTTCGTCATTTACTCGGGCAACAATGAAGTCGTTGGGCCTTATGGTCCTGGGACTGCATTGACCTCGTCTTTCGGCATGAGCCTGCCAGTAATCCGGAGCAGCATATTTCTTCGCTCCACGCGCATCGGCCAGTTACTCACCAAGCTAGGGACGCAAAAAAGGGAATGGGCTGGAATGGAGATGTTCCTCGACAAACAAGTCCCAGCCAGCTCTCCGCTGATGAAGGATACTTACTCGAACTTTGAAAGCAACTTGCGAGACACCGTTGCTGCCGCACGCAACTCGGGCGCCCGGGTCATTGTAAGCACGGTGGCCACCAATCTGAAGGACTGCGGCCCGTTTGCCTCCCAGCATCGGGAGGGACTAAGCCAGGATGAATTACGCAAGTGGTCGGTCCTGGTGCAACAGGCATCCGATCTGGAAGCTGGACGGTCGTACGACGAGGCATTGAAGCTCTACCTCTCAGCGCTACAAATTGATGATCAGTATGCCGAGCTAGAATTCCGGATCGCGCGGTGCCTGTGGAAGCTGGGCGATTATCGGGGAGCCAAGGAACATTTTCTGCGTGCCCGCGATCTCGACACGCTTCGTTTTCGCGCGGACAGCAAGATCAATGACATCAATCGATCGGTGGCAGCTTCGGTCGCGGGCGTGGAACTGGTGGACGCGGATGCGATTTTCGCCGAGCAAAGCCCGAACGGTGTTATCGGCAGCGAACTTGTGTACGAGCACGTTCACCTGACTCCTGCCGGCGACTATTTACTTGCACGCGCGGTGTTTCTTTCGATCGCCAGTCAATTGGCCGGGCATCCTCTTCAAGACAGTGATGTCCCGTCCCAGGAAGAGTGCGAGCGTCGACTGGCTTTAACCAGCTATGATCGCTCTCGCATTGCGACCGAGATGCTGCAGAGGTTGCAACGACCTCCTTTCACCAATCAACTGAATCATTCCGAACAACTCTTGCGGCTAGCGATCGATGCGGACGCCGCTGGCGAGGGCCCGGACCAAACCGTGGCTGAGTATCAATGGGCGATTGCAAAGCAGCCGGATGACCGCATCCTGCATTACAACTTTGGGCTTTTTCTCTATAACTACGACCGCGCTGCAGGGGCTGAGCAGTTAAAATTGGCACAGCCTTGGGATGGCTTCCCTGTGTTTACACCGGATGGTGCGCAGATCCAATAGAAGCCCCGAACTTGCTTCTCAAAACCTTCGGTACATTAGTTGGGCGGTACTGGCGCCCTGGCTAAAATTCACGATCAAGAGAACCAGTAAGGCCAATGCGTACAGAGGCGGGACCCAAAACCAGCGCTTCCGTACCAGGAGCCCCATGATTCCTGCACCAGACTGGGATGCTGCCGCTTCCGGCACAATCGAGTAGCGCTCGAACGCCTGCGCGAACAGCAGCACAATCACATATCCACCTGCCAAAGCCATTACCAGGAAATACAAGCTCCCACTCACAAAATGGGAAAGATAGCTACCGGGCGACATGACCGCGGAAAGCATCTGACCTGCCTTGGCCAGAGAATTTGCGCGGAAGAAAATCCACCCCAGACTGACGAGTGCGATCGTGGCGATCCACGAGAACCCCCCCCACAGGGGTTCGGGTGGCTCCCAGTCAAACTTACGCTGCAGTTGCTGAACCTGCCGGTGTAGAACAAGAAGCACCCCGTGGTAGCAGCCCCAGAACAAGAACAGGGCGCTGGCCTTATGCCACAAACCAAACAGAATCATCGAAACCACTAAAGCCAGATTTCGCCACCATATCTCACGCCGCAACGTCGCCAGCGCGAGGAATACGTAGTCGCGAATCCAGAATGAAAGAGACATGTGCCACCGTGTCCAGAAGATCGAGACGCTTGTCGATTCAAAAGGGCGAGCGAAGTTCTCGGGCACGGTGAAACCAAGCACTTTAGCAGCACCGATTGCGATGTGTGAATAACCTGCGAAATCAAAGAACAGTTGCAATCCGTATCCAAAGGCCAAACACCAGACGTCCGTACCGCTCCAGCGAGTGAGATGGTCAAACCCACTGTTGATCCCATCGCCCGCCAGAATTCCCTGTCCCAGCAGTTTGGCCAACTGCATCATCAACACGCCGGTTGCGATGCGGCGAAGGCCATGCTCCATATCGTTCCAAGGCACGGTTCCTTCGGAACGAAACTGCGGAAGCATTTCAGGCAGGCGGCAAATCGGTCCGGAGATGGCCACTGGAAAGAAAATCATATACAGCGCAAACTCCACGAACGACGGGTCGAGTTCCTCGCCACGGTAAAGGTCAAACAGATAGCTCATCGCTTGGAAGGTCCAGAACGAGATCCCGAGGGGCAGCGCCAGATGCGCGAACTTCTGCAACGAGGAGAAAGGGATGTTTCCCGCGAATTCGGGGAGAT
>Ga0209040_10004929_pt1 | contig 10006 bp, 2 predicted proteins | sample BogFormECP12_OM3_FD_188240 | JGI IMG/M metagenome (GOLD analysis project Ga0209040, IMG submission 188240) | Bog forest soil microbial communities from Calvert Island, British Columbia, Canada - ECP12_OM3 (SPAdes) (version 2) | ecosystem: Environmental > Aquatic > Freshwater > Wetlands > Bog ... | reverse complement strand
AAGCAACTCTGTCGGCGAGCCCAGGCGCTTTCCTGCGCAGAGTACGGAAAGGTTATTGACCTTTGTGGCTCGAACAGCGCCGTCCAGATCCGTTCGCTGCGTGAGGCAATCGCTTAGGCCTAAATCCGCCGGGTCGGCGAAAAATATGCTGTCGAGGCATGGGAATCGCATGTCGGCATCAATCAGCAGGGTCCTGAGACCACCCAGTGCAAAGGCGGCAGCGCAATGTACGGCGCAGAAGCTCTTGCCTTCACGCGGGTTCGCGCTGGTAAATAAAAATGTTTTCCAATCCTGACTCTCTCCGAGCAGAGAGAGCGAGGTGCGCAGGCTGCGAAAAGATTCGGCCAGGGCCGAGTCGCGCCGCTTCACCAGCGCCATGCCGCGAGCCGAGAGCTTTCTCTTGGGCACTTTTGGGATGAGTCCAATCGCCGGCATTCCGAGGTACGCCTCCGCCGAATCGATTGTCTTAAAAGTGCGCTGGCCAGACTCCGCCAATAAGTACAATCCGCAACCGAGCGCGAGACCGGCAAAAGCGCTGATTAACAGAATCTTCAGCTTATCCGGCCAGATCGGTTTCTCGGGGAGAAATGGGTGTGAGAGGACTCGGATCGCGTCCTGTTGGACGCCCTTGGCCACGTCCGTTTCTTTTAATCGGCCCAGAACGGACTCCCAAAGCACACGATCGGAGTCAACCTCACGCTGGAGGATGTTGTATTGAATGTGTTTTTTATCCAGCTCAAGCGCTATTTGTTCCTGTTCATGCAAGGCGCCTTCCATCCTCTCCTCCATTGCAGCTGCAGAATCGTACTCGTTTATCACCTGGTTAGCTGCTGTGAGAATGGCGCGGTCTACCGCTGTTTGTAACTCCTGTAGCTGGCTAGCGACGGCGACGTAAACGGGATTTTTTTTCCTGTACAAAGTTGCCAACCTGGCCATTTCTACCTTTTTGTCGGCAACGCTCTTCTGCAGATCGACCAAGCCGGGAGCATCAGCGACTTTCGGAATCACAAGCAGATCTGTCGGTGATCCGTTCTGAAGCTTCTTAACCTGCGTGTAATCGGCCTCCAACTGCAGACGGGTGGTTTTTGCTTCTGTAGCAAATTCGCTGAGCTTTGCCAATTTCGCCAAAATAATGTTTTGGCTTTCATCCAGGGGGATTCCCTGGTTCTGCTCCCGGTACGCATGAAGCGCCGCGTCGGACTTTGCAAGCTGCGCTTTTAATTCCCCCGCTTGTTGCAGGAGAAAAGAATTTGCCCTCTGTGTCGCCTCAACGTGTTTATCCCGGTCGGCCTGAATATATTCCCCGATAAGAAGGTTCGCCATGTTTTGCGCCATGACCGGACTCCGGTCCTGAACGGTGAGATCGATGAGACGAGTGCCTCGCCGAATCGTCGCTGTAATGTGCTCCGATAGCGCCCCTAATATTACGTTGTCTGTGAGCGGTCGCTTCAACTCGGTGAGAAACCCTGGATCCTTTTGGAAATTGTTATGGTTAACCATCCCAAGTAAAAGTTCCGGGCTGGTCAGGCTTTGTTCTATGGTCTTAAGGCTTTCTTCGCTTTTGAGATCATCGGACTCGACACGCTCGATTTTGAGCACCTTGTCATCCTCTTGTTCCACCCAAATAGTCGCCTGGGCGCGATAAAGTCTCGGAGTGTGGAGGAAGTAAGCCATGCCGGCCAGCCCCGCGACAAGGATGCTTAGCGCAATGAAGGGTAAAGCGCTGAGCAAGTTAAACTGAAAGCCGGATCTCGAGGCTTCGCCCTCTTGTTCAGCTCCCGCAACCCCGTCCACTTTAATAATTTGCATACCTTGCGCTTCTTTGGCAGTTCATCCCCTAAGCTCCAACTACATAAGAACGATAAGGCGAAAAGCAATGACTTATTTAACCGGTGAGGTGCAAAAGATTTATAGATATTCCTCTCACCTCTTAAACAATCACGCCTGAAAGCCGATATCCCAGACTATTATTTATCCGACAACGCTATAGCAATATTATTTTGTAGCCATGTGTTTTGGTCTTCTTAAATGAACTAAAATTCCCAGGACGGTAGCAATGCCCGACGGCGTAAAAAAAAACAACAAACAAATGATCGACCGCGATTCGGAATACTTTAGAGAAATTTAAGAAAATTATCATCCGGTTGAAGTAACACAAAAACGAACTAACCGAATGACAGCGTGCGGCATGACATGTCTATCCCATGCGCGGCATTGCGCAGCAAGGCGTCCGATATAGAATGAATGTCTTTACCATATATTTACCGACGCGTTAATACCGAATTCTCTCCATATCTTCCAGCAGCACTTTCTGGCCACGCATCAAAATCCAACACGAGTATGAATTGAAAGGAACCATCCTGTTGTTGTGCGCGGTGCGTGGCATTGCGATGAGTGGGCTAGGCAGTATTGCAACACGCTGGCATCGAGTTAGTTCTTTGTTGCGTTAGATCGGCCGGCTGATAATTCCAAATATTTCTAAATATTTCTAAATATTTCCGAATCGCGGTCGATGATGTTTGTTTGTTTGTTGTTTTTTTTTAGGCGGTCGGGCGTTGTTTACCGTCCTGCCTTATTTTTTCCGTGATTTAAAAGACCAATTAAAATGGCTATAAGAGTCTCGGATATCGGCTGTCAGGCGTGTTTTTAATAGTGAGGGAGATGACTATAAAATCTTTTTGGACCTCGGCGGTTAAATAATGATTGCTTTTTGCCTAATCGTTTTTATTTAGTTGGAGCTTAGGGATTAACTGGAAAGGAAGGAGAGGAGCGAGGCATAAAACTTATTAAAGTGGACGGGGTTGCGAGAGCTGAACAAGATCGCGACGGCGGAGCCTCGGAATCCGACTTTCGGGTTAACGTGCTCAGCGCTTTACCGGTTATTGCTAAGCATTTTTGTAGTGAAGCTGGCTGGCATGGCTTATAGGAAGTACTCGGTTTATCTCGGTGGCACGCAAAATCAATGGCATCAACAATACTTAGGACACTATGTTTAAAAGAGGGGATGTATCATGAAATCTAAGCCCGAATCAGAGAGTGGCATCCAGACGATCCGTGACCTGATTGACCATAGGGCGGACACGCAACCTGACGTAGCCTTTTTAATCGGCCCGGAAACGGGGCGCATTCTGACATTCCGAGGATTGCAGGAACAATCGCGTTTTGTCTCTATCCAGCTTCAGCAACTACGATTGGAGCGTGGCGACAAGGTTGCGTTCTTGATGGACAACGGGCTGTTCACCGCGCAGTTGTTCTTGGGAGCGATGTATGGTGGGTTCGTGTCGGTGCCGTTGAATGTTCGCGCTGGCGTCTCCCAACTGTCCTACACGCTTGACCATTGTGACGCCAAGGTGGTTTTCGTTGAGGAGAAATACACTGGCTTAATCAAGGAGGTGCTGGCCGGTGTCCGTCGCGCAGTGCAGGTGATTCCGGCAGAAGTCGATTGCTTTGTCGCTGAGTGCGTAGCACCGCCTCCGATCGGGGCGCCGGTTCCGGCAACCGAGGACGTCGCGCTATTGATGTACACCTCCGGCAGCACGGGTCAGCCGAAAGCGGCAGTCCATTCCCACCGCACGATTCTGGCCCAAGCGAGGAATTCCATCCTTTCCCATCAACTCGTTTCGACAGATCGCTCACTCCTTGTGCTGCCCCTCTACCACATCAACGCGGAGTGCGTCACATTGATCCCGACACTATTGAGCGGCGGTTCCGTCGTCGTGCCTCATTACTTTGTCGTCAGCCAATTCTGGGACTGGATGGACGAATACCGCTGCACGTGGTCGGCGTTGGTACCGACAATTGTATCGCAACTTCTGGATTGGAAAGATCCTCGCGCGGACAGTCGTGAAGCCGCCTTCAAGCGCATCCGCTTCCTGCGCTCGTCTTCGGCCCCGCTCTCGCCGTCGCTGCACCGTGAATTTCTTGATAAATTCAGGTTGCCGCTGATCCAGTCGATGGGATCAACGGAGGCGGGCAACATTTTTTCCAATCCGGTGCCGCCGGGCAGGAACAAGATCGGTTCACCTGGTTTGCCGTGGGGCTTTGAAACCAGAATCGTCAATCGCGAGGGTACCCAATTGCCGGCTGGAGAGCCGGGCGAAGTGCTCATCCGTGGTGCGGCTCTGATGCAGGGTTATTACAAGGATCCTGCGGAAACCGCAGCCGTGCTAAATCCCGATGGCTGGTTCCACACCGGTGACTTGGCCTACCGGGACAAGGAGGGGTACTTCTTTGTTGTTGGCCGCTCCAAGGAATTGATCATCAAGGGAGGCGTCAACATTGCCCCGAAGCAGATTGACGAAGTGCTCGAATCTCATCCGGCGGTTTTGGAAGCGGCCGCCGTCGGAGTTCCGGATCGATACGTGGGCGAGGATTTGGTTGCCTTTGTCGTGTTGCGCTCCGGCTTGACCAGTAACGAACGGGAACTGCTCGGCTTTTGTGAGAGTCGCCTGGGCCATTTTAAGACCCCGACACGGATTCACTTTGTTGCCGACCTGCCGAAGGGTCCTTCGGGCAAGGTTCAACGGCTCAGACTACAGGAGAAAGCGTCCCAACCCGCTGCCGCCGTGCCGGGATCAACTGGCAGCAAATCAGCGCTCGGGAGTAACGGGCAGGCGTCCCAACCCTCTCTGCAGGCCGCGCCAACGCCGATCGAGCAAACAATCACCGCAACGTGGGCGGAACTCCTTAACCAACCGCAGGTGGACGTGGACAGCAACTTTTTCTCGCTGGGGGGTCACTCACTATTGGCCATCCAATGCGTGTCGCGGCTGCGCGAAAAACTCCCGGTTAACCTTTCGCTGACCGACTTCTTTGAACATCCCACCGTCGCGGGTCAGGCAACCTTCATCAGGCAGCTGTTGCGTCCAGACGGTGGCGGCCTTGTGGAACCAGGGGCGGACTGGGAAAAAGCACTATTGCAACAACTCGACGCACCCGCTGCGGAAGAGCCCATTCCTCCTCGCAACCCCTCCCTGCCCTGTCCGCTGAGCCCTGCCCAGGAGCGCCTTTGGTTCATGGAGGAATTGAACTCCGGAGTCCCAGTCTACAACGAGTGCGAAGCCGTGCGATTGTCGGGAAAACTCAATGTGGAGGCGATGGAACAGGCGCTCAATACTATCATCGCGCGACACGAGATACTGCGCTCCACCATCCAGGTCGCGGGTGAAGGACCTGAGGTCGTTGCCCATGAAAGCTGGCCGTTGGATTTCAAAACGATTGACCTCGGCGCCATGTCTGCTTCGGAGAGAGAAGCCGAGGTGAAGCGTCTGTTGGTAAGTGAGCCGAGCCGGCCTTACCATCTGGAGAGCTCGCCCGGGATTCGCACGACATTGGTGCGTTTAGGGCCACAGGAACATATCTTCATTCTGATGATGCATCACCTCGTATGTGACTGGTCCTCAGAAGGTGTGCTCTGGCGTGAACTATCTGCCCTATACCGTGCGCGCATGCGCGGCGAGGCTCTGAACTTGCCGCCGCTGCCAATCCAGTATGGAGATTATGCCGCCTGGCAGAAGCGGCAGATGGCCGAGGGATGTTTCGCCGATGATCTGGCATACTGGGAAGAGAACCTGCGTGGAGCGCCCGAACTCCTGGAGTTGCCGACGGACCGGCCGCGTCCGCCCGCTATTACCTATCGAGGCACCCGAAAACGCTTCCAGATTGGATCGGCGTTGGTGCAAGCTTTGCGTGATTGCAGTCGACGGGAAAAGTTCAGCCTGTTCACCATCTTTACCTCCGCGCTGGACACCTTGCTTTATCGCTACACGGGAAGCGAAGACATCTTGGTGGGCCTCCCATTGGCAGACCGGGACCGGCCGGAACTGCAATCGGTGATCGGCTTCCTCCTCCATGTTCATGCCCTACGAACCCGGCTCTCCGGAGATATGACGTTTCGTGAGTTGCTTGCTCGCGTTCAGAAAGGTGTGTTGGATTTGTACGCCCATCGCTCTCCCCCGTTTGACCAGGTGGTGAGCCGGGTCCGGCCGGAGCGCAACGCGAGTTATTCTGCATTGGTCCAGGTGATCATCAATTGGCGCGACCGAGACCAGCAATTGTCGTTCATCGGCATGGACGGGCTTAAGGTGGAGTCGCTCATAGCGGAGACCGGAACGTCGAAATTTGACCTGACCCTGATACTGACCGACGACGGGGACGACATCTCGCTGGAAATGGAATACAACACGGACATCTTCGATGACGCACGCATTGTCCGCATGGTCGGCCATTATCAAACACTTCTCGAAGTGGTGGCAGACGATCCGGATCGGCGACTTGCGGAACTGCCGATGCTGACCGACACGGAGCATCAGCAACTTCTGATCGATTGGAACCAAACTGCGGTCGACTATCCCAAGGACCGGTGCGTCCACGAACTCGTTGAAGAGCAAGCCGAGCATACGCCCGAGGCCGTTGCGGCCGTCTTCAAGAGCACGCAACTGACCTATCGCCAGCTCAATGAGCGAGCCAACCAGTTGGCGCACCATCTGCAAAAATTGGGCATTAGACCGGATACACTGGTGGGTATCTGCGTAGAGCGTTCGTTGGAAATGGTGGTGGGTTTATTAGGCATCCTCAAAGCTGGCGGCGCTTACGTACCGCTGGATCCCGATTACCCGGAGGAGCGGTTGGCGTTCATGGTGCATGACTCGGGCGCACCTGTGCTTTTGACCCATCAACGGTTGCGCGACCAACTACAGGTTGGAAATTCAAATTGCCAGATACTTTGTCTGGATGCCGATTGGGGAACGATTTCGCGGTCCCCGACTCGGAATCCAATAAGTGAGGTGAGACCTGAAAACCTGGCTTATGTGATTTATACGTCCGGATCGACTGGAGAGCCCAAGGGCGTGGAGCTCATGCATGGAGGGTTATTGAATTTGATTTTCTGGCATCGGCGCACTTATCAAGTGAGTCTGGCCGACAAGGCCACACAGTTGGCGGGTGTGGGATTCGACGCCTCGGTGTGGGAATTGTGGCCATATCTGACGGCTGGAGCCAGCATCCACATGCCCGAGGAGGATACGCGGCTGTTACCAGAAAAACTAAGAGACTGGTTGGTGGGGCACGAAATCACTTTGAGTTTTGTCCCCACGCCTCTGGCCGAAGCCCTCGTGGCGCTGCCATGGCCTGCAAAAGTCTCTTTGCGAGCGATGTTGACCGGGGGCGATCGTCTCACGTGCCATGTGCCACCGTCACTGCCGTTCCCGTTGGTCAATCACTATGGGCCAACCGAGAGCACCGTGGTAACCACTTGCGCGATCGTGGATATTGATACTCAAGACCGAAAAGCACCGCCGATTGGCAAGCCAATCTCCAACACTCTGGTGTATCTACTGGATAGTCACCTGCACCCCGTTCCGATTGGCTTACCCGGCGAGCTACATATCGGCGGCGACGGCCTGGCGCGAGCTTATCATAATCGTCCGGAATTGACGGCGGAGAAATTCATTCTCAATCCGTTCAGTGGCAAGCCCGGCGCCCGGCTTTACAAGACCGGAGACCTGGCTCGGTACTTGCCAACTGGCACAATTGAGTTCCTGGGACGCAATGACGATCAGCTCAAAATTCGCGCGTTCCGCATTGAGCTGGGCGAAATCGAATCGGTGCTCGCTGGACATCCTGGAGTACGGGCGGCAGTGGTAACGGCGAGCGAGGACGGGTTGGGTGAAAAGCGTCTGGTCGCCTACGCTACGCTCCAGCCGCCAAAGCCGACCGTGAGCGAACTGCGCGAACACCTGAAAAAGCAGATGCCGGACTACATGATCCCTTGGGCGTTCGTAATTCTGGAACAATTCCCCCTGACGCCTAATGGCAAGGTGGACCGTGCTGCTCTGCCGTCGCCGGCTAGCGCCAACACCTTGCCGGAGGAGGCTGATGTGGCTCCCCTGACGGTGGTCGAGAAAACCGTGGCCGGCATAGTGGCGGCACTGCTTGGACGCGATCGCGTGGACGCGGAGGCAAACTTCTTTGAGCTTGGAGGCCACTCACTGATGGCAACACAACTCATCGCCCGCGTGCGCGACGAATTTAGAATTAACCTTCCCCTGGTCAAAGTGTTTGAATCCCCAACTGTGTCCGATTTATCAGCCGATATCGAACAAATCCTTGTCGCGGAGGTTGAAGCGATGAGCGAAGAGGAGATTCAATGCTCGCTTGATTGCTTCCCGGCGGATGCTCACACAGAAAGCGTTCCAAAATGAATGCCAAAGACCCATCTTTAACCCGTCGGAAAAAGGCGGAGCCGGTCTTAAGTCTCTATCGCTTGCTTGACCCGGAGGTGCTGGCAGATCCCTATCCGCTCTACCACCGCCTTCGCCGTGAGGATCCGGTTCATTGGGACCCGTTTTTGCACGCCTGGGTCGTCACTCGCTACGCGGATGTGATCAAGGTGCTCCGCGACTTTTCGGCGGGGCGCACTCACTCTCCCGAAAAGCTGACAATGATGGGGCTTGAGTCGTTAAATCCCGTCGCCAAGGTGATGGTTAAGCAGATGCTCTTTTTGGACCCTCCGGCGCACACACGCATTCGGAACCTGGCCGGGGTGGCTTTCACCCCGCAGCGGGTGGCAGTCTTACGGTCGCACATCCGGGACATTACGCGGAGTCTGCTCCAAGAAGTCCAGGCAAAAGGGTGTATGGACGTAATCGCCGATCTGGCCGAGCCATTGCCGTGCATCGTGACCGCCGAGATGCTCGGATTGCCGGTCGAAGACCATCGCCAGTTGAAACTGTGGTCACAGGATTTCGCTGAAATGCTGGGAAACTTTCAACACAATCCGGATCATGTTCCGAAAATCCTCAAGACTACCGAGGAGATGACCGCGTATTTTCGAAACAAGATGCGAAAGAATGCCATCCGTCCGGACGGCCTTGTCAGTTCGCTGATGAACGCGGAGATTGACGGCGACCGCCTGACGGAGGAGGAAGTGATTGCCAACTGCATCGTCACCATGGTTGGCGGCCAGGAAACGACCACGAATTTGATTGGAAGCGGCGTGCTCACCTTGCTGCGCAATCCCGATCAACTCGCCAAACTCCGCGCTGACCTTTCTTTGATTCCCTCCGCGGTGGAGGAGTTACTTCGATACGAGAGTCCCAGCCAGCACACAGGTCGGCTGGCGCCCGAAGACATCGAGATGGGCGGAAAGCAGATTAAAAAGCGTCAGGCCGTCATGGCGGTCATGGCTGCGGCCAATCGTGACCCTGAGCGATTCCCCGATCCGGACCGGCTGGACATCACACGCCAGGATAATCGTCACGTCGCTTTCGGCTGGGGCGCGCATTTCTGTTTTGGAGCGCCCCTGGCTCGGATAGAGGGCCAGATCGCCTTCGAGGAGATGCTTCGCTTTTTCCCCAATTGGTCCCTGAAGCCCGGCCCCCTGGTCTGGCGGACCAACCTGGGCCTGCGCGGCCTGACTTCATTGCCGATCAGCTTCTCGTCTGCTTCGCCGGCAGACGATGCGGTTGCCCGGAACGAGGAAAAGTAAAATCAATCCCTAAAATTGAGATATAGCGAGCAAGACCAAAATACGTACGCAAGCAAGCGCTTAAACCGGCCCATTTTCCGAAAGGAATTTCTGCATGGATAAATTGAACAAAAGAATCGCCAATCTTTCCCCTGCCAAGCGCGCATTCCTGGACCAGAGGCTGCATGGGCTTGGGAATAAGGCCGTTATTCCCAGAAAGACCAAGCAAGAGCTGGCGCCGCTAGCCTTTCGCTCGGATGGGGAGGGAACGCCTTTGTTCCTTTTCCACTATCTCACGCCTTCACAAGTTCTGGCCAAGCATCTCGGTTCGGGACGCCCCGTGTTTGGAATCGATAGCGCCTTTGAAGAAGAACTGTATTTATGGGAGGAATCCGGGCGGATCGCGGTTTCGGTGGAAGAACTGGCGGGGCGCTGTCGGGCCGAATTACAAAACGCGCAGCCCCGAGGCCCCTATTACCTGGCGGGCTTTTGCTTCGGAGGAGTCCTGGCATTTGAGGTTGCCAAGCAGCTGACAAAACA
>Ga0209040_10004928_pt1 | contig 10007 bp, 5 predicted proteins | sample BogFormECP12_OM3_FD_188240 | JGI IMG/M metagenome (GOLD analysis project Ga0209040, IMG submission 188240) | Bog forest soil microbial communities from Calvert Island, British Columbia, Canada - ECP12_OM3 (SPAdes) (version 2) | ecosystem: Environmental > Aquatic > Freshwater > Wetlands > Bog ... | reverse complement strand
GACAATGCCGCTCGGCATGTGGGTGATGCGCACCGCGCTGTCGGTCTTGTTGACGTGCTGGCCGCCGGCCCCCGACGCGCGATAAGTGTCGATGCGCAGGTCCTTGTCGTTGATCTCGACTTCGATCTTGTCGTCGACCACCGGATAAACCCAGACCGAGGCGAAGCTCGTGTGCCGGCGCGAATTCGAATCGAAAGGCGAGATGCGCACCAGCCGGTGCACACCGCTTTCGGTCTTGAGCCAGCCATAGGCGTCGGCACCATTGACCCGGACCGTCGCCGATTTTAGCCCGGCCTCCTCACCGCCGCTTTCTTCGAGCCACTCGGTCTTGTAGCCGTGGGCTTCGGCCCAGCGGACATACATGCGCAGCAGCATCTCGGCCCAATCCTGGGCCTCGGTGCCGCCGGCTCCGGCATGGACTTCGAGATAGCAGTCGTTGGCATCGGCCTCGCCGGAGAGCAGGCTTTCGAGCTCGCGCCTCGCCGCTTCGGCGCGCAGTTTTTCTAGGGCCGCTTCGGCATCGGCGACGATGGCAGCCTCACCCTCGGCCTCACCCATCTCGATCAGCTCGAGGGTTTCGGCGACCTCCCGCTCGATCCGCCGATAGCCGCCGATCGCCTGGTCGAGCCTGGTGCGATCCCGCAGCAGCTTTTGTGCCGCCGCGGGATCATCCCATAGCCGCGGATCCTCGGCCTGCGCGTTCAGCTCGGCAAGACGGCGAGTTGCAGCCTCCCAGTCAAAGATGCCTCCTCAGCAGCGCCAACGACTTATTGATGCCGTCGGCAGCCGCCTGAATTTCGGCGCGCATTGTTTACTCCGCGTTGTCGTCTCGACCCTGTTGTCGGTCTCGACCCTAATATAGGCCGCCGGTGCCGCTCGCCGGAGCCCCCCGTGTCGGCGGCGGCACGGTCTCACTCTCCACCCCTCCGGTCGAGGCGACCGGCATCTCATCTTCATCAGGCACGCGCTGCAGGCCGAGATTGCGGTTCTGGCCGGGCTCAGTCCCGGGCTTGTAAGCTTCATAGATGGCCGGCTCGCCGGCGCCGGCTGGCAATCCGGTCGCCGCGCTGACACGATAGAGCCGCATTCCCGGCGGCGTGCGGAAGGCTGTCGCCGGCGCATCCTTCAACGCGTCGATCATGAAGTCGCGAAAGACCGGCGCCGCAATGTGACCGCCGGTCTCGTCGTCACCAAGGCTGTCCGGATCGTCGAAGCCGATATACACTCCCGCGGCGAGGTCAGGCGAGAACCCGACGAACCACGCATCGCGCCAGTCGTTGGTGGTTCCCGTCTTGCCAGCGATCGGCTTGCCGACGGCCTGCACGACCTTGGCAGTGCCGCGCTCCACCACGCCTTGCAACATCGTCACGATCTGGAAGGCGGAGCCCGGATCTGCCACCTGCTCCCGCGTATCCGGGATGATCGGTACCGGCTGATGGTTCCAGTCGACATCGCTGCAGTCGGCACAGGGGCGCTGATCGGCGCGAAAGATCGTCGCGCCGTTGCGGTCCTGGATGCGGTCGATAAAGGTCGGGGTGATTCGTTTGCCGCCGTTAACCAGCATCGCGTAGGCCGCGGTGTGCCGTAGCAAGGTCGTCTCGCCGGCACCCAGCGCCATCGAATACTCTCGCGGCATGTGGTCCATGATGCCGAAGCGTTCGACGGTCTCGGCGATCGGCTGCATCCCGATGATCGAAGCGACCCTCGCCGTCACCGCATTAAGCGAGAGCTCGAGCGCAACACGCAGGGGTGTTGGTCCGCGGAACCTCACCTCCTGGTTACGCCTCGTATAGTTGGTGGGTGACCACATCGGCATCCCCGGGCCTTGCGGGAGCGATATCGGGCCGTCCACGACCAATGTCGACGGGGTAAAGCCGTGATCCAGCGCCGTCAGATAGACGAACGGCTTGATCGAGGAGCCGGGCTGTCGTTTGGCCTGGGTCGCCCGATCGAACTGGCTGGTCTCGAAACTGAACCCGCCGCTGATTGCCAGCACGCGACCAGTGTGCGGATCCATCGCGACCAAAGCGCCGGAGACTTCCGGCACCTGGCACAGGGTATAGCCGCCGGTGGCCTTGCCTGCGGCATCGCCCTTGGCGGAGGACACGGCTACCGGCTCGACCATTACGACATCGCCCGGTTTGACGACATCGGCGGCGCTGCGCGGAGCAGCGCCGAGGCTACCATTCTCGAAGCGCGGTCTAGCCCAGCGAATTTCGGAAAAGGGGATGCGTCCGGTAGTACCATTGGAAAAGCCGATAGCCGCGCCGTCCGGTTCGCTGCGGACCACCATGGCGAGGCGCCACCCGACATCGCTCGCGACCCCCGGGACCGGCACGGCAGCAAGATGCGCGGCCCAGTCTCCCTTCGGATCGATGCGGGCAATGGCGCCGCGCCAGCCGCCATGGCTGTGCTCGTAGGCGATCAACCCGGTACGCAACGCCTTGTCCGAGGCAGCTTGCAGCCGCGCATCGAGGCTTGTCCGCACAGACAGCCCCGCCCCGTACAGGACCTTGTCGCCATAACGGGCGAGGAGCTCGCGCCTGACCTCTTCGGCGAAATAAGGGGCTCTGACCTGTTCCGTCTCCTGGCGGTGGTGAAGCTCGAGCGGCAGGATTTCGGCTTGCGTTGCCGCCTCCTGGGTCGCCGTGCCGTCCTCGACCATCCGGTCGAGGACCCAGTCGCGGCGGGCTTTTGCCGCTTGCGGGAAGCGCGCCGGGCTGTAGCGATTGGGTGCCTTGGGCAGTCCGGCGAGAAATGCGGCCTCGCCGAGGGTCAGCTCGTCGAGCGGCTTGTCGAAATAGGTTAGTGCCGCGGCCGCTACGCCATAGGCGCCGGCCCCGAGATAGATCTCGTTGAGGTAGAGTTCGAGGATGCGCTCCTTCGGCAGCGCTGCCTCGATGCGGGTCGCGAGCAGGATCTCCTTGACCTTGCGTTCGATCGAGATCTCGCTCGACAACAGCATGTTCTTGGCGACTTGCTGGGTGATCGTCGAGGCGCCGACGGGACGACGATTGGCCCGAAATCGGCTCACATCGGTGATCGCCGCGCGCAGGATCGAGACCGGGTCGACCCCGTGATGGCTGTAAAAATTTTTGTCCTCGGCAGACAGAAAGGCGTTGATGACGGGCTTTGGAATGGACTGTACCGGCACAAAGATCCGCCGCTCGGTTGCGTATTCGGCGAGGAGCCGCCCGTCGCCCGCCTGCACTCGGGTCATGATCGGCGGCTGATAATGCGCAAGCTGCTGGTAATCCGGTAAGTCACGACCGAAATACCAGAGCGTGATCCCAACGAATCCACAGCCTGCGATCGCCAGCATGACCGCGCAGACAAACAGAAACCGAAATATCTTAACCATGTTGCTTGCGGCCTGCGACCATCTCCATGCAAGTGGCCGCCAGACCACCGTCACATCGCTAGCCCGCGCGCCAAGGCTTTCATATGCGCTATCGGCGAAATCATTCCAAGCATGTTTTGCCGTTTGGCGTTTTGGCTCGCTGCGCATGGTCGACGGCACGACGGGAATGCCGACAGGACGAAACGATTGTGGCAGCCTGATTTACTCTATACAGTAGGGATCGCGAAAAACGCCGTTCGCCGACTGGGCGCCGCGCCCAGTGGGGCAATGCGACACAAGCCCGCGAGATCGGCAGCAGCTCGGCTGCCGCCGCGCCGAGTCGCAGCGCCGGGCGACACGGATCGTAGGAACCCGAAGCCGCTAAAGGCTCCCCTGACGAGACCCATGGCCGATTTCTCCTCATCGCATAGTGGAATAGCTTCAGGCGCCCGTGGCTTCCTTGCAGACAGGATCGCGCCGCCGGCCGATTTTCGCGAGGCGGCAGCGCGCCCCGGAGTTATGCCAGAATGGCAAAACGCATGCTTATCGATGCCACCCACCCGGAAGAGACCCGGGTCGTGGTGTTCAACGGCAATCGACTCGAAGAGTTCGATTTCGAATCCTCCACAAAGAAGCAGGTAAAGGGCAATATCTATCTAGCCAAAGTTACCCGCGTCGAACCCTCGCTCCAGGCGGCATTTGTCGATTACGGCAACCATCGACATGGATTCCTGGCCTTTAGCGAAATTCATCCCGATTACTACAAGATCCCGATCGGCGATCGACCTCCGAGCGATTTCGATCCGGTACACGGGGAAGCCGAGACGAGGGAAGCCGAACCCGAAAATGCGGGCGGAGATGGGGTTTCACTGGCAGCAGCGCTGCCCGAGCCGGTTCCGGTCCCACCTGCGCCGGAAGGCAGCGAGGATGAAGGCGTAGAGGCCGCGGAGCCGGAAGCGCTCGAACTTTCGGACTTTCAGCCGCACCAGGCCGAGGCTGACAGTCGTGAGGAGGCGCACGCCGCAGAGATGCGTCCCGCGGCGCCCAGCCTCGACGACACCCTGACTGAGCTGCCGTGGGAAGTCGTGCCTCGCGAGGCCGAGGTCGCCGCAAAAAACGCCACGACCCCGGATCCTGCCACTGCAACGGCGGGGCCGATCGCGGCGGCTTCGGTCGGACTGGACGAAGCGGTCGTGTCGGCTGTCGAACTTTCGACCGAAGCGCCGGCGTCTGATATGCTCGCGGTCTCTGCAGAGGGCGCGACCACCGCTCTTACCGAGCGCGAGGGTGAAGCCGTCGAGACGGTCGAGACGCTCGGCGGCGGCGATGAGCTCGAAGAAGCCGAGCACCAGCGCTCGCGCACGATACGGCACTACAAGATCCAGGAGGTGATCAAGCGGCGGCAAATCATGCTCGTCCAGGTCACCAAGGAGGAGCGCGGCAACAAGGGCGCCGCGCTGACGACCTACCTGTCGCTCGCCGGACGCTATTGTGTGCTGATGCCGAATACGGCCCGCGGCGGCGGGGTGTCGCGCAAGATCACCAGCATCACCGACCGCCGTCGGCTGAAGGATATTCTCGAGGAGCTCGATATACCCGAAGGGATGGGGGTTATCGTACGCACCGCCGGGGCGGAGCGTTCGAAGGCCGAGATCAAGCGGGACTATGAATATCTGCTGCGGCTGTGGAACGAGATACGCGACCTGACATTACGGTCGACCGCGCCCGCGTTGATCTATGAAGAGGGCAACCTGATCAAGCGGTCCATCCGCGATCTTTATACGCGCGATATCGACGAGGTCCTGGTCGAAGGCGAAGAAGGCTACCGCACGGCAAAGGCGTTCATGAAGATGCTGATGCCGAGCCATGCCAAGCGGGTCCAGCCTTATCGCGATCCGCAGATTGGCTTGCTTCACCGCTTCCAAGTCGAAAGCCAGATCGACGCGATTCATTCGCCGATCGTCCAGCTCCGCTCCGGCGGCTATGTCGTGATCAATCAGACCGAGGCGTTGGTCGCGATCGATGTCAATTCCGGCCGCTCGACGCGCGAGCGCAACATCGAGGAGACGGCAGTTCGCACCAACCTCGAAGCGGCCGAGGAGATCGCCCGACAACTTCGATTGCGCGACCTCGCCGGGTTGATCGTAATCGATTTCATTGACATGGAGGAGCACCGCAATCAGTCGGCAGTCGAGCGCCGGCTCAAGGAAGCGCTGAAGAACGACCGCGCGCGCATCCAGGTCGGCCGGATCAGCGCGTTCGGCCTTTTGGAGATGTCGCGTCAGCGGCTGCGTCCGTCGCTGGTCGAGACCTCCACGCAGCCATGTCCGCATTGCGGTGGCACCGGTTCCATCCGTTCGACGGAGTCGACGGCGCTCTACGTACTCCGCTCGATCGAAGAGGAGGGAATACGGCGGCGTTCGGCCGAGATCTGCATCCATGTTCCAACCACGGTCGCGCTCTACATCCTAAACCAGAAGCGTGATTCACTCGTGCAGTTGGAAGCGCGTTACGCAATTCGAGTGCTGGTGGCACGAGACGATACCTTGATCCCGCCCGCTTTCAGGCTGGAGCGGCTGCGTGCGTATCTCCCAGCCGAGCCTGCGGCTTTGCCTGTTGCGCCTCTAACCCAAGCGCCGATCCCGGAGGAGGAAGAGGAGGAAATCGAGGAGCCTGTGGAAGCTTCCGAGGCCGAGGAGGAGAGCGGGGAGGGTCACGGCCGCAGCCGCCGCCGGCGCCGCCGCCGCCGCCGTTACGAAGAAGAACCGGCCTCGCAGTCCGCGGCGCCCGTAGCGCAGACCGGCGAGGAGCCGGCGGAGGACGAGGCCGACCTCGTTGACGAGAACGGTCAAGCCGACGGCAATGAAGCCGACGGCGATGAGGAGAGCGATGCCGAGCGTCGCCGCCGGCGGCGCGGCCGGCGGGGCGGAAGACGGCGCGGACGCCGGGAAGGGGGTGTGGAACCCGGTTTCGAAGAACCACGCGCGGCTGCCGATACCGTGGAGATTTTGCCGACTCCCGAGGTCGAGGAAAGCGAGCCGACGCTCGTGGAGGCGCGCGCAAGCTGGCCCGTCGAGATTGGCGCAGTGGCAATCGAAACGGCGAGCCTGCCGGCTCTCGCAGGCGATGGTCCGGCCAATGGTGGGAACATAGCTGCGGCGAGGGAAAGTGTACTGGTCGTGGCGGGACCTGTAGACAGCGGCGGGTATGAGACGCCGCATCCTCAGCCGCCGAGGGAAACGCCAGACGCGGAGGAGGCGAGTCGACCCGGGTCGTCCCCCACCGCCGAGGCTGAGCAGGGGGTTCCCTATATTAGCGAGACGGAACGGGAACTCGAATCCGCATCCGCGGATTTGGAGCAGCAGCATAAGCCGGAGCCGGCGCATCCGGTGGAAACCGTGACCGAAAAGCCGGCCAACCCGCGTCGCGGCTGGTGGCAGCGGCTGATCCAGTCTTAGCCTTGCGGAGCCCGCACCGGCTCGACGGTCGGCTTGCCCCGCCTTCGCCGCATTTCTATCCTCGAATGTGGCGGGGAGGTTGAGGGTGGTTGCGGTCTTTTTGGGCGACGGGGGGAGACCGCGATTGGTTTCAGAGGGCGCCAGCGGTGACGTTGTCTCTTAGAGTCACGGCTAGAGTCACGGCGATTGTTCTGGCGGCGGCGCTTGTTCTGGCGCAGCGCAGTGCCGCTGCCGAAAACTTTATCCGGGATACCGAGATCGAAGACGACATACGGACGATGGTGACGCCGATCTGGAAGGCCGCAGGGCTCGAGCCAAGCGCCCTCCACGTCTATTTGATCGAAGACAAGCAGCTCAATTCCTTTGTCGCCGGCGGCCAGAACGAATTCATCAACACCGGCTTAATCATGCGCGCCGAAACGCCGAACCAGCTGCTCGGGGTGCTGGCCCACGAAACCGGCCATATTGCGGGCGGCCATCTGACCCGCGCTCAGGAAGCGATGCGGAACGCCAGCATCGAAGGGATTATCGCGATGGTGCTGGGTGCCGCCGCCGCGGTCGCCGGCCGCAATGGCGCGGCCCTGTTGGGCGCGGAGGGCGTCGCGCAACGTGCCTTTATGCAGTATTCGGTGACGCAGGAAGCCTCCGCCGACCAGGCGGCATTGACGTTTCTCGACCGCACCGGCCAATCCTCGCGCGGGCTCCTACAGTTCTTTCAGATCCTCCAGGGGGAGGAGCTGCTCTCCGGGGTGCGGCAGGATCCCTACCTGCGGACGCACCCTCTGACCGCCCAGCGCATCGAATACGTCCGCAATCACGTCGACCATTCGCGCTTCTCCGACGTACCCGATCCGCCCGCTACCGTTGAAGTGTTGAAGCGCATCAAGGTGAAGCTCGGAGCCTTCACGACGCCGCCGTCATCGACGCTGGCCGCCTATCCCGAGAGTGACCAATCCCTGCTCGCGCGCTATGCGCGCGCCATCGCCTATTATCGAATCCCGAAACTCGAAAAGGCTCTGCCGATCATCGATGGACTGATCCGTGATTATCCGAAGGATCCCTATTTTCGCGAGCTCAAGGGGCAGATGCTGTTCGAGAACGGGCGTCTTGCCGATGCGGTGCAGCCCTACGAGGAAGCGGTGCGCCTCGCCCCTGCGGCACCGCTGCTGAGGATTTCGCTCGCTCAAGTCTACGTCGAGTCGAACGATCCGAAGGTGAACAAGCGCGCCATTGCCTATCTGAACGACGCGTTGCGCACCGAGGACAAAGAGACCACTGGCTGGCATCTGCTGGCGACGGCTTATGGCCGCGATAGTCAATTCGGTATGGCCGCCCTGGCCCTGGCAGAGGAAGGGCTCTCCGCCGGCAAGAAGAAGGACGCCACGCAGCAGGCCAGCCGCGCCAAGGCGCTGTTGCCGAAGAACTCCGCCGCCTACAATCGTGCCGAGACGATTCAGCGCGATGCGGAGAAGATCGAGAGTCCCGAATAATTCGGATCCGTTTTTCTCATCCCTTTTTTTGCAGGAGTTTTCGTAGCGATGTCGCTCTATGTGCGGATCATCCCTCTGGCGTTCGCCGGTGCGCTTGTCGCCGCCGCGCCGACTCCGGGTCTTGCAGCCGCTGCTGATCTGCCACTTTCGCAGCGCGAGGCTATCGAGGGAATTATCCACGACTATCTGATCCACAATCCCGACGTTTTGATCGAGGCGCTGCGCGGCGCCGAGGACAAGCTCAACCGCGAGGCCGATGCCAAGGCGGCAACGGTTCTGAGCGATCGGCGAAGCCAGATTTTCGATGACCCGACAACCCCGGTGGGGGGCAATCCGCAGGGCGATGTGACAATCGTCGAGTTTTTCGATTACCGCTGTCCATACTGCAAGCAAGTGCTGCCTTCACTGCAGACCTTGCTCAAGGAAGACCGCAACCTGCGCTTTTTATACAAGGAAATGCCGGTCCTCGGGCCACAATCGGTCACCGCCGCGCATGCCGCTCTCGCGGCCCAGCGGCAGGGCAAATACGACGCCTTTCATAACGCAATGATGGCGACCAAGGGTCAGATCACCGAAGAAACGGTCTATAAAGTAGCCGGCTCGGTAGGGCTCGATGTCGACCGGCTCAAGCAAGACATGAGTGCGCCGGATGTCGAGCGGGCTCTGAAAGCCAACCTCGCGCTCGCCGACGCGCTCAATATCCACGGGACCCCCGGATTCATCGTCGGCAAGCACATCGTCCCCGGCGCCATTGACCTGGATGCCCTGCGGAACATGGTCGCCGACGCGCGAAAAGAGTAGCGGCCTACGGCTCGTAGTCCGGCTGGTTGCGCGGATGCGCGGCGATGAACGGGTCGAGCCGCATGCAATTTTCGTATATGCGGACGAGCGTCGGAAACTGGGCGACATCGAGCTGGTAACGCTCGGCATTGACGACCTGCGGAACGAGGGCGATGTCCGCCAAGCCGGGTGAATCGCCGTGGCAGAACGCGCCGGTCCGGGCATCTTGGGCAAGCAGTGGTTCGAGCGCTTGAAACCCTGCGGCGATCCAATGATTGTACCACTTTGCGATCGCCGCCTCGTCATGGCCGAGTTCTCGAATCAGGTAACGCAGCACGCGCAGATTGTTGATCGGGTGGATGTCGCAGGCGACGATGTCGGCGAGCGCTCGGACCCGCGCTCGGTCGGCCGGTCGGTTCGGCAATAGAGGCGGCTCGGGGTAGAGCTCGTCGAGATATTCGAGGATCGCCATTGATTGGATCAGGATCTCCCCGCGATCCTCGAGCGCCGGGACCAGACCCTGCGGGTTGACGCTGCGATAATCGGGCGTGCTCTGATCGTTGCGTCGCAGGTGGATCGCCGCGGTGTCGTAGGACAGCCCTTTCAGATTGAGGGCGATGCGGACCCTGAACGCCGCAGAGGACCGGAAATAGCCGTAGAGCTTCATCGCACCATCCTCAACTACCCTGGTTGAGCCGGCAGTATCGGCTCGGAAGACTCCCCTGTTCAAGTTGCACTGCGTCGAAGGAGAGACCAACCCCGCTCCCGGGTCCCCAAATCAGGGCGGCTTGACCCGAGGTGAGTAAGCGCTTACTAGTGAGCCCGATGGCTACGATCAGATTGGATAGCGACGAGCGGCGCAAAGCGATCGTCGCGGCGGCAGTGCCGCTTTTTGCCCGAAGGGGATTTGCCGGCGCGACCACAAAGGAGCTGGCCGAA
>Ga0209040_10004927_pt1 | contig 10009 bp, 9 predicted proteins | sample BogFormECP12_OM3_FD_188240 | JGI IMG/M metagenome (GOLD analysis project Ga0209040, IMG submission 188240) | Bog forest soil microbial communities from Calvert Island, British Columbia, Canada - ECP12_OM3 (SPAdes) (version 2) | ecosystem: Environmental > Aquatic > Freshwater > Wetlands > Bog ... | reverse complement strand
GTATTGCAGCGAATCATTGAGGTCGACCTCGGCGATCGTCGCCTCGATCAGCACCTGGAGCGGGATGATGTCGATCTTGCGCAGCATCCCCTCGATCACTGCGTATTCACTCGGCGTTGCATAAATCAACAACGCGTTGTTGCGCCGGTTGGCGATGATGCGCATGCGGTTCTCGGGCGCAGCACCTCCGCCAGCGCCGGTCTCGGTCGACAACGGCTCGGTGGCGGGAGCCCCAGCCTCGGCCGCCGCAGTCGGCTGGGGAATCCCGGCACCTAGGCCACCTGCGGCCCCGGCACCTCCGGCCCCTCCCGACAGGCCCGTAGTGACGCCGGCCCCTCCACCGGCCCCCCCGAGGCCAGCCGTGGAACCTTGGCCACCGAAACCGGTCGTGCCGCCTCCTGGCCCCCGCCCCCCACCGATCGTCAGCTGCTCGGCGCCGGGTGCGGTGCTCCCCGGCGGGCCGGGCGTCGGGGAGACATTGCGCGGCGTGAAAGCTCGCTGAAGGAGGTTCTCAAGATCGGTGCTCTGGCCGTTCTGCACGTAATAGACATGCCAGGCCCTCGCGGTCGCGTCCTCGAGCTGGTTTGTGAGCCCGAAAAATCGTCTTGCTGCATCGATGTAGCGTTGCTGCGACGACACTACGAGCACAGCATTGACCCGATCCATCGGAACGACGCGCACGATGCCGCCAAGAGCGCCTTCGGCCTGAGCCTGCAACACCCGCTCGAACTCGCTGGCCCGCTTTGCCGCATCGCTATCGCCCACCGGAAAGAGGGCATAGGACTGACCGGCCAGGATGTCGATGTCGAACGCCCGGATGAGACCGACCAGGGTCTGGCGGACCGCGGCGTCCCCGGAGACGAGTAGCGCGTTGGGCGCCGGGTCGGCGGCAATTTTCCCGCCCTCTGCCACATAGGGTTCGAGCACCTTGGCAAGATCCTTGGCCGAGGCATAACGCAATGGCACGACCTGAATACCGGCGCCTATTGCGTTCGCGCCGGACACAAGGTTGCGGGTCGCACCCGCGGCCAACGGGACCACCGCATAGACCCCATTCCGTTCGATCAACGTCGCACCGTTCGCGTTGAGCAAGGTTTCGAGCGTCGGTATCAACGCCGAACGCTGCATCGGGGCGCCGGTCTCGATCGACCCGGTGCCATGCACATTAGGGTCGATCGTGTAGTTCAGATTGAGCGTGGTCCCGAGAATGGTGCGTACGATTTCCCGTATGTCGGTGTCGACAAAATTTAGGGTTACATCACCGGCCGGGCCGGCAGTGACTCCCGGTTGCGGCGGGGGTACCGCGGGCCCCTGGGCGGCGGCGGTCTCGACAAAGGCGCGCTGTCGGCTGCGACCGACGGGGATCGTGCTGTTTATTCGCGGCTCTGCCGCCTGCAGGTTGCTCGGCTGCTCCAAGGGTTCCAAGCCCGGCTGCGCCGGCTGCTGACACGCGGCCAGAACAAGCGCACCGGCGCAGGCGAAAGATCGAACGCGTAGCCTTGTCGACATTATCGCTGTTGCCGCAGCCGCGCCGGACGTGGCAAGCCGGGAGTGTTGACCGGGACACCCGGAGGCGGCTGCGCGACCGCGGCGGCTGCGCCCGGCACCGGTATCCGCGGCCTGCCGGCTGCCGGCGGAGTCGGCGCGCGCCCGCCGGGTTGACCGACCGGCGGCTGCACGATCGGAGGTCGCCCGGGCGGCGGGGCCAAGTTCGGATCGAGCTTCGGCTGCAATGTCTTGGTCCCGCTTGGACCGCTCAGAGAAACCTCGCGGGGGGTGATATTCTCGATCCGCCAGCCGCTCACGGCTTCGCCTTCCGCAACCTTCAGCGGTTTGTCGCCGCTGACCGCGAATATTGCGATACGGCGGCCGGGCGTCGTAACTATCCCGGTAAGCCTCGCATCAGCGAGATCGTTGTCGGCTGCTGCTCCCGTGGGAACGTCTTGCGGAGGTCGGCGCGTGCTGCTGAAAAGCGGCCGAGCAAGGGCGGCGGCGACCAGCTCCTCATGTCTCGGGGTCTGCGGCCGATTTATTGGGCTCGCCACGTCCGATCGCGCCGTGGCCTGGGCGATCACGGCATCCTCTGCGCCGGCGGGAGCGAGCTCCATGATTATGATCGCGCCGAACAGCAGACATCCCGCAACCAGCAGCAGAAGCACAAGGCGGTCAATCATTGCTGGGCGGCCACCGACTTTTCGCCATCACGGTAGGCATAGACATCGAGACCGGCGTCGAGTCCCGCGGCCGCCGGCGTACCGGGCCGCCTCAGCACCCCGTGGATGTGCAGATTGTCGATGACGAGAGGCGGTGTGGCGGTCTCGAGTTTGGCGAGGAACTTGACCAAGGTCTCGTAAGAGCCGCTAAGGACGTAGCGCAGTCCGATGCGGTGATAACCCGAGCGCCCCTCGGCCGGAAGGCTCTCAGTGCTGCCGATCGTCGCGCCGACGGAGGCGGCGAGTTCCTCGATGCGGCTTTGCAGGGTGGCAGCAGCAATCGCATCGCTGGCACCCTCTAGGGTGATCTTGCGGGTGCCGGCAGCTGCACGCAGTTGCTCGACGCGGGCGCGCAGGGCCGGCAGCTCGTCGGCAGCCGCGCGTAGCCGCGGAAGCAGCATGCGCCGATTCTCCAGCAACGCCGCCCGCTCGGCGTAGAGGTCGAACAGTGGCGATACGACCAGGAGATAGACGCCTCCGAGCACGACGAATAGCAAGCTCAGCGCCAAAAGCCGGCCCCGCAGGCCCGTCGGCAAGGCGGTAAACGAGGCTACGGCCTGACCTCCGCGTTGATCGTGAAGAGCTCGGCCCGCAGGGCTTCGAGCCGGGTGACAGGAGCCGAAAATCCGGGGTTTCGGAACTCGGGGTCGGCGGCGAGAGCTCCGATCAACCGGGCGGCCCCGGCCGAGCGGCCGCTCAGCGTCACTTTACGCTGCCGCAGCTCCATCTCGGTCAGGTAGGTATCGTCCGGCAGAATGCGGGTCGTGGCCGCCAAAACGACCAGAGGCCGCCCGGCCTTGTCGCGCTCGCTTTCGATAAAGCCCGCGCTGCCAGACAGGCGGTCGATATCCTGGCGCAGGCTGTCGGCCTCTGCGGCAGCGGCCCTGGCGGCCGTGACTTGGCTGTTGAGGGACGCCAAGGTCAGCTCCTGGCGCACGAAGGGTGTCACCACGGCGGCCACCGCGAGGGCCGCGCAGCACGCGGCGGCCGGCCAGAGCAGGCGGTGTGAGGCATGATGCGCGCGATTTCCGTCGCCGGTGAGCGGCAGGTAGGTCCCTTTGTCGGGACCGTCGGCGATCTCCACCCGCCTCGGCCGAATACCGACGGCAGCGAGATCCGTGAGCAACGGGTCGAGGTTCGCTTTCGGGACCAGCGAGAGGCGTACCGATAACCGCCCGTTTTGCCGGTCAGCCCCGATGACTCGATGGTTCCAGTAGAGTTCTTCGGCGCTGAACGGGGTCTCGCGGTCCATCTCGAAGGCGAGCGCTTGGTCGAGCTCTCGCTCGGCGGCAAGTGGCAGGCTCACGGTCTTTCCCAGCAGGTCGGCCTCGCCGAGGCGAAGCACCGTGGTCCTGCCCGCCAAGCGGGGCAGGTCCGCCATACCGATCGCTCCGAGAGCAAAATGGCCGAGCGGGCTCTCCTTGCCGTTACGGCGCAGATCGACGGCGACAGCTTCGACCCCCTGCCCCAGCGGGCCAATCGGGGTGATCACCAGCGCATCGCCGGTGCCAAGCGCAGACCGGCGCAATTCCTGCGGTAGCAAATCCGCAAGCTGTACGCACCACCAAGCAAGGAACTCGCGTAGCATGATCCGAGACGAAGCCGATCCAAATCCAGCCCGCACCGCCACCACTGTCCTATAAGGCGGCAGCCGCACAGAAAGGCTCTCCACCCCTCAGCTTGCTGCCCCACAGATGATTTGCCGAATATGGCTCGATCAAGGCAAGTTCGCCGGGGAATGCTGGATTTGCCGCGGCAAATAAGGGGCGAGGCGCGGCAACCACGACGCTCGCCGAGCCACATAACGCGAATCGCTGCCCGATCGTCACGACTGAGGAGCGGCGATCAAATCTGGAAAGCGGCGCCGATCGTTCTCGCCGAAGACGAGCCGGACGCGGATAAGTTCGGGAACTGCCGGGCCATCCCACTGTGTTTGCCAACCCGCTTCCTGCCCGGAAGGAGACGTACCCCAATAAGCGAGATCGAGGCGCCCGACATTACCCAACAGTTCGGTTTCGGTGGGTTGAGGGGCCGCGGCGTTGGACAGCTCGTGGCGATGCGGGGTCCAACGCAAGACGAGCCGTCCGCGGCTGAGCTCGAGCGTGATGTCCGCGCGCTGAGTGGTTCCGAGCCCAGTCGGCAGATCGCCGACGAACGCCAGACTCGAGGGGGCGCCCTTTAGCTCCACGCCACCCGCGGCGCCGGCGGCCACCCCGGAAGACTGTGAGGATGATATCCCGCTCAGCAGGGCGCGCAGAATGCGCGCGGCCGCATCGAGCTCGGCGGTTTCTCCGACCCGCCGAGACTGCGCCTCCCATAATGTGAGCCCGGTGCGCACGCCATGTGTGAGGCCGACCATCAGGAAGCCGAGCACCGTCACCACGACGACCATCTCGAGCAGAGTGAACCCGCCCTGTCGGCGGCGCCCGCACCGATTCACCTGCGGGCTCACGGGCCATTCCCTGCGGAGCCGAGCCGCAATGTTCTTAGCACCACCGACCGATCGCCCTCATGACCAGGCCACGAAATCGCCACCTCGACATTGAACAGGGTGGTGGTCACGGATGAGACGCCGTCTTGCGCCAAAGATTGCCGCGAGGTCAGCGGCCGGACGCGAAGCGCCCAGCGGTAGCCGCCGCCGTCATCTCCGGTCAATTCGCCCTCGACCAGCGCGGCGTCGCGCCCGACCGCCGCGAGGTGCGACTGGGCTCGCTGAACGGCCTCCTCGGCCCGCGCCGCGGTGTCCACGGCGAAGAGCCCGCCGCTTCCGGCGCGGAACAATCCCACCAGGGCCAATCCGGCGATCGCCAGCGCGACGACGACCTCAAGCAGGGTGAAGCCGTTGTCCCGGATCGCCCGGTCAGTCCACATCGGCGACGCTCACCCTCCCGGTCAGCCAGTCGACACCGACCGCCATGCGCCGCTTGCCGTCGGCGAGTGCGATCCTGCCGCCGGTGGAACTGCCGTCGGGGTTGAAGCGGATGTCGCCGACGCTGGCGCCGCGGCTTTCGCCGACGATAGTCAGAAGCTCGATCGAGAGATTGGCCGGCAGGCGGCGCGCGGCCGTCCCGATGCGATAAATGTGGCCCGCCACATCGAGGTCGAAGGCCACCGGCCGATTGGTCGCTATCGCCTCCGACCGCGCCAGGCGCAACCCCGAGGCGAGCTCGGACGCCGTCCCCTTGAGCCCGAGCCCGCTGCTCCAAGGCGGTTTGTAACCGGCGACGAGAACCAACGCGAAACCCAGAATGGCGAGGGTGACGATGACCTCGATCAAGGTAAAGCCGCGACAGCGCTCCAGATCGGGTCGGGAAGTCCTACACCGCGAGATCATTGAGGCTCAGCATCGCCGTCAGCAGGGCGCTGACGATCCCTGCGACGGCAAGACCCATCGCGATCGTGATCATCGGCACCGCAAGCGCGACAAGCCGCTGCATCATCAAACGCGCCTGCTCGTCGTGAATGTCGGCGGCTTTAAGCGCCATCGACGAGAGCTGCGCGGCCTCCTCGCCGAGCTGCAGCAGGTGGATCGTCCGCGCTGGGAACAAGCCGGCGGCAGCGAGCGGCCGAGCGAGGCCGCCGCCGCCCTTCGCGCCAAGCGCCGCCGCTTCGACCGCGGCAGCGGCGGCGAGATTGCCGAGCGCATCCTTGGCAATGCCGAGCGCCGTCATCAACGGCACGCCATTCTGCAAGAGGCTACCGAGCGTGCGGGTGAACCGCGCCGCAAGCGTCTCGCGCAGCAGAGCGCCGGCAACCGGCAGATGCAAGAGCAGGCGATCAACCTTCAGCCGGTAGGCGGGGCGCGTCAGCAGCTGCCGAGTTATCAGACCGCCGGCCAAGAGCGCCAGCAGCAGCCATGGCGCTAGGGCACCGACAACCGTCCCGACAGTCATCAGCGCGCGGGTTGCGGCCGGGAGCTCGGCACCGGCCTGTTCGAATATCGGCGCGAACTGCGGCAGCACGTAATCGAGCAGCAGCACGATCGAGCCGAGCGCCGCGACGATCAGCAGCGCCGGATAGATCAGCGCCGCCCGTAGACTGGCGCTGAGACTGCGCTCGCGCTCGAGGAGCGTCGCCAGGCGATCGAGCGTCGCCGGCAAGGTGCCGCCGGCCTCTCCGGCTCGCACCAGGCCGACATAGAGCTTGGAGAAGCTTCGCGGCTCGGCGGCGAGCGCCGCGGCGAGCGAGCTGCCGGAACGCACCTTGTCGCGTACATTGCCGAGTATCGCCCGGGCCCGGGCATTGCGGGTATTTTCCACGACGAAACGCAGCGCCCGATCGAGATCCTGCCCCGCCGCCAGCATGATCGCCAGCTCCCGGGTGACTTCGCCGAGCGCGGCCTTGTCGAGGCCGCGGCTGAGGCCGAACTCGATCTGCAAAAAGTCGGCCCAGCTCCCGCGCCCCGCGGCCAAGTCGGCGCGCAGCACGACCTGCCCCTGACGCTGCAGCCGCTCAACGACGGCGGCGCGATCCGGCGCCTCCATCACGCCGCGGGCGACGTCGCCGCCGGGATTCACCGCCGACCAGCGAAAGGACGGCATCTTAAGCCTCGCTGCGAATGCAGCGCACGACCTCTTCGATCGAGGTGTCGCCTTCGATCACCGCGAGCAGACCGCTGTCGAAAATCGGGCGCATGCCTTGTTCGACCGCGGCGTGCTCGATCGCAGCATCGTCGGCGCCTTCGAAGATCAGACGGTCGATCGCGTGGTTCGGCACCAGAAGCTCGGCAATAGCCCGCCGGCCGTGATAGCCGGTGCCGCGGCAGGCGGGGCAGCCTTTCGGGTGAAACAGCGTGATCGCACTGGCTGGGGCGAGCCGTTCGAGGCCGAGCCGTTCGATCAGCGCCGACGGCGCCGGATCGGGGGTCCTGCACGCGGGACACAGCCGACGCACGAGCCGTTGCGCCAGAACCGCCTTCAGGGTCGCCGTCATCAGGTAATCTTCGAGCCCCATGTCGCGCAGCCGCGTCATCGTCGCGGCCGCCGAATTCGTATGGATCGTCGACAGCACGAGATGGCCGGTCAGCGCCGCCTGGACGGCGATCTGCACGGTTTCGAGATCGCGGATCTCGCCGATCATGATGACGTCGGGGTCCTGCCGCAGGATCGAGCGCAACAGGCTCGCGAAATTGAGCCCGATCTGCGGCTTTACTTGGATCTGGTTGATACCGATCAGCTGATATTCGATCGGGTCTTCGACGGTTACGACATTGCGCGCCACCGTGTTCAGCTTCTGCAGGCCGGTGTAGAGCGTCGTCGTCTTGCCACTGCCGGTCGGCCCGGTCACCAGCACCATGCCGTTCGGCAGATCAAGCGCGCGTTCGATCCCTTGCCGGATATCGGCAGGCAGACCGAGCTTTGCGTAGTCGAACTCGACGGCGGTGCGGTCGAGGATGCGCAAGACGACCTTTTCGCCGTGCAGCGAAGGGATCGTCGAAACCCGGAAATCGATCTCGTGGCCGCGCACCGTCAACTTGATGCGGCCGTCCTGCGGCAGCCGGCGCTCGGCAATGTCGAGCCGCGCCATGATCTTGATGCGCGAGATGACGGCGGCTTGCAGTCGTGCCGGCGGCGGCTCGACCTCGTGCAGCACGCCATCGTAACGATAGCGCACCCGCAGCCGGTCAGGAAACGGCTCAAGATGAACGTCCGAGGCGTGCGTCTCGACCGCCCGCGCGATCAGCTGGTTGACGAGCCGGATGACCGGCGCCTCGCTGGCGAGGTCCTTGAGCCGCTCCGCATCCTCTTCCGCCGGCTCGGCGTCGGCGACCATCTCGTCGAGCATCTCCGTGGGATCGCCGCCCTCGCCGAGTTCGGCGTAGAGCCGTTCGAGAGCGGCTTCGAGCTCGATCGGCACGGCCACCGCCACGGCGACGGGCCGGCCAAGCGCCGCCGCGATGGCGTTGCGCGTAAAGACATCGAGCGGATCGGCCATCGCAAGGGTTGCCCGATCATCGCTCGCCGCGATCGGCATTGCGCGAGCCCGACGCAGAAATTTTGGTTTTAGCCGGTCTTGGAACAGCGGTGCGTCGGGGTAGTCCGCGGCCCCGACCAGCGGCGCCGCAATCAGCTGCGCCAAGGCTTCGGCGAGCCCACGGTCGCTGACCAGGCCGAGCTGGGTCAGCACTTGATCCAGCCGGGCCCCGGTCTCGGCCGCGACGCGGCGCGCGCGGTCCAAGGTGCGCCGGTCGATGGCTCCGCTGTCGACAAGGCTCACGCCGAGCTTGGCGACCAGGTCCCCGGCGTCCTGATTGCTTTGAGAAGCGATAGGCTCGAAGGTCATGACGGCGCTATATCACGAGCGGGCGCCACTGCCCGCGGGACAGAATAACTCAAAGACGGGTCGCTGGGCGAGTGCAAGCGTACGGGGCGGACTGGCTCGACCGAATAACCGAAGCCGGCGCGGCGGAATGGAGCCTGCTGATGGTTGCGCCCTTCGTCGGCAGCTTTCTCGGTTTGCTCATTCTGCGTCTGCCGGACGGCTCGCCGATCGCTCTTGGCCGGTCGCATTGCGACGCGTGCGGCGCCACGCTGCGAGCGCGCGACCTCGTGCCGATTCTAAGTTGGCTAATTGCCCGTGGACGATGCCGTTATTGCCGCCAGTCTCTCGGCTGGTTCTATCCGGGGGTCGAGCTGGCCGCCTTGGCCGTCGCGCTTACCGCCGTGCTGTTAGATGGCGGGCAGGGCGCCTGGCTCGATTGTCTCCTCGGCTGGTGGCTTCTCACTCTCGGGTGGATCGACCTGCGCTGCTGGATACTGCCCGACGCTCTGACCTTGCCGCTGATCATCTTCGGTCTTGCCGCCGCTGCCGTGCTTGATTCGGATCAGCTGACGCAGCGCGCTCTGGGTGCGGCGCTCGGTTATTTGAGCCTGGCGGCGATCGCAGCGTTGTACCGAAGATTGCGCGGTCGCGAGGGGCTGGGCGGGGGGGACGCCAAGCTGCTGGCTGCTTCGGGTGCTTGGCTCGGCGCCGCCGCCTTGCCGCAGGTGATCCTTCTCGCTGCGGTGTCGGCGCTCGCCGCTGCCGCCTGCCTGCGGCTGACCGGCATCCGGCTCGGCATCCACTCGGCGTTGCCCTTTGGCCCCTTCCTCGCTCTCGCCACCTGGATCTTGTGGCTATTCGGCCCTGTCGGTTGACCGCGGAGCCGTTCTGTGCGCCGGCTCTTCGAAGAACCCGGCTTAACGCGCCTGGAGCGAGTAAATAATAAACGACTCGATCAGGAGCGAGCGCTCGGCTGCGAGGCGCGCCTGAAAACGCGCTCTCGTCATCAGCGCGCTGAGCAGATCGAGGTCGGAATCCGACGAGAGCAGGATGTACAGGCGCCCGCCCGAGACAAGCCGCTCGCGCGCCTGATCGAACAGCAGGGCGATATCGCGATAATTCGGGCCGGCGTGCCAAGCGCGGTCGGCCAGGTCGCGCGGTTCGCCCGGAAATGACGGCGGGCTCGTTATGATGACGTCGAACAGGGCATCAGGCGCGAGCGCGGAAAGCAGGTTCGAGCACATCGCCGTGACGCGGTCCCCGAAGCCGTTGGCCCGCGCGTTTTGGGCCACTGCCAGCGCAGCGTTCGGGTTTATGTCGATCGCCGTGACCTTCGCGGCACCCGCCCGGGCTGCGGCAAGGGCGAGAATTCCCGATCCCGTGCCCACATCGGCCACTCGTTTGCCGCTCAGGTCGAGCCGTCCGATGAACGACGCAAAAAACTCGCTGGTGATGAAATAGCGCGGGTGGAACACAGTCGGCGGCACGATCATCCGGAACCCGGCCGCCCGCGTATGCCGCGTGGTACGCCGCTT
>Ga0209040_10004926_pt1 | contig 10010 bp, 6 predicted proteins | sample BogFormECP12_OM3_FD_188240 | JGI IMG/M metagenome (GOLD analysis project Ga0209040, IMG submission 188240) | Bog forest soil microbial communities from Calvert Island, British Columbia, Canada - ECP12_OM3 (SPAdes) (version 2) | ecosystem: Environmental > Aquatic > Freshwater > Wetlands > Bog ... | reverse complement strand
CGGCATGAATCTTTTTGCCGAGCACGATCTTCGGATCGGGGTCGTGCACCTTTTCATCAAATTTGAATGCGGGATTTTCGCGCGGCTTTTCGATGGTCCAGCCGGTGAAGCAGCGCGCGACTTCGGTGACGTCTTTCTGTGTGTACCCGCCGTCGACGCCGAGGGTGTGTAGTTCCATCAATTCGCGGCCATAATTTTCGTTGAGCCCGCGTTCCTGTTTCTTTTTGTTTTGCGCTTGAGGATTCGGGGGATTTCGGGGGGGAAAGCTGCCGTAGCGAGCCTGCTGGCGGGCGGCGCGCTGGGCGGCTTGGCGGGCGGCGGCGCGGGGGTCGGCGCTTAGAAAGTTGTCCAGGTAAAAGAGCATGGCGGGACTATGCGCCGAGGCGTTCACCAGGTCTTTGAATTTGCCGAGGGTGTGCGGCTGGATGACGTCGCGCTCATAGGAGGTGAGGTAATAGCGGTCCTCGCCCTTGCCGGCGTAGACGTTGAAATGATTGAACCAGAAGTCGTCGAGGACTTGCTGCAATTGGCGCTCGCTGTAGATGGCGCGGGTGACTTTGGCCATGGCCAGTTCTTCGACCACGCGAGCGGGCCGCTTGCTGTCGTCGGCGATGGCTTTGGGTACGGCATTGGGATCGGCGCCGCCGAGCACGTCGCGCTTCCCTCCCCCGCCGCGGGTGGCGATGTTTTCCGAACCGCCGGTTACCGCAGGCTCGTCCTTCATGGGCGAGGGAGCGTTGGGATTGCTTTTCGCGGGCGGCGTATTCGGATCGTTCTGACTGTCTGTCGCGACAATCGCCGCGGCGGCGTCCGCACGAGTCTGCTGCGCGGTTTGCGCTTGTGCTTTGGCGGCCAGCTTCTCGGCCTGCTTGGGCTGCGGATAATCCGCAATGAGTTGCGTGGTGGACATCGCCAGGGTCGGGTAGTTTTCCAGGCGAGCCTGCAAGGCCTTGTCGTCGATGGAATTGGGATTCAGTTGCTGGTCAATCCATTTCGCCAGGCCCATCTGCTTAATGCGCTCGACGTCGCCGGGACGCGGCCCATAGGCCAGGCGGTTCAAGGCATGCATGACGGCTTCGTCGGTACTAAGTTCGCTTATCGGCAGGCCTTTTAGCGCGGAATCCTGCTTGAGTTTTTTGGACTTGTCAGCTGAATTGGGGGCAGGCGCAGCGGCCGCCGACGGGATGTCAATGCCCAGGGAACAAAGACAGGCGACTGAGACCCAGACGGCAAGGAACGACTTGAGATTTAGACGAATTCGGGCACGAGTTGCATCAAGGTCGCGTGGGGGGCGCGGGGACAGGTTCATAACACTCTCCGGCCAATGGACATGAATAGCACACTCTTGGTCACCCCCAGAATAACCCCGAACATCGGCAGGAAGTTGCGGGCGGGAATGCGGCGTTCCGTAAGCTTAAATGCGCCCAGCGCTGTCCAGCCGACAGAAGTACAAGCGCCTCGCTGGTTGGTCGCGACGTTGGACTCGTTGGTGACCAGCCCGCCTTGGCGGGGCTGTAAGCCGACGCTACAAGGGGCTGCGGTTAGTCCGTGACTTGAAAGAGGATGCCGCGGCCGGGCGTCTGATTTTTCGCCGAGTCGACGGCCTGCATGACCAGCTGATACGTCCCGGCAGGTAAGTCCTTCATGGGCACTCTTAAGCCCACCGGGACAACGGGGCTGCCTTTTTGAATGAATTCGTCGGCACGAATCGTTCCGCTCGAGAAGACTTTCTTGCCAGTAGCGCGATCACTTACTTCATAGCCGATGGCGACGATGGGAGGCTTCTCGGAGGTTAACAGCGGGTCGTACACTTCAGTGTAGAGCACGACGTTGTCGGTCTTCTTGAAACGATTGCTGCCCGAGGGGATGATTTGCATACCCTTTACGACCAGGGGAGTGCGATCTTCGAGCAATACGGCGTCCAGACCGGTGGAGATTTGCCCGATGGCTTGCACGGAGTTAGTGAGGGCTACGCCGCTCAAGGTCAATTGCTTTCCGTCGAATGGCTCGATTTGAAGGGGGGATTCAAATTTTCCGAAGGCGTCGCCGCCAGCGCTGAAAATGATGGTGAGCTTGTAGGCTCCGGGAGCGGAATCGAACTGATTTTCGTAGTGGTAGGGAATTTTGTTGAACTCTTTCAGATCGTCTTTCTCAAAATCAAGATTCACGGTGTCGCTAAAACGCGCACCGATACTGCCGTCGGACTTGTAGGCGATGCCTAGAACGTTGATGTTCGCGTGGTACTTCCCCTTGTCCTTGCTGAACTGCAGGGTCTCGGAGGGAATTTCCATGGCCAGGTTCACGCGCGCAACGTTGGGCCCGGTATAAAAGTAGGGAGCTTGCAGGGTGCCGTGGATGGAGCCGTCTTGCGTGCCAGTGGCACGCGCTTCGAGTTGCTTTTCCAGCGGCTTGCCTTCGAGGGGGTTGACGACATTCTCGTTGCAATAGCCGCTGCGCGCACGGACGTTCGTGCCGCCGCGCCCCACTTTCACTTTCAGGGTGTGGCAACTGCCCACGGGAGTATCCGGAGGAGTGTAGCCGAGAATATAAAATTCGGTTTGCTCGTTACCGATGCGCTGGAGACCACCGAGAAGGTCGTTGGTATTGAAAATGGTGAAACCGCCGGTACCCTCGGCGAGGGCGGCGAGAATCTGCTGGTTGGTAGCGGTAGAGGGCGGAATTTGCGGAACGATGGAGCGCGGAGCCGAGTAAGGAGAATTGTAGGTACCGGGAAGGGCGCCGCCACCCGACCTGCCGCCGCCCGCGCCGGTGCCACCTGTGCCGCCGCGACCGCCACCGGTGCCTCCGCCAGTACCGCCGGTGCCTCCATGACCGCCGCCAGTGCCACCGCCCGTACCGCCGCCACCGGGATGGCCCCCTCCACCGCCGCCACCCGGCTTTTGCGGGTCGCCGGCCGCGCTGGCGGGATAGCTGGCCAAGAGCAGGCGTGGACGAGCATCTTGGGATTGATCACCGGATGCGGTCCCCCCTGCGCGTGACGCCCTCGAAAAAGAATCGTGCGGCGCTGCAAATACTTGCGGCGGCGCTTGGGGCGAAAGTCGCTGGCTGCTGGCGTTACCGCCGGGCGCGGTGGCCACCAATCCGCGTGCGTCCAAGGCATAGATCGCCACGTTGGCCTTGTTGCAGGCGTCAATGGTGGCGGTCAGCTCCGACTCACTCTCCGCCGTAAGTGGGAAGCCGCCGGAAAAGAGAACCACCATTTTGCGTCCCGGGACGCTGCGCAAGTTTTTCGCCAGGCTGCGCACCGCCAAGAGCATGGAGCGCGCGCCAAAGTCAGCCTCCGCGGTACTCAAGGAAGAAATTCCTGTGGAAGCGATGGTCACCGGCTGGGTGTTGGCGTTGGGATCTACAGCGGAGCCTTTTACGCCGGAAACGGCGGCATGAAGATTCGCGGCATTGGCGGTAAAATTCTGGGCGATGCGCAGCGCGCCGCCGAACTCCACAACGGCCATGAGATGGTTGGGGTCGGCGTTGGCGTCGATGAATTTGGACGCCGCGCCGCGCGCCTGGATTTGATCCGGAGCATCCATGGTGGAATTGTCAAAAAATAAAATTAGGTAGCGGCGCTGGCCGTTGGCCTGGATAGTCTGGTCGGTACCGGCGGAGAAACTGACCAGCGATTGTTCTTTGTTGTCCTCGAAAACTTTGAAATCCTTTTGCGTAAGATCGCGAACGTAGTTCCCTTTTTTGTCGGTAACCACGGTGTCGACCAGGACCAGCCGGGTCTCCGAGTGGATCACGGCGGTAGAGGTCTGGAGTGCCGGCCCTGGAGGCGCGGGCGAGGAAGCGGCAGGCGCGGACGCCGCTGGGGTGCTCGCTTGGGGAGGAGAGGAGGATTGCGCGGCGCTGTTCCCGCCTGCCACCAGGCATAGGAGAAGCACGGCGGCGAAAACCAGGACCCGGTGCGACGTACAATATGGGATTTTCATTGGCCCCTCGCTTAAAACGGAATCACCACCGCGCCATTGCGCGCGGCCATCTCCGCGCCTTCGCCGTCGCGCACCACCTGGCGTACCAGGTAACTACCGGGCTTCACGTCAAAACTGGATTTGACGGTGAGACCGGGCCCCTTGAGACGCTCGTAGGTCTGGTCCAGCAGTTGCATGGTCAGAACCTTCTCGCCACCGGTAACGAAATTACCGTTCTGATCGAAGATCGCAGTGGCGATGGTGAGATTATCGTTGTTTCGGCCATCGGTCTTGCGGAAGTGTACGCCTTTTAGATCGAAATGGGTGAGTACGGCGATGCGCGCATCATTTGAGTCTTTCTTGAAAAACTGCGTTTGGAGGTCGACGGGAATATCGCGGATTTCATCCTGCGAGAAAATGGCCTCCTCGATGTCGGCCTTGGCGGCCTCCGCGGGATCGGGAATGGTGCGCGGGGCGTAGTAGCCGCGGCGGGCTTGCACGCTGGCTTTGCGCTTGTTGGTGAGCGTCACCTTAATCTCGTGAAACTTTCCGTCCAGCTTGAGATTTTGCGGCGAAAAGCCCAGTAAGTAGGTGACCTCTGGAGCGGCCCCGGCGCGCCGCAGGCCCTCATCGACATCGTTGCGATTGTGAAAGAAAGTACCACCGGTGCCCAGGGCCATGTCCTGCAACACTTCCTCTTGGGCGAACTGCGCTTGGGTGCGATACATGGCCTCTACGCCCGCGGTCTTGACGTTCAGCCGCGGCGGATCGGCGATGTCGCCGCCCAGGTCGGGAGTGTACAGGCCGCGCGCATCAATAGTGTTGATGGTGATCTTGGCGTGGGTAGCGCGGTCGATGAGATCGTTCATTTCGATGCGCAGAGTGCTGGGAATAAATCCGGGCGAAACGAAGACCATGACGCGCTCGCCCGGCATGCCCGCCAGGCGGCGGGCGATCTCGCTCAAATGACTGTAGGTATACGTGCTCTCTGTGTCGCCCACGGAGAGCGCGCGGACGGCGGCGGCTTCGGCGTAAGAAGTGGCGATCCCCAGTTTCGATTCGTCGCCGTTGAAGGCGCATTGTATGGCATCTTCGGCGGCCACAGCTAGAGCCTGGCTGTTGCGAAAATTCTCAATCTGATCGGCCTGGTAGTAGCTGACGTCCGGGCAATCATGGTAGCCGTTGCCGGTCACGGAGTGGGGCAGAATACCCAGCAGTGTTTTGCGTAACACCTCACGGTCGTCGGTAAATTCCTGTTTGATTTGCCCGGAAGTGGAGTAGATGCCCACGCGGTCCGCCGGGGATAGAGCTTCAAAAAACTTGGCGGTTTGGGTGCGCACAAAGACTGCATCCTCGATCGAAAGATGCACATCATCGAAAACCATGGCGACAAAACGTTGCGGCAGTTTGGCCAGCAGCGTAGCCTTCTCTGCCTCCGAGGCGATCCCGGGACTGGCGTCCGCAGAAGCGGTAAGCGCGGCGGCCCGTGATTCTGGCGTGTCCACGTTGAAGGTGGAAAGCAGCTGCGGCTTTTTGTTGTCGAAGATCTGGAAGTCTTCGCGGTGCAGGTTGGCAACGATCCCGCCGTCAGGGTCGCGCACCACCACGCGGACTTGCACGAGGTTAACGCGCACTTTGAAGGTAGCGGGAGAATCGTGGGTGGCGACTTCGTCCTTGGGACGGGACTCGTTCTTGGGAGGTTGTTCGGCCGGAGGTGCGGGCTTTGCTGGGGCGCTCTGGGCGCTATCAGCTGACTGGGGCGTTTGCGCCAGCGCTGCGCCGGTCCAGTAGGCGCAAAGCACGGCCAAAACCGTGATTCGCCTATGGCAGCCGAGCGGCAGGTGGAATGGCATGCTGGACCCCGGTACTACCCTACTCGAATGGCCATCCGCGCGGGGCACAAATCGCCATTTTCCGGGGCGCATTGCGATGGCGCCGTTCGATGGCGTTCGTGCGATGGTCTTGCGACTATACGCTGCCGTTAATTTTACTGTCAATGCGTCGGGGGCGGGAGGCGACACCTGCCATCGGCAAAGTGGGCGGCGGGAATGCCGTTAGGAGTGACGTTTCTTCCGGTCCTCGGCGCCTTCGGCGTTCCAGGCAGCGCCCAGGAAAATGATGACGGTGGAGACCTGCATCCAGATGAGCAGGCCGATTACGGCCGCGAGTCCGCCGTACACCACGCTGTAGGGGACTTGGCGCACGTAAAAACCGAAGAGCACATCCGTAAGCCACCAGAGCAGTGTGGCTACCAAAGCGCCGGGAAGCACTTTGCGCAGGCTCTCGTCGTAGGGCCTGGCCACGCGATAAATTACGGTGAGCGACACGGCCGCAAGCAGGATGGCGACCGCGGGGAAAAATGCGCCCCAAACTCCTTGCAGCGCAGCGGAGTATCCAAATTCCCGGCCGTACCAGCGGCGCAGCGGGCGGCCAAAGACGCCGATGATGGCGGCGGCCAGCAATGGAGCGATGGTCACCAACAGCAGAAGCAGCGCACGAAACTGCCTGCGGATGAAGCCAGGCTTTTCTTCATCGCCGTAAACCATGTGAATGCCTTCCATCAGAAGCTTCATCACCTGGGTGCCGGCCAGGAGCGTGCCCACCCAGCCGACGAAGGCGATTTTCCAGGCGTCGGGACCGCGCTTGACGAGGAACTGGGCCACGATTTGCTGGCTGCCGGGAGGCAAAAAGCGCGTCAGGTCAGTGATCAGGTCGAAGAGGCTGGTTTTGCCGCCGATTTTGCTGTTGGCGATGCCTACGGCGGCAAGCAGTATCGGAAAAAACGCCAGAAATAAATTGTAGGCGACCGCTTGCGCGATCATGCTGCAGCGGGGAAATACGCGCGTGACCATGCGGTAGACGCGTTTGCTAAGAGCGGCGGCCGAGAGCATCGGAGGGCATTATACCTATCGAGACCCATTCCCGCGCCTATTCGCGGACTAAGGCGAATGCTGCATGGCGTGGCCGTGCGGCTGTGGCAGACTGCTAGCTTCACCTGCGAGCGGCGGTATACAGATCGCCGTGGAGAACCGCGCGGTGGAACTAACTTCCGGAGCTACTCATGGAACGCGGCGCCAACCATCGCACATCCATCTTCAACGTATACGGGATTGCCGTGCTGCGCAGGCTGTGGCTGCTGAGTATGGTTTATTCTGCGCTTGCTTGCTCGCATCCGCCCGCGCGGTCAGGGGCCAGTGCCGGGGAGAGCGGGACTAGTCCGGCGGCGCCGGAAACCGTCGTGCCGCCCGTGGCAAATTCAAGCCAGCCGGTAACGGCGCAGATGCACAACGTGATTTTTCACTTTTCCGAAGCGGCGGCCGCGCATATCGAATCGCTTGACGGCCAACTGATCCCCACTGCGGGAAACAGCATGCCGGTGTTCGACGACAAGACCTCGTTCGTGATGCGGGTGCACTCCGCGAGGGTCACCATCTCTACCGCGGCGCTCGCCAGCATCATGAACAACTACGTATTCGCCAAGCCCGATGCGCCGCTGAAAGAATTGTCGGTGTACATCGATGGCGACCATTTGCACGTAAAAGGCAAGCTGCACAGTAAGGGGGATGTTTCGTTTGAAACCGTCGGCGCGCTGCGCACCACCAGCGACGGGCGCATTCGCTTCCAGAGCGAAAGAGTCAAAGCATTTCATCTGCCGGTGAAAGGCATTATGAATCTGTTCGGAATGGATCTCGCAAAGGTGCTCAATACCGTCAAGATACCGGGCATCGAGACGGACAAGGACGATGTGCTGCTGGACCTGAGCAAGCTGTTGCCGCCGCCGCATATTCAAGGCCCGGTTACTGGCGCGCGCATCGAAAACAATGAGATCGTTACGATTTTTGGCGGCGTCGAAAGCGCGCCGACGCTTGAGAAGGGCAACTATGTGGCGTTTCGCGGGGGCCAGGTGCGCTTTGGCAAGATAACCATGGAAGATGCGGACATTAGCGTGCTGGATCTCGATCCTGGGGATCCCCTCGACTGGTTTCAGGATCGTTACAAAGAGCAACTGGCGGCAGGTTATTCCAAGATCACGCCGACGTTCGGTTTGCGCGCGTACGTGAAGGATTACAATAAGCTGGTGCGGCCGGCGAGAAAAAACTAAACCGATTGTCGGAAGGCCGCGACCGAGCGGCTATAGCGGCCCTTACGGCGCGCGGTTCGGCGCCCCGCGACTTGCTGCTGGTCGCGCCGCGGCGTAAACTTCCCTTTATCGAATGCACGCTGGAAGAAGCAAGAGTTCGCATCAGGACAGGTACAGCGCGATGAAAACAGCGTTAGCACCCGGAGCCAAAGCCACAACCATGGACTTGAGGCGTTCGCTGTTGGAGACGTTTGCAGTGAGCCAGAAGGCCAACGAATTGTTGCTGGCGAACGTAAGCGACGCGGTGTGGCAAGTGCCGCCGCCGACTGGAAAAGGCCGGACCATTGCCGCGGTGGCTTCCCACATGCACAGTGTGCGGCTGATGTGGCTGGCGGCCGCAGACAAAACGGCCAAGTTGCCGGCGAAAATCGCCGATGAAAAGGCCAGCCGCGAGGACGTGAGTCAGGCGCTGCGCAGCAGTGCCGCGGCCATGACGAAATTACTGGAAAAGGGCCTCGATGATCCGGCAGGAAAAGTGCCGAACTTCCGGCCCGACGTGGTGGCCTTTATCGGCTATTTGATCGCGCATGACGCGCATCACCGCGGACAGATCGGCATGCTGGCACGGCAATTGGGCCATGCCATTCCGGCGAAAGCGGGATTTGGGCTTTGGGAATGGGGCACGCTCTGGAAAGAGTGCGGCTTTACGCGCTAGAGCGGTTCGGACTTTACGAGTTTTCGAGGGACGGAACTCTCTCTATTGGATGGTTTCTGCAGAAACTTCAGCAAGCCGTGCCCGCCGTTAACCAAATCATGATGATAAATTTCTCTCGCGGTGCTGCGATTTTTTTTGCTGCGTACTTTGTGGGTTTGACGGCCTACGCGCAGAACAAGACGCTATGGAAGTCCGTGGAATTTGCCATCGTGAAATTCGATGATGGGCCGCCCAAGTCATGGAATATGTATCACGCAGAGAAGCACGGGGTGTTGCTGCTGCGGATCTGGAAGCGCTATTTGCTGATCGACCTCAATCAACAGGAAGTGTATGACATCGATCCCGCCACGGTGAAGGCCAAAACCGATGCAGTGGAGTGGTCGACCGCGGACAAACCCTCCGCGCCGCTGGATATTACGGAGTGGAAAGAGCGAAACGTCGGCAGCATGGACAGGCTGAGGTTCCGGTTACCGAAGGCGGGGCCGGTGTTGGAGTTGCAGATTCCGCTGCGTCCGGATGGGAAGACGGTTTACTAAGCTGATGGCCACGAGGTAATGCGTGGATTTCGGATTTGCTGCGATGACGCAGACCTGGGCTGGAAAACTGTTCCTCAGGGCAAGCTGAAGTCAGGCGCCTACGAAAGACTCAGCGGCGATAGACGCCGTAGAACCAGGGGATGCCGATGGCGCCCGGTTCGACGGCTACGACCACGGCGTCGCCATTTTCGAAGCGGTCGTAGTCATCGACGTCCACGGGCAGGCGCTCGATTTTTTGGTTGAAGCGCCAGCCGGTGACGATCAGGCGGCGGCTGCCGCGCACCAATCCCTTCATGTAAAACCGGGCTTCGACCTCCGTGGGGTGGTAGACGATATTTTTCGGGGAGTCCAGCCTGCCATTGAGGAAGAGCGCTGCGGCGAGCAACCATGGCAAGGGAATAAAACCGGAGTAGATGCGCTTAAGGATTTCGAGTTCCTGGCGCGCGCGGGCGCGGCGTTCCAAAAAAAATGCCATCGTCAGAGCCAGAAAGAACAGCAAGCCGAAGAACACCAGCATTAAGTCCAGATCCAACGGCGGATAAAGTTGGCTGATATAGGGAAAGATCAGCGAGCCAACTAGGAAGATGGCGGTACGATTCACCAAGCGGCGGCGGAAGACCAGTTCGGCCGCGGCGGAGGTCAGTCCGCACGAGGGGCATTGATCGGAGAGGCGCTCCGACCCGCAATCAAGGCACCGGTTCATCCGCCATAGTATAGACGGGTGGTGGGGAGTGCGGCTCGCGGTTTTG
>Ga0209040_10004925_pt1 | contig 10012 bp, 4 predicted proteins | sample BogFormECP12_OM3_FD_188240 | JGI IMG/M metagenome (GOLD analysis project Ga0209040, IMG submission 188240) | Bog forest soil microbial communities from Calvert Island, British Columbia, Canada - ECP12_OM3 (SPAdes) (version 2) | ecosystem: Environmental > Aquatic > Freshwater > Wetlands > Bog ... | reverse complement strand
GAAGGCATCAACCTCCTCCTCGTCGTAACCACGCCGCAGCCGGGTGGTGGAGAACTGTTTGACCCGGATCTCCCCGGATGTCAGGGACGGTTCCAGCACTCCGCGGAAAGAGTCGCGAATTTCTATGAGGAAGGCGTCAACTTCCTCCTGGTCATAGCCAGGCCGCAGCCGGGTGGTGGAGAATTTCCGTGCCTGGACCCATTCGATGAGCTCGGCTCGGTCAACTTCCGGATCTGACTCAGATTCCGGCTGCTGTTGTCGCAGGCCCGCGTGACTGGCCGCCGGCACAGGCCCGCCGGCTGCGCCGCCGACCGCGTCCGCCGGGCCCTCTGCTACATACAGGTGATATTCGACAGGGGCCCACGACCCGCATCGGGGGCAGGCTTGAGCTCGCTCACGCGCTGCGCGCACCTTCTCTGCGAAGTCGCGCGTGTTGCGAGTGAGCGTCGCGTCGTAGCCGCTTGCCAGCCGGGCATAGTAGGGCCAGCCGGGGAGGCCGGGCCATTCCGTGTCGAGGCGAAGCCTGGCCATGTCGGCGAGCAGCGCGGCCTTGGCCTCGGCGTGTGGGTCGGCAGGGCGCATCGCAGGGGATAGCCGTGTGGCTATCGTGGCTTTCCCTGGCGTCGGCGTGTTACTGATCGACGGCGTGTGCGTGAGCGGCGGGTGCGCGGCCCGCAGCCGGGCAACGACGCCGGCCAGGCTGTCAGGATCAATGTCAGCTCCCGGCAGGCCCGCCAACTCGGCGAGGGCGGCAGGGAGGGCCAACGCGGCTGTCGCTCCTTGGCTTTCGCCGCGCGTCGCGGCGAATGCGGCCAGGCATGAACCCGCCGCGCTGAACGTGTCCGCGCGACGCTCCAGTTCGGCCATGCCGCTCTCGACGGCGCGCAACAGCTGCTCGAGGCCAGACTGAACCCTGTCCGATTCCGGCGGCGCGAGAGTCGCCCTCGCGAAGCATCCCAGCCTGCCTGCCGCGAGCCTATCGGCGGTTAGCAGCGCGACGGCGTCAGCAGCGCGTTTCATGGTTGCGAATTCCGCATTCGGCGCGCTGGCCAGCTGCCGCGCGACCTCGATGGCGGATTGTCGGCGGCGCCTGACGTTGACCAGGACGCCAATAAAGACGATCGCCGCCACGACCACGACGACAAGAACCACGCCGATCATTTTGAGCATTTGATCTCCCCTTCAGTTACGCCATGCGGATCGGGAATATGACCACATTGTGTAAATAGCCTTTAGCTGACTCTCTCCAAGCGACTGATCGATTCGGCATTGGTTCGCTCGCTGGAGTTGCTGCCTGGAAGGCGCGGCCGCCAGGCATGAATGGCCACCGAGGCCGACATCGGTGGCTGTGTTGTCGGCGCTGGCGGTGCTCACGCAGGTAGTCATCATGACTCCGGCGAGCCCGCCCATAGAGATGTCGCGGCCTGGCCAAAGAGGGCGCCGGCCCGGCCGGATGAGGTCACAGCGCGGTGTACTGCTGGCGCGCCATCGCCTCCACCAGGGGCACCGGAGCGGCGCTCCCGGTCGCATCATCGATAACGAATGCGAAGTTCCCTTTGGTCGCGATCACGCCATGGTCGTATGTACCCTGATTGGGCGACTTCGAGTCGTAGTCGGATGCCCCGGGTATGACGGGATCGGTCTTCGAGTTGACCGGCTCGCCGGGCACCCAGCCGGCCTTGAAGATGCTGGCGTCTGCCGGGGTGGCGAACTGGAAAAGGGTCACCTCGATGCTGTCACCGCTGCTGTTGTTGTCGTAGGTGATGTCGTAGCCGCGGACGAAATGGAGGCTGGCGGCCAGATTTCCCGCTCCCATGTACCGGTTGAAATCGGCGGCGCTCAGCGGCCCGTTGAGCGCCCCGGCGGCCTGCGACAGCACGAAGCCGGGCGGTGCCGGAAAGACTTTCGCGCTGAGCCCGCCGTCACCGGGCTGCCGGCGGACAGGGCCGCTGCCCTGCAGGGTGAAGGTCTGGCTGGCCGGGGGCGGCGTTATGGTGACGGGCTGGTTGATCACCGTAATGTTGATCGTGGTGGTGATGGTGTCGCCGTTGAGTGTCTCGATCTCGGTCATCTTCCGCAGGTGATGCTGGCTGTCGATCCATTCGCGGAAGTAGATGGTGCTGTTGCCCAGCGCCTGTAGCGCCGGGGTGAGGGCCTGCCGGAGGCTGATGGGCAGCGCCTTGAGCCCCTCTGCGGCGGTGAAGGAGCCCGTGTACTCGGTAGTGGACACCCCGTCGATCGTCTGCGTGCCGATAACACCCGTATTCTTGGCGACGGTGAACAACTGGGCCTGGCTGGTGAAGTCGTTGCGCTGCAGACCGTGAAACAGCTGAGCTAGGCCGGCTCCAGCGGACCCGCCCAGGGCGGACAGGTCGGACAGAGCAATCTCCACCCATGGCTTGCCGACCTGGCTGGCCAGCGAGGCTTCGTTGAAGTAGATGGCCGTGCTCGTAAAGATCATCTTGATCCGGGTGCTCGTGCCAGCCGCGGTCGCGGTGAGGTTCCCGCTGACCAGCAGGGTCGGCTTCAGCCGCACTTGCAAGGTGCCGGTCGTGGTGGAGTTCGAGGCGCCCCTGGCCCGAACGGTCAGCGTCTCGATAGCGGAGGTGACCTGGTGAGCCTCGGCCGCGGCCGCGAGCAGGGCCTGGCGAGGCGGCAGCGGGGTGCTGCCGACTGACTCGCCACCAGAGGAGCAAGCGGCGACTAGGATCAGCGCCGCGGTGGAAAGGCCTGCGGCGGCTGCGCGCTGCCGGAGCGGCCGGCACCACCGGGGCAGGGCGGAGTCGTGCCCGCTAAGGATCGATGTCATTAGGTCCTCCCTCTCCAGGGAATCTGTCGACGGAATATCCAATCGCAACAAAAAGCTGACGCAATTGGTATTTAGGTAGAGACGATTAATCTGAGCCCGCGTCAGCGGGAGCTTTCCTTTCGTGCCTTTGAGTTCGAGCGCTCACCGCTCCAGTTCCGGCATGGATGATCGTAAGCGAAGACTCGAATTCCCCGTCCCTGGCGGACATTCGGGTCCCCATGTAACGCGGACGAATAGCTGACTCGATGGGGTATAACGCCGTATTGCCGTTCCGCCATCCAGCAGGCTCGCCGGCGGTATCCACTCTGAATCCATTGCTCTCGTCGGTTGCAAGTACCGATAGCACGATGACGGGACGGAAGAACTACTTGAGATTGTGAAGATATTCTGGAAATGGGGAAGGTGCCGGCGGGGCCGGTGAGGCCGTGCTCCACCAGGGCCGGGGCACCGCCGGATTTCACGAGCTGGTGGCACCTTGCGAGGACCCGTCGATGCTGGCTCCGTTGGATTGCCACCACGAGTACTTGTCGGCTGGTGTGGCGTAATCCGCGGAGATGACGGCGATTATGTTCGTGTTGGTGTCGTCCCAGATCAAGCCGACGTCGTTATTCCAATTGCTCGGGCAGGCGATGTCGCCGATAGCGGAGCCGCCGATCGACCACACGCCGTACTCGTTATCGCCGCCCGCGCAGCCGCCCGGCTGTTGCGGTGCGTCGACGGAATCGTCGGCCGAGGCTGAGCTGTAGGCGGCCTGCATGTCGCTTGTGGAACCGTATTGGTAATAGTCCACCTCGGCAGGCGTGCTGCCGCCGAGGTTGCATGTCAGCGAATCGGTATAACCGAAGACGGAGGCCGGGAGGTGGCCACTAGTCCCCGTGTTCTGGCAGTTCGGCTGAAGGTCCGGTGGCCCGTAGGCGAACAGTCCGGTCGCCGTGCTCGTGCTGCCACTGTCCGCAGCGGGGCTGCCGCTGTCGGCGGCGGGGCTGCCGCTGTCGCCACTCGTATTATCGGCTGGCGCCACGGTCACGATGGTGCTGCCGCTGTCGGCGGCGGGGCCGCCGCTTGAACTGTTCTGGCATCCGGTGATGGCGCAGGCGGCGATCACGGCCAGCGCGATGACATAAAGCGGAACCTTACGCATCAGAATGCTCACCTCCCGGTGGGTCGTACCAAGGTGGCGCCAAGCCATCAGGCATCGGCGCGTTTTTCGCTAACGGATCGAGGATCTCCGGTGGCGCTCCAAGACCGCTTCAAAGGCGCTCGAGCCGAGTGTTTCTCTGCAGAGACGGCAGCCGCCAGTGCACAAAACTAGCTATCCCAGTCTGGTCTGGTGTTGATCACGCCTGATGTAGCGCTCTGTCACGTGAACTGGGTGTAAGATCAGGCAAAGCGCGTCGGCCAAGACGATCGTGCCTCGCCGGCAGGTAACGGCTAGGTAAAAATAAGGGGGTGCACTTGCGTGCATACGGCCTGCCTCCTGGGGTCTGTTCAACGGCACTGTCCTCCTAGAAGGTGCGACTGGCTCTATGTCTGCCTGTCCTGACAGCCAATCTGATCATCCGTCCCGTCCTTGTCTGATTTTGCGGTCCGGTTCACGGCTACTCCTGTTCTGGGTGATCCGCTTTGTCTTTAGACGTGGACCGCGATTGCCGCCCCTGGGCTATTCGGGGCAGAATGTGATTGCTGGCCGAAACGATTCCTTGCTTGCATCTACTCGAATAGATAATCAATAGTAGTAACTTCTGCTGGGCGAGTTCTTCAGTCTCGAACCGGCGTGTCCTATGCTCGACCAAGGGATGGAACCGAACCAACGGTTCGGCGCCAAGTGTTCGGTTTGCTGGTGGCGGCCGGCCATCGCGGTTGCTGGTGGGAGGGCGGCTCGTGGACGAGGAAACGGGTACGGGGCAGGACCGTGCCCGGAACCGCCTCCGGGCGGCCCGTGATGACATCCGCGGTGAGCGCGGCGAAGTGATGGCCAGGATGGGCCGGGAGTTGCGGGCCTGGCGGGAACGCAGCGGAATACTGCAGCAGGATCTCGCTGCGGAAGGCTGCGTCAGCGCGACCGTGGTGCGCCGCATTGAGAAGGGCGACTACGAGTCGGCTCCGCCTAGCTCGCTCATCACCGCTGTGGCCCGCCATCGCGGACCGTCGCGTGAAATCCAGGAGCTTGTTGAGACCTTCCAGATCCTACAGGTTCAGCAAAGGGGCATCGACAAGCAGCTTGCCCGCAAGATAGTGCCTGAAAATGAAGGATGGCTGGCCGACGGGAGTGAGGGAGCAAGGCTCGCGCCAGAGCTCAGGTCGGTGTTTCTGCCCCGCTCGCCGTCGCTTTTCGTGGGTCGACGGGTGGAACTGAGCGCACTGGCGCGACTGCTTGACCGCCAGAGGCTGGTCACGGTAGTGGGGCCCGGCGGGATCGGCAAGACTGCGCTGTGCTTGCGCTTTGCCGAGTCACGCCCGTTTGAGCTGGCGGGTCCCTGGTTCGCTGACCTGTCCCTGGTCCGGGCGGGCGAACCGCTGCTGCAGGTGCTCGCGAGCCTGATTCTCGACGGCACTGGTGGTACCGGAGACGGTGGCGAGATTGTGGCCAGGCTCGGTGCTGTGCTCGCCGACACGCCTGCGCTCATCATCCTCGACAACTGTGAGCATGTCGTGCAGGCCGCCGCCGTCGTGGTCATGCAGGTGCTGAGCGCGTGCCCTGGAGTCCGCATCCTCGCCACCAGCCGGGAGCCTTTGCATCTGCCGGACGAATCGGTCATGACCGTCGGACCGCTGTCAGTCGCAGACCGTGACTCGCAGGGCAGCCCGCCAGCATCTCAGTCAGGCGACGCGGTCGAATTGTTCATCGGTCTGCTCGGCCGGGCTCGCGGCGGTGAGACCGAGCTAAGTTCGGGACAAGCCGCCACAGTGGTCGAGTTGTGCCGCGCGCTTGATGGTATTCCACTGTGTATTGAGCTTGCCGCGGCACGCTCGCGGACGCTGTCGGTGAACGACATCGCAGCGAGCGTCGCGCGAGGCCTGGCCATCTTGAGCGGCGGCCGCCGGGAGGTTCCGCGCCATCAAGCGATCGAGGCGACTATCAGCTGGAGCTGGAATCTGCTCGAACCAGATGAGCAGCGTGCCCTGAGCCGGCTCGCCATCCTGCCCGCACCGTTCACCTTCCAGTGCGCCGCCAGGGTGGCGCATGAGGAACTGGAAAACGGCGAACGCCTGGTCGCCACGCTAGCAGACAAGTCGCTGGTGTCACGGGAAGTGAACGAGGCCGGCGACGCCCGCTTCAAGGTTCTGGGAGTAGTGCGCAGCTTCGCCCTCAAGCACCTCAGTCCAGTAGATCGCCAGCAGGCGGTGCGGCAGCTCATGTACTGGGCTCTTGGTCTCGTCCGAATGAACGAGACTGAGTTTCAGCAGGCAGAAACTATCGAGCGGCTCGACACGGAATTCCCGCTGATGCGCGTAGCGCTTGAGGCAAGTGAAGAATCGCCGGCTGACCAGGTGCGCCTGGCCGTCGCGATCTGGCCGTACTGGCATATCCGCTCGCAATTGGCCTACGGCTGCCAGTTCCTGGCGAAGGCGGACGAAGTAGGAGCACCATTGACTCTTGCCGAACGCGGGCAGGCTCTCGGCATACTGGCGAATCTCCTCGCCTATCAAGGGCGCTACGCCGAGTCGATCGACGCTGCGCGGCGCAGTGTCGAAGTGCGGCGAGCTCTCGGTGATCCTAACCAACTGCGTCTTGGTTTGCTTATTCTTGCGGGCTGTCTGATCGAGACTCGCAGGTTCGATGAGGCTGCCCCTTGCCTAGACGAGATAGCTGCGATTCCCGGTCCTATCGAACTGCCGACACGTGGCGATCTGAATGTGCGCCAGGGTGTGCTGTGCCTGCAGCGCGGTGATCCGCATCGTGCGATCCAGTTGCTGACTGAGGCAGCTCGGTGTTTCAGCATCGAACGGATGCCCCTGGCTCACGGTTTCTGCCTGGGGTACCTGTCCGTGGCCCAGCGACGGGCAGGCGACCTCGACGCATCGCTGCGGATCGCGCTTGAGGCCAGGGGAATCCTTGGCAGCACGTTCGGACCGAGCTGCGAGGCCGAGGTGACCGTGGGCCTGGCGGCCGCGTATCTGGCGCTCGGCAGGCACGAGGAGGCTCTCGTCGAACTCGACGCTATGCCCGTGGGCGAGCAGATCAGACCGCAGACCCGGGTCCACTCGCTGGTCCTGCGCGCCATGGCCGCTAGCGCGGCGGCGCCGTCCGCGGCCGCCGCGTTCCTTCTCTCCCGGGCCAGCGAGTTCGCGGGCGGCCATGAAGAACAGGCCATGCTGCTCATCCGCGCCACCCAGGAGATCGCCTACCGGGCCGCGGCCTATGAGACATCTGCTCTCCTGCTGGGAGTTCTTGCCGGACTGGGCTCAGACACCCGTGAGATCGAAGTCGGACTGCCGGTATTTGAGTCCTCGCGCCTCCAGCGCCACCTGCCGCAGTCACAGCTGGAGGCACTGATTGCCGACGGATTCAACGTCGGCCCCGGAGCCGCCTTCGGCCTCGCCGTCACCACACTTACCGACCTGGCGGCGCAGGCGGACGCCCCGCTCTCCCCAAGGTCGGCTCTGGACACCTCGGTTACATTCGGGACCCGGCTCATGCTGATCGCGCCACATTCACCTTCGCCACCATGAAGGCAGGCACATTTGCACCCCGGAGAAGGCTGGCCGGGTCTTCGCGGCGGGCTTAGGCTCATCGCACGTAATCCCCGAGCGAGCCACCGGAGCATGCTGCGATGGGTGTACCTGAGTTCACCGTCGATGTCTTCCAGAACGAGTACCTGCCCGCCGGAGGACGCGAAGTCAATGCCGTCGTGACAGTCACGTCCGCTTGCTCCACGGCTGACGGGCCCGCGGCCGCGGCGGGCGCTGCGGAGATCATCATCGTTGACTGCTCCGGGTCGATGGCTAAGCCGACGGTGAAGATGATCCAGGCGCGCGAAGCAGCCGCCGCCGCTATTGATGTCATCCGGGATGGGGTCGCCTTCGCGGTCGTAGCGGGTACCTCCGGGGCCCGGCCGGTGTACCCCGAAGCTGGCGGCCTGGCGGTCGCCGATGAACGCACCCGGGAAGCGGCTAAGGGTTCGCTGGCTCGTTTGCAGCCGGGTAACGGGACCGCGATCGGGAATTGGCTGCGCTACGCGCGTGAGCTGTTCGAGACGCGCGAAGACACGCTGCGGCATGCGATCTTGCTCACCGATGGGCAGAACCACCAGCTCCCGGGCAGGCTTGCGGCCGAGATCAAGCGGTGCGAGGGGGTTTTCGGTTGCGACTGCCGGGGCGTGGGTACCGACTGGAAGGTCGATGAGCTGCGCAAGATTGCTACCGCGCTGCTGGGCACCGTCGACATCGTGCCCGGCCCGGCCGGACTGGCCGCCGACTTGGCGGCGATGATGCGGGCCTCGATGACCAAGGAGGTGGCCGATGTCGCGCTGCGGGTCTGGACCCCGCAGGCTGCAACGGTCCGGTTCGTCAAGCAGGTCGCGCCCGCGGTCGAGGACCTCACTGCCTGGCGCGTCCGGGTGGCACCGCAGACCGGTGACTACCCGACCGGTGCGTGGGGCGCCGACAGCCGCGACTATCACGTGTGCGTGGAGGTCGAGCCGGGAGCGGTCGGCCAGGAGATGCTGGCTGCCCGGGTGAGCCTGATGGCCAGGACGCCATCAGGGCCGCAGGCGCTGGGGCAGGGGTTTGCCCGGGCGATCTGGACCGATGACGAGGCGCAGTCCATGCGGATCAACCGGCATGTCGCGCGTTACACCGGCCAGGCCGAGCTCGCCCAGGCCATCCAGGATGGGCTCGAGGCCCGCCGGGCGGGTGACTATGACACCGCGGCCGCCAGGCTGGGCCGGGCGGTCGCGCTCGCCCACGAATCCGGCAACCAGGAGATAGCCAAATTGCTGGCCAAGGTGGTTGATGTGGTCGACCCGGCGACCGGGACAGTCCGGCTCAAGCCTGAGGTCGCCGACGCGGACAGAAGGGACCAGTGGAGGATGTTCGAGAGGTTCACTGAACGGGCCCGGAGAGTTGTGGTCCTGGCACAGGAAGAAGCCAGGATGCTCAATCACAACTACATCGGCACCGAGCACATCCTGCTCGGTCTCATCCATGAGGGTGAAGGTGTAGCAGCCAAGGCGCTCGAGTCGCTGGGGATCAGCCTGGACGCCGTGCGGCAGCAGGTCGAGGAGATCATCGGCCAGGGCCAGCAGGCGCCGTCCGGGCATATCCCCTTCACCCCGCGGGCCAAGAAGGTGCTGGAGCTCTCGCTGCGGGAGGCCCTGCAGCTGGGCCATGACCACATAGGCACCGAGCACATCCTGCTGGGCTTGATCCGCGAGGGGGACGGCGTCGCCGCCCAGGTGCTGGTCAACCTGGGCGCGGACCTGAACCGGGTCCGCCAGCAGGTGATCCAGCTGCTCCACGGCTACCAGGGCAAGGAGCCAGCGGCCGCAGAATCTGGGCGGCCGGAGCTGGTTTTGGCTGGTGACCTCCTGGCCAGCATCGGCGTGATCGAGTCGCGCCTGTCGGCCATCGAACAGCGGGTGGGTACCGGGCCGGACACCGATGACCTCGACCAGCAGATCGAGCAGGCCCGCGGCGAACGGCGGGCCGCCGCCGACGCCGAAGACTACGAACAGGCCGCCTCGCTGCGCGACAGGGAAAGGGAACTGCGCACCGAGAAGGAATCCCGCCACCGGGAATGGGCAGCCGCGCACCCAGGCCTGCCGTCCCTGGCCGAGAAGGTCCGCCAGCTCAGCGACGAGATCGAGCAACTCCGTGGCCTTCTCCGCCAGCAGGGCACCGAACCGGAGCAGGACACGGCCTGACCGTCCCGCAAGGTCAAACGCATACGCAGGCAGCCGGTACAAACCGCAGCCAGGCGGTACTTCCTCCACGAAAGCCACCATGATTCTCCTGTGCACCAGTTCGAGAAGATCCTGAAAACCAGTGACAAACCAAGTGACAACGGCACCAGGCAGCGGCCGACGGAGCCCGACGCAGTCAGACACCGCAATCCCTTCGACCTGCGGCGATCCGACCCAACGCGACGCCATCGGACGAAACTGGCATGTATGGTAAGGAGAAGGTCTACGGTTCGATTCCGTAACGGGGCTCCAGGTAAAGAAATTTTTTCGAACACATCGGATCCAGCGTGGCACGGGT
>Ga0209040_10004924_pt1 | contig 10013 bp, 13 predicted proteins | sample BogFormECP12_OM3_FD_188240 | JGI IMG/M metagenome (GOLD analysis project Ga0209040, IMG submission 188240) | Bog forest soil microbial communities from Calvert Island, British Columbia, Canada - ECP12_OM3 (SPAdes) (version 2) | ecosystem: Environmental > Aquatic > Freshwater > Wetlands > Bog ... | reverse complement strand
GTTTTGGGCAGAGGTGGGGCTGTGCGAGCCGAGGGCGCGTAGACTCGGGGAACCGGGACCAACACAGGCCCCCATATCAAAGGGCCGCGATGTCTGATAAATCCCCCCGGCAAACCATGACCAAGAAGTCGGGTAAGTCTCTGAAAGAGAAACGCGCCGCGAAGCGCGCCAAGACCTCTCAGATCTCACAGACTGAGTCATTGCTGCATACCAAGAAACGCTGAGGCGACATCCTCCCCCCAAGTCCGGCTCTGTCGTGCGCGACCCGAGCTGTCACCCACCCCTAGCGTGCGGCCTTGACGGCCAGCGTCGTCGGACGCGTGTCGCCGAACCCAAGGCCTACCAAGACATCTGGAAGCAGAGTAATCGAGCAACACACCAGCGTGCACACGAAGGTCGCCGGCATCTTTCCGTCGGCGTCTATTTGTTGGCTGGTTTGTGTTACGGTTGATGATGGATGCATCTAAATTACATCCACTTGAAAAGAGAGAAGTTAGTATGACACAGGGAACTGTGAAATGGTTCAACAGCGAGAAGGGCTTCGGATTTATCGCCCCTGACGGCGGCGCAAAAGACGTTTTCGTCCACCATTCTGAGATCCAAGGTGATGGTTTTCGCTCCCTTGAGGAAAATCAACGAGTCCAGTTCGAAATCAGCCAGGGACCCAAAGGTCCTCAGGCGGTGGGAGTGACCGCCGTCTAGCGATTTGAGCACGAAAACCCCTGGGGCAGATTGGGTTTCGCACCAGTTCTTGGAGGCGGCCTTATTAGTCGGCCCCAGGGGTTTTTGAGCAACCGGCGAACGATTTTCCTTTAACAGGAAGCGCATTCGACGGAATACGCTAGGTTTCTAGTGCGAAGGCTGCCGCTCGAGCGGCCCCAGGACGTCGGCCAGCACACCAACTTGACGCGCAGTGCCGCCGGCGTGCACGAACTTCCTTGACTGGCGCCGAATCTGTCGGTCCCGTATCGAAGTCACCAGTCCGCGCCGCCGCCTATCACCAGTGCCGTTGCCCGACACATGAGGTGCGTCGACGTTGCGGAACTTGTTTTCCGACGCGGTCTCGGGTGCGTCGTCAGAAGTGGCGGTCAGGAACCGATCCGGAAGCGCCAACTTGGAAATGGTGCGGAAGGTGAGCAGATACTGGCGAACAAGCGGTCCGGTCGTATACGGCAGGTCGTAGGTGGCGCACAACCCCCGAACCCGTTGGGCGATTTCCGCGTAGCGGTTACTCGGCAGATCGGGAAAAAGGTGATGTTCAATCTGGTAGCAAAGGTTTCCACTGAGGAATGCCATGATCGGCCCAGCGTCAAAGTTCGCGGTGCCCAGCATCTGTCGCAGATACCATTCGGGCTTGGTCTCACCCTCAAGGGCGGCGGGGGTGAACTTCTCAGCGCCATCCGCGAAGTGCCCACACGCGATCACGACGTATGCCCACACATTGCGTAGCAGGTTGGCGGCCACGTTCGCCGTGAGAGTGCGGCGCCATCGGCGAAGACTGAGAGCGGGGAAGAATACATAGTCCTTGCCGGCCTGCCGGGCCATCTTGCGGATCAGCGCTCGGGTGACGGCGGATTTCTCAGCGTCGGTTGCCGCGCGCTCATGCTCCGAGTGCAAGCCGTGCTTCGCGATGCCCCATTCGAACATGATGGCCAACAGCACGTTTCGTAAAGGCTGGAACAGATTACTCCGCTGCCACTCCTGGTCGCGGGTGACCCGCAGGACGCCGAACCCGAGGTCGTCGTCCACGCCGACGACGTTGGTGAACATGTGATGGCGATAGTTGTGCGAATACCGCCACTGCGACGAGACACCGGCCATGTCCCACTCCCACGTGCCGGAATGGATTTCCGGGTCGTTCATCCAATCCCATTGACCGTGGCCGATGTTATGGCCCAGTTCCATGTTCTCGATGCTCTTGGCCATGGCGAGCGCAGTGGTGCCGAGCGCCCAACCGACCTTGCCGCGGGTGCCGGCGATCACCAGGCGCGCGGCGACGTCGAGGAATCGCTGAAACGCGATGGTGTGCCGGATATACGCGCTGTCCTTTTCGCCGCGCGAATTCTCGATGTCGCGGCGGATCGCATCCAGTTCGACTCCGAGCGCCTCGAGGTCCGCCTCGCTCAGGTGGGCGAATGCGCCCACGTCTGTTATTGCCATCGACGCCTCGGATGTTCGGACGAGGTGGCGTCCCGTCCGACCCGCGGCCCGACGGGCACGCCGGCGAGATTCGGGGCCCGCAGCATCATGGTCACGTCCGTTCTTGGTGGCATAGTCACGTCGGCCCGGGTGAGGGCGGCTGCGGTGGGCCGCCGGGTGAGCCGAGTTGCGCGGCCAGCCCACTAAGCAGAATGTCTACTCCGCGGTCGAGTTCGGTGAGCCCGTCGTAAGCTGCCCAAGTTGGCGCGAGCGCACGCAAGTTCGGGAATTCGCTGACTCGCAGCCGATGCAGGCCAAGACGCAACACATCGTCGGTCTCGTCGGGGCGTTCAACGGCCTCCTGCAGCTCCGTGAGCACGTGGCCGTACAGGAAACCCAACAATGCCCGGTACACGAGCACCGCGTCAGCGCCGCTGAAGCCCGCCCCAGTGAGCAGGGCGAGGACGTTTTCGAGCTGTCGAAGCATGCCTTGCGGTCGCATCCCAAGCGGCGTCGCAAGAGGACGGGTGACCAACAGCGGCACCACGTTTGGGTGCGCGCACGCTAAATCACGGAAGTCGTGGGCGAGGTCCCGCAGCGCGGCCGCCCAGTCCGTGCGTGTGGTATCCAGCGACAGTTGCTCGAAGACCATCTCGACCACCCCATCGAGCACGGCGGCCTTGTTCGGCACATGCCGGTAGAGCACCATCGGATCACGACCGACCGCATCGCCGAGGCGGCGCATCGACAGCCCCCCAACGCCATCGGTATCGATTATCTCGAGTGCATTAGCCAGGACTGCCACGCGGGTGATTGGGCTGCTCTCCTCGTCCTCCTCATCGGAGTCGGGGGTCTGGGTCTGGCCGGCCTGCCCGAAACCTGATCGTCCAGTTGGCTGCGTCATCGAGCACCTAACCCTTAGCATTGTTGTCTTCAGTGTAGACCTACAGCGGTGACACCACCATCGGCGCGACTGAAACGCCGGCACTGCCCGTCCAACTGTGCGGACGAGTAGACGACCGAGCGGGTATGGATCCCGGCGCGGTGCCCGTCGCCTCTAGTGCGCCTGCGCCACTACAGGCCCAATCACGTCTCTCTCCGTGGGTCGTTCGCTGATCGGTCGCGCCGCCTTCGGAATCCCACGTCGACTTGGCCGCAGCCATTTCTTTACGTCCGGCGGCGCGGCGTATGCCCGCCCGGAGCACTTCCCCGACGGTCAGATACGGACCGTCGGTAGCGGGCGTTGATCTGCCCGTGGCGGCATGGTTGGCGATAATTCGCGCTTCGGTGATGTACGTCATGTCGTCTCTATCCGCCCGCCAGAAGCGAGCTGCTGGTTGCACCCTGTAGCGGTTGTCCGAGCTGGCAACCGAATTGTCGCCGTCGACAATGCTGCGCAGCGGTGTACTACGTCGCAGACGGACCGTTCTCTCACGGCGTGGGGATGTTCGGATGCCGGGCCGTGGCACTCCTGAGGCGGCGGTTGTTCATGGGTTCCCGCTCCGACTTCTGGTGTTCAATCTGCCGGATCAGGCCGTGCTTTGCTTCGCCGAGGGCGCGGGTCAGGTCCCGGTTATCAGCAACCGCTACTAGAGGCGGAAAGCCGGGCAGGCTGGTGCGCAATGTGACGCGCTGCTCCTTGCCGCCGCGGTCCTGTACGGAGACATCCACAACCACATCATTGGGATCCCACCTTCCCAGGTGCGGCCCGAGCGTCGACAACGCCTCCAATACGTGCTGGCGCTCCCTCTCTTTGAAACCCGCACCCACATGAAGGACGTGCCCCCCGAAGATGTCTTGTTGTTCCTGCTCGCGTTTACTCATCGTGGCCTCACTTCGGGCGTTCTGATCGTCGATGGTTGCGTAGGCGGCGACATTGCCGCGGCGGTGATCGTGCCGGGTGAGCATCCGAAGCACGTGCTCTCCGAAGATATCTCGTTGCTCGCTGCTGTCGGATTTACCCGTCGTTGCCTCTGCGAGAGCCAGAGCGCGGTTGTGCTTGTTCATCAGGGTCGTTCTCCTTTGACTGAAACGTGAGCACGCATGTGTTCGGGATTTGTCCCGACGCGTGTCGTGGTCGTGCAGTAGTCGAAACCCGATTTCCGGGATAGAACAGGAAACACATCGAACCCGACGACAACTTCGTATGGACGCTGCCGACGGCGGGTTTCCGTTAGACCTCTATTAAACGCCCTGCTAGAGGGCTTGTCAACACTGTTGGCCTACAGCGTCTTCACGCGCGGTCGACGGCGGTTTTAACCGTCGCCGCAGCCAGGCGGCCAGGAGCCACGAACCGCCTAGACAGCGCACCGCGATGCTGGCCTACGACCGACGTCCCGCCCACATGCGCCGTCTTCACGTAGCTGATGTTGCCTGTGCTACACCGCATCTCGGCTGAATCAGCTTGCTGGTAACGCGCACTGCCGAGGTCGCCGTTGAGAAGCTTCCTTACCACCGAGCTCGCTCCTATCCAGTCGCTTAAGGGGGCTCACTTCTGGACCGGAATTGCCCACCTGCTCAGTTCTCGACCGGAACCGACAGCTGTCTCTCGCTTGCCGTTAATACAGGAGCTCGCCGACGGATTTACAGTCCGCGTGGTCGCGTCTCAATGTGTTGCCTGTTGTCTCAGCGACAAACCCTGACCTGCGATGACCGTCCACGGTCGTCCAGTCTGACCAGGAATGTCTCACCCGACGTGACAACGTCGTGACAATTCTCAATACCTCCACCAGCCGAGATGACGCGACAAGACCGTTACCGGTTGGTTGGTTGTGCGGTTGACGGTTCGTGGCCATTTCAGGTGCAAGATGCGGTTGCATCCATCTCCTCTTGCTCAGAGCTGTGTGGTGTCCCACGGCCCCGTTCGGGTGCGGATCAGTTCTCATCTTCGGAGTGAGAAGGCATGGTGACTTCGCTGAAGCCACTTTTCCCGGAGTGGTATGAACCCGAGGAAGACACAATTAAACTGACAATCACCAAGGAAGTACCGTCGCTCTGGACGACGCGAACGCGGTTAAACAGCAACCGAAGCCGGCACGAACCGTGGTCAAGACAGGAGTGTCACCATGGCGCCACGACAGGACCGAACCGGTGTGGGTCGACACCCCACACCGCCCGAACACACGCCGCGGTTGCGGCTGAAAGCCAAGGCGCCCCACACCGGGTATGTCGATGGGGCATGGTGGCCGCACAGTGATGACCTGACCACAGAGCTTCCCGATCTGCTCGCGGTGCTCTCGGTGCGGCTCGGGCCCATCGACCGCGTGCTGTACAAGCTCAACGACTGGGCGAAAGCACCCACCAAACTCGCCACCGGCGGCCACGAGGTACGACTCGACGGATACCGACTCCAGCCGCCAAACACTGTCGAAGTCCTCGGACTCAACCGCAACAGGATCGTTCTGCTGGTAGTCCCGCCCCACACCGACCCGGACCGCGCACATGCCACCATGATGGCCGCCGCGGCACCGGACAACGACTCGACCGTCGATGGCTTACTCATGATCAGCCTGCGAGACAGGCAATCCCGCACACAGAGAGCTGCCGTGCAAGAACGCTGGGATTCTGAAGGCGGAGCCGTGCGATAGCTCGTGTTGTCGACGCCGCGCGACCAGCGTGCCCCCCGTCGAACGGCCTGCTTCGTACACCGCCGGTGATCACAACTTAGGAGCTGACGACAGTGACGTTTAACGACCCAGTATTTAAAGCATTTAGCGATTTCGATATTGACGACATGCCTGCGCAAGCAGATATTTCTCGGCGCATGCTCCGGCGACTCCAGGACATCGATAATTCGACCACCACCGGGCCTGCCACCCAGCCGCGCGCCGCACTGGCAACCGGCGTCGTCGCACACGCCGTGGTTGACCTCGAGGTTCCGCATGACAGAGCCTTCCTGAACCTAAGTTCGTAGCGCGGTGCCTACCCACACGCCCGCCACCCGGTAAACGGGAAACGGGCTAGTGTCAACAGTGTCGAGTGACGTCACTTCCGTGCGAACAGGCTCGACTGAGAAAGCCATGGTTAACCGCACAACACCGCGCTTTCGCTCTACGAAGTGCGTCTAGAACTCGTCAAGAACACGTTGACGACGTGCTCGGCGTTTGATGACGACGCCGCAGGCAAAGTCGCCGTACACGTCCTGCATGCGCTGAACTCGATTCCCCGAGAAGGTGCGCTGCACAGCAGCGCTTACCAGGCACCGCCCACTCGCGGAATGCCAGAAGCACTGCGGGACATAAAGTTTCATTGACTTTGTGCGAGCTTGGCAATCCAAGCCTGGCATTCGTCGCCAAGCACTTTGCCTTCAGGTGATTGACCAGCCAAACGACTCGGGCGGTTCTTCATGCCACATAGTCGCGGTTTGGCAGATGCGTTCGGCGACAGCGTCAATGGACGTTCGGGCGCTGTCGCCGACATCACCGCCGCCTTGTGGAATCGGGAAGATGAATCGGCCGCTCTTTCCCCATTGCCAGATCGCAGAGAAATCTTCGCGGCTCAGGGGCCGAAAGATGACTTCGGTTCGTGCATCGTTGAGCACAACTTCGAGCCACGTGGCGTACTCGACCCTTTCACCGCTCATCAGGTGCGGCTCATTGTTGACGTGGACCTCCCCTGCCCCACCAAGCCTCGTGCGGAGCGCCTGTGCGAGCGGCTGCATCAGTTGCTGTTCAAATTGGTCTGCTTGGTCCTTTTTCATTTCCGCTCCTTCGTCAGCCGGTTGCACAGCATCTAAATGGTGTCACGTCAATGCCGGGGCGGTTCACATCGGGGACGGGCATCTCAAATCTAGTCCTTCCCAGGCTCTTAGCAGGCACACCGTTGGCGCTGTCTCGGTTGACGATCGAGCGATCGGGTAGTGCCCATTGTCGAGCCACCAAGCCCGCTAGCGCGCCGATCCCGCCTGTAGATCGGCGTCGTCGGCGTTGGCCTGCTGTCCAAACGGGTGTAGCGTCAAGGGTGCTGAGAATTTCAGCTAGTCCGGGATGAGTTGAGCCGTCCGCCGCTTAACTCAGGGAGAATCGACTCCGAACCCTCACACGCCGGTGATCAATTGCACGTGAGGTCACCATGACCACTTCACTCGCTTTCTGTGCCAACACCCGCGTTTGCCTGATAGGCCTGCCCCGGACCGAATCCATTGATGATCCGCAGTCATCCCCACAGGCCGCCGTTGACTGGCACTTCGGCCCCGACACCAGATCGCGGTACTGGCTCAACCGGGTGAAGACGCTCGACTTTACCTCGCTGGCCGAGGCGATGGCCGAGCAAACTCGTCGAACACAACCGCTACATCAACACCCACGGCCAAGACCTGCCCGAAATCCGCAACCGAACCTGGAACCTCCCAAAGGATTGCATCTGCGGCACCGACGCGTGCGACCACGGTTGGGGCGCCGAGCGTGACAAACCTCGTGACCATCGCGAACGCGCTGATCGTTGCCGTCTGCATTCCGATTGATCGGTATGACCATGTCTGCTGTTAAAGCGGAGACGCGACGCGTGACATCGGAACCGAACTACTTTCCGGCGCCGATGCCCGCAACCGGTTATCGGCCCATCGCCCAGCAAGCGCTGAAACTGACGGGCGCAGAAGTCACACTGGTCGCCGTCGCAATCAACCACGACATACCCACGTCGGAAGTGGCCGATCTGATGATCGTGGAAACCGCCGGTGCTGCAATGACCTCGGCGCCGGGTCATGCCATCCCCGTTGCCGGTACCTCCATCGGGCAGGCCTTCGTGGAGCGGACCCCTCGACGACTCAACAACTTCGACGTCGCCATCGACGGCGTCCGACGTGCCGGCCCGGCGCTGGTGCTTCCGCTGCGCACCACTGATACCGTGGCCGGGGTGTTGGTCGCGCTGCGGCGTGACGGCGCCCGGACGTTCAGCGACGAGCAGCGCGACATGATGGCCGCATTCACCGACCAGGCGGCGCTGGCCTGGCAGCTGGAGTCCAAACAGCGCCGGATGCGTGAACTCGACATTTTCGCTGACCGCGACAGGATCGCCCGCGACCTGCACGACCACGTGATCCAGCGGATCTTCGCGGTCGGACTGGCCCTGCAGGGGACCATTCCGCGGGCGCGATCAACTGAGGTGCAGCAGAGACTGTCCTGCAGCATTGATGATCTTCATGGCGTCATTCAGGAAATCCGCACCGCAATTTTCGACCTGCACGGTGCACCGCCGGGCATCACCCGGCTGCGACAGCGGCTCGACGATGCAGTCGCGCAGTTCTGCGGATCCAAACTGGGTACCACGGTTCAATTCGTGGGCCCATTGTCGGTTGTCGATGCTGCACTCGCCGATCACGCCGAAGCCGTTGTACGCGAAGCGGTCAGCAACGCTGTCCGGCATGCTGGCGCGACCACACTTGCGGTGACGGTCAAGGTCGAGGACGACGTGTGCATCGAGGTTGTCGACAACGGTCGAGGCGTCCCCGGCGACATCACCGGCGATGGCTTGACCAGCTTGCATCACCGCGCGCAGCAGGCAGGCGGCGCGTTCACCATTGCGGATGCTCCCGGCGGAGGCACCGCGCTGCGCTGGTCAGCACCGCTGCCCTGATCATCACTCACCGTCTTCGCTAGCTTCCACCGCCGACTCTTCGGGCCGGAGGGCCGTAAGTCAGCGATCTATCTGCCGCATGTCATCACGTGGCGCACGCAGAATGCCTTGTCGAAGCTCGGTACGCCGGTACCGATCGAAATATCTTGGTTCTCAGCTGCTCAGAGCTGCAAGGAGCTCGGGTAGCGGCACGGTGGCGACACCGATGGCGGCGTCAGCGATGCCGTACGGCAGCACCAGGGTGTCGGCGTGGACTAGTGCGCCGCAGGAGTAGACAACATTGGGCACGTAGCCGTCCTGCTCATCAGTAGCGGGGCTCAGTAGCGGTTGCGGTAGCTGACCAATAATCCGTGTCGGATCGTCGAGATCAAGCAGAATCGCCCCGATGCGGTAGGTGCGCATCGGACCGACTCCGTGGGTGAGCACCAGCCACCCGGCGTCGGTTTCGATGGGCGGACCGCAGTTCCCGAGTTGTAACACCTCCCAGGCTCGGGAGGGGCTCTGGCAGGGAAGCGCACTCGGCCAAACGGACAGATGATCGGCGTAGGCAACCGTATTCGACTCGCGATCTGATCTCGACATGGCGGCGAAGCGACCGTGAATCCGGCGAGGAAACAGCGCCAGGCCCTTATTGGCAGCGGCCGGTCCGACGATCGGCGCAGAAGTGAAGGACTGGAAATCAGTGGTCTCGAGGAGTTGCTGGCTGATGTGGGATCCGCTGTAGGCCGAGTAGGTGGCATAGAACGTGATGGAGCCGTCGTCGTCGATGAAACGGACGAAGCGTGCATCCTCCATGCCGGCCTGCTCTGCGCCCATCGAGGGCCACAGAACCCGCTCGGAAAGTGTTATGCGGTCGGAGAATTCGACGGCATACGTCCGCTCGGCGATGCTACGGAATGAGGAAATCGTCTCCTCGGCGTGTCCGCGGGTGCTCAGATGAGTCTGGAGCTGGGCGAGTTGTTGATCGAGAGCAGCTCGGGTGAAGCTTTGGCCGAGCCGGTCGAGGACGTAGTCGGCGGCCTCTCCGGCGTCGTCGAGCCGGGCGAGTTCACTGCGGAAGACGGCTGCGTCGAGCAGAGCGGGCTCCGCCGCCCCCACTGTGGCGAACGGAGCCGGATCATCGATCGTGGCGCCGCCGGCTGCGTCGACGACGCCGGTCCGGAACCCGATGGACGAATGGTGCCCCTCGCCGATGCCCCGGACGCTCATCAGGAATCGCAGGCTGCCTGCGACGGTTCCAGCCTGATCCGGATGAGCCACCATGCTGGGGTTGCACAACGCCGCACCTTCAATGGCGTATT
>Ga0209040_10004923_pt1 | contig 10014 bp, 7 predicted proteins | sample BogFormECP12_OM3_FD_188240 | JGI IMG/M metagenome (GOLD analysis project Ga0209040, IMG submission 188240) | Bog forest soil microbial communities from Calvert Island, British Columbia, Canada - ECP12_OM3 (SPAdes) (version 2) | ecosystem: Environmental > Aquatic > Freshwater > Wetlands > Bog ... | reverse complement strand
CCTTCTTCATCATGGGCGACGGAATCGCCCACGGCCACAATCTGGGAGTCGTCGACATGCGCCGCATCGCTCCCACCATCGCTGGCATCCTCGGAGCCAGCCTGCCCACAGCGAAGCAGCCGCGTCTCGAAGTCGGAAAGTAGCGCAGGTGCTACTATTCGCCTCACTGAGTTCTGATTTGGAGTGGCGATGGCTGAGGTATTCATCTCCTACGCGTCAAAAGACAAGGGATTCGCCCTCGATCTCAACGCCGCCCTCCAGAAACTGAAGCGCGAAACATGGATTGACTGGCGGAGCACTCCCGATTCGGCCGAGTGGAGGGCGGAAATCTTTGCCGCCATCGAGGCTTCCTACAATTTCCTCTTCATCATCAGCCCTGACTCCCTCCATTCCTGGATGTGCGAGCAGGAAGTCGCTCATGCCGTGGCCAACAGGAAGCGGATGGTCACCATCCTCCTCCGCGAGATTGGGCGCGAACTGATCACTCTCCAAGGCCACTCTAGCGCTGTCCGGGGCCTGGCGTTGAGCAGGGACGGCAAAATACTTATCTCAGGCGGAACAGACGGGCTCATGCAGGTCTATGCGATGGATATCGACCTGTTAATGTCGCTCGCCCGCACCCGCGTCACCCGTAACCTCACTCCCGAGGAATGCAGGAAGTACCTCCACCGCGACGAATGTCCCGCCCAATCCCGTGAGTAATTGGCCGATTATTTCTCTCGACTCGCTATAATTGAACTAGGAACTCAAAAGGCCCGGCCGCCATACGCAGCCGGGCTTTTCTATTTCCGGTAAATTCAGCAATCAAACCATTTAGAATCAATCATCTGAGAGATGATCCTCAAAATAAGCCGCCTGTTTTCAATTACTTGTCGGAAAGACTACTTGATCGCTCCGCAACCCGGCGCTAAGCCCCATGCCTTCTGTTACTTGAGCTAAATCCTTTCCTATGAGACAGTTCCCGAACGGCTCAAAACCTAAGGGTTTGTAAATGAATCATTTAGCCAAAACAGACCGAGGAGTAATGGAAGGGTCGGGGGGTGGGGGTAGAGGATCAAACGCTGGCAGCCACTTGCGGATACGCGATTCCTTCAAGATCGCGGTCGCGAACCCCGATGAGGTAAAGCAGGCTGTCAAGGCCGAGATGCGTCAGCGAGTGGTCAGCGCTCTGGCGGACCAGCGGCTTGGCCCGGAAGGCAATACCCATTCCGGCAAGGTTGAGCATGGGAAGATCGTTGGCTCCGTCGCCCACCGCGATGACCTGTTCGAGAGAGATTTTCTCCTGCCCGGCGATCTGCCTCAGCCGCTCGGCCTTTCCGGCTCCGTCGATAATGCTGCCCGTCACCTGGCCGGTGACCACGCCGCCGGCGATCTCCAGCTCGTTGGCGTGGACGTAGTCGATGCCGAAGCGCTCCTGCAGGTGACGGGCGAAAAAGGCAAATCCGCCGGACAGGATCGCGGTCTTGTAGCCAAGGACCTTGAGAGTCCGAATCAGTTGCTCCGCACCCTCGGTGAGCGGGATCCGGGCGATGAGTTCCAGCACACGCGCCTCGGGCAATCCCTTGAGCAGGGCCACGCGGCGGCGAAAGCTCTCCTTGAATTCGATCTCTCCGCGCATGGCCGACTCGGTAATGCCGACCACCTGATCGGCAACTCCGGCCATCTTCGCCAGCTCGTCGATGACTTCACCCTGAATCAGCGTCGAGTCCATATCGAACGCAAAGAGGCGGCGGTTGCGGCGGAAGATGCTCTCGCGCTGAAAGGCAATGTCAATCGCGAGTTCGGGCGCGGCTTCGAGGAAATCGGCGCGCATCCCGTCCTCCGAGGCAACTTGCCCGCTGACTTCCAGTTCGACACAGGCGTTCGAGTCTCCCGTATGGACGGCGAGCGAGAGCCGCCCCGACAGCCGCTCGATGCGGTCGATGTTGAGCGCGTGATCCGCAATGATGGCGCTGACGCGTGAGAGATGCCTTGCGCTGATCGCGCGCCCGAGCACGGTGATGATGAAGCGGTCCTTGCCCTGCGTCATGAGCCAGTGGTGAAGCGCCTCGGGAGAGATCGGCGTAAACCGGAGATGCAACCCCAGCCCCTGAGCCTTCTCGATCAGAGCGCTCTTGAGCGGACCAAACTCGCGTCCTTCGGGCACCTCGATGAGCAGGCCAAGCGCAAGCGTCTCATGCACCACAGCCTGCCCGATATCGAGCACGCAGGCATCATATTCGGCGAGGATGCCGGTGAGCAGGGTCGTCTGGCCGGGGTGGTCCGGCCCCGAGCAGTGAATCAGAATGGTCTCGCTCATTGCTGGTTCTAGCCTACCAGCGGCGAAAATGGCTTAAAATATTCGCAGGAAGATCAAGCGATGCTTTTCCCGCCACTCCTTAAGCGCTTTCGCCATGGCCACCGTGACCGTGGACGGACCTCCTCCTTCTGACTAAGCTTTCTCCGAAGACATTTTGCGGCAGTTCCTGCGCTGCGCGAGCAGCGGCAGCCTCGCGCCTCGAATTCGGAGGGTGATTGCAGCGCCCCTGTGCGGGCCTTCACGAGACAAGGAAGGAAAGCAATGAGCGAATCAGTAAACAGCTTCAGCAGCCAGTCAACCTTGAAGTCCGGCGATCGCACCTATGAGATCTTCCGGCTTAGCGCGCTTGAGAAGAAGGGCGTGACCCTGAACCGCCTGCCCTACAGCCTGCGCATTCTGCTAGAAAACCTGCTGCGGCAGGAGGATGCCAAGAGTGTCACCGCGGACGACATCGAATTCCTCGCCAAGTGGGACCCGAAGGCCGAGCCCTCGCGCGAGATTGCCTACATGCCGGCGCGCGTGCTGATGCAGGACTTCACCGGCGTCCCCGCGATCGTCGACCTCGCCGCCATGCGCGATGCCATGAAGCAGTTGGGCGGCGACCCGGAGAAGATCAATCCGCTCCAGCCTGCGGAGCTGGTCATCGACCATTCCGTACAGGTAGACGAGTACGGCACGAGCAATTCCTACTCCCTGAATGCGATGCTGGAGTTCCAGCGGAATCGCGAGCGGTATGCGTTCCTGAGGTGGGGGCAGTCGGCATTTCGTAACTTCTCGGCGGTACCACCGGGTATGGGCATCTGCCACCAGGTGAATCTCGAATATCTGGCCCGCGTCGTCTTCACGCTGGAAGCGGAAGGCAAGACGGTTGCCTATCCCGACACGCTTGTGGGCACTGACTCGCATACCACTATGATCAATGGCCTGGGCGTGCTCGGCTGGGGCGTGGGCGGTATCGAAGCCGAGGCCGCCATGCTTGGCCAGCCCGTGTCGATGCTGGTGCCGCAGGTCGTCGGATTCAAGCTCACCGGCAAGCTGCGTGAAGGCGCTACGGCTACCGATCTCGTCCTCACCGTGACTGAGATGTTGCGCAAGTTGGGCGTAGTCGGCAAGTTTGTCGAGTTCTACGGCGCAGGCATCAGCGAGCTTTCGCTCGCCGATCGAGCGACGATTGCCAACATGGCTCCGGAGTACGGCGCGACCTGCGGCATCTTCCCCGTGGATGGTGAGACGCTGCGATATCTCCGCCTGACCGGACGCAAAACGGAGCAGATTGCGCTGGTCGAGGCGTACTACAAGGAGCAGGGCCTCTTTCATGCTGCGTCTGTGCCGGAGGCTGAGTACTCGCAGACCATCTCGCTCGATCTGGCGACCGTCGAGCCGAGCGTTGCGGGACCGAAGCGCCCGCAGGATCGCGTTCTTTTGAAGGATGCTGGACCGAGCTTCGCGAAGCAGTTACCGAGCCTGCTGGGTCCGACGGGCAATAAGAATGGCGTGCGCCAGGTGCTCCGCTGGGAGGGTGAAGGCGGTCACCCGGCGGAAACGATCGACTCCGCCCAGGGCGTGCATGAGGCGGGGCCGACGACCAGTGTGAAAGAGCGTTTTGGTGTGGACGTCGACAAGTATCTCGATAACGGATCGATCGTGATCGCCGCGATTACCAGCTGCACGAACACGTCGAATCCCTCAGTGATGGTGGCGGCGGGCATTCTTGCAAAAAAGGCGGTCGAGAAGGGCCTGTGCGTGCCCCCCTGGGTGAAGACATCGCTCGCGCCGGGGTCACGCGTAGTGACGGACTATTACGACAAGGCAGGGCTGCTTCCCTATCTCGACAAGCTGCGCTTCAACGTGGTGGGCTACGGATGCACGACCTGCATTGGCAACTCCGGGCCGCTGCCCGCTGACGTATCAAAGTCGATTGAAGATCACGGGCTGGTTGCTGTGTCCGTGCTGAGCGGTAATCGTAACTTCGAGGGGCGTATCAACTCGGATGTGCGCGCAAATTACCTGATGTCTCCGCCATTGGTGGTTGCGTACGCGCTCGCCGGACGCATCGATCACGACTTCGAGAAAGACCCGCTGGGCAAGGGCAAGACCGGCGAGCCGGTGTATCTCAAAGACATATGGCCTACGCAGCAGGAGGTCTCAGCGACGATTACCGCGTCGATCGACTCGGGGATTTTTCTCAAGGAATATGCCACCGTCACCGACGGGGACCAGAACTGGCAGCAGCTCAAATTCCCCATCGGCGATGTCTACCAGTGGGAGGCCGACTCGACCTATATCCGAAAAGCTCCCTACTTTGACGGCATGCCGGTAAACCCTCCCGCGGTCGAAGACATTCACGGGGCGCGGGTGCTGGCTGTTCTCGGCGACTCAGTCACGACAGACCACATTTCACCGGCAGGGTCAATCAAACTGAATGGCCCTGCAGGCAAATATCTGACCGAGCACGCCGTGAAGCCGGCGGACTTCAACTCCTATGGCTCGCGGCGTGGCAATCATGAAGTGATGGTGCGTGGGACCTTTGCCAATGTACGGCTGCGCAATAAACTCGCCCCCGACACTGAAGGCGGCGTGACGCGCCTGCTACCCGAGGGCGAGCAGATGAGCATCTTCGACGCCTCGGTCAAGTACGCCGAGCGCGGAACTCCACTGGTGATTCTGGCTGGGAAGGAATACGGCTCGGGATCGTCGCGCGATTGGGCGGCGAAGGGTCCCAAGCTCCTGGGAGTCTGTGCAGTGATCGCTGAGAGCTACGAACGCATTCACCGGTCGAATCTGGTGGGCATGGGGATTCTGCCGCTGCAATTTGTCGACGGCCAGAATGTCGAAAGCCTGGGTTTGACAGGCGAGGAGGTCTTAGATTTTCCGGGATTGAAGTCGCTCCTCGATGCGAAGCTCGTTAACGAACGCAGCCTGAAAGTAAAGGCCACAGCTGCGGACGGGACGAGTAAGGAATTTGAGGCGAAGGTGCGCATCGACACGCCGCAGGAGATTCTTTACTACGAGAACGGCGGCATTTTGCAGTATGTGCTGCGGCAGTTAGCGGCTAAGAACTAACCATTTCACTTGCCCAAAAAAAGGCCCCGAATCATCTCCGGGGCCTTGTCTATTTTCGGGAATCTTGATCGAGGTGCCTAGATGCCCATGCCGAATTCAGTCGTTTGACCCTCGTCGCCGGCGTGCGAGTAGAAGTCGCTGGGGGTGCGGCGCTTGAACTTGTAGCGCTGGCGCAGCTCGCGGCCCACGTAGAGGCCCAGTGCGGCGACCCCAACCGCCACCGATGCCCAACCCAGCGCGCGCAACGCGATCCGCGACTCGTCGCACGACTTTAGCCCAAATCCCGGCAGCACACTCACAAAAACCTTCCTTCGGCGGAGACCATCCGCGATGCCACCATGATAGCTCAGTTCGGCCAGCCTCACGGCTGCTTGTAAGACTGCCCAAGTACAACTTTTGTCACATGTTTGGACCGTTTCAGACCGTTTTTTCGATTCGGCGCAAAAGATCGACCTTCCGCTCAGCAGGGAGGAAACTGGCCTCAATCGAATTGGCGGCCAGTTCGCGCAAATGCTCGCGGGTGAAGCTGAACTCGTCATGGGCCAGTTGATACTCGCCTTCCAGATCGCTTAGAAACATGGCGGGATCATCGGAGTTCAGTGTAATCATGAGGCCGGCATCGAAGTAACGGCGGACAGGGTGGTCGGCAAGCCTCGAACAGCAGCCCGTGCGCAGGTTCGACGAGATGCAGATTTCAATAGGAATCTGGCGCTCGACAAGCACGCTCATGAGTTCAGCATCCTGGATAGCGCTCAGCCCGTGACCGATACGCTCCGCGCCAATGTTGATGGCTCCCCAGATTCCTTCTGGACCAACGGATTCCCCGGCATGGGCTGTAAGGTGGAGGCCGGCGTCGCGAGCCTCTGCGTAAAGCTCCCTAAAAGGTTCGGAACCAACACAGCGTTCGTCGCCGCCGATGCCGATTCCGATGATTGAGGGGTGCTCCGACTGGAGTTCGGCGGCTTTACGGAAGACCAGCGCAGCTTCTTCCGGACCGAAGTGGCGGACGGCATCGAAGATCCAGTAGGCGGTAATGCCGAAGTCCTGCTCTGCCTGTTTGCGGGCGCGCTCCATGCCCGCGAAGAGCGGCTCGAACTCGATGCGGCGCCAGTAGTAGACAACTCCCACCGAAACATAGACCTCGGCGTGGACGACGCCTTGCCGGGCAAGCCGCTGAAGCATCCGGTAAGCGATGAGCTCGTAGTCTTCAGGGGTGCGCAGGCGCTCGGTGACGGCTTTGAATGCGAGGAGGAACCCGCTGAAATCGGTATATTGATAGACCGCTTGCGCCTCCTCGCGTTCGAGCGGAGTACCGTCGTGACGGCGGCTTAACTCGACCAGGGTTTCCGGCGCAACCGTGCCTTCGAGATGTAGATGAAGCTCGGCCTTGGGCAGGCGGCGGACGAAGGCGAGTTGGGATTCGGGAGCGGGCACGCGGCCAGTGATTGACCTATGTACTGATATTGACAAGGCCTTCCGCCGAGCCAGGCGAGACGCGCGAAGTTTGCGGAGCCCGCCAGTGGTCGATGTAAGAAATTTGATGCACACAACTGATGGTGCAGTGGGGGGCACAAGTCTTTTCTGTCAGGAATTCGCGCTTGAGGTCGGCCTTGGTGTACTCGGCCAGCGGTACACCGGGGAAGCCGCGTTGCTGAGAGCAGTAGTGCACCAGGCCGTTTTCGCAAATGTAGAGGTAGCGCGATCCAGCCCGGCAGCGCCAGTCATTAGGCTCGCCGTTGGCAATGGCTTCCTGGAACTGGTTGAAGCGCGAATAGTTACGCTTCTTCCAGTTGCGCATTTCAAAGTAGACGCGGCGTTCCTCGTTTTCAAGCGGCTTGAGTTGGCCGTCCCCGTCATGGATGATGCCGATGGTCGAGGTGAATCCAAGCCCAATGGCACGCTTACCGATGACGATGGCGTCATTGGGGTTCTTGATGCCTCCGCCAACGACGGAGTTGATGTTTACATGAAAGTCGGCATGCCCGGCGAGCATCTGCAGCTTCTTGTCGAGGACTTTGAGGCTCTTTTTCGAGACCTCGTCGGGCTGCACGTTGTCGATCGATATCTGCATGTGATCGAGACCCGCCTTGTTCAGTCGCTCGATGCGGTCGGGCATGAGCAGATAGCCGTTGGTGATCATTCCCGCCAACGCGCCGGTGTGGCGGATGCGGCGGATAACGTCATCCAGCTCGGGATGGAGCAGCGGTTCGCCGCCCGAGATGGTAATGATGCTGGTGCCCAGACGTCCTAAATGGTCGATACGGCGCACCATCTCGTCAATGGGGACCGGCTTCGAAAAATCGTCGTACTCATTGCAGTAGGCACAGGAAAGATTACAGCGCCGCATGGGTACGATTTGCGCCATTACCGGATGGCTCGTCGACGCCAGCGAGTGGCCGACGATGGCCAGCTCGCGCACTTTGCGCGCCGCGGCTTTGATTCGGCGGCCCAGTTTCTGTTTACGCGCCGAAACAGGATGAGATGCAACAGGCATGGCTCCATTTATTGAACCATATACAGCGGAGGACTGCGAGCCATCCCCGCTGAACTGCAGCAGAAAGCCTTTAAACCGGCATTTTTCAAATTGGGTCAAAAGTGGAGGGTCAGTCCAGCGGTCTAATCCGGATCAGCGGCTTGTCCTTGTCCAAATCCTGCATCTGCTGCTGGAGCTGCTTTTGCAGGTCTTTCATCTCTCGCTGCAACTTCGGCACGTCGATGTCGCGAACGATTACTCGTGCCTGATCGGCGAGGGCATCCGCATCGATTTCGCTGATGGCCTGACGGACTTGCTGGGTAAGAAGCTCCGGGTTGAGCTCCTTTACCTGCGTATCAAGTTGTGCGAGCTCGGCGTCGATCTCAGGCCGAAGGATCTCGATGTCGACGTCGGGCCAGATGAGCTCACCCTTATGCTTCGGATCGCCGGGCTGCAGGCTCAGGGTCTGCTCCTTGTGATTCCGGACAATCGTGACCTGCATTTGCTTGCCGCGATTTGCATGGAGCGTCTTGAGCCAGGTATTCAGCGTCGCCATGGATTCGCCGTTGACCTTGGTGATGACGTCTCCGGCCTTAAAGCCCGCCGTGGAAGCCGGGCTGTTCTCGGCCACGCGCTTCACCAGCAGCCCCTGACCATCCCTGACGCCGAAGTAGTCAGCCAGTTGCGAACCGAGCGTGTCGACCTCGACGCCCACCGAAGGCGTTCCCAGGCTAAGGGCGCCGAGGAAGCCATTGCCTCCGCCGACACCGCGACCAGGCGGACCCACCAATGCGAAGGAACCATCATCCGGATCGGGTACGGTTACGTGCTGAGACCATGCGTCCTGCTCAATCCTGGCGCGGTCGCCGAGCTGCACATTGACGGTCTGCTGCTGGCCGTCGCGGGAAATGAGCAGGACGATGGAGCGTCCCGCCGGCGTCTCGTGCAACATGCGAGTCAATTGTGCGACACCCTGGACCTGCTGCCCGTTCATTTGCAGGATGACATCGTGAACGCGCAGGCCAACCTTGCCCGCCGGGGCGTCGTGGTCGACATAAATAACCTCCGCACCGGCGGTGTCCTTCAGCTTAAGGGCGCTGGCCCGGTCGTTGTCGACATCGCGCATCTCGATTCCCAGGTAGCCCTGTGAGCTGTGGAGCAGAAGCGCTGGGGAATCGGATACAACCCCGAGCAGCTGCGCGGCAAAGATCGCCGGTGCGAGAGCCGTCGAGCCCATCAGGACAGTGATAGAACTGAGCGTCGTGATGGAGCTTGCCTTAAACACTAACCTCGAAAAATGGTTCATGTGGGTTTCCTCGATGCCAGCGCTTCTTTCTTACGGGAAGTCGCCGTCGTTGTATTTCAACTACTGGACTTGCGGAATCTGGTCGAGCACCTGGCGCGATGCGGTTCGAATCTCGGGGTTGTCGTCGCGTAGGGAGACCGTATGCAGCACCTCGCGCACGCTCGAGTCGGCCTCGACCGGCTCAAGCAGTTCGATCGCCTGGGTGCGAACCCTCGGATCAGTATCCTTCATGAGCGCCTCGAGCACGGCATCGCGGACACGCACATCGTCGGCCACATACGGCTGCAGCCCTTCAAGGGCCTTCAGGCGCACGGCAACGCTTTTGTCGTAGCGCATTGCGCCGATCAGGGCGTCGCGGATGGGGCCGTCATCACATTGGTGACCGGCGCGGCATTCGTTGGCAAGCAGCCCGAGAGAGTTGTCGCGGACACCGGAATTAAGTCTGTTGCGCGCGCCCACAAGAAGCAGCTGACGGATTTGCGGATCGTCGAGCGAGCCGCGAATCGTTTCAGGCTGAAGCCGGTTGTAGACAACTTCAACATTCTCCGTGTTCGGCTCCTGGACAATACTGCTGACGTTCGCGATATCCGCCATGGGGTCTTCTCCCGGCGTCGGGTGTATGACAGGGGCAGTCTTGACAGCATCGTGCTCGCCGACTCGGTAGCCCGAGTAGCCCCCCGCAGTCAGCCCAACCACGAGCACGCCGGAGACTGCAACCGGTGCGGATCGCAGACGCCAGACGCCCTGCGCAAGGCGCTGCCAGCAGCGCAGCAGCCAGCTGCCATGCGGCACGGCATCCAGGGCTTCTTCCAAGCGTAGACGGGAGCGCGCGATGAGGTTGGCCGACGGCTCCTCGACCGGTAGCAGCGACAT
>Ga0209040_10004921_pt1 | contig 10015 bp, 9 predicted proteins | sample BogFormECP12_OM3_FD_188240 | JGI IMG/M metagenome (GOLD analysis project Ga0209040, IMG submission 188240) | Bog forest soil microbial communities from Calvert Island, British Columbia, Canada - ECP12_OM3 (SPAdes) (version 2) | ecosystem: Environmental > Aquatic > Freshwater > Wetlands > Bog ... | reverse complement strand
CCGGGTCGCGCAGGTCAGCGTCTTTGGAAGACAAGGCGGTCAAGTGCTCACTGCTTAATTCTCTAACCAATTCCCGGCCCAGCAGTCCGGACGCTCCGAATAGCGTGACGCGCATGGTGGCATTGTAACTGCGGTGCTGTCGCTACGTGTGGTGACGGGGCTTTGCCCCGTCCGGCCCGATCTCAGGCGCCACGCTACAAATGGCGTCTCTACTCCGCCGCCGTCGATTGGCGCGTTCGCACCCGCTTTCGCAACGCATGCAGGATCAGCGACCCGCTGATGCCGAAGCAGACCACGGCGGTGAAGGCCACGATATCCAGCTGGGAGCGTGTCATCCGGAGGTAATCCGAGAACAAGGTCGCCGCGGCACAGACAATACCGAGCACGTTGAGCCACAGAGGCGAATGAATATTAAGCTCGCCCCGGAACCGTACCTGGAGCAACAGCGCCGCCAAACCGATCGCCGACACCACCACCAATGCCACCGGACTGAAAAAAGCACTCGGCCCGGTATAGATCACCACCAGCGCCAGGGCGAGCAGTAGCAGGCCGGAAGCAATCACGGTCCATCGGCGCGCGACTTTGGAATGTGATTGGGATTGAGATTCCGAACTCGTCACCGGCCGTACCCCTCGCGTTTCTGCATAGGGCCATTGTATCCGTCGGCCTTTTCTCGCGCTCACGCATTGCTCGGCATCCATTCCGCCGGGCGATTCTCGCCGTGCGACATGGCGTAGAGGACCAGTTCGACGCGGCTTGACGTCCCCACTTTGTCGAAGATGCGCAACAGATATTTTTTGATCGTGTGTTCGCTGAGTCCGAGTTCCGAGGCGACTCCGCGGTTGGTCAAACCTTCGGCCACAAGCGCCACGACTTGCTCTTCGCGGGGCGTCAACAGCGATCTCCCATTCGAGTTGACCACACGCAGCGTGGGCACGTCCGACAGTGCGTCCAGCACGTAGTTCAGTTGCTGGCTGTTGATCCAGATCTGCCCCCGGAAAACGCAGTGGATGCACTTGCAGAGCATCGGGAAAGGCGTGTGAGTAAAAAGAAAAATTCCTTTCGCGCCCGCCCGCAGCGCGTTGACCACCAGTTCGCGATCGTCGTTTTCCGCCAGCAGCACGGGAGCAATCTTCGGATACGAAACGCGCAACCAGCGCAACAAGCCTAGATCCGGCAGATGATTGCCCGCAACCAGGACCACGTCGGCGCGGTTGCTTTGCATGAAGCGGTCGAGAGCGGACGTCTCCAGCGCCACGGCCGAGACTTGAAACTCGCGCCGGCCCTTTAGGGCCCGCGCCAGAAGTTGGGATTGAATGGGACTGGAGTCGGCGACCACCACGTGCACAGTTTCGATCGCGGGCGCCAAAGATTGCTTCGTCGGCTTGGCCAGATCAACGGGTTTCACACTGCCATCATGCCCAAAAGCACAGGGACCGTATGTAGGCCCCATCACACCCTGTTGGTGACGTATCCATGTCGCCTACCTACTTTTGTAGACCTACTCTAGTGCATGGTCTGCGCGGAAATACTCTGCCCCGCACCCTGCCCTTGCAGCCGGAAAGCCAAACCTGGCGGGCGCTCCGCTCGATTCATCTCATCTCCGGCCGCCGGAGCGAGCCCTGTACTACGGTGGACAGTACTTTTCAAGTCTTGTTGCGTTGGGAAGGCAACGATACTTTCGTGCCAACAGCTCAGAAGTTCGAGCTGCTTAGTTCGCCGTTCGGAGCAACGGTGAGAGTCCGGAGATGAATGTATTTGCTAAACACGTCGCGTTGGGAGCTGCGGGCATGCTCATCCTGCAGCCAGCCGTGGTCGCTCCCGCTCAAACTGTGTCCTCGCCTGCGTCGGCTCCTGCATCTGCTCCGTCAACTGCCAACATTGCAGCGCCGGAGAGCTCGCAGAACCAGGAACGGCCGGGCCCGGGCAGTTCCAGCAACGGAGCGAACACACAACCCGGAAGAGCGGGTGGCAAGGGAGATCCTGCATTCGGAGGGGAACGCCATCCGCTTTATCGGCTTTCGAAATCGGATACCGTTGATGTAGCTTTCACGTTCTCTCCCGAATTCAATCAGACCTTGATCGTGCAGCCGGACGGCTTCGTGGCTCTCAAAGGCGCCGGCTCTCTGTTAGCGGAGGGGCTCACCGTCCCCGAGATGCAACAGGCGCTTGTCTACGCCTATCGCGGCTTTCTCCATGAGCCCGAGGTCACCGTCACCTTGAAGGATTTTGACAAGCCTTATTTTCTCGCTTCGGGGGAGGTGGCGCGGCCCGGAAGATATGAATTGCGGGGAGACCTGACCGTGAATGAAGCCGTGGCGATTGCCGGCGGTTTTACCCAACAGGCTCGGCATTCGCAGGTGGTCGTGTTTCGCCGGATTTCCGCCTATGTAGCCGAATCTCACGTGATCGATCTGAAGAAGATGCTGGATTCGCGCGATCTTCACGAGGATCTTCACCTGCAACCGGGCGACTTTATCTTTGTGCCGCAGAGCCGGATCTCAAAGATTCGCAAGTATATTCCGACCAGCTCCATGAGCTGGTATATGAATCCATCGCAGTATTAGCGGAGCAGTATTCGCGGAAAGGAGTGGCGGCGTTCACTTGGCTTCACCAAAATCTGGCGGATTCCCTAAAATTTCGCCGGGTCTGATCGCTCGCTGTAACGACCCATGTCCGCCGAACCGCTGGTAAATACGCGCACCAATCTATCGCCCACGCCCCGTGAACTCGCGGCCACGTTGTGTCGGCGTCCACGCCTGGTGGCTGCGGCTTTCGGGGTGGTGGTGGTGGCAACCATGCTGTACGCGGCCTTTTCCGCGCGCTATGAATCGCAATTCAAGGTGCTGCTTCGCCGGGGACGCTCTGATCCACTGGCTTCGTCACTGCCTCCCACCACCCTGGATCTGACCCGCCCAGATATTACCGAGGAAGAACTCAATTCCGAAGTCGAACTTCTCCGCGACGAGGACCTGCTTAAGCAAGTCGTAAAGATGGCGCGACTTCTGCCCGCGAACACTCCGGAGAGCGAGCGCCCAGCTGCCATCGAACATGCCATTCGCAAGCTCGCCCGCCGCCTGGATGTCGTGGCCCTGAAGAAATCAAACCTCATCCAGGTCCGCTATAAGGACACGAGTCCGGAGCGCGCCGTTCGCACGCTCGCAGCCCTTTCCACGCTGTACGTCCAAAGGCACACGAACCTGCAGCGGCCTCCCGGGGAGATCCTTTTCTTCGATCAGCAAACTGCCGACTATGAAAAAAGGTTGCAGCAGTCGGAAGCGGAATTGGTGCGCTTCACGCGTTCGCGTGGCGTGGTCTCGGCTGCGCTCGAACGCGATATCGCGCTACAGAAGCTAGGCGAAGCGGACGCGGGTTACCGTCAGATCGATCAGGACCGTGTCGAAAGCGAACATCGGATGGCTGCGCTGCGCGAACAACTCAAAGCGTTTCCCTCGCGCTCGGTCACCTTGAAGCGTTGGGCCGATAATCCGGAAGTCCTCGAAAAGATGAAGACGCACCTGCTGGAGCTTCAGCTCAAGCGCACCGAACTGCTCGGCCGCTATGAACCCTCCTACCGGCCGGTGCAGGAGATTGAACGGGAAATCGCGGAGACGCGAGTGTCGATTGCCGCCGAAGCGCTCACCCCCGTGCGCGACGAGACCACCGACAAGGACCCCAACTACGAGTGGGCGCGCATGGAACTGGAGAAAACGCAGGTGCAGTGGGACGGCTTGCGGGCACGTCAATCCGCCGCATCCAGCCAGGTTGCATCTTTGCGCATGTTCGCCCAGAAGTTGCAATCCGACTCCCTGGACCAGCAGGACCTGCTCCGCACCGCCAAGGCGGAAGAGGACAACTATCTTCTCTATCTTCGCAAGCGCGAGGAAGCGCGCATCGGCGATGCCCTCGACGAACGCCGCATTCTGAACGTAGCCATCGTGGAACCGCCCGTGGCTCCGGTGCTGCCCGAGCACTCCGTGGTCATTTATTTTCTTCTCGCTTTGGGTTTCGCCCTCGCGTTCAGCGTTGGGCTCGCTTTTACGACCGAGTACTTTGACCCGACGATTCGCACTCCCGACGAAGCTGGCAAGCTGTTGGAGGTCCCGGTGCTGGCTTGGCTACCCGCGTCCGAAGTCACGCGGCCTTCGATTGCCCACTTCGGGCATGACACGGTGGTCATCCAGTGACCACCGTCCGCGAGTTACCGGTCGAGATGCCCGCCGCCAAGTCGCGCGTAACGCCCATTCGTGAGCAAGTCCAGCCCCGAGCACTTTATACGCCGGCCTCGATCCACGACGAGCAGATCCATGCCCTGGTCTACCAACTTTTCCTGCGACCCGAGTCGGTGCCAGTGCGGCACGTTGGATTTTCATCGATCGAAGCAGCGACGGATACGGCCACGCTATGCCTCGAAGTAGCCCGCGCTCTGGCTGCGGAAGAACGGTACGACGTCGGTCTGATCGATGCCCACTCGGACTCCGTCCGCCTGCAAACTCATCTGCGAATTCCCGCCTCCAGCCGCGGAGAACCCACTTGGCTGATCGCACCGCGTCTCTGGATGGTCCCTCGCCAGAGCTGGTTGCCGGACGTTCGCGGCCAGCGGACCACCGATCAGAACCTCTCGCGCCTGCGTGAACTCACCACCGAGTTCGACTTTTCCATCCTGTGGTGTTCTCCCATCTCCTGGCTCGCGGTCAGCATTGGACAGGCTTGCGACGGCCTGGTGCTGGTATTGACCGCCAACAAAACCAGACGTCTCGTCGCTGTGCAAATTAAGGACCAGCTGAGCAAGGCCCAAGTTCCTCTGCTCGGAACTGTGCTCGCGGAACGCCGTTTTCCGGTGCCGCAAGGCCTCTATCGGAGTCTGTGAACCTTATGGCGGAACTCACCACAAGTCGACAATGGGACACTGGCCGAAACGATCTGCCTTCGCCCTACGCCCGTATGATCCCGGGAACATCCGCGATATTGCCTTCGCGCTCTGCCCCGCCGGCCCCGCCCGCATCGCCCCCGGCAACCCCCACGCCCGCGATCCGCGAAGCCAGAACCGCGCCGGAGCCAGCGCATGTCCAGCCGCACCGGATGCATCCGGTGAATCACCCGGGGTTGGACCAGCCGGCACTCGATCAATTCACGTTTCGGGAGTTGCTGGCGGCCGATCTGGTTGTCGTGGTGACCGTGTGCAGCACGCTATCGCTGTACTCTCCCGCCTGGGGTCTGCCCTGGCGTTATGTACCAGTCTTTGCGGTTTTAGTGGCGCTCTTCAGCATGCTTGAGGGGCTCTACAAACGCGCCGGAGATCCATCTCCTGCCAACATCGTTCCAGCTCTGGCCAGGTCGACTCTGTTCGCGACTGTATTGGTATATGTCGCGGCATGGGACGGAATGCGTCCTCTAGCCGCCGCCAGAATATTTGCCAGCAGCCTGGCCGGGCTCGCGGCGTTACGCCGGTTGAGGCAGGTTATCTGGAGGCGGCGCCGGCGGCAAACAGAGGCGCGCAAGGTCCTCATTGTCGGCGGAGGACCGGTCGCTCGCTCCATCGCGCAAGCTCTGCGGAATGATCCTCTCCAGCGCGCCATCGTCTGCGGCTTTGTCGATGAAAACCAGCCTCTTTCCCCCGCCGTCTTGGGACGGCTCAGCGACCTGGAGTGGCTGGCGCGCGCCGAATTCATCGACGAGATCATCCTCGCTCTTCCCGGCGAGCCGGTTCAGACGCGAAAAGCTGCCGAGGTGGCCTACCGCAACCACCTGGACATCCGCGCCGTACCCGAACTGCCTCCAGGTCCGTGGCCCGATTCTGGCCTCGATCGCATTGGAGAAGTGCCGGTCGTTACTCTTCATCGCGAACCCATGCCGAGCGCCGCTTTGTTTCTGAAGCGTTGGCTGGACATCACAGGCGCGCTCTTTGGCCTGATTCTGGTCAGTCCTCTGATGGCGACGGTGGCGCTGCTCATCCGGTTGGACTCGCCCGGTCCGGTTTTCTACTCCGCCGAACGCGCCGGCGCTAAAGGCCGCCGCTTCCGCTGCTATAAGTTTCGTTCCATGGTGACCCACGCCGCTCAACTTAAGGAAGACCTGCGCGCCCAGAACCAGAGACAAGGACCGATTTTCAAAATCGAAAACGACCCGAGAATCACTCGCGTCGGTCGTTTCATCCGCCGCTATAGCCTCGACGAACTCCCACAGCTCTGGAACGTGTTGTGTGGGGAGATGAGCCTGGTTGGACCACGGCCGCATCCGGTCGACGAGGTCAACCATTACGAACTTCACCAGTTCCGGCGCCTGGATGTGAAACCGGGCATCACCGGTCTTTGGCAGATCACAGCTCGCGACTGTCCCTCGTTCGAACTCAACATGCATCTTGATCTCACTTACATCGAGAACTGGACGCTGCGCCTGGATCTCCGCATCCTCTCCAACACAATTCGCGTGCTGTTTGCGCCGGAAGGAGCCTGACTTCGCCCCATGGGTACTCTATCCACGAACACTCTGGCTCTGACCCGTGAGAGTGACGGTGATGACAATCCGCTTTGGCGAGCTGCCGGCCTGCTGCTCCGTCCCCTGCATCTCGGATTGGCTTTTCCCTCCATCCTTTATGTAGCGGCGATGACTGTTTTTCTGTTCCGGCCACCTGATCTCTTTTCTTATTACGTTGACCGCATGGGGTTCGGCATCCTGATCTTTTTTGTTGCGCTTCGTACCATGGCTCTCCGCGACAAGGTCCCATTTTTTGCCGGACTCAGTTTGCCCATGCTTGGCCTGCTGGCGCTCGCTGTGGTGCGTGCCCTTCGTGGCCCGTTCGACGCACAAAACTGGAGCATTATCGCCAGCAAGTACATCGTTCCTTTTGCGCTGTTTCACATCGCGGTGCTGATCTTCCGAGGTGCCTCGCAACGCCGGCATTTCGAGGTCTTCGTCATCTGTGCGCTCGCCTACCTGGTCTTCATTGCCATTGCCTTCCTGGTCGATGCCCGCTCCCTTATCCTTCCGCGCTTCATTCTTGATCCGAGCCTGGGGTTTCACCCCGACCGCGCTCGCGGACCATTTCTGCAGGCGGTGGCCAATGGCGTTTCCTTGAACATCCTCGGCATATTGGTCATTGCCCTTTCGCCAAAGCGCAAAATCGTCGTGTGGGTGCTATGGATGGTTCTGCCTCTGGCCGTCCTTGCCACCATGACGCGTGCCGTTTGGATCTCGTTCGCTCTCTCTACCATTGTTCTCGGATTCCGCCTGATCGAACGCCGCCTGCAGGCGCTCTGCGCCCTGTTGACGGTGGCCGGCCTCATGGCTGGTCTGGCCATCGGACTCAGCAACCATTCGCTGAAGACTGCTCTTTGGGACCGAACCGGGGAGCGTGGTCCCGTAGAGGCACGCTTAGCCGTTTATGAGGCCGGTTGGTCCATGTTCCAGGAACGGCCGTTCACTGGTTGGGCGGCTGAAAGCATGTATTCCGAACTGGGCCGCCGCATGGAGGGCTATCACCTCCGAACTTTCTACGTACACAACACTTACCTTGCTCTGTTGGTTGAGTTTGGCGCGCCGGGGCTGGCCCTCTACGGTGTCCTTTTCTTTAACCTCTTCCGCCTCTCGCGGGGGCGTCCTTCCGGTGAAGCCCCGCCCGGTGAAGATTCGCCCGGCGAGGTCAGTTCGGTTACTTCCCTGCGGAAGGTGTGGCCTGTCTTGCTCAGCGTTTATCTGTTCAACGCTTTCTTTGTCGACATGGCCTACCAGTTCGTCATTGGACTGGTATTCACCATCGCCGGGATGCTGTGCGCGTCCGAGGAGTCCGTCGCATGACAACCATTGCCTACATCGCCAACGAGTTTCCGTCCTCCCTCGAACCCTACGTGATGGATGAGATCACCGAACTGCGCCGCCGCGGGACGAAAGTGATTTGCTGCAGCGGCAAACGCGTCTCCCTGAACGATCTTAGCCTGGCGGAAAGAGCCGTCTGGAAAGAGACGCGCTTTTTTCAACCCCTTACTGACGAGGAACTGGTACGAGCAGTGCGCCGGCTCGCTTTCGATCGTCACAACCTATGGCAGTTGTTACGCCCCTTGCTGTGGGAGCGTGGGACCTCTCCCTCCCGGCGCATGCGCGCGCTCGGCCACACGGTGATGGGCGCAGCATTGGCCGAACAACTCGAGCCTCACCAGGTCGGGCACATCCATGCTCATCACGGATACTTCGCGTCCTGGATGGCTTTAGCTGCCGCTCGCCTGCTCGGCATCGGCTTCAGCTTTACATTGCACGGATCGGATCTGCTGCAGCGCGCCGACCTGCTTTCGGCCAAGCTGCGAGCTTGCCAGTTCTGCGTGACCGTCTCCGACTTCAATCGCCAGTACATTCTCCGCAACTATCCTTCTACACCCTCCAGGAAAATCATCGTGCAGCGTCTCGGAGTGGATCGCGTGCTCCCCTGGCCCGCACCCGCTGTCGCAGTAGCTGCGCAGAATAGTCCTCGCTTCTGCCTTCTCGCGGTCGGACGCCTGCATCGCGTCAAGGACCACACATTCCTGATCCAGGCATGCGCCGCACTTCGCGACCAGGGTCTCGACTTTCTCTGCTGGATCATCGGCGAGGGGCCCGAGCGCCCCACTCTGGAACGCCAGATCATTACCATGGGTCTGCAAGGGCGCGTTTATCTTCTTGGCCATGTGCCCCGCCCCGACCTGCCGGGCTACTACGGTCACGCCGACCTCGTCGTCATGACCAGCAAGAGCGAAGGAATCCCCGTTGTCCTGATGGAGGCCATGGCGCACGAAAAACTCGTGCTCGCTCCCGCGATTACCGGTATTCCCGAGCTTGTCGAGCACCAGCGCAATGGATTTCTTTACCAGCCCGGATCATTGCCCGACTTCGTCAGCGCCGTCCGTTGGATTCAGGCCAACAAAGATTCTCTGGCCGGAATCACGCGGGCGGCCGCGGCCAGTATCGCCGCCTCCTACAATCGCCAGCGAAATCTGCGCTCCTTCGCGGAGCAATTCCTGGCCCGCATTCAACAGCCGGACGGTGACCATGCGCATCCTGTATTGCAACAAGTACGACTATCCGTTTAGCGGTACTGAAGCTTACCTGTTTGAACTCATCCGCAGCATGGATCAGCGCGGCCATGAAACCGCTCTGTTCAGCATGGGTCACCACCAGGGCCAGACCCCAGCTTTCGCCGGCCGCTGTTATCGCATTCCACATATCGACTTTAAAGATCCGAACGCTGGTTTTCTGAAGAAGGCAAGAATGGCGGCGCACGCTTTGTATTCACCGTCGGCCCGGCGCGCCATGCGCGGCTGCCTTGCCGATTTTTCGCCTGATCTCGCGCACGTCCGCAGTATCTACCACCATCTCTCTCCTTCGATTCTTTGGGAACTCAAGCGGCAGCGCGTTCCCGTGCTCTATCACCTGAACGATTTTAAGATTCTGTGCCCCACCTATAACTTTGTGGCCGAGGGCCGGCCCTGCGACTTGTGTCAGCACGGCGCTTTCCACCACGCGGCCACAAAGGGCTGCTATAACGGACCGCGTTCCAGTGCCGTGGTTCTTGCCGCCGAAGCCTACCTCCACAAATGGTTGCGGACCTACGAACGTTGTGTGGATATGTTTCTGGCGCCCAGCGAATTCGTGCGTCGGAAGTTGATCGCCGGAGGACTCTCAGCCGAGCGCATCGAGGTCTTGCCGCACTTCCAGACCTTGCCCAGCGACCAGGCCTTGGCTGCCGACGACGGTTACCTGCTTTACTTCGGCCGGCTCTCTCCCGAGAAAGGAGTCTATGAGCTTTTGCGTGCCATGGTGCGTCTGCTCCACGTCCCGCTCGTCATCGCGGGGGACGGTCCCGAGCGACCCCGGCTCGAAGCGCTGGCGAAAGAATTGAACTTAAACCAGGTCCTGTTTGCGGGCATGCTTCATGGCGAACAGCTCCAGAAACTCATTGCCGGTTGCAGCTTTTCCGTGTTCCCTTCCCACGCCTATGAGACCTTGGGGAAATCGATTCTGGAGTCTTATGCCTGGGGGCGTCCCG
>Ga0209040_10004919_pt1 | contig 10018 bp, 10 predicted proteins | sample BogFormECP12_OM3_FD_188240 | JGI IMG/M metagenome (GOLD analysis project Ga0209040, IMG submission 188240) | Bog forest soil microbial communities from Calvert Island, British Columbia, Canada - ECP12_OM3 (SPAdes) (version 2) | ecosystem: Environmental > Aquatic > Freshwater > Wetlands > Bog ... | reverse complement strand
CGACTCGGGAGATTGCCAGCGCCACTCTCTTTATTCCCGCTACTCCGCTGAAATCACAAGCAAAAACACCCCCTCAGCTATTTATGAGACTGGTTCTAACCTTCCGCTGGGAACTAAATCCATTACTGTGGGCTCGAATACGTAAACGCCGCCGTTGACATAGCCCGCTACAGGTAAGCCCCCCTTTTCTTTGAACGATGTTACCAGCCCCTTGTCGTCAAGGTCGACGGTCCTGTAACGACTGCTATCATCGACGCACGCAAGTGCCATCGTAGCCAGAGTTCCCGCACGAACATGCTCGCGATACATTGAGTGAAAATCCAGCTGAAGGATCGAGTCACCATTCATGGCAAAGAACCGACGGGCTAGTCCGTAGCGCGAAAACGCGAGTTGAAGGGCGCCGGCGGTACCCATTGCCTGCGTTCCATGCGAATACGAGACCGACAAACCAAAGCGAATGCCGTCCCCAAGCCACCGCTGAATTTGATCAGATCGATATCCAACACAAAGTATCACTTTCCGAAAGCCGGAGCGCGAAAGAGAATTCAGCAGATACGCAAGAAAAGGTTGGCCATTGATCGGCGCCATTGCCTTTGGTCCGTCATCGTAGGCGGATCGCAATCGGACTCCTAAGCCACCAACCAGCAATAAAACTGGACAATCGGAAAGCGTAAACTGCGAATCAGAAGACACGGAAATAGCACCTGGCCCGTTTCAATGTCAAGCCGCTAATCGCATCTCGACCCAAGAGACGCGGTTAGGCCGACGCCTAAATATCTGCATCAATTTCACAATCGGTTGAGAACACTGGCTCTCATCGCCGATACCACTCTCTGATCCCAAGCAGCTGCCGTGCCAGACGGCGCCGCCAAACAACTTCATGGCAACTCAGCCGTCGAACGGGTCTTCACAATCAAAGCAGTGCTTGAACCCGTGTGGTACCCGCATTCCTGCAGCAGCCGGAGAAAGGACGGTCCTGTAAATGAATTCACCCACCCAAATGCGTCGCGGTTTGCGTCACACATGCCAGTAGCATTGTAGGAGATCATAATCTCAAGGCAAGATCTGGCGAGGTGGCTTAAGACCTCCGTCGGCTTTCGAAGATGCTCCAACACACCTAAGACAAATACGATGTCCCAAGAATGAAGATGCAAGCTCGGCCACTTGTTTGCGTTTGGCTTACAGACGGCAATCGCTTGACTCCAGCCGATCAGATCCGCTGGTAAGTAGCGAACGTTTTCATTTCAGGCGGGAAGCGACTTAAGGATTGCTTTCCGCGGCCCAAGTCACACAGCCGCGCGGCCGAGCCCATCAGTTCGCCGGCCGCTTTGGCACGATCATCCCAGAACGCCTCATAACTTGCTGGAGAGGACCATCTGGCTAAGTCAGTCAATGTTCTTCCTACATCCCCGCAGTGTTAGAGGGTTTCACTAAGCACGTTTTCAAATGTATCTCACTTCACCGCAACAGATCGATTTTACAGCGCGTACCTGCAAAACTCGATCACGCCCACATGCGGGCTTAGCCCCTCTGCGGTAATTTCGTGGATAATCAGCTGACCAACATCGCGATCAGTAGCGCCTTCGACTAAAGCACGCGAGGACCGCAGTCAGCAAGCTGATTCAATTTCGCCGTTATTGGCCATTGGCGTGGGATTGCTCGTGACCTGCCCCCCATTCTTAGTCCGAGGATAATGAGACTTTCTCCGGTTTTTGTTCGCCCCAATGGCCTCTGTTCGTAGCGGGGATGGAGGTGTGGGGGAAGGGGCCGGCGTTTGAGGCCTCTTCCCCCACTTCATCCACGTAGAAGCTTGCTGACTGCCGAGCAAACTCCATCGGGGTAAGGTACTGCAAGCTGCTGTGCGGCCGAAGTTCGTTGTAGTCCTGCTTCCACTGCGCGATCTTCTCGCGTGCGTCAGCCAGACTGCTGAACCAGTTCTCGTTCAGGCACTCATCGCGAAAGCGTCCGTTGAAACTCTCCACGTAGCCATTCTCCATTGGCCGTCCGGGTTGAATCGTGTGCCACTGCAGACCCTGCTCGTAGGCCCATTGATCGACCGCGCGGCTCACGAACTCGGGTCCGTTGTCGCTGCGGATCTGCCGCGGCAGCCCGCGTCTGAGTTTCAGTTCTTCCAGCACACGCACCACTCGCATTCCACCCAGCGAGGTGTCGACCTCGATCGCCAGGCACTCCCGCGTGTAGTCATCCACGATGTTCAAGGTGCGGAACCTCCGCCCCGAGCTCAGCGCATCGCCCATGAAGTCCACCGACCACACCTGATTGACTGCCACGGCTGCAGCCAGCGGCTGGCGTACCGGGCTGCGCTTCCGTCCACGCTTGCGCCGCAGCGACAGCTTCTCCTCGACGTACAGCCGGTAAACACGCTTGTGATTCACCTGCCAGCCTTCCCGCTCCAGCAGAACCTGCAGACGCCGGTAGCCGAACCGGCGCCTGGCCTCAGCTAACTCGCGTAACCGCACGCGCAGCGGTTGATCTTCACCCTTTCGCCTGCGATAGCGACACGTCGCACGATTCAGTTCCATCAGCCCACAGGTACGTCGCTGGCTCAGATCGACTTCCACCTGCATCACCAGCACTGCCTCTCGCCGCGTCTGCGGGCTCACCACTTTTTTGCGACCACCGCCTTCAACGCCCGGATGTCCACCGCCTGTTCGGCCACGATGTGCTTCAGCTGCCGGTTCTCCTCCTTTAGCTGCCGCAGTCGCCTCGCCTCACTCAGTTCCAAGCCACCGAACTTGCTCTTCCACCGGTAGAAACACGCCCGCGCGATTCCGTGCCGACGGCACAGCTCTCCCGTCTCCACCCCGGCCTCCGACTCCTTCAGGATGGCGATGATCTGGTCTTCGCTGAATCGACTCTTTCTCACGACTCCTCCTCTGGCCCTGGCGGGCCATCCTAAATGGGAGAAGTCACATTTCCAATGGACTATTTCTTCGGGGGCAGGTCACTCGAGGAGGCGCATTGGAAGTCCGACCATCGGCAGACGCTGGCGGGGAACAGCACCTCGGGCGGGGTTTCTGTCAGCGCCGTGAACCATCTGCAATACCTGGACAGCCGCGCCGCGACCGCACTTGAATGATCCCGGGCTTCACCAAGGAGACTGGCTGAGGCAGTTCAGCAACCTGCCTCCCGCCAAGAGGAACAGAAGCTACAGATCGATCTGATGTTCCGTAGCCTGACTCCCGAAAGACAACAGCACCTGCTGGACCGGCTGCGAAACTTCAATAGCCTGTCGCCCTACAAGAAACACAAGATCCTCAACCGGATGGAGACGTACGAACATCTGCCTCCGGAAAAGCAGCTCCAGGCCCAGACGTTGTTTCAACAGTACCAGGGGCTGCCCGCCGACCAGCGGAGCCAGGTTTCGCAGGCCTGCCTCAAATTGCGGCAAATGTCGCCTGAACAGCAAACGCAATATTTCAACGACCAACAGCGCGACTTTCTGCGCGGCATGGCGGAGCTTTACCCGAGCACGGCACGCTAGTGTTGCTGCGCAAAAAGCAAGGCTCCGAGGCTGCGCAGAGCGCGACTTTCAACGCATTCGACAAGGCCCGGCGAGCTCCCTGTCTTTCCCCCAAATCGCGGGTCCGTCGGATTAATGTTGAACGAGGCGCGCCATCTCAGGTGAGAGTAAGCTTTTGTAGATCTCGGCAACTTCGGTCGGGTCGCCATCGGCCACGATCGATCCCTTTTCAAGCAAGATCGCGCGATCGCAAAACCGAACGACTGACGGCATGGCATGAGACACAAAAATGATGGTTTTTCCGGCCTGGCGGAAATCTTGGATACGGGCGAAGCACTTTTCCTGAAATGCGGCGTCACCGACGGCGAGAACCTCATCGAGGATCAAGATTTGGGGATTCACTTCCGTGGCCACTGCAAAGGCTAGGCGGGTGTGCATACCGGAGGAATACTGTTTGATCGGAGCGTCGATGAATTCTCCAATTTCAGCGAAATCAATGATGCTCTGCTCCCGCTCGCGCATCTGTTTCTTGGAATACCCCATCAGCAGTCCGTTCAGCAGAATGTTCTCGCGTCCCGTCAGTTCGTGATGAAACCCGGCGCCCAGTTCGATCAACGGCGCAATCGATCCTTCAACGTGTACTCGCCCGGATGTGGGCCGGTAAACACCTGCAATGATCTTCAACAGTGTGCTCTTGCCGGAACCGTTGCGTCCAATTAACCCCAGCGTCTGGCTCTGGGGCACTTCGAACGAAACATTCTTGATGGCATCGAGGTCGTGGTAACTCACCCTATAGCGCAGGACCTTAGAGAAGAGTTCGCGCACGCTATCAGGGCGATCGTGAATGACGCGAAATCGCTGCGTGACGTTCTCAAGCTTCACCACCGCTAAATTTCCCATGGGCAGCAAGTCATACATAAAAGACAAATTCATCCTGATACTTACGGAATATCCCGAAACCGATAAACAGCGCCATGAATGCACAAACAAATGAGGCCGCAATCGATGGCCACTTTGGCAGAAGCCCGTAATACACAGAGAGGCGGAAGCCGTTGAGTACGTAGATGATCGGGTTCAGCTTGAAAAGCCACCGCTGGTTTGGTGGAATGAAGTCAAGCGAGTAGATGATTGGCGTCAAGTAAAACCATGCCGATAGCACAATCTGCACAACATGTGCCACGTCGCGGTAATACACGTTGGCGGCAGCAAAGAAGAATGTCATCCCTAGCGTAAAGATGATCAGCGCCAGCATTGGCACTGGAAGAAACAGCCACGTCTTGTAAAAGGGATGTCGCATCCCCACGACGAGAAGCGCCAGAGGTATGAAGGACAGCAGCAGGTTGATGATGTTGGAAACCACGGCGGCAACCGGAAACACCAGCTTCGGTACCGAGACCTTCTTGATCAGTTCGCCGTTGCCAACGATCGACTCGACCGCATAACTCAAGGACTGCGAAAAAAAAGTCCACGGCAGCAGCACGCTGAGCAGGAAAATCGCGAAGTGCGGAATGCCAAAGCGCAGAATCGTCGAGAACACCACAGTCATCACCAGCATCATCAGGGCTGGGTTTAGCAATGCCCACAGGAACCCAAGGACCGACCGCTTATAACGAACCTTCAGTTCCTTGAGGGCAAGGGCCCAAATCAGCTCGCGATAGCGATACGTTTCACGAACGAGTTCGGTCAACACTCGTAACTCCAAAAGCGTGATTGAGCCAAATTGCCGGCCCGGGCCTACGTCCCGGCAGGAGATCTTCATGGTAACAAATCCAAGCCCGAAAGGATTGATTGGGCTGAAATCGATCCGGTCCAAATAACATCGCAATTGAATGCCCAATTCGTTTGATGCAACGGGAAGAATGAGGCCCAGGGGCGTTCGTTGTTCATGATCGGTATGCAACTCCGACTGCGATTATCCGTCGCGTCACACTTGATCGCAAACCATGTGTGCTGTCACTCATGACCGAGCGCTTGCAGCGGAGCGTCAGATCCTTGGCGGCCAGTGCCCAGATCAGCTCGCGCTAGCGGAAGGTGTGACGATCAAGATTGCAATTCCCAAAAACCACAATCGACTCATTTGCAGGCGCTGTCCGGCATCTCACGAGCCCTCTTCAACGGTAACAAATGCAAGTCCAAATAGGACCCATTCGGCCGCGATAGCAGGAATCTTTGTCCCTTGTGAGCGTAAGCGGCGGATGTTCTGAAGTTGCGCAGCACTAGTGGTGGACCAGTGAGGTTTCCGCTCGTGGCAAACCGACCTGCGTTCGTGCTGCACGATCTAGGCCGTGACCCTGGTTTGATAAAATGTCTGCGATCCCGTAGGAGCCGGATAAATCTGCGTATGACACTTGAACAGCCCTCGGTTCGGAAGGACCGCCGCGTCGAACGTTCATCACAATATCGGATGTGGATCTTCGCTATCATTACTGTTTTCGCTGCATTGTTGTCGGGGTACATGGGCCGCTCGTATGAGCGGCAGGCGCGTGTAAGCTATTTGCAGCTTCTTATCAAGTCTTCTGTGACTACGAATGCGCAGGTGTTTTATGACACCGGTAACGGACTGAGTGAGGATGAATCGCGGACTCAACCTTTGCAAGCGGGAGACACATTTCAATCGGTGAGGTATTCCCTGCCAGATCGCCCCATTCACCTGCTGCGATTCGACCCGATTGCAGTAGGCGGGGGAAGAGTGATTCTTCGTAGGGCCGAGCTGGTCAACTACGAGGGCAGTGTCGAGCAGACTCTGCCGCTCGAATCCCTTCGCTCAGCAAATGACATTGCTTCGATGCAGCTCACAGACGAGGGGTTAGTCATTGAGACGATTCCGAGCGCCAAAGATCCGCAGACGATTTTTGCCCTTCGATATCCTATTACTCCACCTCGTCCTTCGCTCCTTTGGCCTGCGGTAATCGGAGTTAGCTGGTTCACTAGTACCCTGCTAGTCTGCGCCGCAGTGTTTTTTGCGGTGCTTAAACTGCTCGGCTGGTCCGCACTCAGGGCCAAATGGGTTGACACCAATCGCCGCTTCGCTTTTATGGCCAAGGCAATGAGCAATGCGGATTTTATTGTCTTCGATCGATTTGCGATTTGGTTCTATACGATATGCTTAACCATCTTTTTGATAATGTGCATTGCGGGCCTGCATGGTTCCAGCATAGATATATTCAGCTCTGGTTACCATCGTGGTGCGCCTGGCGTGGAACCGATAATCGGAACGCCACGGGGAATTCGAAGCGACGAGTGGAATTATCACACTCCCTGGATATTGAATCAATACCTGCGCCCAGACCGTTTTTCTCCAAGAGACACATTAGTTGGGCCTGGTAATGCGGGGTTGATAGCCAACGTCCCCGTATGGCACTTTACAACTATATTTAGACCGGAATTCTGGGGCTTTTTTGTTCTCCCGCTTGATAACGCCTATTCGATTTATTGGGAAGCAAAGTGGTTCATTCTCCTGACCGGCTTATTTACCCTGCTTCTGTTGATCACGCATTCAACCATTGCCGCCGCCATCGGAGCTTTATGGTTCTTATTTTCTGCCTCTACTCAATGGCAATTATCCTGGCCGTCTTTACTGCCCGATTTAGTGGGTTTGTGCTGTTGGATCGTATGCCTTGCTTGCTACTTGTTGGTTAGTAGAAGTATGAAATGGGCTTGCATTGCGGGATTGGGTCTCATAATTTGTGCGGTCGATTTTGCGATGTGCGCGTACATTCCACACCAAATACCCTTGGTATGGTTCGCTCTCTGCGCGATCGCGTATTGGATAATCGTCAAATATTCATCAATCTGGGAGCCTGGCTATAGGTCGAGACGGTTCGCGATCATAATGCTGGCCTTATGTAGCATCGCTTTGATCTTGGGCTTGTTCTATCGGGACGTCGCAGAGACGGTGACAGCGTTAGCCAATACTTCGTATCCTGGTCACCGGTTAGTGGGCGGAGGTGGCTATAATCTCTTTGGATTGGGATCTCATTTTCTTGACCTTTGGACGACAGAAGCGAGTTTTCCGCCACCACTGGGAAACATATGCGAAGCTTCCGGTTTTCTCTGGCTGGCGCCTGTGACGCTGTTTTGTTTTTCGAGAGTCCGGCCTCTCGATCGAAAACAGAAAATTGCCTTCGTTTGTTTCGGTCTATTCTTCGTCGCGATCCTGTCATGGGAAGTTCTGCCGATTGCGGCAAGCACGGCTCGGCTTGCGTTCTTTGACAGAGTTCCTGCTGGGCGGGCGCTGCCGACGCTGGGCTTGGTCAACGTCGTGCTGGTTACGACGGCCCTCTCGTGGCCTCGCAAGCGTCTCACGTGGGGTTGTGGTCAGCATCTGATTGAAGGCGCCGGGATTTTCGTCGTTACTTTGATCATTCTGGGTCTGGTCAATCTAGGATTTGGGAACTTCTACAGCCTAGAGGCCGTCGCAGCCGCCGCAGCGCTAGTTGCAGTGTCTGCAAAATGTTTGCTTGAGGGATGGGTGCTTGGATTTGGGGTCGCCGTTGTTGTGCCATTGATAATTGCTTACTCGTTCGTGAATCCTCTGGAGCGCGGGTTTAATACCATTTTCCGTTCTGAACTATTTCAAACCGTACAGAGCCATCCCGCGTTGCGGCGAGGAAAATGGCTGGTATTTTCACAAGCGCCTACGTTAGATCCTTGGGGATCTGGCTTTGTTTCCGCCGTTGGTTGCGACGTATTCAATGGCCTGAAATATGTGCCCGATTTGAAGGATTTGGAACTGTTTGACACAACAGGAACTAACCGCGCCAAGTTGAACCAGAGCGCCTATCTTCTCGTCGAATTGGCTCCTAATGGCTCATCCGAGGACTTTGAGCGCCTGGGGCCCATCGGGATCCTCGTATGGAAAGTGAATCCTCTCGATCGCAGGTTTCAGCAAATCGGCATACGATATCTTGCCTTCCCTTCGCAGCCACCCCCGGAGGTTCTGAAGGGCTTGAAACCGGCCGCTAACAATCCGGTCAGCACATTTTGGATATACGAGTTGCCGTAGCTGTTTTCAAGCTGCTCCGCTTCTGCTGTATATGGTTACGCCACTCAATCGAGAGGGTAACAACGGTTCCTACAAGCAAATCTCCAACGAACTCTTGGTCGTTAACATGGATTTTGCGAAGCAGGGCAGATGGACTGAGAGGGGAAGTAAAGATGAGTTTGTGAACTTAGGGGTTACGGGACCTACTCCAGCCCCTGCGAACTATTTAAATCAGCGTTTTGTGAAGGAGCTATCTAATGAGAAGCGTTCGTGACTTAACCTTTCAACTAGCAGAGCGGGGACCTACCGACTAAAAAATGCGTAGCTACCCCCCCACACAGGTTGGGAAGTGTTTGTGGTGATGTAGTCACAGGCTTTTATGTGCGAATAGCACGGTCGCACTTGCCAGCTCAAGATTTTTTTCGTGCGACAATTCAGTCACGAAAGGCCGACCTAGATATCGCTCTGGCGAGTCCACAAGTTCCGAAAGTCGCATATTCATAAATTCATTTCTCGTCGGCTGCGAAAGACCATTAGCCCAACTGTTCAGAATCCAGGCCAAAGACCATATTGGGAGAGTGCTGGCGAAACATTCCACCTTTTCGACCTCCAGATAGTTTACAAAGAGATTGATGAGGCCCTGGTGTGACATGTTGTAGTAGTGGTGCGGGTAACCGTGCAGAGGCTGCAAAAAGGGGACGCAACACATTAGATCGCCGCCTGGCTTCAGCACTCTCGCGATCTCTTTGGCGCACTGAAATGGATCCTTAACGTGCTCCAGTACTGCTAGTGAAAAAACGGCGTCGAAGGAACAGTCGCGGAAAGGCAATACTTCGCCGACACCTCTTACATCAGTTGTGTCGTAAGCTACAATCTCAAAATTAACAACACTGTCAAAATAAACATCTCGCTTACCAGATCCGCAGTCCAAAATCAGTCCGTCTCGATGTTTTTCGATCAGTTCTATTGCATACCGATCATATCCGTTGCTGCTTACAGCATCAGTGTCGACGATGTTAAACTGCGCCCGTAGCTCTTCCGTCAAGAAATCGACTGTTCCCTGAGCCTCAACAAATGGCACGTCGGAGCGCAGGAGAGGTCGAATACGAGAACGTTTTCGCAGTTTTGCTTCTTGCATCAGCGACGGACGCCGCTGCCGTCGCCCCTCAGCTTTCCCATGATTAAGGAAATGCTGCCAGCCCGATTGAAGGCTGCCACTTCGGACCGCCTCAGCCACATCCGGGTTCGCTAAGAGATAGCCTTCCTCATCGAAGTCCACCTCGGTGGTCAAGCTGTCGAGAACATAACAACCGGCAGAATTGTCGCTCATTGTGGGCCTTAGTAACCCCCTTCTATCCTGTGGATGCAGGAGACATTTTACGCCGGAAGCCTGTTTGGTGCCGGAGACTGATGCCGGTTTGCGAGCGGCTGACCGTGCGAAGTATTAGAAACAATGCTGTCCGGCTATAAGTCGAACAGGATGAATTGGTTAGCGTAATCGAGTAAATCGGATTGGGAGTCATGGGTCTGAAGTGCCCGTAAAATGGGCG
>Ga0209040_10004918_pt1 | contig 10019 bp, 9 predicted proteins | sample BogFormECP12_OM3_FD_188240 | JGI IMG/M metagenome (GOLD analysis project Ga0209040, IMG submission 188240) | Bog forest soil microbial communities from Calvert Island, British Columbia, Canada - ECP12_OM3 (SPAdes) (version 2) | ecosystem: Environmental > Aquatic > Freshwater > Wetlands > Bog ... | reverse complement strand
TTCGCAGCCAGGCCTACTCGGCGGCTTTGGCTCGCACGCCGCAGACCCTCCACATGGAACGCACGATGGCGGCCTCGGCCGCGCTCTTGCTGGCCCAGCCGGTGATCCTCAGCCACTCGTCCTTCTCCAGGGTCTTGCAGCGCTCGAAGAAGTGCTCGACCCCCGCCCGTATGGTCCCGGGCAGGTCGTCGATCGAGTCGATCAGGCTGTACTGCGGATGAACGCAATCGTGCGGGACGCAAATGATCTTCTCGCCGAGCCCGGCTTCGTCCTCCATCATCAGCATGCCGATGGGTCGGGCCCGGAGGACGGCGCCCGGAACGACGGGAGCGGGCACCAGCACCAGCGCGTCCGCCGGATCGCCGTCATCGGTCAACGTGCCGGGAACGAAACCATAGGCAACGGGATAGGGCATCGGCGTGAGCAGAAAGCGGTCGACCAGCAGGGCGCCCGATTCTGGGTCGACCTTGTAGCTCACTGCAGAACCTTGCGGTATCTGAATGACAACATTGATATCTGATGGCGGATTCTTTCCGGTCTGGACCTTCGATGCGTCCATGATCGAACCTTTATGCTGCACCGCAATATTGCCTGAAGTACCTGGTACGGTCAACAAAATCGCTCCGGCGCGTAGGCAGTCGGGGGCTTGCGCGCCCGCCCCGCATCCGGGCAGAACGGCGGTTCGCGCGCGCCGTCCGGTGCTCCACGCGGCGCGGGCAAGCCGCGCTGCGAGGGCCTACTCCGTCGTCACCGCCTGCAGGATGTTGAGCTTGGCCGCCCGCCTGCTCGGGGCGATCGCGGCGAGCAGGCCAGCCAGCGCGGCGATGACCGCCACGATGAGCAGCTGCGGTACGGGGAAGGCCAGCTGGGTGACGCCCGTCGAGCGCATCGAGTCGACGATCGCCCAGCCGAAGAACGCGCCGAGCACCAGCCCCTCAAGCGCGCCGAACGCCGAGATGACCAGCGCCTCGGCGCGCACCATCGAGCGCAGCTGGCCGCGGGTGGCGCCGACGGCCCGCAGCAGGCCGAGCTCCCGGGTCCGTTCGTAGATCGACAGAGCCAGGGTGTTGGCGATGCCGATCAGGGCGATGAGCACCGCCAGCGCGAGCAGCGCATACGTGAGGTTCAGCAGCGTGTTGTACTGCTGTGTCTGCGAGGCCTTGTACTGGTCCTGGTCCTGGAGCGTGGCGTTCGGATACGCGGCGAGCACCCGGTTGATCGCGGGCCGGGCCGTGTTCACGGTGACGCCAGGGGCGAGCTTCACCATGATCGCGATGTCGAGCGAGGACGGGAAGTTCGCCTGCGCCGCGACGAGCGGGAGGAGGTAGTCGCCGACTACGTCACGGACGCTGTAGATGACCTGCACGGTGTAGTCCTTGGTGCCTGTCGTCGGGTAGGTCACCGCGACCGTGCTGCCCAGGTGCAGGTGCTGGCTGGAGGCGACCTGCGTCGACACGCCGATTCCTGCCGGGGTCATGGTGGCCAGGTCGCCCTGGGTCACGCCCATGTCGACCAGTTGCGCGGCCTTGGCCGGGTCCGCGGCGACCACCGGGGTCACCTTGCCGGACACCTTCACCACGCCGGAGCGGATCCCGGCGACCTCGCTGACCTGCGGGAGCGCGGCCAGCGACCGCTCCAGGTTGGGGCTGAGGCCGCCGGAGCCGCCGGCCTGCGTCCCTGTGGCGACCACGAAGTCCGCGCGCAGCGCGGAAGTGATGGTCGAGTCGGCCGAGGCCTTGACCGACGACGCCATGATCGTGGTCATCGACACCAGCGCCACGCCCACCATCAGCGCGGCGGCCGTGGCCGATGTGCGCGACGGGTTGCGCATGGCGCTGCGCTCCCCGAGCGTGCCGGACGTGCTGTACGCCAGCGGGGCACCGAGCAGGCGGCAGACCGGGCGGGCGGCGAACGGGCTGAGCACGGCCACGCCGATGAACACCGCCGCGGCGCCGATACCGACGAGCGGGACGCTGTAGCCCGTGTGGCCGAACAGCCCGATGCCCAGGACCACCACGCCGAGGGCGCCCACGATCAGGCGGCGCGCGGAGCGCTGGAGGGACGGCTGGCGCGGCTCGGCCGCCGCGTCCTGCAGGGCGGCGACCGGCGGGATCGTGCCCGCGCGCCAGGCCGGGACGATCGCCGCCGCCAGGGTGACTAGGGTTCCGGCGACCAGGCCGAACAGCACGGTGCGCGGGCTGACGACGAGCCCGTTGCCCGGCAGGCTGATGCCCAGCCCCGCCAGGCCCGCCCTGAGCGCCACGGCCAGGCCGAGGCCGGCGATCACGCCGACGGCCGACGCGATCAGGCCGATGATCGCTGACTCGCCGAGAACCGTGGCCAGTACCTGGCCTCTGCTCGCGCCGACGGCGCGCAGCAGGGCCAGTTCGCGCTGCCGTTGCGCGACGACCATCGTGAACGTGTTGAAGATGACGAACACCCCGACGAACAGCGCGATGAAGCCGAACGCGAGCAGGAAGTCGCCGGATGCCTACGTCCGGCGGATCCTTATTAATGAGAACCGGACCCGGTTCCGCAGGCGCCGGGTCCGCGAGCTTTCCACCGGCTCACCGCCGGAGACGGGCGTCCCTGACGCGCTGCGGCGTGTCGATGACCGCTCTGCGCTGCTCGCCGCCCTGCAGGCGCTGGCACCCCGACAGCGGGCCGTGATCGTGCTGCGCTACTGGCTGGATCTGAGCGAGACGGAGACCGCCGCCACGCTGAACTGCTCGGTGGGCACGGTGAAGAGCCAGGCGTCCCGCGCGCTCGCAGCCCTGCGACGCAGCCCTGGGCTGGCCACACTCGCGGAAGGGGACGTGCGATGACTGATGATCTTCGGGATCGCCTGGACGACATGCTGGCAAAGCTCGCCCCATCGCCGGCGCCGATCGAGGCGGCGATGCGGCAGGGCAAGCGGATCCGCTGGCGGCGCCGTGCCACCGCGGCGGCCGGCCTCGCGGTGGTCATCGCCGCAGCGGCGATCGTCCCGTCCGCGGTGCACTTCGGTGCGGCACCCGAACCGGCGACCACGCAGCGCGGCGTGCACAACAGCGTCACCGTGCAGCCCCCCGGCCCGCACTCCCCCGAAGGGGAGATCGCCCAGGGCACCCTCAACGGCAAGCCCTGGCAGATCACGATATCCAAGCCGAACGGTATCGGGCAGCAGTGCTTCCAATCCGCGGGCCAGGCGGTTGGCGGCCACGGACCGGAGATCTGCGCGCAGGACACCGGGACTGTGGCCGGCGCGCCGATCGTGTTCTATGAGAGCTTCCCGCCGTCCGACATGGCCATCTCCGGCGCGGTCGCAACCGACGTCAGCTACGCCAACGTGACGCTGACAGATGGCACCGTGCTCCGCCTCCATCCAGTTGAGGCCCGGGGCGCACGCTACGTGGCGTTCGTAGCTCCGCTACGAACGGTGGCCAAGGTGGCCGCCTACTCCGCCCGCGGAGAGATCGCGAGCTCGGTGCCGGACCCCGTCGGCTCGGCCAATTTCGGCACCTGGTCTCCACCCGGACAGCACGCGCCTGCGCCTGCCCACGCTTCCGGTGTGATCGGAACCGGCACGTTTGACGACACCGCGTGGTCGGTACGGCTGGGGTCGTCGGGCGAGTGCGTCGAGTTTGGCGGCACGCCTGGGTGTGAGCCGTACAGCCGGCCCGCAGGCACCGCTATCGTGCAATACGTGGTCTACGGCGGGCTTTCCAGCGCGTTCGCGGTGTTTTTCGGGTCGGCGGCACCTGCGGTGTCGCGGATTGCGATTGAGTTTCCGGGTGGCCAGACCGTAGCCCGGCCGGTGACTGTCGCGGGGCAGAAGTACTGGGCATTCGCCGCGGCAGCTTATAAGAGCGTGCACTGGACCGCGTACAACGCGGCCGGGCAGGTCGTTGGCGCCGGGATCGGCCAATCGTGACCGGAGTCCGAGCGTGGTGGACAGACGACGTCGGCACTGGGCTGGCGCAAGTCCAGTTCGCATGTCGGGTCAGGCCGCAGTGCCTGGCCAGAACCCGCTGACCCCGGCCCGCCTGCCGTCGGGACACCCCTCCGGCCACGGCGGATCAGGCCAGCGCCGCCACGCATCCCCGGTGCCGTCCGAGGTCACTTATCCGGCTGGCCCTTGACGCCGGACTTACTTAGAGCGTGTCTTACGTGGTAATCGGTGGTCCATAGGCGAGAATTCCTGACTGTGGCCGATCAATTGTCGCTTCGGCCCTTCCGCCCCGCCGGCCGACATCCCGCCCCCCGCAACGAGCAGCAAAATCATGACCAGTGTCTGTGACGAGTGACCGTAATCTGGCTAGCCCGCTGAGGATCTGCCGGGGCCAGCGCTGCCCGGCTTAAGCAGGCGCCCATACCATCCCTGAGCTGCTCATCAGCCACGCGAAGTCAGACCGCTCACCAGCCGGCCACTCTCCGGCCAGCTCCCGGCCCAGCGCCGTCGCCGGTCCGCCGCCCCAGCGACGAGCCCGACGGTACCCAGCTGGGAGATAGACGCCGTACCAACGGTTATGAGCCGCCTGTTTCCCGGGTCACAGATCATGCCAGCGACTTCCTGCAGCAGCGCCGGGTCGCTAGATGCCCGTCGGCCCAGCTCCATCATCGCCCGCCCGCACCCTCCCGGGCCGCGAGCCAGCAGGTGCTCACCGGGCGGGAGTTCTTCCCCGCGCTCATCTCCGGGCCGTTCCACCAGGGCCTGGACGTGGTGTTCATCGCGGCCGCCTCGCTGTCGGCGGTGGCGGCATTCGCGTCCCTGCTGCGCGGCGGCCGCTACGTCCCGCCGGAGTCCGCGCCCCCGCTGGCTATCGACGCGCCCACGGGAGCTCTCTCCCGCCGGAGCCCGCACCTTCGAAGGCCGCCGAGGCGCCCGGCCGGGGCACGAACGCCTCATCCTTATCGCACCCGGGCAGGGCCCGGGGATGATCGGACAGGTTGAACACGCCGACCGGCTGTCTGTCTATGATGCGGTAGCCCGCTGGCTCAACCGCGAATCGCGGCACAGGACACCACATGGTCCCGGTCACGCCGGAGCGGGGGCGTCTTCGCTCGTCTCCGGCGGCGGCTCCGTGCCCGCCACGGAGAAGCCCAGCATGTCCAGAATCGTGTCGACGGTGAAGTCGAAGAGCACTCCGCCGTCCGCCACTACTCCTTCAAGACGTCCGAACACCTCGAAATTGATCTGGCCGAACAGCAAGGACCACATCACCAGGGCGCGCGAGGCGACCCGGAGCGGGACTCCCGGCATGATGGCTTGCCCGGCGGGCTGCGCCTGCGCAGCTATGGCCGCCGACACGCGCGGGACCCTCGACTCTGCGATGGCGCCCGCCTGGCAGGCGTCCCGGACGATGCCGCCGAGCACTATGGTCACCCGACTGGCCGCCGCCACCGTCAGTTCGGGGGCGCGGTAACCGGGGACGGGGGAACCGTAGAGCAAGGCGTATTCGTGGGGGTGTTCGAGAGCCCATTCGCGCAGCGACCGGCATACCGATCGGACACGTTCCGCGGGCGGCTCCGCTGAGGTGGCCGCTGCCTCGGCCACCTCGCCCATGGCGTCGTAGCCCTCGACGATCAGGGCGGTGAGGATCTCGTCGCGCGACTGGAAGTAGCGGTACATCGCCGATGGCGCCATGCCGAGTTGGCGGGCGACGGCTCGCAGGGACAGCCCTGCCGCGCCGCTGGCCGCGAGTTGCGCCCGGGCCACGGCGACGATTTCGGCCCGCACGGCTGCGTGAACGCGTTGCCGTGCGTTCGAGACCGGGGCAGTGGGTGGCATGACTCCATCCTGCCAGAGGACTGCGAACAGTGAGAAAAAAACGTGAACAGCGTTCTTGACCACCAGTCTCGGGATAGTTACGATGATCCTGAATACAGAACAGTGTTCACAGAAGCTCGGGAGCGATCATGGATTCCGTCCGCATAACCCCTGGTTCCGCGATAGCAGGGAACCCTGCCAGCTCAACGGCACCGGGACGGCTAGGGGTAACGGAGCGGCTGGCCATGGCCAGCGCCCGCCGGCCGTGGCGCGTGATCGGGGCCTGGGGGGCGGCCGTCCTGGTGTCCCTGGTCCTCGCCGTTACCATGCTGCACGGCCTTACGACCGACGCATACGTGGTGGGACCGACTCAGTCCTCGCAGGCGCAGGCTCTCTATGACAAGGTCCTCGGCGGGGCCGTTACCCACCAGCCGACAGACGTGATCGCGCTGAGCTCCTCGACCGCCACGGTCAGCGATCCCGCGTTCCGCGCGACGGCCGGCACGCTCGCCGCGCACGTTGCGACTATGCCCGGTATCAGCCGCGTCCGGGTCGGCCTGACCCCGGGAAGCCCGCTCGTGTCCGCTTCCGGACACGCGGCGCTGATCGAGTTGCGGGCGGCCACCGACGCCGACATCAAGCCGGTCGTGCGGGCGGTGCAGGCGGCGAACGGACAGGGCGGGATTTCGACCGCCATCACCGGTGAGCACACTGTCGGCAACGACACCTCGACGCTGGCCGGCAGCGACCTGCAGCGCGGTGAGATCGACTTCGGACTGCCGATCGCCCTGATCATCCTCGTCCTAGTCTTTGGTGCTGTCGTGGCCGGATTGACGCCCGTGCTCATGGCGCTGCTGTCCATCGCGGTCGGCATGGGCATCGCGTCGCTCATCTCCCAGGAGTTCAGCCTCTCGGTTTTCGTCGTCGAAATGATGACCGGCATGGGCCTGGCCCTTGGTATCGACTACTCGCTGTTCGTCATCTCCCGGTTCCGTGAAGAACGCGGCCACGGGTTCGCCGTCGAGGACGCGGTGCGCAAGGCCGGGGCCACGGCCGGCCGTGCCGTGCTCTTCAGCGGCAGCACCTTCGTCGTGGCGCTGCTCGGCATGTTCTTCGTCCCCACGAACATCCTGCGCAGCCTCGCGGCCGGCGCCATCATCGTCGGCGTGGTCTCGGTGGTAGCCGCCCTGACCCTGCTGCCCGCGGTGCTCAGTGTCATGGGAGACCAGATCAACGCGCTGCGGCTGCCGATCGTGGGCAAGAACATCGGCCGCGGCGACGCCGCTGAAGGCAGGATCTGGCGTACGCTCATCGGCCGGGTCATCCGTCACCCGGGCATCAGCCTGACCCTCGCCACGGGGCTCATGGCCCTGCTGGCCGTCCCGGTACTCGGCCTGCACATCGGCCAGAGCGGGGTGGCGACCCTGCCAGATTCCCTTCCCTCCAAGCAGGGTTACGTGGCCGTCGAACGCTACTTCCCCGGCCAGAACCCCAACCCCGTCGAGATCGTCGCGGTAAGTAAGGCGCCCACCGCACACGCGGACCTCGCCAAGCTCGAGACCGTCCTCGCCCACGACCCGCGCTTCGGGTCCGGCGCGATCCAGGCCTCGCCCGGTGGGGGCATTCAGACGCTGACGGTCCCCATCCAGGGAGACCCTGACTCGAACCAGAACGTAGCGGCGATCCGCGAACTGCGCCAGCAGACGATCACGGCCGCTTTCGCCGGATCGAGCGCCAAGGTCCTGGCCGGCGGGACGACAGCGGCCACCGCCGACTACTTTCACGCCGTAAGCACGCCCACTCCCTACGTCCTGCTCTTCGTCCTGGCAATCAGCTGCCTGCTGCTGCTGATCGCCTTCAGGTCGCTGACCGTCGCGCTCGTCTCCGTCCTGCTCAACCTGCTGTCGGTCGGCGCGGCCTACGGCTTGCTCACCGCAGTGTTCATCCACGGGATCGGAGCCGGAATATTCGGGTTCCAGCACGTCGACCATGTAGACGCCTGGGTCCCGCTGTTCCTCTTCTCGGTCCTGTTCGCCCTGTCCATGGACTACCAGGTCTTTATCATGAGCCGGATCAAGGAACGGCATGACCAGACCGGCTCCACCCGCGACGCGGTGATCCACGGCGTCGCCTCCACCGCCAGGATCATTACCGGAGCCGCGCTGATCATCGTGGTGGTCTTCTCCGGATTCGCCCGCGGACAGCTCGTTATGTTCCAGCAGATGGGCTTCGGAGTGGCGGTGGCCCTGCTGCTGGACGCCACCGTCATCCGCATGGTCATCCTGCCGAGCGCCCTTACCGTGCTGGGCAGCCGCAGCTGGTACCTGCCCCGCTGGCTTGGCTGGCTGCCCCGGATCGAGGTGGAGTCCGCTCCGGCGCCGGCTCCGGCGGCATCGGTCCACTCGTAGCCGACGGCGCCGCCGACGCGCCACCCGTGCCCGGCTCCCACGGCCCCGGGGCCGGGCACACCGCCATATCCCAATAATCCGGTAGGCCGCCAGTCGTAGCGGATTTCGTCGGATAGGCGATGCTCAGCGATGGCCATAACGCCGGTGTCTTTGGCCAGCTCGGGCTTGCGAACGGGAGACAGCACTCCGGCATCGCTGTCCAGGCTTGGCCCGGACGTTTAGGGGACAGAGGCTGGCGGCCCTCAGGCGAAGACGCCAGGGCGGCAGAACTGCGCTAAGAGCTTGTCCTACGTGGCAAGTTTGGTGAGTTTCTTGTAGCAGGTGATGGTGGCTGCGAGGGTGATGAAGGCGAGGAAATGGCTGGGGTTGCGCTCATATCGCAGGGTCAGCCGCCGGTAGCCGGTCAGCCAGGCGATCGTTCTGTCGATCACCCACCGGTGCCTGCCGAGCCTGTCGCTGGCCTCGGTCCCTTTGCGGGCGATGCGGACGGCGATACCGCGGCCGCGGAGCCAGGCCCGCAGGTCCGCCTGGTCATAAGCCTTGTCCGCGTGGAGCTTCGCAGGCTTGCGGCGGCGCGGGCCGCGGCGGGAGCGGATCGCGGGTATGGCCCGGACCAGGGGCTTAAGGGCGAAGGCGTCGTTGACGTTCGCGGCGGACAGCGCGACAGACAGCGGCAGGCCGGCCCGGTCGGACAGGACGTGGATCTTCGAGCCGGGCTTGCCGCGGTCGACGGGGCTGGGGCCGGTCAGGGCGCCCCCTTTTTCGCCCGCACGCAGGCGGCGTCCGCGATGGCGCGGGACCAGTCGATCAGGCCCTGGCTCCCGAGCTCGTCCAGGACGGCCCGGTGGATCCGGGGCCAGACCCCGGCCTTTGCCCACCGGGCGAAGCGGCGGTGGGCGGTCTGGAACGGGACCCCGAATGAGGGTGGCAGGTCCCGCCATGCGCACCCGCTGGTCAGCACGTACACGATCGCGGAGAACACCTGGCGGTCCGGCAAGGGCGCCGTGCCGCCGCCCTGCGGGCGGGGGAACCGCGGCAGGTGCGGCTGGGACCAGTTCCCACAGCTCGTCCGGCACCAGCCGGAGCGACAATCGATCGGCCACAGTCAGGAATTCTCGCCTATGGACCACCGATTACCACGTAAGACACGCTCTTAATGCCTTGACCGCAAGCCCTTCAAGCCTCGGCAACCTGCGGGGATCGAGAGCAGCGCCGCTCCGCGGCGCGGGCGCACAGAATGTCGAGATCCGGGTGGCCAGCGCGCTGATCGGACCATGCCGATGTCCGCGCCAATCGGGCGGCTACTTGCGCGCTGGCGCGGACTGGCACCAGTTTGTTAGAGAGTGTCACCCCGCACTTGGCCCAACTTCGCGCGGAACGCCAACTCGGCGTGGTTGCCGCCCGTGCCGTCCGCGCTGCTGGCGGTGCGCATATGATCTGGTTCTGCGGTCGTTGGCGTGCCAGCCGATCGGCTGGATGGCTCGGGCGGCGGCTGGCGGTGGGGCGGTTGCTCCTGCCTGGGCTCTTAGGACCGCGATGGCGAGGGGAGCCAGGCCCGGCCGGGTTGCGCCGGCTGGCCTGCCCCGGCGTAGAGGGACTCGATGACGTCGGCGTATCTGGCCGCGATCGCCTGGTGCCTGAGTTTCATGGTGGGTGATCTCGTCGCCGCCGGGCTGCCAGGAGACCGGCAGGATGGCGAGCCGCTTGATCTGCCCGACCCGGAACAGCTTGCCGTTGGCGGCCTGGACCGCCAGGCGCCCGGAATGATGCTACGGATCGTGGAGAGCAGCCACTTCACCGCGTATAACGCGTGCGAGTTCTGCCTTGGTGACGGCGCGCGATAGCCATATCCCAGGACCCTC
>Ga0209040_10004916_pt1 | contig 10020 bp, 8 predicted proteins | sample BogFormECP12_OM3_FD_188240 | JGI IMG/M metagenome (GOLD analysis project Ga0209040, IMG submission 188240) | Bog forest soil microbial communities from Calvert Island, British Columbia, Canada - ECP12_OM3 (SPAdes) (version 2) | ecosystem: Environmental > Aquatic > Freshwater > Wetlands > Bog ... | reverse complement strand
TGTGATTGGATTCGATTTTTCCGCGCGAGCGTTAACCTTATCATGAAAAACGGAAGAGGAATGACGCGAATTACATATGTTTGCCCCCCCGCCGTCGCCGAAACACCCTCCACAAGTTCCGAAGTTCCGCCAAGTCAAATTTGTAGTTATGCGTTTCCGTCTGGCGCGCCGGTCCGGACAGCCGACGCATGCGCGCAATGGCGTCGAGCATCCCCCCAATTGCTCCGTGCAAATAGCAGCGCAGACGCCTTGTCCTGTTTGCTTTTGCAATTGCCTTGACGCACTGCTCGATCAAGTCAGGCGGGGACAACCGTGACTTTGAAGGTCGCGGCCTTGTTATGGTCCCATCCGGCGTGCAGTTTCATGACAGCGTCGTCGACGGCCGTAGGTGCTCCTTCGATCGACTTGAGGGCGCGGGTGATGGCTTTGGGCGAGGGCGATGCGGCCTTTGGGGCGGTGCAGAAGCGCCTAAGCTCAGCCATGTGGGGGTCTTCGTCTGCGCCGTCTCTCACCCTCGCCGCAATGGCGCTGAGGTGCTCGGCGACGGCCGCCGTCGTGAAGGCTGCGTCTTTCGGCCAGATCGAGTGAAGCGTCTTGAGGATGGCGCTGCGTGAGATGGCGTCCTCGTCCTCGGCTTCGACGCATTCGAACATGGTTGAGAACGACGGCCTCGGCTCCTCCGCCTTGAGGGCGGCGTCCGCAGCCGCTTCTATCGCCGAGCCTATGAGATGCCACCAGGCCTTGAACCTGGTTTTCGAGGCGCAGCGGTCTCTGTCGCCGAAGCGCGGGTTGCCGAGAAGGACCGTATAGAGTGCATGTAGGATCTCGCCGCGATGGTCGAGGGTCCAGGCGACCGGGTCGTCGTGTGTGAAGGCCCTATTTTCCGGGTCGGTCCGCTCGGCGGACAGACGGACGCTGAGTGTGCGCGACGCCGTGTCGGACTTCGGCCTGATATTGTTTCCGGTGAATGCGATGATGGTGTAGGCGGGCGCGGTCGGGCTTTCGCTCTCGCCGAGCACGCGGTCCTTGTAGAGCTCCGCCGTGGAGGCGCGCTCGATGTGGGGGCAGCCGATGACGGTTCCGCGCGGGATGTTGTCGAACACCAAGAGCGGCGCGGCCTCGCGCAGCACGGCGTAGAGCGCCTTCTTGCGCTCTTCGGCGTCGTTGGTCCACGCCATCGCCGCCGGTTTGATGCCGAGCACGGCCAGCGAGAGCATGCTGAGCGCCGTCGTCTTGCCATTGCCGCGCAGTCCCGCCGTCACATAGAAGGTCGGCCGGTTGGGGAACAGCACGCGCTCGATGATGCTGAGCGCCAGTGCGATCAGCACCGCCTTTCCTTCGCTGTCGGCCGCGACGTCGACGAGCCATTCGTCCGTAATGAATTTGTAGGCCTTGGCCACTGCTAAAGGCGTGCAGGCTGCGCGCTCCGGGATATACTTCAGAAGGGCCGGGTCGATCCGAAAGACTATGCCATGGTCCCGGTCGAGGCCCTCGCCCATGAGCACTTCTCCGTTCGGCAGGACGAACGGCATGGTGACGACGGCGCGGGCGGCCGGCAGCCTGGACTGCTTGTATCTGAGATAGTGCGCCAGAAGGCGGTAGGGCGCGCCGACGGCGCGGTCGCCGGTCTTGGTTTCCTCGATAAAAGTCATGTGGGTGGAGAGCTCGATCTCGAGGCTGTAGTGATCGTGCTTCGTCAAAAGGTATTCCTCCGGCGACGGCAGGCGCGTCTTCTCCTCGTCGTCGTCGTTGGCGCTGGCGGCCGTCAGCTCGTGGAGGCCGGCGATCCCGCGCCGCAGGACGGTGACGGGCCAGCCCTCGACGTCGCGCATCGGCGGCTCCGGGCCGACGGCGACGGCGAGGATATCGTCCCACTCCCGCATGACCGGCGCGGCCTCGGCGTCGGCCGGAGGTACTGGCAGGCGCGCTTTCGTGCTTTTGAGCGCGCTGAGTCTGCGCCGCTCCTTAGCCTCTGCCTCTTGCTGTGCGGTGAGCGCCTCCGCCACCATCTTCTCGGCGACGCGGGATCCCACCCCGGCGCGGGCTCCCGCGAGCTTGGACAGCCGCTTTTTCTCGTCCAGCGCGACGTCGGCCTTTATGATCAGCTTCGACAGGACGGCCGGGGCCGCCGTCTCCGGCGCCGCCATGATGGCTGCCTCGATCGACGCGGCGTCGTGCATGAGCTGGTAGCGTGCGCCGCCATGGGCGAAGCTAAAGATCGATGAGCCCTGCACGATGGCGCAGTTGCGGCCATAAGCGACGCCGTCGATCGGATCGGCCAGCGTCTCGCCGTCGAACTTGCTCAAGTCGGCGAGCACGGCGGCCACGGGTTGCCTGCCGATCTCGGTATCGTCGAAGTCGAGCAGGGCGCCGGGCCGCAGCACGCCCTTGCCCCACGCCTCGGCAGTCGCACGTGCGCTCTCCGGCGACATGCCCTGCTCGACGAGCATGGCGGCGCGCTCGGCCATGAACGCGGTCTTGGCCGCCTCGGCTTCAGGCTTCAGCGCATCGGCCGCGGCGGCCTTGAGGCGGTCGAGCTCGATCATCTCGAGCGGCGTGAGGTCGGGGCATGCGGCCCGCGTGTCGAGCGGTGGGCCGTCGTGGACGGCCGCGAGGCGCGGCTCTTGCCGCAACGGCTGGTCGAGGTCGGGCGCGGCCTCGAAGACGAGACGCTCCGGCGCGCAAACCATCCTGTCAATGATGCTCCGCTCGAGCAGTTGGCCGGCCTTGCCGACCAGATGCCAGCCGAGGCCGCAGAGCCATGCTCGATCATGCAGGGCATAGAGGACCCGTCGCGCGTCTGAGCCATCTTGGACAAGAAGATAAACGTGCTCGCCGCTCGACGGATACGTCTCGCCCGTCTCGCCGTTGACGACATTGGCGCTGGTCGACCGGCGGCGGATATAGCCCGCAGCGGCGAGCCCAGGGCAGACGGCGGCGAGCGCGCCGATAAAGCCGCCCTGCGCCTCAATGCGCGCTTTGACGGCGGCTGGCATGCCCTTAACATCATAATCGTGCAAGATGAGGCCCGGACGGCCCCCCCGGTAGGTGAAGTTCTCCGCCGTCCTGGTGACGAAGCCGGGTTGGGTGGCCCGCGGATCGTCTTTCGTGGCAAGGCGCGCTTCATCCGGAAGGCCGTCGCGCAGGCTCCCGAGCGCCCAGGCTACATTATATGGCGTTTTCTCGATGAGCGGCCCGAAGGCGCGCCAGTCGTCGAGGCGCATCCGCTCAATTTTGCCTCTGCTCATGCGGCATTGCGAGGAGTCGTTGGCGACTGATCCGTCGGCCGCCAGGTGCAGTTTTTTGGTGAGCGGTCCGCCGTCTTTGATCAGGCGCGTGATCTCGACAGCCGTCGAGGCGTTCTGGCCGAAGTCTCCGGTGGCGTTCATGGCGGCGCTGCTCGTAAAAAAAGCCAGCGCCGCCTTTTTTGACGGCGCTGGAAGTCAGGCTTCAGCGGATAACGTCGTCTGGATCGACGCCGAGGTAGCCGTCGTCGACGTCGAGGATGTCCTTGTCGATCGGCGCTGCTGGCCTCATGGGACCGGCGATGCTCGGGGCAGGGCGCGGCGTCTGGATTAGAGGCGCCAGCGCCTCTTCCCCGAGGATGGCCGCGAAGTCGGTGCACGGCTTCCAATCGACGATGGAGAAGAGCGGCAGGGAATTGCCGTAGTAGTCCTTGCCCGCCTTGAACCCGAAGCTCACGACCGGGAACGCCTTCCGCAACCGATTGTAGGGCCGCAAAAGCTGTCCCTCGAAAGCGTTGCGAACGCCCCGGGAGGAGCCAGCGTAGGTCAAGATCGCGCCTGGGCCTTCGTTCGGCATGCTGATGCCCAGAACGCTTGTGTTCGGCTGGTGGGGCTCTTCGAATTCGTCCTCGGTTGGGGCGACGTCGATGTAGCGCCGGATGTCCTTGCCCCTGAACTTCACGCCGTCGAGGGAGACGATCGCCAGGGCGCCGGCATTGCCGAGATCGATCCCAAGTACGGAGGCGCTCATCGCGGCGCCGCCTTTTTGCTGGCCCTGGCCTTGGCCTTGGCCGCCCGATCTTCCCGCCTTCATGCCAGGCGGCGAAGCCGTCCTTGGTCCTGATCCAGCCGCCGATCTGGCGCCAGCCGCGGAACGCTCGGCCACCTGTGGGCGGCGGGGCTTGCGTCCCGATCTCTTGTGGGATATTGCTCTGCCCGATCCCCTTGCCGCCCGGCTTGAGATCGGGCCCGGACCCGTCTGCCGCCCCCGCGGCGACGGGCTCCGGCGCCCTCCAAAGGGTCATGCAGCGGCCTCGCTCTGGGCGATCCACTCACGGTCCGCTTCATCACTGATCCGGATGGCCCGTCCGGCCCGATAGAACTTCGGGCCTTCGCCATTGCGCCACAGCGAATACAGTTTCGATCTGGACATGCGGCGGTTCGCGCACCACTCGGTAACTGTGTGGCTTTGTGGGGCGGCGGGCGGGGTAGGGTTCGGCGCTACCGGGGGCGGCCGGTCCAGGCACCGCGCCTCGTCGCGGCGGGCAAGCTCAGCCGCAAGTAGCGCTTCCGGAACCGCCGCAATGATGCGCGTCAGCACATCGGCTTGATCTTTGGACAATGGCGTCGCTCCAAGGTTAAGTTCTCCTTGGATGACATATACGCAGCGCACGCGGGCGCACAATTGGTACAATTCAGTCGCGCGTTTGTACCTGATACAAACAGTCGCGGCCTTTGTACCAAGCAGGGGGCTTTTGTTCTTTCCCCTTAAGACTCAGATCTTGATCGCGCCCTCTGTCTTATGAGTTCGATCTTGACTGCTTCAGGCGTCGTCCCTTCGCCGGTCAGTCTCGGCACCACCGCGGCGATGAACCGGTAGCCAGCCTCGGCCGAGCCGCCAGTGGCCTCCTTGAAGGCGTCCATGAGAGAGGTGGCGTGTGTCCGCCAACGCTCGGCCCGGTCGTCGAGAAGCATGATCGGCGGCAGGGGGATTCGCTGCTCGCGGGCGACTTTAGCCGCGGCGACGAGCGCGTCGAGGGCTTCAAGATCGCGTCTGGCACGGTCGGTCCACTCTTCCCGCTGCTGCGGCGGGCAGGTGGACTCGTCACCCGTCCACCGCTTGAGGTCGTCAAGAGCGACGGCATACTCGCCGCGCAGCTTCGGCGCCTCCTCGATCAAGACCCCGATTGCCTTCGCGACATCGGTTGCCCTCTTGGTTTCCTCGGGCAATTGGTCGCGGCAGTGTGTTACCACCTGCTGCATCCTATTCAGAGCCCGCGTGAGACGCTTGACCTTGTCGCTCTTGACGTAAGGCCCGCGCTGCGATCCCTTCATGGCCGCGCTCAAGAGACCGTGGACAATTTCCGGCGTGAACGGCTCGCGCATCACCGCACCGCCGCGAGAGGCGTGACCGTCGCCGGCGAGAGCGAGATCGCCGCCCCGGCGACGAGATCGTCTAAGGCGTTGGCTATGTGCAGAGCGTAGTTTTTCTCGATCATCAGCGCGCTCGTGTCGTGAACGCGCGCAACAAGTTGAACCGGCAACCCCTGGCGAAGCATGCGCACGATCGACGAATGCCTGAGGGCGTATGGAATTGTTCCGGGCGCCAAGCCCGCCTTCGCGACGATCAGCCGCCACGGACGCTGAAGCTCGCTCGACGAGACCCACGGGACGTGCTCATCGGCTCTTTCCCAGAGCCCGATTTCGCCTGCGACAGGGCGCCAGCGGGGCCTAAGGAAGAGCGGCTCGTGGCCCATGCGCCCGGCGACTGACGGCGCAAGCGCGGCAAGGACGTCGGCGGAGACAGGCACACCAATATGTGACAGGCTCTTGCCGCCGGCGCCCTTCCTGGAGGTCGGGACCATCAGCCGCTTCTCGCGCATCTGGACGTCGCTGACGCGCATCCGGATGAGCTGGGAAAACCTGGCGCCGGTCGCGGCCAGTGCGACGACGAGACGGCCGAGATCGCCGCGCCAGCCGTTTTCCTCGTCAACTTTCCAGGCCGCCGCCACCAGGCAGCGCACGTCGGCATCCGGCAGCGCTTGCTCCTCGCGGGCCGCCGGAGGCGCGGCCCGGGCAGACGCCAGGCCATCGCGGATAACGTCCCGCAGGCTCGGCGGCAGCTTGTCCCGATGGCGCTTGACGGCTGCGTAGAGAGCCGCCTTGAGGTCGTGCGCCGTCCGCTCGTCGATGCCCGAGCGCACCGTGGCGAGAGCATCGACCGTCAGGAGCGCCAGCGGCGTCTCGACAAACGCCTTGGGCAGCTTCGCCAGCCTATTGCGCGCGTCGCGCTTCGGACCGCCGCCGTATTGCGCGCAGCGGGCCTCTCTCATCTCGACATAAGGCTCGATCGCGGCCCCGGCGACGGTTAACGGCGGGCCGTCCGCCGCGAGCCGCTCGCGCTCGGCCTCAAGCCGGTCGAGCCCGCGCGCCTTGGCCGCCGCCTGATGGTAATTTAGAATCCGAACGCCGTCCGCGTCTTCGAAATCATCGGCTGCGGCTTCGAGCGCCTTCAACGAGTACTCCCCGCCGACATACCGCTTCATGGACCATGTGCCGGGACCGGCCTTCGGCCTGCGGTAGTCGAGGAACAGGTCGGCTCCGATCTTGGCGCGATGGCGCGCTGCCGGCTTCAGCTTCAGGCGGGCGGTTCGAGTCGTCAGATTGGCTTGGCGGGTCATCTTCGGGGCTTCCTTGTCTCTTTCCTGTCCAAAATAGGCGCATGCACGCCCGCGCACAAGAGCGGACGGCAATAGACATGGTGTCGAGAGAACAAAGGGTTAGCTAGACGGGCGCGAACGCTAGCGGACTGCCAGGACGCCGGCAGAAGGCGTAATCCTCGGAGAGATACCGCCCGGAATCGGGATCGACCATGCAGTCGAAGAACAGCCAGTGCAGGTGCGCCTTTGGGTGGTTCGGCGGGCCGTCAGGCACGTAATTGAGCTCTGGATAGCGCTTCATCATGTCATAGATGACGCGCCGTTTGATGCACATGAAGCCGGTCGGCGCCTCCGCGACCTCGACGAAGCCGTCGGGGTCGACAAACTTGCTGGCCGCTTTGCCGTGATCGATCGGATTGTAGGGAAATTCGCCGAAGCGCAACTCGAATTCCCTGCGCGTCATCCCCTGGGGGAGGCCGCCCTCCGGCCAGTTGAAGCTCTTCATCGGATAGACGGCCGCGCTGACGTCGCGGTCCGCCAGCAAGAGCCGGCAGACCGACTGCGGCCGGAACGCAATATCCGAATCGATCCAGAAGAGATGGGTCAGCGACTCGTCCTCGAGGAACCTGATCACCATCTTGTTGCGGCCGCGCGTGATGAGGCTTTCCGAATGCATGTGCAGGATATGGTCGAGCCCGAATCGTTGGGCGTGGTGGGTCAGGTCGAAGATACTGGTCACGTAGTTCATGCTGACTGCCGAGATGTAGCAGGGGGTCGCGAACATGACCTTCATGGATTTGAGCGCAGAATCGGGAAGCATGGCCTCGGTGCGGGTTGGCGCCGGGCAGTCCGGCCGTTCGTCATCGGATGAGAATGCGGCAATAGCGCCGCGCGCGGCAAGGGTTCCGGCGTCCGCGCCTTATTGTTGTTGTTGTTCCTTGTCCTTCAGCTTCGGCTTCTTCGCCGCGGCTGCCGCCGCAGCTGCGGGCGCCGCCGCTTGGGGCGCGGCCGCTGCCGGAGCCGGCGCCGGCGCGGCCGGTCCGCTCTGGCCAAGTCCGACGGAGATGCCGAAGAGCTTCCATTGCCCGTCCACCGGCGCGTAGGCAAGGTCGAATTTCACCTGCGCCGGGACGGACGGAAAGAAACCCGTCATGTGCATGAGCCCGTTGGGCTCGATTTGCGGCAGCAGCGTCAACTGGGGATCGAGCGCGGCGACGCCCGAAAGATCGACTTTGTCCCGGCGCAGCGCGGCGAAAATATCGCCGAGCCGCGCTGCGTTGTTCGTCGCCTGGAAATTCGGCGCCCCGAGGTCTCGAAGCACCGTATAGTTCCCGGTCTTGTTGGCTTGATCGAGCGCGATCAGCGACGAGCGGATGAGAATGATCACGCCGTTGCGGTCGATCTGAGCGGCCTTCGGTGCGCAGCCGCGGGCCTCCCTTCCTGCGCGACCCGCACGACCGCAGGCTTGGCCTCCTCAGCGACCTGCGCGACCGCAGGCTTGGCTTCCTCAGCGACCTGCGCAACCGCAGGCTCGGCTCCCTGCGTGAGCGCAGAGTTCCACACTGTGTACGCGGCAAAACCCGCGGCCAGCGCTGCCGCGAGCGCATATACCTTCAGTCGCATCGTTGCCATCACCACGCGTAAGTTGCGCCGACGCGGCCGCCCACGTCGCCCTTCGTGATACCTACGCCGATTCCCCCGTTGAGGACAATGTTGTCGTTGATGCGCACGAGCGCGTTCGCGGCGAAGGCGTTGGTGCCGTGATATCCGCCCCAGTTGGCCGAGATCGCATAGCGCTTGTTGTCCGGCAGCGTGCCGCCGCCAAGCGCGATCGCGACCGCCGAGCCTTCGTAGGCGCGGGTGACGTCGCTCCTGAGGGCGTTGACGCCGGCGTAGAGGGCCGCGATGTCCTGCGGACCGTAGATCGACTCCGCGAGATGACCCGCGGAATCGGTGGTGGTGAAATAGGTCGGTCCGCTTTGCGCCGCCAGGCTCGCCGCCGACGTGACGCCGGGCAGCACGTAGGTCGTCGCAGCCGTCCCGAGCGCGACCTGGTTGGCGGCGGTGTTTCTCGCTCCCGCGCCGATCGCAGTCGAGCCGGCGTAGCCGCCGGTCGAAGCCCCGGCGCCAAGCGCGGTCGAGTTTGCCCCAGTCGCGTTCGCCCCGTAGCCGATTGCCGTCGCGCCGGCGCCCGTCGCCGCCGCGTTCGCGCCATAGGCCGTCGCGGTCGAGCCGTTGGCGATGCTGTAGGCGCCGGCCGCCGTCGCGTAAGCGCCGGTGGCGTTGGCGAGATAGCCGAAGGCGGACGCGTTGGCGCCATTGGCGATGCTGATCGCGCCCACGGCGGTCGCGTTGGCGCCGTTCGCGCTGGCCGCCGCGCCCTCTGCGGTGGCCGTCCAGCCGTTGGCGGTGGCGGAGACGCCCGTCGCGGTGGCGAACGTGCCGTTGGCGATGCTCTCGGCGCCGGTCGCGGTCGCGGCGACGCCGTTGGCGATGGCCGCGGCGCCCGTCGCCGTGGCCTCAAAGCCGTTGGCGGTGGCGGAGACGCCCGTCGCGGTGGCGAACGTGCCGTTGGCGATGCTCTCGGCGCCGGTCGCGGTGGCGCCAACGCTATTGGCGGTGGCTGCGGCGCCCGCTGCGGTGGCCTCCTGGCCGTTGGCGTTGGCGGAAACGCCCGTCGCAGTGGCGAAGGTGCCGTTGGCGACGCTCTCGGCGCCCGTCGCGGTGGCGCTGACGCCGTTGGCGACGGCCGCGGCGCCCGACGCTGTGGCCTCAAAGCCGTTGGCGTTGGCGGAAACGCCCGTCGCAGTGGCGAACGTGCCGTTGGCGATGCTCTCGGCGCCCGTCGCGGTGGCGCTGAAGCCGTTGGCGTTCGCCAGGCTGCCGGTCGCGGTGGCCTCCTGGCCGTTGGCGTTGCTCATGACGCCGGTCGCCGTGGCGTTGGCGCCGTTGGCGTTGGCCAAGTTGCCCGTCGCCGTCGCGCTGTCGCCGTTGGCGTTGCTCAAGACGCCCGTCGCGGTGGCGTTGGCGCCGTTGGCGTTGCTGAAAGAGCCGGTCGCGGTCGCGTTGGCGCCATTGGCCAAGCTGAAAGAGCCGGTCGCGGTCGCATTGGCGCCGTTGGCGAAGGCGAAGGCGCCCGTCGCGGTGGCGGGATCGCCATTGGCGACGGCGCCTACGCCGGTCGCAGTCGCGTCGGTTCCGTTGGCGAAGGCGAGCAGGCCGGTCGCGGTCGCGTTGGCGCCGTTGGCGTTGCTCAAGACGCCGGTTGCGGTCGCGTTGGCGCCGTTGGCGAAGGCGCTGTTGCCCGTCGCGGTCGCGCTGTCGCCGTTGGCGTTGCTCAAGATGCCGGTCGCGGTGGCGTTGGCGCCGTTCGCCAGGCTGTTCTCGCCCGTCGC
>Ga0209040_10004915_pt1 | contig 10024 bp, 7 predicted proteins | sample BogFormECP12_OM3_FD_188240 | JGI IMG/M metagenome (GOLD analysis project Ga0209040, IMG submission 188240) | Bog forest soil microbial communities from Calvert Island, British Columbia, Canada - ECP12_OM3 (SPAdes) (version 2) | ecosystem: Environmental > Aquatic > Freshwater > Wetlands > Bog ... | reverse complement strand
ACGAAAGTAACAAAAGGCCAATTGGTCGCGCTGATCGACCCCGAGGTGTTCCAGACCCAGGTCGATCAGGCCCAGGCAGCACTGGGCTCCGCCCAGTCTGCGGTCATCGCAGCGGGCGCGCAAGTTCAGAAAGCAAAGTCGGATCTTTCGGGCACAGTCGCGAGTGAAAAAAGTGCGGAGTCTGCACTAGCCAAGGACCGCGCCACCGCACTCAACGCACGCAACCAGTGGACAAGGGCTGACGAACTGTTCAAGCAAGGAATCATGTCTCGGCAGGACGACGACTTAGCCAAGTCCACCACGGACGCCGATGACGCCCAGGTTGCGGCAGATCTGGACCAAATCGCCGTATCGAAACAGACGATCCAGTCGGCGCAAGACCAGGTCAGCGCGACCCAAGCGCAACTAGGCTCTGCGAAAGCCCAGCAAGTTCAGGCCAATGCCGTGCTGGCCCAGGCGAAGATCAATCTTGCGCACACTCGCATCACCGCCCCGGTCGACGGCACAGTCATCGCCCGTCGCATGGATGTAGGGCAAACTGCGGCTGCGTCTTTCGCCGCGCCGACTGTATTCGAGATCGCGCAAGACTTGACGAAGATGCAACTCGATACCAATGTGGACGAGTCCGATGTCGGCAATATCAAACCCGGCCAGGATGCGACTTTTACCGTGGACGCATACCCGGGTACGACATTCCAGGGACGGGTTACCGACGTTCGCAAGGCGCCGATCATCACCCAAAACGTCGTCACCTACGATGTCGTCATCGCCGTTTCCAATCCTGATCTCAAACTATTTCCCGGCATGACAGCTAATGCGAGAATTCTGACGACGAAGATCGATGACACCTTTAAGGTGCCGAATGCGGTATTGCGCCTTCACCCATCCGCAGCGGTGTTGAAACAAATTGGGGTTTCGGCCTCGCCGGCGGTTAAGCAACAGATTTATGTATTGCAGAACGGAAAGCTCAAAGCCGTCCCGGTGACGTTTGGGATCTCCGATGGCCAATCCACCGCCGTGACATCGGGCGATTTGCAAACCGGAGAACTGGTCATAGTCAGGTTTAGCACCGGCGCGGCTGCACCATCCACCAGTGCTGCTTCGCCATCGGCTACCAGTCCGACGCGACGCGTCCCCGGATTGTGAGTTTCTGAGGAGAGCATTACGTGTCAGCGCTCATTGACGTGCGGAACCTCAAAAAGACATACCTCCTCGGGGACGTCGTTGTACATGCGCTGCAAGGCGTGACCATAACCGTTGAGCGAGGCACATTCGTGGCAATCATGGGGGAGTCGGGTTCGGGGAAGTCAACCTTGCTGAACCTCCTGGGTTGCCTTGACCGACCAACTTCAGGCAGCTATCTGCTGGACGGCATTCCGGTCGAAACCATGGATCGCGACCAGCTGGCCGAGATTCGCAATCAGAAGATCGGGTTCATTTTTCAAAATTTCAACTTGCTCCCGCGAATGGATGCACTGGAAAATGTCGAGCTGCCGTTGCTCTACAAAGACAGTGACACGCCAAACGGAGATGAACTCGGCCAGCGCGCTCTGGCTGACGTCGGCTTGGCCGGACGTGAACTCAACTTCCCTGCTCAACTGTCTGGTGGACAGCAACAGCGGGTTGCCATCGCGCGCGCGCTGATCAACAAACCTGCCATTCTTCTTGCCGACGAACCCACGGGTGCCTTGGATTCTCACAATAGCGCCGAAATCATGAACATTTTCCAGAAGCTGAACCGCACTCAGGGCATCACGATTGTTATGGTTACGCATTCGGATGAGATCGCCACTTATGCCGGCCGGATTATCCGCTTTCGTGATGGCCTGATCGTCAGCGACCAGAAGGTGACGAAACCGGTGACTGCGGCTGTGGTAGCCGTTGCGGAGCAAACCGCAGCAGTGGTGTCGTCATGAAGCATCTGATCTCGTCCATGCGGATCGCGTTCCGCGCCCTGAAGATGAATAAGCTGCGCTCTGCGCTAACCATGCTGGGCATCGTGATCGGCGTTGCTTCGGTAATCGCGACAGTAGGCATCGGCTCGGGCGCGACGCAGCGTATCCAAGATCAGATCGCTAGTATCGGAAGCAACATTATCATCGTCATACCAGGAAGCATGAGCAGTTCCGGTGTCCGCCTGGGAACTGGCAATGCGGTCACGCTATCGGAAGCGGACGCAAAGGAGCTTGTGGCCCAATGTCCGGACGTGGAGCTGGCAGCACCCGTGGTGAGAGGCGCAGCACAGGTCGTAAACGGAAACAGTAACTGGGCAACCAGTGTTTATGGCATTACTCCCGACTATCTAACAATTCGCGATCTCTCGGTTGCTGCCGGGGCCGAGTTTACGCAGCAGGATGTAGACAGCGCTAACAAAGTCGCCGTACTCGGCCAGACTCCGGTGGATAACCTGTTTGATGGAGCCGACCCGATCGGCCAGGCAATCCGTATTAAGAACGTTCCGTTCACGGTCGTCGGTGTGCTCACCCGGAAGGGCCAATCGTCCCAGGGACAAGACCAGGACGATGTTATTCTGCTGCCGATTTCAACCGCCAAGCGGAAAGTGCTCGGCGTCAAGCAGGCCAACGCAGACGCCGTGGACTCGATTATGATGCAGGCGAAATCTGGCGCCCAGATTCCGGCTGCACAGGAAGAGGCGGAAGCTCTGTTGCGGCAACGCCACCATTTGCAAGCCAACGAGGTTGATGACTTCTCAATCCGTAACTTGGAAGAGCTCTTCGCAGCGCAAGAGGCATCCTCGAAGATCATGGCGATCATGCTGGCGGCCGTGGCGTCCGTGTCGCTCGTCGTGGGTGGCATCGGCATCATGAACATCATGTTGATCTCAGTGCGGGAGCGAACCCGCGAGATCGGATTGAGGCAGGCATTGGGCGCCAAGACTCGCGACATTCTCACACAGTTCCTGGTTGAGGCGGTCACGCTCTCGATCGCGGGTGGATTCGTCGGGATCGTGTTCGGGTTTGGCGCATCACTGCTGATTTCGCGGCTAGCGGGCTGGGCGACCTCCGTTGGTCTTGGCGCGGTGTTACTCGCAGTATTGTTCTCTGCGCTAGTAGGGATCGGATTTGGCTACTATCCGGCGAGAACGGCTGCCTACCTGGATCCGATCGAGGCTTTGCGGAATGAGTGAGTCAATGGTCTGCCGAGATGTCTGATGCTGCCAAATGGCTACCAACCGGCGCTAACTCTTCGAATCGTCTTATCCAACAGGAGAATTCCATGCCACAGAGTCCGCACGACCGCGTCGCAGAACTTCACAACTTGGCGGCTCACGCCCATGCTGCCGCCGCCACCGCCCACGGCAAGGGAGATCATCTCACTGCTCACGAGCTGAGCAAACAGGCGCACGAACACTCTATGAACGCAATTAAGCATGCCAAAGAGATCAACACGGTTGCCACCGGGTCCAACAAACCGTAGGGTGCTGACTTTGTGGCGGACTGTCTCTGGCTCGTTGATAGGGCCTCAACGTCCATGGCACTGCTTCCAAAGTTCGGACAATTGACTCCGCCGTAACGCTCTCATGGGATAATTCGACACCTAATTGAGGGACCCCGGATGGGAAAGCCAGCAACGTCTGTAGAGAGCTTCTGGGATCGGCCGCTGCACGAACTGTTCGAACTGCTGCCGGCAACTCCGGCCGGACTGACGACCGAAGAAGCGCGGCGGCGACTTCGTCTTTACGGCCCAAATTCCTTCGTCCACGAATCTCGCTTCGCTACCTTGCTTAGTTTCTTTGGTTTCTTCCGTAACCCTCTTGTCGTCATCCTTGTCATTGCCAGCGGCGTATCCCTTGCGCTCGGAGAGCACATCGGCGGGCTGATCATCCTTGCCATCGTACTGTTCAGCGTAATCCTGAATTTCCTGATGGAATTCCAGGCCCGGCACGCCGTCGAGGACATTCAAAAACAGATTGCCCTGACCGCCGCGGTGGTGCGCGATGGACGAGAACAGGAACTGCCAACCGCCGAACTGGTCCCTGGAGACATTGTCCGCCTCAACGCCGGAGACCTGGTGCCAGCCGACGCCCGTTTGCTGGAGGTAAAGGACCTGCATGTGCGCGAGTCCGTGCTCACCGGCGAGTCTTTGCCGGTAGAGAAGACGGTCGCTGACCTTCCCAAGGAGAAGCACAGCGTTGCGGACGCCAGCAACAGCGTTTTTCTGGGCACTGCAGTTCAGACAGGGATTGGTACCGCGGTCATCGTGTGCACCGGAAAAGATACCGCCTGCGGTGAGATTGCGAATCGTCTGGCTATGCGGCCGCCGGAGACGGAGTTCGGTCGTGGCATACGCCACTTCGGAATGATGCTCACCTGGGTAACCATGTTGCTTGTCCTTTTCGTACTGCTGGTGAACATCATTTTCCATCGCCCGTTGCTGGAGTCGTTCCTTTTCTCAGTCGCACTTGCCGTCGGGATGACACCAGAAATGATGCCCATGATCATCACGGTGACGCTGGCCCAGGGCGCGAAGCGGATGACGAAGAAGAAAGTCCTGGTCAAGCAACTGTCAGCAATCGAGGATTTCGGCAGCGTGGATATTCTCTGCACTGACAAAACGGGCACGCTCACTGAAGGGGAGATCGTGCTCGACCGCCATGTCGATTTCCATGGCAAGGACGACGCAAACGTCCTGCAGCTCATTTACTTGAACAGCCACTTTGAGGCGGGCATCAAGAGTCCTCTTGACGACGCCATCTTGAAGCACGAGGCGCCTTCCATCGTCGGATACGACAAGGTTGACGAGATTCCGTTCGACTTCAACCGCAAGCGCCTTTCCGTGGTGGTGCGGCACGCGGACGAAGACCTTCTCATCACCAAGGGTGAGGCCGAAAGCGTATTTGCCATTTGCGACACGGTGACCGTCGATGGCGTCCCTCAACCATTCGACGGTGGCCGCCGGGCAGAGGCAGAAAGCACTCTCAAGAAGCTGAGTGCGGACGGATTCCGCGTCCTTGGGGTGGCAACGCTCAAGGTTCAAAAACAGGATGCGTACACTGTGGCAGCCGAGCACTCGATGACACTGGTCGGTTTCGCGGCATTTCTCGACCCGCCGAAAGAGGGAGTGCTCGCCGTCCTGCAGGCCCTGAAACAGAACGGCATTTCTGTGGTTGTCATGACGGGCGACAATCAGTACGTGACCCAGAAAATAGCCCACGACGTAGGGTTGAACGCGGACCGCATCCTTGTCGGCAACCAGCTCGACACCATGGACGACGCTGCCGTCGCCCACCAGGCCGAGAACGGAGCCATCTTCGCCCGCGTTTCTCCGGAGCAAAAGAATCGGGTAATCCTCGCTCTAAAGGCCCGCGGGCACGTTGTCGGCTACATGGGCGATGGCATCAACGATGCTCCGTCGCTGCACACTGCAGATGTTGGGATCTCCGTCATGAATGGCGTGAACGTCGCCAAGGACGCGGCCAAGATCATCCTGCTGGAAAAGGACCTTGCCGTCATCAACGATGGCGTGCTGGAGGGCCGCCGCTCCTTTGCCAACATCATGAAGTACATCATCATGGGCACGAGCTCGAATTTCGGAAACATGTTCAGCATGGCCGCGGCGTCGCTCTTCCTGCCCTTCCTGCCGATGCTGCCGAGCCAAATTCTGCTGAATAACTTTCTCTACGATGTCTCGCAGGTCAGCATCCCCACGGACAACGTTGATCCCGCCATGGTGCAAAGGCCCAAGCGATGGCAGATTGGATTCATCCGCCAATTCATGGCGATCATCGGACCAATCAGCTCAATCTATGACTTCCTCACCTTCGGAGTGCTGCTCTGGGCTTTCCATGCTTCCACCAACGAGTCGCTCTTCCACACCGGATGGTTTGTGGAATCCCTGGCGACACAAACGCTTGTGGTGTTTGTGATTCGGACGGCGGCCAACCCGCTCAAGAGCCGGCCCAGTCGGCCGTTGTTGATCAGCGTGTTGGCCATCGTTACGGTCGCGACCGTGCTGCCGTACACGCCTTTGGGGACGTTGCTCCGGTTCACACCGCTGCCCTTATCGTTGTTGGCGGCAATTGCGTTTCTTGCGGTGACCTATCTCTTTGTGGTGCAGGCCGTGAAGACCTGGTTCTATCGGCGGCACGCGCTGCTTTAACGCAGCCGCTTGAGGACGGCCCATCACCAGGGTTGCTTCCGACCGTATCCCCTCACGCCACGGTTCCGAAAAGCCATCCGACGCCTGCGGTGATCGCCATCGCGAGCGCCCCCCAGAAGGTGACGCGGATTGCGCCAGTCATCTCTCTCGCGCCGCCCGCATGAGCAGCCAGCCCGCCCAGAAGCGCGAGGAACAGCAATGAAGTTCCGGCCACCAGAGGGATCAGTACCGCCTCCGAAGCCAAGGCGGTAACCAGGAGAGGCAAGACTGCTCCGACGGCGAAGCTGCCCGCCGATGCCAACGCCGCCTGAATGGGACGAGCACGGAGCGTTTCGTTGATGCCGAGTTCGTCGCGGGCATGTGCGCCCAGCGCATCATGGGACATCAACTGCGCGGCAACCTGTTTCGCCAGCGCAGGATCGAGTCCGCGCTCGACATAGATCGCTTGTAGCTCCTTGTGCTCGCCCTTGTCGTCTGCTTTGAGTTCCGCGCGCTCCAGCTTGAGGTCGGCCTGTTCGGTATCGGCCTGGGAGTGGACCGAAACGTACTCACCGGCCGCCATCGACATAGCCCCGGCAACCAGTCCGGCGATCCCTGCGACTAAGACGCCACGGTGGTTCGCATGCGCAGCAGCGACACCCAGGACAAGGCTTGCCGTTGAAAGGATGCCGTCGTTCGCGCCCAAGACCGCCGCGCGCAGCCAGCCAATGCGTTGTGTGCGGTGTTGCTCTGCGTTGCCTACGTTCATGCTTGAAGCGTCCTTGATTCGGGAAGCAATAGATACCGGGAATACGACGTTGGTGGACCGCCCGTCCTCGGATCAACATCGATCGATGAAAACGGGCGCGCCCGAATTTCACTGACCGTTTGCGTCGATGAACCCGGGCGCCTTATTCTGTCCGCGATGCTCAAGGTACATCTCCACAGAATGATCTGCTAACTCCCGCGCTTTCTGCGGTCACTCCCTCTCCGGAAGCGATCGAGCGGCTGACCACCTCCCTGAGATAGGTCAGGTCACCATCAAATCTCGCTTTCAACTTCTTACGGCCGGATTGCCGTCATTTGCATGACGCTTCCCTCGAAGGCACCCGGGTGTATAGTCTGGACTGCCGGAATGCCCGATTGCAGTTTCGGGCTTATCCTTCGCATCGGCCGCTAAATGGTGTTCGTGTCCTACGTCCACGTGCTTTCGGCCGCATTCTTGATGGGATTGGCGGCGGCCGCCCCGATGGGCCCAGTCAACATGCTGGCCATCCGCCGCGGCTTGATTGGCGGTTGGCGCCACACCCTCGCCTGCGGAATCGGCTCCGTCACCGGCGATCTCATCCTCTGCTCTCTGGTCCTCCTTGGTGGACACTACTTCTTTGCCGACCTGTCCAACCCGACGCTCCATACCGTTTTAGCAGCCATCGGTGTAATCGTCCTGCTTCCGCTCGGGATCTACTTCCTTATCCGCGCCGTGAACGATCCACTACGCGCCTACACCAGCGCTCGCCAGCACTGGGACGAAGGCACCGTCCCAGCACACCTGCTCGTCGAAGTCGCCGACGGTCTTGCCCTGACCATCTTCAACCCCATAACCATAGCTTACTGGGTTGGCGTCAGCTCCAACTGGCTCCCCTTTGCCCATTCAGTCTTGGGCTACAGCGCCCCCGGGTGGGGCATCCTGATGGCCACCGTCGGCCTGATGACCTGGTTCATCGCGCTGATCGTCGTCGTTCGCTTCGTCCCCCATCGCATCGGCCCAATCTTCTTCCGCCTCGTCAATGCTCTCCTCGGCCTTATGCTACTGGGCTTCGCTGCGTTCTGTGCAACAGTCGTGTCCCACCAGTTCCTGCGATGAAAATCAAACCTTGCGCAGCTGCACTACCCGACATAGCGGGGCAACCGAAAACAGTCTTGCTTCGCGATGGCTAGACACAGCTTCATTTTCGGACAATTACAGGAGTGGATGGCGAATCGAATAGCCAGATTGAATCCACGTAGATACCGCATTGACCGTAGCTGCGCACAGAAGCGATTTAGAGTCTCGAGACGACTTTAGGCGTACTAAGGACGCTGTCGGCGGATTCGGGTGGAGCTGCCGTCGCGATGACCGCAGAATATTTCTGCCAGCGCACCCAAACGATGCGGATGGCTGCAACGACCGGGATCGAAAGGTACACGCCCAACACACCGCCGAGTTCGCCGCCCATAAGTACAGCCGCGATTGCTGCCAGAGGGTGCAATTCCAGCGTTCCGCCCATCACTCGCGGAGATACGACATAATCCTGTATCACTCGCCAGAGGGCAAAGAACAGGATCAGCAACCACAAATGAGGATAAGCCGTCAGAAATCCTATAAAAACGATCGCCAGCGCAGCGACCAGCGGACCCACGACGGGAATGAACTCCATAGCGCCGGCCGCGAATCCGAGTACCAGCGCATAAGGATAGCGCAGCGCCGTCAACACCACGCTGTATGCCACCAGCGATATGCCTGCTAATATGAGCTGCGCGCGAATGAAATGAGCCAGCATCACATCAAGATCGCTCATGATCAAACGTAGAAATCGCCGCTGGTTGCTCTCGCCAAGGATATGCAGCAAGGTTGCGGAGAACTGCCTTCCGTCGCGCAAGAAAAAGATAGCGAGGATGGGGACCAGAACAACCCAAATCACACTCTGCAACGCCTTCGCAACCGCTGCACCTGCCTGACCACTCCAGGCGAGGATCTCTGGCTGATGGGCCGCAATAGACTGCTCGATTCTGAGCTGAGTGTCGTAGCTCCAGCCGTACCGATTGCCAAATTGCCACACGATCTTTCCAGTAGTAACCTTCTCCAGCAATCCGGGCAGCGACTGGCTCAGCAGCCGAGCGTCCTCCACCAGCCTCGGTCCAAACAGAGTGCCCAGCACCGCGACAATCGCGCCAATTGCCAAATAGGTTTCCAGGATCGCGAGCCAACGCGAGCCTCTCGCGAGCTTTGACCGTTCGATTCGGTAGACAACGGGTTCTAACAAGTACGCGAAAAGCACCGCGAAGAGGATGGCAATGAGGGTGTGGCGGACGCCGTAAAGAAAGGCCCCGCTGGCGACAAAAGCGCAAATTGTGGCCAACACTCTGGCCGTACGCTGATCGAAGATAGGCATTGAACAGTCTGATCGTACTTCAGCCGGGATGTTGGCTATTAGAATCCGACTAGGCCGGAGCGCCTCTGGCCAATGTTGCCTCTCGGAACAGACTTGGCTCGGAGACGGAGTCTCGGATACTCCCCTATCGTCTCAATTTCGAATGCGTTTGGTCACCAATCCAGACTGCATCGGCGCAGCGCGGCATATGGCCATGTTCCCACGCGCTGCCTGCGCCATTCATTCGCCCGACAGAACAGCTAAACGGTTAGCTATCCTGCAATGCCCCAGCTATCACTGCCGGTAGCCCGATTGCACGATCTGCCGATTTCTTTCGTCATATACACAGTCAAAGCTGAAACGGCTGGAGTTGCCGTCGTCCGTCTGGTACTGACCTTCTCCTTGCACGTTGATAAGGTTGTTCGACTGCTGCGAGGAACTGATTGTATTGGGCAATGTCCGAAGGCTCGTAAAATTCCGATGGTCGCGACGTATTCGAGCCGTGATGCTGTCCTGACAGGCTTGTCCGGCAGCTGAGCTCGCCGCGCCACTATTCCAGTTGGCATTACCCGAGTTGCTCCAATTGCTATTCGAACTGTCACTCCAATTGCCGTCATTATTTCTGCCGCCGTTCCAGGTAATGGTTCCGGTGTAACCTTCATTGTTGCCCCGGTTCCGATTGTCGATACGGATCACCGCAACCCCATTGTTCGAGTTTGGGTTCTGTCCCAAGCTTTGCTGGCCGTGTCCATCCACCCCTGAAAAGCGGAAGTTGCCTGGGTTGCGAGGCAGCG
>Ga0209040_10004913_pt1 | contig 10025 bp, 13 predicted proteins | sample BogFormECP12_OM3_FD_188240 | JGI IMG/M metagenome (GOLD analysis project Ga0209040, IMG submission 188240) | Bog forest soil microbial communities from Calvert Island, British Columbia, Canada - ECP12_OM3 (SPAdes) (version 2) | ecosystem: Environmental > Aquatic > Freshwater > Wetlands > Bog ... | reverse complement strand
GAGACCGCCGCGCCGCTGGCCGCGCGGCTCGGCCTGGAAGTCCAGGTCTCTCCGCCGTTCAACGAAATCGATTACGGCGCCTGGACGGGCATGTCGTGCGCCGACCTGGCAAAATCCCCGGACTGGCAGGCGTTTAACCGGCTGCGCAGCACATTGAGACCGCCCGGCGGCGAATCGATCATCGATATCCAACAGCGCACCGCCACTGAATTGGAACGTCTCCGCGCCTTGCATGCGGACCAGACCATTGCCATTTTCAGCCACGGCGACCCGATTCGCGCCGTGCTGATACATTCCCTCGGCATGAGCTGCGATCTACTCCACCGCCTGCAAGTGGACCCGGCGTCTATCAGCATCGTGTGCGCGACGGATTGGGGTCCCATGGTAACGGCGATCAATCGCGAAGCGTAGCCTGGCTCGTCGGCTATAGTGAAAACGTGCGGTTTCTGCTAATTCCGATCCTCGCCGTTCTCTGCTACGGCCGCAATCCTTCGAGAAACGACGCGCTCGATCTTAATCAGGCCATAAAACTGGAAAGCAATCTCCCCTGCGACGGCGTCACCAATCCGCAGCAGGAGATCGTCCTCGAGGCCCATTTCTCCACCGCGGGCGGCCCGCTGATGTTCATCGTCAACACCTATCAGGACGAGACCTGCCTGGCCGGCATCGGAATCAAGTGCTTCAAGCATACGCCCGCCGGCTGGCGCGACGACTTGATGGTCAATGCCGACGGCATCAGCCATTACTGGCTCAATAGCTGCAAGGCCCACGGCAGCAAAGATCCGGCCCGATACACGCTGAGCGCCTGGTTCAAAGACGGCACGGCAAACACCAAGAAGCTTCCCTGGAAGCAGGGGCCGCTCAAGCAGGTATCCGCGCAGCCGGAAGTCTACGAGTTCACCGGCCCCAACGGCGATACGGCCCGTGTAGAAATCACGAGACGGTGAGGCGGGCTCGCAGCCTTGGCTCGCACCAGCCGCGTCGCGACGCTCAAGTTGTGCTACACTGCAAGAAGTCAGCACACAAACCGCAAGTTTGCCTGCGGATCCCAGGACACCAGAATGCCTAAGTTAAAGACACATAAGGGTGCGTCCAAACGGTTCAAGAAGACGGGAACCGGCAAGGTGGTTCGCCACCATGCATTTGCCCGCCATATCCTGACCTCGAAGACGCGCGCGCGCAAGCGGAAACTCGGCCAGAGCGTGGTTGCCGATCCAACCAATCAGCCCATGCTCAAGCGCATGATTCCGTATTAGATTTTAGATTTGTCAGCCGATTGAAACGGCGCCGCACGTGCCGTTGTCGCCGGCGTAATTCGATAAGGAGAACCAAACGTGCCTAGAGTTAAACGCGGAACCGGCCGCAGAGATTACCGCAAGAAGACCTTGCGGCTCGCATCCGGCTATTTTCTTACCAAAAGCAAACTGAACCGGGCCGCGCAGGAAGCCGTGGAAAAGGCCCTGCGTTATGCCTACGTCGGACGGCGCCAGAAAAAGCGCAATTTCCGTTCGCTATGGATCGTCCGCATTGGCGCCGCCTGCCGCATAGCGGACATCTCCTACAGCAAGTTCATGGGCGGCATGAAGAAGGCGGGCATTGACCTCAACCGCAAAGTTCTGGCCGATATCGCGCTCAACGACGAGACGGCGTTCCATGCGCTGGTGGAAAAGGCGAAAGCCGCTCTATGAGCGTTGAATCCCTGGCGAGTGTCGATTCGCTGGCAAGTCTTGAGGAACGCATCACCCGCGCCGTGGAATTAGTCACGGCGCTCAAAGCCCAAAACGTCAGCCTGGAAAAACAGGTTCAGGCCGCCGTCGCCGAGCGTGATGCCTCGCGGCAGGAACTCGAGGATCTGCGTTCGGAGCGCAAACAGGTGCGGACCCGCATTGAGAAGTTGCTCGGTCAAATGGATTTGCTGAGCAACGCCTGATGATGTCAAGCTAGAGACATGGCCAACGCGGAACCGGTGCGAGTGACGATCTTCAACCGCACCTATTCCCTTCGCGCCAACCAGCCCGCTGAACTCACTGAGCTGGCGCATCAGGTGGACGACCAGATGCGTTCCATTGCGTCCCAGGCGGGCAACGCCGACTCGACACAGGTCGCCGTGCTTGCTTGTCTGCACTACGCGGATCGTCTGCGCGAGTTGGAACTCGAAGTGGATCGCCTCAAATCCAATGTGCAGACTAAGGCGAAGCAGTTCTCCCTGTTGCTGGACACGGTCATCGATTAAATTTTTTCTCCAGGTTCTCCCCGTACCCTCTCCAGTCGTATATACTTGCAGCAACCCGCAACACCGCGAGCCCGGGAGATAAGCCGATGATCCGTGTGCTGATCGCCGACGATAATGCCGTTTTACGCCGCGGACTGAAAGATATTCTGAAGTATACTCTGGTAAACACGTGCTTCGGTGAAGCGGATAGCGCTGACCAGGTTTTGCGGCAACTCGAGAATCAGGAATGGGATATCCTCATTCTCGACATCGGCATGCCGGACCGCAGTGGCGTCGACGTCCTTCGCGAAGTGCGAAAAATCGGCCCCTTACTGCCCATCCTGATTCTCAGCATGCATCCGGAACACGAGTACGGCAAAAGAGTGCTTACCACGGGCGCCTCCGGCTATGTCCGCAAGGATTGTGCTGCGGAAGAGCTGGTGGTCGCGATTCAAAAAGTGCTCAGCGGCCAGCAATACATGAGCGCCGCGCTGGCGGAACACCTCGCACGAGAGCAGAACGCCCCAACCGATGACCATCCCGCTCATAAAGTGCTATCCAAACGGGAGTTGGAAATCCTGCGCTGGCTAGGGTCCGGCAAAACGGTGGGCGAAATCGCCGCACAGTTGAAGTTAAGTGTGGCTACTGTAAGCACATACCGCGCACGAATTCTAAAAAAGATGGATATGACCACCACCGCGCAGCTCATACACTACGCGTTACGCAATCACTTAGTCGATTGAACATGCGCTCGCTTGTAGTACAAACTATGAGTAATTGCCTTGTTACTGTGTCTTCGAAAATGGAACTTCGACGCGAAGGGTACCATTGCTGCGCCAGGCAACCCGATATGCGTCGTCTTCATCCCGAAGCGACTTTCTAGCCTTTTCGCCATTTCTACAAGTTTTGGGAACAATTCTATCAATTCTGTGCTATACCCGTAGGCATACTAAAAGTTTGTCGGGTATCCCGTGCGCCGGCGAGGCTTCGCTTTGTCCGCGCCACGCGGATCGGATGCTCATATCGATGACCGAGCCAAATTCTAGCCTGACCCATGTATTGATCGTCGAAGATAACCGCGCGGATGTCCGCATCATACGGATGGCGTTAGCCGTAGAAAGGGATTGGCCGTTGGATATTTCCGTTGCCGAGGATGGGGAGCAGGCGATCGCCTACCTCTCTGGCCTGCCACCCTATGAGCAGGCGGAAAAACCGGACCTGGTGATTCTGGACATGAATCTTCCGAAATTTGATGGCACGGAAGTGCTGCGCGCCATTCGGGCAACGGAGAACCTGCGCTCGTTGCCGGTGATTGTGCTCAGCTCCGCTCCTGTAAGCGTGCTCGAAAGCAAGGCTCATGACGCGGGCGTTAGCGCGCGCTGTTACCTGACCAAGCCGTTGGAGTACCAAAAATGGATGGCCATCGGAAAGGAAATTCGCCGCTGCTTCAACCAAGGCGGGGATGAGGCAACTCTTTCGGCCAGCTCGGCTATTTGAGTTTCATGGCTTCCGGATCCCATTCGCAGATGCGCCGCTCGAAGTAGCTCATATTGGCGAGCAAAGCCGGCCCAGAGGCCCGGAATCCGAATTGCGCGTCTTCCACCACGGGCTTCCTCGTTCGGACCGCATTCAGAAAATTCCGGTGATGGTCACGGTGATCGCTATAGCCGGCAGGCGCGCTGAAATGCTGATCGTCCTGCGGCCGGATGCTGTCCGCGTTCGGCGTCTGCTTCGGATACTCGGCGAAGTATCGCTTCAAGAATTCGTCTTGCGTCGCCTGCGCGAATGTGCCAATCGTGTAGCCTGGTTCGGACTCGCGCGGTACTTTCGATACGGTCACGTCTTTGCTGATGGTCATAGTGCCATCACTACCGATGAACCTGAAGGCCTCATTCTCCTGGCCGCCGTCGACGAAATTGACGTGCAGGGCAAGGTTGAACCCGGGGTAATCGTAGAACGCCAGCATCACGTCCGGTACATCGCGCCCGTCCTTCCAGAAGCGCAGCCCGCCGGTGGCGTAGACGCGCGTAGGCCCGGTGACGCCGGTGACAAAATGCATGCCGGAGAGCAGATGGACGAACAGGTCTCCGGCGACGCCCGTGCCGTAATCGCGGTAATTGCGCCAGCGGAAAAGCCGTCTGGCCTCAAAAGGCCTCTTGGGAGCCCGGCCCAGGAAACGATCCCAATCGATGTTGGCTTCCGTGGCATCCGGCGGGATGGAATATTGCCATGCGCCGATCGCGGAGTTGCGGTCCCACCAGGCTTCCACGAGATTAAGCTCGCCGATGGCGCCGGCATGATAGAGATCGCGCGCCTTTTGGTACAGGATGGAGCTTACGCGCTGGCTACCCACTTGCAGAATGCGCCCGGTCTTTTGTTGCGCTGCAACCATCGTAAGACCGTCATCCAGACGCTGCGTCATCGGCTTCTCGCAATACACGTCTTTGCCCGCGTTCATCGCATCGATGCTGATCTGCTGATGCCAGTGATCGGGAGTGGCGACAATCACGGCGTCCACATCCGGCCGGGCCAGAACCTCGCGATAATCGCGGGTGATGAACACGTCTTTGCCCCAAACTTCCTGACAGCGTGTCAATCGTCCTTGATAAACATCGGCCGCGGCAACCAGTTTGCCGCCTGCCGCGAGGGATGACTTTACGTCTCCCTGTCCCATTCCTCCAGCGCCAATGATGGCGATTTGAATGCGGTCGTTTGCCGCCAGCGCGGGCAGAGCGATTCCTAGTCCGGCGGCGGCGCCAAGAAATTCACGTCTGGTTGCCATCTTTTGATTATGACGTCTTCGTAGTGGAGGTTGGGGTGGGGGCGGAACTGGAGGTGTCCGATTTGCTTTCAGTCTTCGTTTCGGTCTTGGTGTCGCTCTTGGTCTCCGATTGCGAATCCGACTTTGTTTCGGCCGTTTTTCCGTCGGATGATCCCGGGTCGCTGGCGCCACCAGACCCCGCTGCGGGCTTTTTGGCGTAATCGTTCACGTACCAACCGCTGCCCTTGAATTGAAAGGCCGGCGCGGTCATCATGCGGTGTACAGCGCCGCCGCACTTCGGGTGCACCGACAGCGGCTCGTCGGCAAACTTCTGGATCACGTCGAACTGCTCGCCGCAGTTCTCACACAGATATTGGTAAATCGGCATCTTGCAATCGGGCGCTACCGGTCTTCATCCGCTTGTGCGGCTGCCGCGGCTTTGGCGATTTCAGGCTTCCCTTTGACCACGACGTCGATTGCCTTCTTGAGCAGGAGGTCTTCTTGCGGCTTTTCCGGCTCGTCGGGCAACGGGTTCCCATCTTGATCCACGGCCACCGCTTCCTGCTCGGCCACCGGCACAGACGGCGTAACGCCGACGTCCTGGATGGCCTTCCCACTGGGCGAATAATACTTCGCCACCGACAGAATCACCGCTGAGCCGTCGTCCATGGTAATCGCTCTGCGCACGGCAGCGTCCCCGTAGGTGCGCTCGCCAACCACCTCAGCGCGCTTATCGTCGAGCAGGGCGGCAGCGGCCACTTCACAGCCATCCGCTGTGCCGCGATCGGTGATTACGACTAGTGGCAAATGGGTGATGGCCTCTTCCGGTTTCGCATTAACGTCCTCGCGAGCCTGTTTTTGGCCCTGAATGTAGGTAATCAGCCCTTTGTCCAAAAATAGATTCGCCAGCTTGATGCCCTCGGTTGGAGAACCGGTGGAGCAATGGCGGACATCGAGCACCAGCCGCTTGGCCCCCTGCTTTTGCAGGTCAGCCACCTTAGTCGCCACTTCCTTGGTGTCGTTGCCTTCGAGACTTTCGGCCTGGACGTAACCCACGCTGTCAGCCAGCATTTTGCCAGTGACCGAGGGAAACTGCACCATGGCGCGGGTCAAGGTCAACTTCTGCGGCTCCGGCTTGCGGAAGCGCAATACGCCAACTTCCACGGTGGAACCCACATCGCCTTTCAGCAACAGCTCCGCAAACGCGAGCGGCATGTCGCGCGTGGCGACGCCATTGATGGTTTCCAAAACATCCGTGGTGGTCAACCCGGCCTTGGCGGCGGGCGATCCCGGAATAGCGTCCACGATACCGACGTAGCCGAACTTCTTCGACAGCACCAAACCGACGTCGGCCTTCTTTAAGTCTTTACTCTTCAGCCACTGCTTGTACTGATCGGCGTTCAGGTAGCTGGCATAAGGATCGATGGATTCCAGCAAACCGTTCACCGCGCCCAGGGTGACGCTCTTCATGTCGGGCTCTTCCACATAGTCGCTCTTGATGCGCGAAAGCACTTCGGTGTAGACCGCCAGATGACGATACGTGTCTTCCGGCGAGGCGCTCCGGCCGCGCATGGCGCCGAGCAATAGCAACACCACCAGGCAAGAGGAGGTGGAGACCACAACAAATTTAAAGCGGGTGTTCATATAGTAGAGATACGCGCCGACTCTATTAACTAGTATACATTGACGTTGTCAGGCTGATTTGGTTGCTTCTACGGGGCTCAAAGGCTGGTGCAGTTTTTCCCTTAGCCTCTCCCTGGTTGGCGCGTCGAGAAACGCCGCCTCCAGCGCCGCTCGATTGCAGGCCAACATTTCCTCCGGACCCCAGCCGAAGTGCCGCTCCAGCTTTTCGTATTCTTCGGTCAGGGTGATGTTGGTGATGGTTCGTGTATCGGTGCTGATGCCCAGGCTGACGCCGGCACGGAAGAGGCGGTCAACCGGATGGTCTTCATAGCGCTCCACGATTCCCGTTTGCACGTTGCTCGTCGGACAGACCTCCAGGTGGATGCGCTCGCGCCGGATGTGATCGAGTAGCGCGGGGTCTTCAATGCTGCGCACACCATGGCCGACTCGCGACGGCTCGAAGGCTCGCAACGTCTCCCACACGCTCTCGGCGCCCCTTGCCTCGCCGGCGTGAGCGGTCCGGTGCAGTGCGTTCTCGATGGCGTGGCGGAAAGCCGGAATGTGCGGATCGATGGCGTACGCCGCTTCATCCGCCGCCAGATCGAGCGCAACCACACGGCTGCCCCGGAACTGCTCCACCAGGCGAGCGGTCTCGATTCCCTGTTCCGTGCGAAAATGCCGCAAGGTGCACAAAATCAGGCGCGCCTCGATACCGGTCGCGCGGATGGCGCGTTCGGTCGCCCGATCTACCGCGGCCACCACTTGCTCCGCGCTAAGACCGCACGCTGTGTGCAAGAGCGGGGCAAAGCGAATCTCCGAGTAAATCACGCCGTCGGCCGCCAACTGCTCGAACAAGTCTTCGGTGACCAATTCCAGCGCCGCTTCAGTCTGCATCAGTTGAAAGCCGCGGGGAGCGCGAAGCAGGAAATCGCCGAGACTGGAGCAGCGCGGTGGGGCGATGAACTCGGTTTCGTACTCCTCAGCGCTGATCGCGGGGTCGAGTTGAGAAACCGCTCTGTAGCTCAATGAACAATCCAAGTGCAGGTGGAGTTCGATTTTGGGGATCATGCGTTAATTCGAAATTAACACTGCGCAATCGAAAATCTAATACCGGCTGGATGGATCACCGCCTGTGCGGGCGCCGACGGGCAGGCGCAGGGGACAGGCGCTGCCCGGGTCTTTCACGTTGATGGTGCTTCATCGCGATTCAGCAACGCGTTGAACTCACAGCCTGTCGCGGCATTGCGAGAAGGACCGAAACCCGAGTGGCCGCACGCGAGTCAGTGGAACATGGCCCGTCGCGTCTTCCTTCTTGCGTCCCTCGCAGCTCAGGCATTCGCGCAGACTGAGTGCCCTTACCCGTGCTGGACTGAGATTGGCCCTCGCAGCTTTACCTACGAGTCGTTCCGGGTCGAGCCGCGGCCGCGTGTTTTTCCACCTTATGAGTTTTCGCTTCCGTATCCATCGCAAGCTCAGGGCGCATGGTCCGCCAATTGTGACGCGGCTGAAAACCCGAACGTTGATTTGTACCAATATGACTCCCAGACTCAGACCTGGACCGGACCTCTTACCGGCCCGGTCTACCGCAACCCCACCTATTCAGAGGTCAGCACGCTCGGAAGCGGCAGAAAGGGTCTTGCGGTCCAAGTCGCGTACTCCGGCAGCGCCGCTGCTTCGAACGGCAACATGCTGGTGGAGTCCGTCTTTTTTCACAGCGATCGTTGCTACCACGCGAGCACCGAATTCGGGTTCTCTCATTCCGTGAGAGGACAGCCGGCCGACAACCAAATTTCCTTCTATTACGAGCTGAATGCGAATTGTCAACCCGTAGGCAAATGCCGCGTGCACGGGACCAATGAGAACCTGATCGACCAACGGGTCAACACGGCCATAACCATACCCACCGAACACAACAGCCACGGCGGTTCAGATTGGCTCTATGAAGCCTGGCTGATCAACGGCGGCTCACAATGGCACGTACGCGTGGTCGATCCTTACACGTTAGCGGAACAAGCCGCGCCTGTTGATTATGATGTGAGCAGTTTCTTCCTGGGTATTGCCCAAACATTTTTTGCCGATGGCGCGGCCGGCTACGTGACTGCGACCTCGACTAGAAACGGACCGATCGAGCTGTCGCAAGAGCACCCCGTCATGTATGTAGTCAAGATAGACGTGGCCAAATAGGCAGCGATGTATGATTGTCATTTGAGGGCCACGCAACGAAAGGACCTACCATGCGCTTCAAGCTTGCAGCCGCGATTCTTCTGCTGATTCCCTCGTTGAGCAACGCTCAAGACGAAACGTCCCGCAGTGTAGCCGGCGGTGGCATCACCGTCTCAGGCTGGACGGGTAAAATCGACGACAACGAGGCGAAACAAGGCAAGACCATCAACGACGCGAAACTTTCCAAGGAAAGTAGTGCGCTCCACGTGGTCACCGGTCCCGCGGTAACGTACTGGAACCCCGCCAATCAGGCTAAAGGGAATTACACAGTCAAGGCCACCTTCAACGAGCCGAAGTACATGAGTATCAATAGTCACCCGCATCCGTACGGCATTGTTATCGGAGGAACGGGGTTGGGAACCGACCAGGCGAGCTATCTTTACTGCGCCGCGTATGGCAACGGCAACTTCATTGTGCGCGGGTTTGCCCCGGAGCCGTTTCAGATGAATGGCAGGCGCGGCGAGGCCAACGCGGCGGTCCATAAAGCGGCCGGAGTGGGAGAGCCTGTCACCCAGGAGATCGCGATTTCCGTGAACGGCGCCAAAGTCGAATGCTCTATCAACGGGACCGTCGTCGCCAGCTACGACAAGGCCGCCGTCGTTACGGCTGGAAAGCTTGCTTCTACGGATGGCGTCTACGGGCTTCGCTTCGCCCACAACACCGAGGTCGTCGTCACCGGTTTGAGCTTGACGAAGAATTAGGCGGCGGGCGCAAGGTGGAAAAAGGCGTGACCCTGGCCATCGCGATCAGCTTCAACTCACTTGATCGCCCTTGTTATCTCGGGGCTGGTCTGCCCCGCAACCGTTATGGTCACAGACACGGCGTTCCCTGAAGGAACACCTGCGGACAAGATCGCGTTTATTTGATAGAGGCCCGGCGTAAGGCCGGCGAAGCTTACTGGGACGCTGATTCCACCTATCGTCAGCTGCACCCCATTCAGCGTCTGAGCCAGCGGACTCGCTGGCGCCGCCGCCCCGTCGCCGCTTAGCACCCCCCGATCCCGATTGACAACATATAGTGAAATCACCATACTAGAGTCTACTGATGACCGGGCCGTCTTTGAAGCCCGTGGTCTGGGTCGGATCGAGCCGCAAGGACTTGCGTGCATTTCCCGAACTCGTCCAGGATCACACCGGATACGCCTTGTACATCGCGCAGCGTGGCGGCAAACACCGCGACACGAAGACGCTGAGTGGCTTCGGTGGG
>Ga0209040_10004912_pt1 | contig 10028 bp, 7 predicted proteins | sample BogFormECP12_OM3_FD_188240 | JGI IMG/M metagenome (GOLD analysis project Ga0209040, IMG submission 188240) | Bog forest soil microbial communities from Calvert Island, British Columbia, Canada - ECP12_OM3 (SPAdes) (version 2) | ecosystem: Environmental > Aquatic > Freshwater > Wetlands > Bog ... | reverse complement strand
CAACGCGACCCGATCCTCGCGCGATGCCACCACGCGCACGCGGAGGGTGGTATCGTCCGGCAAGGCGATCATCGCGCCCCGGCCGACGATGATGCATTGGCCCCGGGCCCCCAGGGCCAAAAACAGCTTGAGGAGGCGCCGAAAGTAGGTCACCTCGGTGACGGTCGACGCGGCGGCGAAAGCTTCCACGCATTCCACGAGCCAGCTACTCCGTCGTTCGTCGACGCTCTCCACCTGATCCACGTCCACGTGCAATTCCTTTGCGAGATGATCCAGGAGTTCGTGGTCGTAAACCGGCCAGTTAAGTCGTCTCCCAACCTCGCGCGCGACAAGCTTGCCGCCCGACCCGGCCTCGCGGCTGAGAGCAATGGTGAAGGAGGGCGGGGGTGGCGCCTCGGGCTGGCGAGGATGGGGATGTTCGCTGGACCGGAGGAGTGCTTCGGCGGTTCGGAATGCCTGTTGTCTTGAGTACATTGTACCCTCCCTCAGAAGCTGCTGCCCATGATTCCTGATCAGAGACCCCTACGTAACAACCCGCGATGCGGCGGCCGTCGCCTGGCCTGGGGCCAACGTCTGGCGAAAAGACCCTCCCCAGGGCCATGGGTGCGGCAGCCATTACCGCGGAGGGTGACTTCTCCGAGACGAAGTCGACCCTGTGTCCGGTCGTCGGACGGTCGAGGGAGGGCACGAAAACCTGCCATGCCACATCCCGCACAACGTGACCGCCCTCGCCAGGATCGGCGTGCCCGTCGCGAGCACCCGACAACTCCATTCTAAAGGACCCCCAACACGGGAATCAAGTACTTTCTTAACAAACGCTCTAGTTCTTAAATATTTTTATGAAAATGATGACCACTCGGAAATAGGAAACGTTGCGCCGGCTAAATCGATAGAAGTCCACTATAAGAAGCGGGGCCACGAGTTCACGCAGTGGATCGCCCGTCGTCTTGATCCCACTTTGGTCAACCGACCGCGATTCTTGTTGATCAAGGGGAGCGATTGGTCAGGTAGGTCGAGTGCCGCCTTCTGGGCTAATTGCTTGGCGTAGTAGGTCCGGGCCCGTCCGCAAAGGATGATCGAGTCATCCGAGTAGAGGACATGCAGGCTGTAGATCCGGCCCCGTACCCTTCCTTCGATCCGGGCCTCGATGCGCGCGGCCAGAGCGTCTTTCGCCTCGTCCCGCCCCGGAGGCGATCCCACATAGATCTGATGCATGTTCGCCATCCCAGTCTTCTTACGGCTGGCCTTCAGCCGCCCACTCGGTGCCTGTCCTCATTCCCACGATCATTGAGGGCGAGCCGGCACTCGAACTCGCTCGCCAGGAATCCCCGCCCTCGTTAACTTCTAGGTGGCCAGGCCGCGGGCCGCCCCCTGTAGGCATGAAGAAAGTTAGAGACTTCCTGGTTTCGCAATCTCGTGCTGTTTGATCTGTTGCTCCGCGCGCATTCGTTTCTCCCTACGGAAAGTTCACCTCGGGCATGTTGTCGCCTTCAGGACCAACATTGCCTGCGTCCCTCGTCCCCTCGATTTCACCGCACTGCTAGGAAGGGCCGGGTCACTCTGGCTCTCCCCTTTTCCGTTCCCTGTCGTCCCCGATTCTTGTAGAAGGTGGCTTTCGCCGCTTCCGCCGTAATCATGTAGAGGAGCACGACCGCCCCTGATGCCACGAGCACCGAAGGGGGCAGAGGCTCGAATCCAAGAAGGGTAGCCAATGGGAGATAAGGTAGAAGCAGCGTGAATCCGGCCACCAGCAAAGTGGTGATGAGAAGGGGGCGACCAGGGCGGCTCTGGAAGAACCTCCTTCGCGTCCGAACGACCAGCACAATCAGCGAGGCCGAAACCACCGATTCCAGGAACCAACCGGTGCGGAATTGGGTGGGCGAAGCACGGAGAAGCCACAGCAGAACTCCGAACGTCAGGAAGTCGAAGAATGAACTGATGACACCGAAAACCACCATGAAACGCCGGATGAGCCCGATGTCCCAGCGCCGGGGCGAATCGACCATCTCGTCGTCCACCCCGTCGGCGGCGATGGTCATCTCAGGCAGGTCGGTCAGCAAGTTCATCAAGAGGATCTGTTTTGGCAGCAAGGGCAGGAACGACAGGAACAGGGAAGCCCCTGCCATGCTGAACATATTGCCGAAGTTGGCACTGGTCGCCATGAAGACATATTTCATCGTGTTGGCGAAGGTCGTCCGGCCCTCCCTCACCCCTCGTACCAGCACCTCCAGGTCCTTTTCGAGCAAGATGATTTCCGCCGCCTCCTTGGCCACGTCCACCGCGTTGGCTACCGAGATGCCTACGTCCGCAACGTGCAGCGCCGAGGCATCGTTGATCCCATCCCCCATATAGCCGACAACATTCCCCGCCTTCTTCAAGGCCAGAATGATCCGTTCCTTCTGGTTCGGCTCCACCTCGGCGAAGATCCCGACCTCTCCGACTCGCCGGATCAACGCTTCGTCGCCCATCTGGTTCAGGCTCGACCCAGTGAGGATGAGCCCATCTGGCAGCCCAGCCTGGTGAGCGGCGTGAGCAGCCACGAGGCAGTTGTCCCCGGTGATGAGCTTCAGCGTGACGCCGAGATTCTGGAGCCTTTGCAGTGTAGAGACGATCCCGGCCCGAAGCGGGTCGTCGAGGGCCAATAAGCCCAGGAAGATCATGTCCGATTCGTGCCCCTTGCCGATGCCAGTCTCGGCCCCGGCATCCCGGTAGGCCACTCCCAAGGTGCGCAGCCCCTGCTCGCAAAACTCGGCGAACCTCCGCTCGATCTGGGGACGGAGGCTCGACAATGCCATCACTTTCCCCGTCGCTATCTCGGCGGACGTGCAAATGTCCAGCACGCTCGTCACCGCCCCCTTGGTGATGATCAGGTGCTTACCGTCCCCGGCCACCAGGATGCTGAGTCGTTTGCGGACGAAATCGTAAGGCTCCTCGTCGAGTTTCCGGAACCCGGAGATATCCCGCCGTTCGGCGACGATGGCCTGATCGATCGGGTTCGTGTAGCCCGACTGGAGGGCGGCGTTGAGATAGGCGTAGAATCGGACCTTTTCGCTGGGCTGATCATCGGCAGCGACGGCTGAGTGAAGCCGAACGGTTCCCTCGGTCAGCGTGCCGGTCTTGTCGGAGCAGAGGACGCTCATGCTGCCAAGATTCTCAATGGCGGCGAGTCGCCTCACGATCACCCGTTGCTGGGCCATGCGCCGGGCACCCTGGGCGAGGTTGACGCTGATGATCGCCGGCAGCAGTTGCGGGGTCAGCCCGACGGCAATTGCCAAAGCGAAGAGAAAAGCGTCGAGCACCGGTCGGGCCAGGGAGACATTGATGGCAAAGATGACCAGGACCAGCAGGAGCGTGACCTCGAGGAGCAGGTAGCCAAAGCGGCGGATGCCATGCTCGAATTCCGTTTCGGGGGGCCGAAGACGAAGCGCTTCCGAGACCCGGCCAAACTCGGTCTGCAACCCGATGCGGACGACCACGAGCCTGGCGGTACCGCTGAGGACACTTGTCCCCAGGAAGAGACAGTTCGCACACCGAGCCAGCGGGGTTTCGGGTGGCAATGCCCCAGCCGACTTCTCGACGGGAAAGGTCTCCCCGGTGAGGGCTGCCTCGGTGACGAACAAGTCCTTCGACTCCAGAATGCGTCCATCACCGGGGATGACGTCCCCAGCGTTCAGGATCACCACGTCCCCTGGCACGACCTGCTCGACCGGGACCTCGATGGGCTGTCCGTCCCGCAGGACCATGGCCTTGATCTGAACGAGGGCGAGCAACTTGTCCACGGCGTCGGTCGCTCTCCATTCCTGCCAGAATCCGAGCAGGCCGCTGACCAGGACGATGGAGAGGATCAGCAGGGCGTCAGTGGCCTCGCGGAGGAAAAACGACAACGCCACTGCGAAGAGCAGGATCAGGATGATGGGACTCTGGAACTGTGCCAGCAGCAGGGTCAGGGCACGACTTCCCCACACGGGCTTGCGTAGAGAGGGGGTACCGCTCAAGAGCCTTTGCCTTGCTCCCTCGGCCGATAGCCCCTCGGGGGTGGCCTGGAGGTGGAGCAACAACTCCTCCAAGGTCACGGACCAGAACGTCGTGAGGCTCTGGTCTGAAGCTGTCCTGACGCTCATCGCCTTTCTATCCCGCGGGCGGTGACGATCCCGCCCCGAGCAGTCTTGCGAGGGCGCAGAGCGCACCAGAACGCCCGAGCCATTAGCCCCCACTGGTCACTCGTTGACGAGGCTTGCCTTGACCCGTCACCAGGCCTCGATTCGTCGCCCGCCGTGTCCCTCCTCCTGGATTCCTCAAAGCCGGTCTTCGAGCCCGACGACACCTGCCTCCTTGGCGCAGTGGGCGCAGCAATAGATCGTGCCGCCTTTTTCGACCCCGTGTCCAACGACCTTGCAGCCGCAATGGGAGCATGAAGGAGCTAGGGCTTGGATCGCGCATTTGAAGGAGTCGAATCTACGCGCCCGCCCATTGTCACTGTGAAGGCCTTGTCGTAGTCGTTGCCGCAGACCTCGCACTTTGCCATCGGATTAACTCCCGATAAGGGGCCAATAGGGCTGATTCTCAGAGGTCTGAACATGGCGGAGGCAGGGACAGAACACAGCGACCGGCAGCAGGCTCATCACAACGCTATGCCCACCGACCCAGAGGCCATACTCGCAGCAACCGGCACCTGTATCAGCCCTTGGGTTGCGGAGTCTCCGCTCGCAACTGCCGCTCAGCCTCGAACCAGCTCTTCTGGTTGCTGCCTTCCGGCTTCCCCTGGGCCTCCCAGAGTTGGTACGCGCGGGCCGCAATTTGCTCTTGAGAGGGACCGGTTTGCCTTTTGCCTCCGGTGAGGACTGCCGAGGTATCCGCCGCCGAAGCGGCATGCGGCTCCAACGCGCCCGCAGGACGGGCGGAGGCTGCTTTCTCCTTCCGGCTCGGGGGCGATGCCTGCGACCGTCGCCCCTTGGCATTGGTGCGCTTGCTCACGATGACCTCCTGGCGTCGGCTTGATCAGAACCAGAGCTTGCCGGCGGCAAGGCCGCCGGAAGATGGCAATCGGATGTCTCACTTGGGCTCTGTCGCTCCGACAACCATCCGTAGAAAGTCGTGGCGGGAGATGATCCCGACCAGCGCGCCATCCCGCACCACGGGGATGTGGTCGATGTCGTAGCGGAGCATCAGCCGCGCCACGTCATCCACGGGGGTATCCTCGGTCGCTGTGATCACCTCCGTAATCATGATCTCCTTGGCCGCCGTCGTCCTCGCCTCGCGGTGGACCCGTTCGATCGCCTCGCCGGACACGGGCTCGCTGAACACCTGCGACAGGAGAAGGATCGAGAACGGCATACCCCGCTCCTTGGCGGCGAAGTCCGTCTCCGTGACGATACCACGCAGCTTGCCCTGAGGATCCACGACAGGGACCCCCCCGATGCGGTAGTCGACCATGGTCCGTGCGACCTCGGCCAGGCTCATCTCCGGCCCGACGGTTACGACCGGCTGGCTCATTAGCTCTCCGGCTCTCATCGGTCGGTTTTCGTCTCGACCCCCTGACCCAATTGAAGTCCTGGGGGACGGGTGCTCGGCCTCTGACCGGGCGGGTTGCCCAGATAGTCGGGCACTCTCCGCTCGGGACGGCATTTCCTTCTCCACCAGGGAACCGATCTGGGCGAATTCCTCGGCCAGGAGGCTGAGAATGTCATCGAGGCTAATCAGGCCAACCAGGGTCCCGTCGGCCCTCACCACGGGGAGACGGCGGAAACCGCCGGACCGCATGAGGGACAACGCTTGCTCGATCGGTGCCGCCTCCGAGACCGTCCTGGGATTCCTCGTCATGACCGCGCCGACTCGAGTCTCGCACGGGGTTGCATCGTGTGACAGGGCCCGGAGGACCAGATCCCGGTCCGTGAGGATGCCGATCGGCTCCTTGGCCGGGTTGAGAATGACCAGAGTGCCGACTTTCCGCTCCTCCATTCGCTGGGCCGCAGCCTGGATGGTCTCCTCGGTGTCGGCAAGGTCCACATACCGGGTGCAGATGCGTCCGACCGACATAAGTACCCCCTTTCCTCTTGGGAAGCCGACTCATCCTGCCGAGCGGCTCAAGGTGTCCGATCTCACATCCAAGGGGATCGATCAGGGTGATTTTTGGTCTCCCGCCAAGATCTCGAGTTTCTGAATCCGCGTCTTCAACTCGCTCAATTCCGAAACGACCAGGGAAAGCCGATTCTCCCCGGGCAGGCGGTCGGTGACCTGTTCGATCTGGACGACCAGCTTCTCGAGTTCCTTGGCCTGAAGGTGCAGAACGGCGATCAGGTCGGCGACGATCTCGCGCAACGATTCTTCTTTGGCCATGGGAAGCCTCCGCATTGTCAGGAACCGGGCTGGGTACGATGGCCTACCCAGACCACCGCGTGGGCCCTTCGTTCAATCGCCGTAGGAGATGACCTCATTCCCGGCGAGGATTCATGGTCCCCCCAATCCCCAGGGACACAAAAAAAGCCCCGCGCGCGAGATCGCACGCCGAGGCCGCCTTAGCCGGACTCTCGTCGCCCATCACGAGCGACGAGAATCTAAGACCAAGTGTAACTGCCCCGAGAGAGCCGCACAATGTCCCACCTTGACATGGAGTCGATGAGGTCGCTCTTCGTTCGCCTCCACCGCCATTGACTTCGCCGAGCCTACGCCGGTCATCGCGGCTCGGCGACTGATCCACTTGCTCTCGGCGTGTTGCGAGCCTACCCCTCGGATCACGGCACGAATCGGTTCCACTCGGCGGTCAGCATGCCGTCGTGCCGCAGTCGCACCCGAACGCCGCGGGCAGTCGATTCACGGTTCAGGACGTCGTGGAGCCAGATCGCATCGTCTCGGCTAGCCCGATTCAGCCGAAAGTTCCGGATTTGCATCGGGGCCATCTCTAGCCGGGTCAGCGCCCCGGTCGAAGCATCCATGCTCGGGAAGTACATCAGGGTCAGATCGGGGCGGTACTCCTCCTCGCCTGCGATTCCCTCGTAATCGTTGAGGAAATCGCCACAGCCGTAGAGGATCAAGCGATCTCGGTAGACCTCCAGGCCCTTGACGTGGTGGGACGAATGGCCGTGAACCATGTCGACGCCGGCCCGGTCGATCAGGCGATGAGCGAAGTCGACCTGATCCTCGGGGATGTGATATCCCCAGTTGTTACCCCAGTGGATCGAGACGATCACGATATCGCCGCTGCGGGCATGGCCCCGGATCAATTCCGAGACCTTCTGCACCGAATGGTCGGAGAGATCGGGTAAGAGGTTCACCCCAGGCCTCTCCGTCGAGGCAGCCCACTGGTGGGGTACTCCGCTCGTCGGGGAGCCGAAGGCGAAGACAAGGACCCGCCCCTCCCCGCGGCCGTTCAGCACGGCGGGGGCCGCCGCCTGCTTGGCGTCGCGTCCTGCGCCGACGGGCTTGATGCCCGCGTCCTCCAGTTCCTTCAGGGTTTCGATGAGCCCGGTGTAGCCATAGTCGAGCACGTGGTTGTTCGCCACGACACAGCAGTCGATCCAGGCAGGCTTGAGGCAGGGGAGGTTCTGCGGATGAACTCGGTAGTGGATCCCTTTGCCTTCCCAATAATCATGACTGGTGGTGACGCTCGTCTCGAGGTTGATCAACCGCAGACTCGGTCTGACGCGCTCGAGCTGAGCTAGCGCATCGCCCCAGATGTAGTCGAAGTCCACCGGCCTCTTGATGGGACCATTCTTCTCTTCCGCGATCTGCACGTAGGTCCTGGCGCTTCGTACATAGGGCTCATGCAGGGTCGGATCGCCGGGGTGCGGCAGGATCTGATCGATCCCGCGGCCGAGCATCACGTCCCCGCACAGAAAGATCGTGATCACGACCTTCGGGTCCATGCTCCGCCTCTCGATCGCGCACGGGGCCGCCCCGGCGCAAGAGAACACCCACCTGCTTGAAGAGGTGGGCGTTTTCGATGGCCGTCCGTGGTTTTATCCTCGCTGGCGTCACCGCAGAGGGGGACGATCCACTCCCGTATCGTCCCGCTGAGGTCATTCATCCCGGTTGCGGATCTCAACCGATCGGGGGATGAATCCGGCACCCGAGGCCTTTCGCGAGCGGCCACCCCGGGACCGGGCTTTCCGCTCCGAGGCGTCGATTGCTACCCGCCGGCAGCGCGTCTCGGTTTCCTCTTGGCCATCCAGCGCGACAATCGGCCGCTACAACAGCCAAGGCGTCCAACCCGGCAGCCCCCTCTCAGCGAGATGGGTGTCGGTCCACAGGGGAGGCAGAGCCGCTCCTCCCGGAGCGTGACAGGCCAAGCCCGCGGAGCCCTCCACTTGATTCGACCTGCTTCCGCCGTCGCCATCTCCCGGGAGTATGGCGTCGGACAGGCATCGGCTGCTACAGCAGTCTGGGGATTCGGGCTCCTCATGCCTTCCCTGTTCATTCTACGTGGGCCGGATGGCCGTCGTTCGCAATCTCCCCAAGAAAACGGAGCGACCGGCGATCCACACGCCGGAGAACCAGTTCAAGTCGGCGGTGGACGCCGCTAAGCTGGAGCGGTCGAAGTCATCGTGCCAGTCGTTGGTGCGTGGCCCACCGGTCGCCTTATACACTCGTGGGCGGAATGACATATCACTTGGGAGGCCAGAGTCATGACCGATCGATCTTCCAGCGCATCGCTTTCCAGTGAAGCTTTCACGCTTCTATCCGTTCCTCTTTGGTCGCCGAAGTCGGGTGAATTGGCACGGACTCACCTTGGCCGCCTGATGCGTCAGCTAGGCGTTGACACCTATCCCGCCGCGCACGCTTGGTCGGTAGGCAACCCGGCAGCGTTCTGGAAACTGACAGCCGAGGAGCTGGGCATCCGGTTTGCGCAACCGTTTGAACGGGTCTTGGACCTCAGCCACGGTCCGGAGCGGCCCCGTTGGTTCGTGGGCGGCAAACTCAACATCGCAGAAAGCTGTTTATCGGGGCCAGCGAACGATACGGCCATCATCACGCGCCGGTCGGACGGCCGAACCGAGGCCGTCTCGGTAGGCGAACTGGCCAGCCTCAGCCGCCGCGCCGCGGCGGGATTCGCCGCCGCCGGTATCCGGCAAGGTGACGGCGTAGCGATGATGACGATGATGAGCGTCGAGGCAGTCGCCGCGTATCTGGGCGTGCTGCTACTTGGCGGCTACGTCGTCTCGGTCCCTGAGACCCTGCCGGCGGACGAGATTCGGACGCGGTTGCGGATCGGTCATGCCCGGCTGGTGGTGACCCAAGACGTGTTGGTGCGCGGTGGCAAGACGTATCCACTCTATGGCAGGGTCAAGGCGGCGGGTGCCCCACGCGCGGTGGTGTTCACCGCCGGCGCGCGGTCGAAAATCCCGCTGGAGATCGGCGACGTTACTTGGTCGGACTTTCTCCCTGTTGACGATCAATTTGACCCTGCTGCCTGCGATCCGGATACGTGCATCAACGTGCTGTTCTCCTCGGGCACGACCGGGGACCCGAAGGCGATTCCCTGGGAACACGTCACCCCCATCAAGGCGGCGGGGGACGGCCACTGGCACCACGATCTGCGGCCGGGGGACGTGTTGTGCTGGCCGACCAGTCTGGGATGGATGATGGGACCGTGGCTGGTGTTCGCAGGGCTGCTCAATCGGGCTACCATCGCCCTGTATGAAGGGGGACCGGTTGAGCCGGGCTTCTGCGAGTTTGTCCGTGACGCCCAGGTGACCGTCCTTGGGGTAGTTCCCAGCATCGTCCGTGGGTGGCGGCGGGCAGGATGCGCGGAGGGAGTGGATTGGTCTGCCATCCGGCTGTTCAGTTCCAGCGGTGAAGCATCCGACCCCGATGATTACACCTATCTGATGCGGCTCGGAGGGCCCGAGGGAGAAAGCCGTCCGGTAATCGAGTATTGCGGCGGCAGCGAACTGGCGGGCGGGTATGTCGCCAGTACCCTCCTGGCTCCGAACTGCCCCTCGGTGTTCAACGCCAAGATGATGGGAACGGACTTTGTGGTGCTCGGCCCGAGCGGACACCCATGCAGGCCAGGGGAGGTGGGCGAAGTGTTC
>Ga0209040_10004911_pt1 | contig 10028 bp, 9 predicted proteins | sample BogFormECP12_OM3_FD_188240 | JGI IMG/M metagenome (GOLD analysis project Ga0209040, IMG submission 188240) | Bog forest soil microbial communities from Calvert Island, British Columbia, Canada - ECP12_OM3 (SPAdes) (version 2) | ecosystem: Environmental > Aquatic > Freshwater > Wetlands > Bog ... | reverse complement strand
CAAACCGATGGTCGAGCGCGGAGACCACGAACAACGCCAGAAATGCGATCGAGGCCAGCGACTGTATGGTGTTCTGCATCATCTCCCGCTCCGCCCCCGGCCCCGCCTTTACCCGCCGCTCCAGCAGCTTCGGATCGTTCTTCATCAGGTAGATAGTGATTGCGAGCACCGACACCGCAAACACCACCGAAAAAGTCCACGCCTGCCAGTAGTCGAGCGTCCACGCCGGAAGAAAGATCGCCGCCGCGAGGATCACCACAAGCTGCACGAGTCCAATGAACGCCCTTTTATGTAGTGGGTTCATCGCTCACGCCAGGATGCTTCTCTTTGAGCGCGCCGCCGTCGCCGGCGGCTTCGCATTCGCGAACGCGAACTCCGCTTTTCGCGCGCGCCACCGCTCCAGCATCGCCGGCAACTCGGTCTGGATAAACTCGAAAAACGCGAGCGTCTCCGCGATCCGCCCGCCGGCCGGCGTGTCGCGTCCCACAACCTCGATCCCGTCGCGCAGGCTCCGCTCGCATCGATCGAGCACCTGGTCCTTGCGGGCAAGAGCCTCGTACCAGGTCTCGCTATGCACGCGGTAATGCTCGCGGCGCGAGCCCGGCTCCGCCTCGCGGCTGGCCAGGTTGATCTGTACGAGATAACTGACCGCACCGGAAATCGCCGCCGGGCTTACGTGCAACCTGCCTGCCAGCTCGGCCGCGGTAAGCCTGCCCGAATCGGTCGCGAGCAGGGCGGCGAACACCCGCGCCGGCATCCGCGGGAAGCCCGACTCGGTCAGCACCGACGCGAAGCGCTCGATAAATGCGCCGCGGGCTTTATCTCGATTCACAGATTTCACAATATCATGAAATTAGTGTGTTTTTACGAAATTTGTCAACAACAAGCAGAGATGGAAGAAAAAACCCGGCGAAAATCGGATCACCCCGTCCGACGCGACCCGAGGGGAGTGGACGGGCCACCCCGCGCGCGGCAAGATTGACGATGCGGCGCGGGCCGCTCGCGATGAACCCCGACATGCAATCCAATTCCTCGGACCTCACGCCCGGCTTCGGCGGATTGCGCGTCGTCGCCTTCGAGAGCCGGATGGCGGCCGAGGTCGCCGCCATGATCGAGCGGCGCGGCGGCGTCGCGATCGTCGCGCCCGCGATGCGCGAGGTGCCGCTCGAGGACAATCGCGCCGCGCTGGATTTCGGCGATCGCCTGCTCGGCAACCAAAGCGAATTCGAGGTCGTCATCTTCATGACCGGCGTCGGCACGCGCGCGCTGTTCGCCGCGATGGAGACGCGGCATCGGCGCGCCGACCTCGTGGCGGCGCTGGCGGCGATCACCACCGTGGCGCGCGGGCCGAAACCGATTCGCGCGATGCGCGACCTCGGCTTCGAACCGTCCATCGCCGTGCCCGAGCCGAATACCTGGCGCGAAGTGCTGAGCGCGCTCGCGGCGCAAGTCGAACTCAAGGGCAAGCGCGTCGCCGTGCAGGAGTACGGAGTCTCCAATCACGAACTTACCGCCGGACTCGAGGCGCGCGGCGCGCGGGTCACGATCGTTCCGGTCTATCGATGGACGCTGCCGGCGGACCGCGCGCCGCTGCGGGCGGCGCTGAACGCGATCGCGTCGGGCGCCGCCGACGTCGCAATCTTCACCAGCTCGAACCAGGTCACCAACGTCATCCAGCTCGCCGACGCCGAGGGCATCGGCGCCGCCGTCAAGCAGGGAATCGCGCGGATGGCGGTGGGCTCGATTGGGCCGGTCTGTTCGGCGCAGCTCCGCGCGTACGGACTGCGCGTGGACTTCGAGCCGGAGCATTCGAAGCTCGGCCACCTGGTCAAGGAGGCGGCGGCGCAGGCCGCTTCGATTCTGTCCGCCAGGCGCGCGACCGCCGTTCGGATTGAAGCGTGCGCCTCGCCGAATCCGCAACGCGCGCCGGCCTCGAACGCGCCACGCTCGCCGCTCGCCGACCATCCGATGATGAAAGCGTGCCGGCGCGAGCCGACGCCCTACACTCCGATTTGGCTGATGCGCCAGGCGGGACGCTACATGCCGGAGTATCGGCGCGTTCGCGAGCGTCACGACTTTCTCGAGATGTGCCGGCGGCCGGAGTTGTCGGCCGAGGTCACGGTCACGGCGGTCGAGCGGCTCAAGGTCGATGCGGCGATCATTTTCGCAGACATCCTGCTGCCGCTGATCCCGATGGAAGTCGGGCTGCATTTCGAGAAGGGCGACGGGCCGGTGATCGATCGCCCGATTCGCACCGAGGCCGACCTCGAACGGATTCCCGACGTTGATGTGGCGGCGCTCGGCTTCGTCGCCGACGCGATCAAGCTGGTGCATCGCGCCATCGGCGCGACCACTCCGCTGATTGGATTTGCGGGCGCGCCGTTCACGCTCGCGTCGTATCTGATCGAGGGCGGCTCGTCGCGCCAATACCAGGCGACCAAGACTTTCATGTACACCCAGCCCGAGACCTGGCATCGCCTGATGGAGCGGCTGGCGCGCGTCACCGCGGATTATCTGAAGATGCAAATCGCGGCCGGCGCGGACCTCGTCCAGATCTTCGACAGCTGGGTCGGCAGCCTCGGACCCGACGACTATCGCCGCTTCGTGCTGCCGCATACCGCGTCGGTGATCGCGGCGGTTCCCGCCGACGTGCCGGTGATTCATTTCGGGACCGTGACGGGTAACCTGCTCGAGCTGATGCGCGAGGCGGGCGGCGACGTCCTGGGGCTCGATTGGCGCGTCGATCTTGCCGACGCATGGGCGCGGCTCAATTACAGCGTCGCGGTGCAGGGCAATCTCGATCCGATCGCGCTGTTCGCGGGCGTCTCGGAAATCCGCACGCGTGCGCAAGCGATTCTCGATCAGGCGGGCGGGCGCCCGGGACACATTTTCAATCTCGGCCACGGAATCCTGCCAGAGACGCCGGTCGATCACGCGATCGCGCTGGTCGATGCGGTCCACGAGATGAGCGCGCGCTGACGCGATGGCCGCCGAGGCAAAGTGCGACGCGGTGCTGATGATTGGCTTCGGCGGGCCGACGCAGGCCGGCGAGGTGCGGCCGTTTCTCGACAACGTTCTCCGCGGGCGCCCGGTTCCGCGCGAGCGCTACGAGGAAGTCGCGCATCATTACGATCTTCTCGGCGGGCGCTCGCCGTACAACGATCTCACGATGCGGCAGGCGGATGCGCTGCGCGCGGCGCTCGAGAAAAAAGGCGCGCGCGTACCCGTCGCGGTCGGGATGCGCAACTGGCAACCGTACGTCGCCGACTCGATGCGCTCGCTCGCCGGCGCTGGGGCGCGGCGCGTGCTCGGCTTCATCATGGCGGCCCATCGCAGCGAAGCCAGCTTCGAGCGCTACCAGGCGACGGTCAACGACGCGCGCACGGCGCTGGGCAAAGCGGCGCCCGAGGTCGTGTATCCCGGGCCGTGGCATGACCATCCGCTGTTCATCGCGGCGCTGGCGGCGCGCACGCGCGAGGCGTTCCAGCGGCTGAACGCCGGCGAGCGCTCGCGCGCGCGGCTGATCTTCACCGCGCACAGCATCCCGCTCGCGATGGCGCAGGCCGGGCCTTATGTCGCGCAGCTTACGCAGTCGGCGCGGATGGTCGCGGCGGAACTCGGGATCGGCGCGTGGCAATTCGCGTATCAAAGCCGCAGCGGCAGTCCGCGCGAGCCGTGGCTCGAACCCGACATCAAGGAAACGATCCGCAGCCTGGACGCGAAGGCGGCGGTGGTCGTGCCGATCGGTTTTTTGTGCGATCACGTCGAGGTGCTGTACGATCTCGATATCGAGGCTGCGCAAATCGCGCGCGGCGCGGGAATCAGGTTTGAGCGCGCACCGACCGTCGGGGACCATCCGCTGTTTATCGAGATGATGGCGTCGATTGTTGCGGCGCACGCGCGCTGATCGATCGTCTGGGAGAACCTCAAACGAGCTCCGACCCACAAATCAAGCGGGTGGCGGTAATCGGCGGCGGAATCGCCGGGCTCGCCGCGGCGTATCGGCTGCGCGAGCTCGCGGCGGCGCGGGAATTTCCGCTCGAAGTTGAACTGCTCGAGCGCGGCGCGCGATGCGGCGGAGCGCTGGAGACAATCCGGCGCGACGGATTTGTAATCGAGACCGGCGCGGATTCGTTTCTGTCCGAGAAGCCAGCGGCGGCCGACCTGGCGCGGCGGCTCGGACTCGGCGCGGAGCTGATTCCGACGCGCGAGATTTACCGTAAGACGTTCGTGGTGCGCGCGGGGCGGCTGGTCGAGATTCCGGCGGGATTTTCGCTGCTCGCGCCGGCGCATCTCGGACCGGTTTTTCGAAGCCCGCTTTTTTCGCCGCTCGGAAAATTGCGGATTGCGCTGGAACCGTTTATCGCGGCGCGCACCGGCGACGGCGACGAGAGCCTGGCATCGTTCGTGACGCGGCGACTCGGGCGCGAAGTGCTCGAGCGCGTTGCGCAGCCGCTGGCGGGCGGTATCTACACTGCCGATCCGACGCGGCTCAGCATGACGGCGACGATGCCGCGCTTTGTCGAAATGGAGCGGCGTTATGGCAGCGTCGTCAAGGGGATGCGCGCGGCGGAGAATGCGCGTGCGGCGAACAGTTCGGCGGTAAGCGGCGCGCGCTGGAGCCTGTTTCAGAGTTTCAAAAACGGGATGGCGACGCTGCCCGAAACGCTCGCCGCGCGCCTGGGCGGGTCGATTCGGATGGGCGCGGAAGTGGTCGGGATGTCGCGCAGCGGAGACGCGTGGCGGCTCGCGACGGCAGGCGGCGACTCGATCGATGCGGCCGCGGTGATCTGCGCGGCGCCGGCGTATGCGGCCGCGCGTATCGTGGCGGCCGTCGCGCCGGCGGCTGCAAAGATGCTCGCAGGGATCGGCTACGCGTCGGCGGCGACGGTCAATCTGACGTTTCGCGAGAGCGATTTTGACGGGCCGCCGCGCGCGTTCGGCTTCGTCGTGCCGTCAAGCGAGCGCCGGCGCATAATCGCCGGCAGCTTTTCGAGTTTCAAGTTCGAAGGACGCGCACCGACGGGCGCAATCCTGGCGCGCGCTTTCGTCGGCGGCGAGCTGAGCCGCGAGATGATGCAACTCGGCGACGACCAGATCCTCGCCGCCGTGCGCGACGAGTTTCGCGCGCTGCTCGGAGTGAGCGCCGCGCCGGGAATCGTCGAAGTCAGGCGATGGCCCGACTCGATGCCGCAGTACGACGTCGGGCACCTGGCGCGAGTCGCGGAGATCGAGCGCGTCGTCGCCGAGATTCCAGCGTTCGCAATCGCGGGCGCGGCGTATCGCGGCGTCGGGATTCCCGATTGCGTGCGCAGCGGCGAAGCTGCGGCCGATGCGATCTTCACCCAACTCTCGACGCCGAAATGAAACCTGTCGATGAAGGCCGCAGTGTGAACATGACTTCCGGCGGCGGCAGCGCGGCGCATTGGCCGCGAGTGATCGCGCACGCCGACATGGACGCTTTTTACGCGTCGGTCGAAGTGCTCGACAATCCCGCCCTGCGCGGGCTGCCGGTGATCGTCGGCGGGCGCAGCGCGCGCGGCGTTGTCACCTCGGCGTCGTACGAGGCGCGCAAATTCGGCGTGCGATCCGCGATGCCGACCGGGCAGGCGCGCAAACTCTGTCCGCAGGCGATTTTCGTGCCGGGCCGGATGGATCGCTACGTGGAAATCTCGCGCGTGGTGCGGCGCGTGTTCGAGAGCTTCAGTCCGATCGTGGAGCCGCTGTCGCTCGACGAGGCCTTTATCGATCTGACCGGCACCGAGCGTCTGCTCGGCCCGCCGCTTGACGCCGCGCGCGATCTCAAGCGCCGCGTGCTCGAAGAGACCGGGCTGGTCGCGTCGGTGGGCGTCGCGCCGACCAAGATGGCGGCGAAAATTCTGAGTGACATGTCGAAGCCCGACGGCCTGCTCTCGGTGGCGCCGGAAAAACTCCGCGAATTTCTGACCCCGCTGCCGGTTGAGAGGCTGTGGGGCGTGGGACGCGTGACGCTCGCGCGGATGCATGAATGCGGCATCGCGACGGTCGGCGACCTGGCGCGCCGCGACCCGGCGGAGTTGAAGAGCCTGTTCGGCTCGATGGGGCCGCATCTGCATGAACTCGCCTCCGGCAACGACGCACGGCCGGTGGTGGCGGACTGGCAGCGCAAGTCGTACGGCGAGGAAAATACTTTCGCGCACGACCTGGCGCTCGACTCGGACGAACTGCGCCGCGTGCTGATCGCGCACGGCGACGCGCTGGCGCGGCGGCTGCGGGCCGACGGGGTGCGCGCGCGCACGGTGACGCTCAAGCTGAAACTGGCGCGTCCGCTCGGCGGCGGGCGCTATCCGCTGATCACGCGCAGCTTCTCGCTGGACGGCACGACCAATGACGGGCCGGAAATCTCGCGCGTCGCGACGGCTTTGCTGTCGAAGGTCGGCGGGCGGGACAAGATTCGCCTGGCGGGAGTGCAGGTGCATCAGCTGGAGCGCGCGGATACCACGCAGCTCAGGCTGTTCGGTTCGGCGCCCGCGGAGGATCGCAAGCGCGACCGGCTGAATCGGGCGCTGGATTCGGTGGCGAAGAAGTTTGGCGACGAGGCGGTGACGCGCGGGCTGGCGCGCGCCGAGCGCGCCGCGCCGACGCGGCGGATCAAGTGACGCGGGCCTCAGCGGCGGATTCGCGGCGTGGTCTCGGTCATCCCCGTCGGCAGGCCGTCGATGCTCCGCAGGTTGTGAGTCTGCCAGTACTGCTCTTTTTCAGCTTCGCCTTTTTTCGTCCAGTATTTTTCGAGCGTGTCGCGCGCCGTCATTTCGCTCATGCGGGGCACCGCGTAGCCGCATGAGGTCATTGCGGACTCGACGCGAATCTCCATCACCTGACGCACTCCAGGAAGGTTCGGGAATTTGGCGCTGAGTTCACGCCAGCGCGCGTGGCCGGGACGAATCGCGGCGCCGCGCCCATAGATGCGTGCGATCTCGGCGTTACCGCCGAAAGAGCAGAACATTATCGTGATGCGGCCGTCACGAAGCAGATGGGCGGCGGTTTCGTTGCCGCTGCCGGTCAGGTCCAGGTAGGCAACCCGCGTTTCATCAAGCACGCGGAATGTATCCATGCCCTTGGGCGACAGGTTGATGCGGCCTTCGGGCGCAGCAGTGGCGACGAAGAATATCTGTTGCGCGCCGACGAATTCAATCAATTCGGGAGTGAGGCGGTCGAAGAATTTGGACATGGGCCTTGATCCTCCCTGCTTGCAAGGATTGATTAACTATAGTTAATATCTTGCCTGATGCAAGCAGTTGGGCGGCGCCATCCGATCTTCCGCGCGATCGAGGCGATGACGGCGTTGGCGGAAATCTTCGAGCGCCGGCGCGAGGCGCTGGCGCGCGACGCCGGCATCACGATCGAGCAGTGGCGCGTGCTCGAGGAAATCTCGACCGAGCGTTTTATCCCGTCGATGTTCGCGCGCAGCCGCGAAAGCTCGGCGGCGGCGGTCTCGAAAATATTGCGGCAGCTGCTCGATGGCGGGCTGGTCTCGGCCGCGATTGGGCGGGCTGACCGCAGGAATCGGAGTTACAAGCTGACCGCGAAAGGACACCGGACGCTCGACGAGCTGCGCGCGTCGCGCCACGCGGCGATCGAGGCCATCTGGACGGAATTTTCGCGCGACGAGCTGGCCGCATTCAGCGCGTTCGCGGTCAAGCTGTCGGATCGGATCGAACGTTATTCGCGTGCGAAGAGCGCGCGGCGGGCCGCGGCTGTTTGATGAATTTAAGTTTCGCAATAAAATCGTTACGCCGTTGGCGCGGCGGGAGTTGAAAACGCGATGGCCGCAAAAACCCTGTTCGAAAAAATCTGGGAAGATCACGTCGTCCGCGAAAAGCAGCACGAGCCCTCCCTGCTCTACATCGACTTGCACCTGGTTCACGAGGTCACGTCGCCGCAGGCGTTCGAGGGTCTCCGCCGTTCGGGGCGCAAGGTCCGCGCGCCGCATCGGACCTACGCCACGCAGGATCACAACGTGCCGACGACCGATCGCAGCAAGCCGATCACCGACCCCGATTCGAAACTGCAGATCGAGACGCTGCGCAACAACTGCGCGGAGTTCGGCCTCAGGCTGTTCGATATCGGCTCGCGCGAGCAGGGGATCGTGCACGTCATCGGGCCGGAACTTGGCCTCACCCAGCCGGGCATGACGATCGTTTGCGGCGACAGCCACACCGCGACGCACGGCGCGTTCGGGGCGCTCGCGTTCGGCATCGGCACGAGCGAAGTCGAGCACGTGCTGGCGACGCAATGCCTGTGGGAAGCGCGCCCGCAGACGTTCGAGATTCGGGTCGACGGGAAGCTCGGCACGGGAGTGGGCGCGAAGGATTTGATCCTCGGCATCATCGGCAGAATCAAGACCAACGGCGCGACCGGACACGTGATCGAGTACCGCGGCGCGGCGATCGAGGCGCTGTCGATGGAAGAGCGGATGACGGTGTGCAACATGTCGATCGAAGGCGGCGCGCGTGCCGGGATGGTCGCGGCGGACAGGACGACGGTCGAGTATCTGCGCAGGCGCCGGTACCTCCCGAGCGGCAAGGAGTTCGACGAGTTGGCGGCGCGATGGCTCGAATGCCGCAGCGACGACGGCGCGAAGTTCGATCGGAGCGTGACGTTCGACGCGGCGACGTTCGCGCCGCAGGTGACGTGGGGCACGAATCCCGGCATGGTCACCGACGTGCGGGGCGCCGTGCCAAATCCCGCGGAGATTGGCGACCAGCAGCAGCGGGAGACCGTCGAGCGGGCGCTGACCTACATGGCGCTGCGGCCGGGCACGAAAATCGAGGACATCAAGATCGATCGCGTGTTCATCGGATCGTGCACGAACTCGCGGCTGAGCGATCTAAAGACCGCCGCCGGCATCGTCAAGGGCCGCAAGGTTGCGCCGACCGTGCACGCGATGGTCGTGCCGGGATCGCAGGAGGTCAAGGCGGAGGCGGAGAGCCTCGGCCTGGACAGAATTTTCATGGAAGCGGGCTTCGAGTGGCGCGAATCGGGATGCAGCATGTGCCTGGCGATGAACCCCGACGTGCTGCTGCCAGGCGAGCGATGCGCCAGCACCTCGAATCGCAACTTTGAGGGGCGGCAGGGCAAGGGCGGACGCACGCATCTTGTGAGTCCCGCGATGGCGGCGGCGGCGGCGATAGCGGGGCACTTCGTCGACGTGCGCGAGTGGCAGGGGTGACGAGACTCACTCTATTGAATGTGAAACCCGCCGTGGGTTTCACGCTTCCCTGGGCAGGGGTGACCCCTGCACCCAATGGTAAAGACAGGATGCGGGACTTCGTCCCTGTTAGAATTTTGTAAGGTTGGGCGAACAGAGGGCGCGAGCTTAGGAGACGCAGATGCAGGCATTCAAAAATTTTACCGGGATGGTGGCGCCGCTCGATCGCGCCAACGTCGATACCGATCAGATCATTCCCAAGCAGTTCCTGAAGGCCGTGGTGCGGACCGGCCTAAAAGCGGGGCTGTTCATCGACTGGCGGCGCAATCCGGACGGCACTGAGAACAAGGATTTCGCGCTGAACAAGCCGCGCTTCCAGGGCGCGTCGATACTGGTCGCGCGCAATAACTTTGGCTGCGGCAGTTCGCGCGAGCATGCGGTGTGGGCGCTCGATGACGCCGGCTTCCGCGCGGTGATCGCGCCGGAGTTCGCGGATATCTTTCACAATAACTGCCTGAAGAACGGCTTCCTTCCAATCACACTGCCGGCCGCCGAGGTCGAGCATATTTTTCGCACGACCGGCGACTACGAGGCGTACCGGCTCACGATCGATCTCGAGCGGCAGACGGTGTCCGACGATTTCGGATGGTCGGCGCATTTCGAGATTGAGCCGCACCAGAAGAAGTGCCTGCTCGAGGGACTCGACGACATCGCGTTGACCCTCGTGCACGAAGATCGAATCCGTGAGTACGAGCAGGCGCATCCGCTGCCGCGTCGCTTCGAGTAGCCGCGTGAACAAGATCCTCCGGATGACAATCGTCGCGCTGCTCTCGACGGC
>Ga0209040_10004910_pt1 | contig 10029 bp, 9 predicted proteins | sample BogFormECP12_OM3_FD_188240 | JGI IMG/M metagenome (GOLD analysis project Ga0209040, IMG submission 188240) | Bog forest soil microbial communities from Calvert Island, British Columbia, Canada - ECP12_OM3 (SPAdes) (version 2) | ecosystem: Environmental > Aquatic > Freshwater > Wetlands > Bog ... | reverse complement strand
CTACGATGGCCGTCTTGCCTACGCCTGGCTCGCCGATCAGCACGGGATTGTTCTTGGTGCGGCGGGACAGCACTTGAATCACGCGCCGGATCTCTTCGTCGCGGCCAATCACCGGGTCCAGTTTGCCCTGCGCGGCGGCTTGGGTCAAATCGCGGCCATATTTTTCCAGGGCTTCATAGGTGGCTTCGGGGTTCTGGGTGGTGACCCGCTGTGAGCCACGAACCTCTTGGAGAGCCCGCATTAAGCGGTCCTGGGTCAGACCAAATTCCTTGAAAAGACCCTGCTCGGCGATGGCTAGCAGCACATGCTCGACCGAGACGAAGTCGTCTTTCATCCGCTTGGCTTCGTCTTCGGCCTGGGTGAAGAGCTTTTGCAGGCGGTTGGTGATATAAATCTGGTCCGGACCGCCGGAGCTGCCGGAAACCTTCGGCAGCCGGTCAATGGCTTGCTCCACCCGATTGCGGACGGCCTCCACCGGAATGTCGGCCTTGTTTAGGATGGAGGGAGCGAGTCCGCCTTCTTGCTGGAGCAAAGCCAGCAGGAGGTGCTCGATGTCAACTTGCTGATTGCCATGGCGTACAGCGACGGTTTGGGCGGCGCGGACGGCTTCCTGGAGTTTTTCGGTGAGGCGGTTGAGGTCCATATCTTAGTGTCTCGTTATCAACTAATTTAAGTGTATCGCCAGCAGTTCAACTCGTCAAGTTTTCCGTAAACGTTAGACGCGAAGTCTCCGAAGGGGTGTTCAGGATATGGGAAGGGGCGTGTGGCGTGGAGGGAGGGGAAGACGCACGCGGCAAGTCCCTTTGCGGAGCGAACAATCCGCTGCACTTCCTGAAAACCCGTCTTCAGGCCAAGCGCCAGGGGGGACACACCCGCTATATCTTTCGCCCGAAGGAGTGCGGAATCGAGCCCGCTATGTCCCCATCCGCCGTCGCTGATTGGACAAGCCCCTTCGCGCGGGTAAATAGCCCGCGGCAGGCTGCTCCACATTCGACTGGTACCTCCTTTAGTACGGAAGTCCGTCAGCAAAAGCGGTCAAGAGATTAGGTCCCTCAACCGATTGGGTCTTCTCGCGGAAGGTCATAGAATTCAGAAGGACGCTACATGACACTATTACCATCGCCGGTGCCCCGCGGGGGCAAGACTCACTATTCCGAACAGGAAGCCGCGCTTGAACTCGGCCTCTCGCTCCCGGAGCTGCGTTCTCTTCTACGCTCCCATATCGTGGAGAGCGAAGAGGATATGAGCAACGCCTCCTCCGCCAGCTTCCAGCCGTCCGATCTCCTGATTCTCAAGCTGCTGGCAGCCAACCGGGTGAAGACGTAGAGCCTCGCCTACAGTTTTCGGTTGGCATGCCGGAACAGCCTTCTAGATAGCGGAGAGGCATGCGTATAGGATTTATCCTTTGTGATTTAGTGTTATCAACAGTTTAGCGAGTAGACCACTCTGGCTCTCTGTGCTCGATACAGAAAACAGTTGCATTCCACAAAATCATATACTAATATTGGAATCAAGCCGGGGAGGTAACTCCCACCAAAGCGAGACTAACCTCATAAAGACCCCTGAAGCAAACCTCCCCGGCGCCCGCAAGGGTCTCTCGCTCGGAGGATGGGGATTCGATCCTGAAAACTCCACCACAATAATCCCGTTCGTCAGATATAATTGTAAAATTGACTGATCTCACGATTCTCGGCTCCACGGGCTCCATTGGCGTGAGCACACTCGACGTTGTGGGGCGCCAGCCGGATGCCTATCGCGTTTATGCCTTGGTAGCCGGAACCAACGTTGACGTGCTGGCCTCTCAGATTCTGCGGTTCCGGCCCGCAGTGGCGGTTTTGGCTACCGAAGAGGCCCGCCAGCATCTGATAAGCAGGCTGAATGAGTTGTCGTTCGCCAGGCGGGATTGGCCGGAGTTGGCTTTTGGGCCCCAAGCCCGAGTGGCTGCGGCAACCGCATCCGAAGTGGGTTTTGTCATGTCGGCGATCGTCGGAGTGGCTGGCCTCGAAGCAACCTATGCGGCGATCTGCCGGGGGAAGCGGGTCGGCTTGGCGAACAAGGAAGTGCTGGTCGCCAGCGGCAAGCTGGTGGTGGAAGCCGCCAGACGGTATGGAACCGAGATGATACCGGTCGATAGCGAGCATAACGGAGCGCATCAATGCCTAAGGGCGGGCAAACGGGCGGAGGTCGCACGGCTGATTTTGACGGCCTCGGGCGGCCCGTTCCGGGAAGCGACGAAAGAGCAGATGGCTTCGGTTACGCCGGCGCAAGCTTTGAAACATCCGACGTGGAAGATGGGCCAGCGGATCACGATTGATTCCGCCACGATGATGAATAAAGGGTTTGAGGTGATTGAAGCCTGCTGGCTCTTTGATTTTTCGGCCGCTGAAGTAGATATCGTGGTCCACCCCCAGTCGACCGTCCACGCGATGGTGGAGTATTTGGATGGGAGCGTGATTGCGCAAATCTCCGCGACCGACATGCGCATGCCGATCCAATATGCGCTAACCTATCCGGCCCGCGATTCCGCTCCCGTACCCCGTCTCGATTGGACCCAACGCCGCTCCTGGACATTTGACGCTCCGGATTTTGACCGCTTTCCAGCGCTGCGGCTGGCTTACAGCGCCTTGCGCGCCGGCGGGTCCGCGACCTGTACATTAAATGCCGCCGACGAAGTGGCGGTCGAATCCTTCTTGTCGGAGGAGATTTCCTTCCCGGCGATTGCGGAAGTCGTGGAAGAAACATTGCAACGAGTACCCAACCGCCAGCCGAGTTCGGTAGCCGAAGTGCTTGAAATCGACGGTGAATCGCGCATGGCGGCGCGCCGGATCATCAAGGCCGGCGCAGCCGTGCAAGTCTGAGGTTTATATGGTCATCTTACAAAACGTTTGGTGGTTGCTGGTCCTGATCGGGGTGATGATTCTGATCCACGAGCTGGGTCATTATTGGGCGGCGCGGTTCTTTGATGTGCGGGTAGAGACCTTCAGCTTCGGCTTTGGACCACGGCTGTTCGGGTTCAAGCACGGCGAGACCGATTTCCGGTTCTCCGCGATTCTCTTCGGCGGATACGTCAAGATGGTCGGCGAGCAACCCGGTGAAGAAGGCGCCAACGATCCGCGCAGCGTACTCTCCAAACCGCGCTGGCAGCGTCTGATCATCGCGTTTGCCGGACCGTTCATGAATATCATTCTGGCGGTGGCGATTCTCACCGGCTTATTCATGGTCCGTTTTCCCAAACTGCCTTCGGTCCATTCTCCGATGGTCGGTTATGTGCTGCCGGACAGCCCGGCTGCCAAAGCTGGAATTCAGGAAGGCGACCAGATTGTTCAAGTCGATAATGAGGCCGATCCCACTTGGGAAGACATTCAGTTGAAGGAATTGGCCAGCGCCGGCCACGATCTCAGCGTCTGGTATGTGCGCAACGGCGAGCGCAAGCACCTGACGCTGGCGCCGTCCGCCGACCCCAAGACAGGGGTTGGATTCGCCGGTTGGGTGGAACAGAGCGAGATTGAACTGGTTCGCGTAGAGCCGTCGATGAACGCCGCCCGCGCCGGTCTCGAAAAGGGCGACGTTCTGGTGAGCGTGGACGGCCAGGCGATCCGCTCCACTCCGAAGCTGCATGCCATCATCAGCAACGGGAATGGCAACCCGGTTCAAGTGGTTTACCGGCGCGACGGTCAGGAACACGAGGTCACGGTTACTCCCCGCAAAGAAAAAGTGGATGGCGCGGAAAAGTGGATGATCGGAGTGCAACTGCAGCCGAAAGTAATCTTCGTGGCTCTGCCTTTGCCGCAGGCGCTGGTGGAATCGGTCCGTCAAAACGCCAAAGGCGCGGCGATCATTGCGCAGTTTCTGCGGGGCATCGTGGAACAGCGCATGTCGCCGAAATCTCTGGAAGGGCCGATTGGGATTGCGCAGCTCTCCGGGGAAGCAGCGCGTGAGGGGCCGACCGCGTTTTTCGGACTGATGTCGATGGTCAGCTTGAACCTGGCCATTTTTAACCTGCTCCCGATTCCGATTCTCGATGGCGGCGTGATTCTGCTGCTGCTGGTAGAGATGTTCATGCGGCGCGACCTAAGCCTGCGGGTGAAAGAAGCGGTGTTCAAGCTGGGATTTGTTTTCTTGATGGCCGTGGTCGCGTTTGTGATTTATAACGACATTTCTAAGCTGGCGGGGTAGGGTCCGGGCACATACCGCGTGCCTAGCGCCGGGGGGACACAGCTACGATGGTTCCGGCGGAAAGAGTGCGGACTCGAGCCCGCTGTGTCCCCATCCGCGTTTCGACGCGGGGTGATGGACGGCGGCCAAGCCCCTCAGGTTAACAACCAAGGTTAACAACCTGCCCCACTTTCTAAAGCAAACTCATCCAGCGCTGAGGCGAGCCGTTTCAGGCCCTCTCTTAACTCTTCCGCCGAGCCGCCAAAGCCGACCCGGAAGCGATCGGGCATTTCGAAAAAGTGCCCCGGCACGACGCTGGTCTCGTATTTGCCGCGCAGGAATTCACAGAATTGGTCCACCGGGCCGGTGAGCAGTTTGGGAAAAGCGGTCGTGCCAAAGGGCAGGGTGACATCCACTAGATCTTTACGCGTGGCGGCGAAGGCATTCCAGACTTGACGGTTGGTCTCCAATACCGCTCGCGCGCGGGCGCGAAACTTGCCTAGGAACGCGAAGGCCACGCGACTCAAACGCTCGGCTGGATGAGACTCGTTCACGTCGAACAGGTCTACCATGCGCCACATACGTTGTGCCAACTCCGGCTCGGCCAGAATCCATCCGCAGCGCAGGCCGCTGAGGCCGTACACCTTGGTCAGGCTGTTGGTGATCACGAATTCCGGACCGAGGTGAAAGGCCGAGCTTGGAGCTTGCTCAAAGGCAGCATCCAGGTAGACTTCGTCTACTAAGACGTGCGCGCCCACCTTTTGGGCGATAGCGCCAATTTCGCGCAAAGTGGATTCGGGGATCAACGCGCTGCTGGGATTGTGCAGATTGGTGATCGCGATCAGGCGGGTTTGCGGAGTGACCGGAATTTCCGCCGGGTCAATGGCGAACTGATTTTCCGCCCGCCGCGGAAACCGGCGGATGCGCGCCTGTAGAAATCCGAGCGTGGACAGGAGCAGTTCGTAGGTGGGATGCTCCACCAGCACTTCATCTCCCGGCTCTACCAGGGCGGCCATGGCGACAAAATTGGCCATGGATGTTCCGGCGGCGGCTACGACGTTTTCTTCTGAAACGCCGCTATGGCGGGCCAGGGCCTCCTGCAAAGGCTTCCATCCGTAGCTGCCTCCGCGGCTCAACTCCAGGTCTTCCAGCTTGCAGGGAAATTCAGAGATGGGCACGCTGGCCATCCCGCTGGTGGCTAGATTGAAACGGGCATGTTGATGGGTTTTGGCCCAATGCATGTAATGCGACTGGACAATGCGCGTCATGCTGGCTTGCTTCTCCAAAAAAGATACGCCGGGATGCCTGAGGCCAGAATGCCCCAGCCCGTGAGGCTCTCGAGCGGATAGCTCACTACCGTTCCGAGCACGATGAGCGCGCAGGAGCAGATGAACAGAGCGGTGGTCCAGGGGTGGCCGGGCACGGGATGCGTCAGTGCGCCGGGTTGCCGGCGGCGGAAAACAAATAACGCTCCGGCGGTGAGGCCAAAAAACAGGAAATCGGAAGAGGTGACGTAGCTCAGGATCTGCTCATAGCGGCCGGAGATCGCGATCACGATGGCCAGCAGACCTTGCAGCGCGATGGCGGCGACGGGCGCCTGCGTCCTGGCTGGAACCCAGGTTAGAGCGCGAAAAAACAAACCGTCTTCGGCCATGGCGAAATAGACGCGCGGCGCGGTCAGCATGCCTTGGCTCAAGAAACCGAAGGTGGAAAGCGAAATGGCCACGGCCGTCAGGCTGGCGCCGCGTGTTCCCAGCACTTGCCGCATCATCGTTGAAGCCGGCGTAGTCGTGTTTCCCAAACCTGCCGCGCCTAAAACGTGAAGATAGGCGAAATTCACGGCCACATAGAGCGCGATCACGCCTAAAACGCCAATCACCAGTCCGCGCGTCAGGTCGCGCTGAACATCGCGAAGTTCTCCGGACATGAAGCTGGCGGTCTGCCATCCGCCGTAGGAGAACGCGATGGGAGTCAGCGCTGCGCCCAGGGCAGGGATACCCACGACGATCCCCTCGCTGACGTTCGGGGCCAGATTCGCCGTTAGATTGGGGTGCAGAAATCCGCACGCCACAATGCCGGAGATCGCGGCAATCTTCAAACTCATGAAGAGATTCTGCGTCAGGCTTCCGGCGCGAACGCCGAGGCAGTTGATAGCAGTGAGCAGGGCCAGCGCCAGGACCGCAACGGCTGTATCGCTGAGCGGCAGATCGGCGATCGGCCGGAAATAGCGGGCGAAGGTGATCGCGACCGCCGCCATGCCGCCGGTTTGAATCACCAGCAACAGCGTCCAGCCATACATAAACGCGACGACCGGATGATAGGCTTCGCGCAGGTAGGCGTATTGTCCGCCCAGCTCCGGCTTGCGCGCGGCCAATTCGGCCCAGATGAACGCGCCAGCCAGCGCCACAGTTCCGCCCACAGCCCAAGCGCCTAAAATCCAGATTGGGGATGGCAACTGCCTGGCGACGAGATACGGATTGATGAAGATGCCCGAGCCAATGATGCCGCCCATGACGATCATGACGGCGTCAAACAGACCCAACCGGCGCGCGAGTTGCGTCATTACTTGCCGGGGCTGAGTTGATTGGCGGTGACGAAAATGGGTTCGATGTCGACGGGAATGTCGGACAGGCGGTCGAGCGATTGGCGCATGGCCGGAGAGACGGAGCCCATTTCCTCGAGCATTTTTTTGGCGCCGGCGTAGTCGCCGGTCGCTTCGATGGTGAGGATGTCGTGGGTCAGATCGCGAACCGCGGGTTTGATCTTGTTGAGATCCACGGAGAACGTGCCATCCGGCGACGCTCGAAAGCCACCCGCGCGCGTGAGATAGTTCACCTGCAGCGCCATGCCGCGCGCATGAGCATCCTGCAGGCCGAAGCGCAAAGAGCGGAACGTAGACGCCAGAAATGTGGTGTAGAGTTGACGCTCACTGCGATCCGTCTTCGGCAGGAGCTGATGATCGTACATGTACTGCAGCATGAAAAGCCCAGTAATATCGGCCTTGGCCTCTTCCATGGCGCTGTACAATTCCTTGAGTTCCTGGCGGACATTGCTGGCGCCGATTTGATGAGGGCCGATACCGTGGCTCAACTCGTGGGCCAGAATGTGGGTAAAAAACGCTTCGAAACTGAGATCGGCCCGATCGGCGGCGGGCAGCACGCGACGCGCGATGGGCGTTAGTGTCTGGTCGAATTTGGCCTGCTGCACGTTGCGCAGCATCACGCGCTTGCTGCCTTTTTGCGTGATCACGCGCTCATCGTTGGGCAGGTTGTAGGCGGCGGTTTGCACGCCATGATTGCCGTCGCCGGCGGCGAAGACTTCATTCACCACGCGAATCGGCGCCTGCGCGCCGAGTTTGGGATTGCGGTACTTCGCGTCCATCGGGAGATGGTCCTCGATCTCCTGCAGATGCGACGCGAAGAAGTTCAGCTTGGCGGTCTCTCTCTCGTCGCGCAGATTTACGTACACTTCAAAGCCGGCCTTGTATCCGAACAACTCGTCGTTGTAGGTTTCGTAGGGGCCGATGGTGATGTCGACGGGAGCGTCCAGGTCCATCCAGGCCAGATCGCTTTCGTAGTAGTCGTTCGAGAGAAAGGCCGCGCCGCGCGCCAGGAGAAAGCGCTTTAAGGTCGCATTGGTAGTGAGACCGGCAGCCTCTTCCAACAGGTTGGCTGCGCGCGCCAGGTCGTCGCGATACTCCACGCTGTAGGGGATAGCCTCCAAATGCTGCTGGGCATTGCGGCGGATCACCGTGAAGAAGCCTTCGGCGGCCTGTTTGTCCGCGCGGGAAAGCGTCTTCACCCAGGTTTCAAACTCCTCCCTAGTCAGATTTTCGGGATAAAAATTCGCGCCAGCGGGCTTGCGCTCCGGCACATTTGCGAGAAACGCGGCGTGGTTGTCTATCTCCGACCAGGGGCCCTTATTCAAGATGAAGTAATGCAGACGAGCCTGGCCAAGCGGCGTAGAATCGCTTTTCAACTTCTCGTAAAGCGCCAGGTTGCCGCTCCATAGCTGGCGCAAAAAAATGTGGTTGTAGAGGCGCGCGGCCTCAATCAGTCTGGACAATGCTTGCCGGTCTCCGCTGGACAAGCCGGAGAGATCGACACGCATTTCGGCCGGCGCAAAGCGCGCGATCATCTGGTTCAGCTTCGTAAGATCGGGATTGGTTTGTGCGGATATAACGGACATGAGGATCAGGGATGCCCCCAGTAGTATCCAACGCATTTCACTTCATCATAGACCGGGCCGCTAAACTGTTAGCATGCCTGCCAGAAGCAGTCTACCCAAGACCGAGCTGCTGGAACAATTGAACGCGTGCCAACGAAAGATCGCCGAATTGGAGCAACAGCTTGCCAACAACACGGCGAACTCCCGCCAATCGATTGAGGACCTGAAGCAGTTTGCCTACGTGGCGGCGCATGACTTACGCGAGCCGCTGCGCTCGATCGTCAGTTACACACAGCTCGTGGAACGGCGTTACGGCGCGCAACTGGATGGGACCGCGCTGGAGTTTCTGCAACAAGTGGTCAATTCGGCCCACCATATGACCGATCTGGTGGACGGCCTGACGAGTTATTCGCGTGCCTTGGCCGTGGAAACCGATGCACTCCGCCGCGTCAACCTGACCGGCGTGCTGGCGGGCGTGGTGCTGAAGCTGGACAGCAAGATTAAAGAGTGTGGCGCGACGATTGAACTGGGAGAGCTTCCCGCGGTGCTGGGCGAGGAACAATCGCTCGAGCGGTTGTTTTACGAGTTAATCGCCAACGCTATGCTCTATCGAAGCGAGCAGCCACCGAGGGCGAAGGTCACGGCCACGGAAGCGGGCGAGTTTTGGGAGTTCTGCGTTATGGACAACGGTATCGGCATCGATGCGGCCTATCATGACCGGATCTTCGGCCTGTTCAAGAGACTGCACAACAGAAGCACGCCGGGAATCGGATTGGGCCTGGCGATCTGCCGCCGGATCGTGGAGCGCCATGGCGGCAGTATCCGGGTGGAGTCGCAACTGGGACACGGATCGACTTTCCGCTTTACACTGCCAGCATAGTTTATGTTCACTCACAGCTTGGATGGCGGCGCGGAGATGAGAATTCTGGAAGTGCGGCATGCGCCTTTCGTTTATGAGACCGTCGCGCGAAATCGGGAATATTTGCGCCGGTGGTTGCCGTGGGTGGACAAGACTCACTCGGTCGACGACGTGGAAGCATTCATCAAGATGTCGCTCGAGCAGTTTGCCGAAAATCAGGGGTTCGCCGCGGGAATCTTCCGCGGGCCGGAATGCGTGGGGACGGTGGGTTTCCACCGGATCGATTGGGCCAACAAGAAAGTAGAACTCGGCTATTGGCTGGAAGAAGCTTCGCAAGGAAAAGGCATCATGACGGCCGCTTGCCGCGCCGCGATCGATCACGCATTCGACGCGTGGCGGATGATCCGGGTTGAAATCCATTGCGCGACGAGGAACGAAAGGAGCTGTGCGATTCCGAAGAGACTGGGGTTTCAGTTCGAAGGCGTCCGGCGGGATGGGCAGATCTTGAACGGTGTGCCGGTGGATATTAATGTGTATGCCATGCTGGCCAGGGATTGGCGGAGCTGAGGACTCTCTCAAGCCTGGCGCCGGGGGACACCGCTGCTATAGTTCTCAAGCGAAGGAGTTCGGACTCGAGCCCGCAGTGTCCCCATCCGCACTTTTTGCCTGGCGCCAGGGGGACACCGCTGCGATAGTTCTCAAGCGAAGGAGTTCGGACTTGAGCCCGCAGTGTCCCCATCCGCGTTTCTTGCCTGGCGCCGGGGGACACCGCTGCGATAGTTATGAGCGAAGGAGTTCGGACAAGAGCGCGCAGTGTCCCCATCCGCGCTTCTTGCCCCGCAGTGTCC
>Ga0209040_10004909_pt1 | contig 10030 bp, 7 predicted proteins | sample BogFormECP12_OM3_FD_188240 | JGI IMG/M metagenome (GOLD analysis project Ga0209040, IMG submission 188240) | Bog forest soil microbial communities from Calvert Island, British Columbia, Canada - ECP12_OM3 (SPAdes) (version 2) | ecosystem: Environmental > Aquatic > Freshwater > Wetlands > Bog ... | reverse complement strand
CTGATGTTGCTGTGGGCCTTCATTGCGGTCATTATTGCCTTGTATTTTGGCTGGCTGAAGCCGGTGCCCGGAAAATCGGTCGCCTTGACGCTTCCTATCATCCTTCTCTTCAGCATCGTGGGAATCGCGGGCAGTTACGGCGTGGCGTGGTTTGGAATTCGTGTGAACACGTTCGCGAACTCGCGCACCGCTTTCGCGTCGCTGCCCGGCAAGCCGTACCCGGTCTATCAGATCCCACTCGAAGCCGGGATGTCCATTGGCATGATGCTGATTTCGGTTGAACTGCTCATCATGCTTTTCATTCTGCTGTTCATTCCTGCTGACTATGCCGGTCCGTGCTTCATCGGATTCGCGATCGGCGAGTCACTGGGCGCGGCGGCGCTGCGTATCGCGGGCGGCATTTTCACCAAGATCGCCGACATCGGTTCCGACCTGATGAAGATCGTTTTCAAGATCAAGGAAGATGATGCCCGCAATCCCGGCGTCATCGCCGACTGTACCGGCGACAACGCCGGCGACTCGGTCGGACCTTCGGCCGACGGCTTTGAAACCTACGGCGTGACCGGCGTCGCGCTCATTACTTTCATTTTGCTGGGCGTGAAAAGTCCGACGATCCAGGTGCAACTGCTGGTCTGGATTTTCGTCATGCGCATCATGATGCTCGTCTCCAGCGCATTGGCTTATTTCGTCAATAGCGCCATCGCCAAAGCGAAGTACGGTAATGCCGACAAAATGGACTTCGAGCATCCGCTGACTTCGCTGGTCTGGCTCACCTCCATCGTTTCGATCATCGCCACCTATTTTGTTTCGTACCTCATCATCCCGAACCTGGGTGGCGATACGTCGCAGTGGTGGAAACTGGCTTCGATCATCTCTTGCGGAACTCTGGCAGGAGCGCTGATTCCTGAACTGGTCAAGGTTTTCACCTCCGTGAACTCGCGCCACGTGAACGAAGTTGTGACCTCGGCGAAGGAAGGTGGCGCATCACTCGGCATCCTTTCCGGTTTTGTCGCCGGAAACTTCTCCGGCTATTACCTCGGCCTCTCCATGATGGGCTTGATGGCCGTCGCTTACTACATGAGCACGATGGGCTTGGAACTGGCGGCTGGAATGCTCGCTCCGGCCGTCTTCGCTTTCGGGTTGGTTGCTTTCGGCTTCCTCGGCATGGGACCTGTGACCATCGCGGTCGATTCCTACGGCCCGGTCACCGACAACGCGCAGTCGGTATATGAACTGTCGCTGATCGAGACGATCCCCAACGTCAAGGCGGAAATCAAGAAAGACTTCAACATCGACGTGAATTTTGAACGCTCCAAGGACTTGCTGGAAGAGAACGACGGCGCCGGCAACACCTTTAAGGCCACGGCTAAACCAGTGCTGATCGGAACGGCGGTTGTGGGAGCGACCACGATGATCTTTTCGATCATCATGGCCCTCACCCACGGGCTGACCGTAAATAAGGAAAATCTTTCGTTGCTGCACGCTCCTTTCTTTTTGGGTCTAATCACCGGCGGCGCGATGATCTACTGGTTCACGGGAGCGTCCACCCAGGCCGTGACCACCGGAGCCTACCGTGCCGTCGAGTTCATCAAAGCCAACATCAAGCTTGAGGGATCGGACAAGGCATCGGTTTCCGACAGCAAGAAGGTGGTCGAGATCTGCACCAAGTACGCGCAGAAGGGCATGTTCAACATCTTTCTCGCCGTGTTCTTCGGAACCCTGACTTTTGCCTTCGTCGAGCCGTTCTTCTTCATCGGTTACCTGATCTCGATCGCGATCTCCGGTCTCTACCAGGCCATCTTCATGGCTAATGCCGGCGCGGCATGGGACAATGCCAAGAAGATCGTTGAAACCAAGCTGAAGCAGAAAGGCACGCCCTTACACGACGCCACGGTGATCGGCGATACGGTGGGCGATCCCTTCAAAGACACGTCTTCAGTGGCTATGAACCCGGTCATCAAGTTCACCACGCTGTTCGGGTTGCTGGCAGTCGAACTGGCGGAAACTCTCAAGCCCGAAGGCCATGCAACCAGCCTGACGATGGTTCTGGCGCTGGCGTTCTTCGCCGTTTCTTTCTTCTTCGTCTACAGGTCGTTCTACGGAATGCGAATCAGTTCGGAGTAGGCCAGCGAATGGGCTTAGTGAATTTGCTTTGAAGCGGCGCGGCTTTAGCCGCGCCGCAAGACATGCAAAATGAATGCGGGCTTTACAGTTTACTGAAAAACCTCCGGAATGCTCGCACAACCGTGGAAGAGCGGCCCCTTTACGGCCGCGCAAGCCCGCTGCTAGCGACCGACGAGAGCGTCGGCCCCTCAATACGCGTTCTTCATCTTGTCCTGGACGCTCTTAGCGAGCTTCTGGATCTCCTGTGCCTTCTTGATCACATCCATAGAGAGGATGTTGGCGCCGGTCTTGTCGACGTGCTGTTTGAGTTCGGCGCTGAGAGCCACCAGTTTCTCAGTGTCAAGCCGTAACTGGGCTCGCCGTTCTGCAACCACCCGGCTGAACATCGCCTGTTCCAACCGCGTCTGCGGATCGCCTGCTGAGTGGTCATTAACCGTCTCGCGCTCGGCGGCGAGTTTTTGAGCCTGCAGTGCATTCGCAGGATCTGTTCTCGACTGCGAGTTTGTAGGAATCGCTAAAAGGGTGAGTGACAACATCAGGACCACAACATACTTCAACATGACCGCGCTCCTGCAACCGCCTCCGTATTTTGCGAAGGCTAGCCTCTGTTTAGCACGGTTCCGGCAGACAGCAGTGGGACAATGGGCTCGTTTTAAGACGAAAGTAACGAAGCCGGCGCCGCTCGCCTAGTGTGCTGTCCCGCAAGTTCGCAGCAAAAACTCATGTTGTCATCCTGAGCGAAGCGAAGGACCTATGTATTTTGTCTGCACCACGAGCCCTTTTTCGCCCGTCCCGAAGACAGCCTCCGACTTTGTTCGTGTATTCCGGGACACCACACTAGCTGTCATCGAAAGGAAGTAAAAAAGAGAGTACTGCGGATAACCGGGGCGGCCACAAACTATGCGCTGGCCTTGTCGGCCCTGACGTCGTCAAGCGCGGCTTCATCGAGATTGGTTTCATCGAGCTTCGATTCATCCAGCAGCGGCAGCGGCTTACTCACGGATGCCGACACCGCCGTCTCCAACTCCAACTGCTCCTGCCCACTGAGGGCGGACACTTTCCCGCGATAACTCTTGAGGTGCCGTTGCGCCGTCTCAAACGCTTCCTGCGCCTTGTTCAGATTCTTGCCCACATTTTCAAATTGGTTCTGGAAGAAGTCGAACGACTTTTGCGCCTTGGCCAATTCAGCGCGGCTTTTCTCGAAGCGTATGCCAACTTCGTACCACTTGTGCACCAGCGCAATCGTGTGCAACGTCATCAGCAAGGTGTTGGGCGAGACAGGAAAGACATGCTGCTCATTCATCCAGTCGCCCAGTTCACGGTTGCGGATCACTTCCATATAGAGCGTCTCACTCGGCAGATACATGAGTGCGATTTCGGTCGTCCCGTGCTCCGGTTGGATGTACTGCTGGATGCGCTTGGCCTCCGCCTTCATCACCCGCACCAGCGCAATCCGCGCCGCGTCAATTTCGGCCTTGTCGTTGCTCTCAAACAAGGCAATCACCTGCTCGCGCGGAAACTTGGCATCGATCGGCAGCTTGCGGTCGGGGAAATAGATGACTGCATCGGCGCGTCCTCCACCCTCACCCGGCGACGCCTGCAGCGCGAACATGTGAGCGGGCAGAAAGTCTCCGAGTAACCTCTCCAGGCTCGCTTCGCCGAACTGGCCCCGCAGGTGCGGAAGCTTCAGCAGATTGTTCAGATCGTTAATTGAGTGGCCAAGAGCGCCGACTTCACGAAGCTGCTCTTCCGCGTTTTTCAAGTGCTGCTGAACTTTTTCAAACTGGGCGAATCCTTCTTTGATATTCTCATCGAGTTTCTGCTGCACCTTCTCAGTGATTGCCATCAGCTTGGAATCAACGCGATCGCGAATCGAGTCCAGACTCTGTGCTGTCTGCTGATTCAAGCTCTGAAACTCGCTCTTGAGTTGCTGCGTAGTAAGCAGGAGAGAACTGGTCATCTCGCTGCGGCCATCGCTCAAGCTGCGTTTTTGCTCTTCCCTTCCGGCAGCAAGTTGCTGCTCCACCGAGCTTCGGATCTCTGAAAAGCCTTGCTGGATACGGTCTGTGACCTGCTGTCGGAGGTCCCCTTTAGTCTGCTCCAGGCGACTGGCCATGTCGGCAGTGCTGGTACTGATCTTCTGGCCAAGGGCGGTATTGAACCTTTCGAGCTGTCCTGCAACTTCCTCTTTTACATCTACTTGCGCAGCCGCCGAAACGCGGCGCAGCAGAACCACCGAGAACCCAAGCAGGACAAGGGTTCCGGCGAGCACGGTAACCAGCAGGAAGGTCTCCATGGTAAGTGGCTTAGCTGAATTCTAGAAGCTAGCGTGAAAGATGGAAAGCGAAACTTTACCGGCGATCCCCACGCCGCGACGCCGACCTCCTAAATTATGCTCCGGGCCTTGGCCGTTTCAATGGCGATGTGGATGGTGAGTCTCGGATTATGTGCGGCCGAAACCACGCCGGCAGCGGGCGGTGCTTACCGCGACACCGGCAACGAAGCTAGCAAACAACCCTCCCCCACCCGTACAAACTCGACTACCACCGGATCGCCCTCGGGCGAAGACGCCGCCGCCGAGAATGAACTTTTCGAAGCGGCCAACAAAAGCCGCAAACTCGCGGGCGTGCCTCCGTTGCGCCTGGAAGAAAGTCTGCGCGCGGCGGCCCGGGCCCATGCCCAGCGTATGGTAGCGACCGAGCAACTGGAGCATCGCTTTTCCGATGAACCGCCTCTTCTCGAAAGAATGGCCCATGCCAGCCCGCTCAAGATGGACAGAGTCGGTGAAAATATCGCCCTCTCCAGTTCCGCCTCAAGCGCAAATGACACATTCATGCATTCGCCTCCACACCGTCAGAACCTGCTCGATCCCCGCTTCAATGTCGCTGGCATCGCCGCGTTCTGGAGTAAGGGCCGGCTCTACGTGGTCCAGGATTTCGCCCGCCAGGTTCCCTCGTATTCCGCGCGGCAGAGCGAAAGCCTTTACTGAGTTGCGATTCTGCTGTACTGAGATTCTCGCAGCACGCGGGCGAGGGCGCCCGCGCCACACGACCTGCTTCACAACCCACTGTGCTACCCTGCGAACATCTGGCCCGCCCGTATGGAACCTGCTCCTCGAATCCGCATCGGGACTGCCGGCTGGTCCTACAAAGACTGGGACGGAATTCTCTATCCACCGGAAGTGACGCGGAAGAAGATCCACCCGGTTGAATTCCTGGCGCGCTTTTTCGACGTCATCGAAATCAATACGTCATTCTACGGACACATACGTCCGGAGCTGGGCCGCCTGTGGTCGCGCAAGGCAGCCGCGGTCAATCCGAATTTTCTTTTCACCGCCAAACTGCACCGGTCGTTCACGCATTCTCCGCTGGCAGTGATGGAACCAACCTCGGCCGCCAGCATCCGCCCCAATGATAAGGACGAACAACTCGCACGCGAGGGCCTGGATGCGCTGGCCGCGGAAGGGAAGTTGGGCGCGCTCCTCATCCAGTTCCCCGTGTCTTTCAAGAACACCAGCCTGAATCGCGAATACCTGGAGCAGTTGCTGCGGCAGTTCATCGAGTATCCGCGAGTGGTCGAAGTGCGGCACGAAAGCTGGAATAATCCCGAAACCCTCGCCGAATTCATGCGCCACAACGTCGGCTTCTGCAACATCGATCAGCCGCTGCTGGGGCGATCGCTCGCGCCCACCGAGCATGTCACCTCGGGCGTGGGATACGTCCGCCTGCATGGCCGCAACTACGAGCATTGGTTTGAGAGCGGGTCCGACAGCGACAACCGCAATCGGGATGATCGTTACAACTACCTCTACAAACCGGCGGAACTCGAGAAGTGGAAACAGAAAATCGAAGTCATCGCCCACCAGGCCGAAAATACCTACGTGATCGCCAACAATCATTTTCAGGCAAAAGCTGCGGTGAATGCGCTGGAGTTGCGGCACTTGCTCGATGGAAGGAAAGTTCCCGCACCCGAGACGCTGGTGAAGAACTACCCCGAATTGCGCGCGATCGTGGAGATTGAAGACGCCGGCGGGAACTACTCGCTGCTGGCGTAAAGGGACGTTCCGCTTTCTGCGCACCCTCCTGAAAGACCCTGCCCCAATACGCTATCCTCTTACTAATAACTTTCCGAACCATGAAAGAAAGCGTCCAGCCGCCGACCGGAATGCAGTCGAGAAGTTGGCTTTCCGGTCGCCTTGCAGTCCTGCAGCAACGCGAAGGTCAAGTATTTTTGGCTCTGGCCCTGGTGATCGGGGCGCTGACCGGCTTGGCAGTGGTCGCCTTCATCATGCTCACGGAACGCCTAGGGATGCGGCTCTATCCCGTAGGCGGCGCTCCCTGGCGGCGCGTGCTGTTTCCCGTCGTAGGGTCGTTTGGCATTGGTTATCTGTTATATCGATACTTTCCCGATGCCCGCGGCAGCGGCGTGCCCCAGACGAAGGCGGCGCTGTTCGCCCGCGATGGGCATATTACCCTGCGAACGGTGCTGGGCAAATTCTTCTGCACCTCGGCAACCCTCGCATCCGGAATTCCGCTGGGACGCGAAGGCCCTTCGGTGCAAGTGGGAGCGGGCATTGGTTCGGTGCTGGGCCGCGCTCTGGGACTACGCACCGAGCAAGTAAAGAAACTCATCCCGGTAGGAGCGGCGGCCGCCATTGCAGCCGCGTTTAATACTCCACTGGCGGCCGTGCTGTTTTCGCTTGAAGAGGTAACGGGTGATCTCTACGCGCCGGTGATGGGCGCAGTAGTGTTGGCTTCTGCCACAGCCTGGATGGTGCTGCGTGTGTTCCTGGGTAACCAGCCTTTGTTTAGAGTTCCGCAGTACCAACTGGTCCATCCCTCCGAGTTCGCAGTGTACGCGGTGCTCGGGGTTGTCGGCGGCGTGGTTTCGGCGATCTTTACGAAACTCTTATTAGGCATACGGGCCCGTTTCCTCCGCTTCCCGCGGAAGACCGTCTGGTTTCAACCGGTGGTGGGCGGGTTAGTGGTTGGTTTAATGGGATGGTTCGTGCCGCAGGTTCTGGGCGTCGGTTACGGGTATGTTGGCGACGCTTTAAACGGCCGGATGGCGTTCCAGTTGATGGCCCTGCTGGTAGTTCTGAAACTCATCGCCGTTACCACCAGCTACGCCACGGGGAATGCAGGCGGCATTTTCGGCCCTTCATTATTTATCGGCGCGATGCTGGGAGGCACGGTAGGGACGGTGGCGCATCATCTATTCCCCGCTTACACGGCGACGCCCGGAGCATACGCGCTGGTGGGAATGGGCGCGGTGTTCGCAGGCGTAGTGCGTACTCCCATGACCTCCGTATTAATGATCTTCGAGATGACGCAGGATTATGCGGTGATCGTCCCGCTCATGATTGCGAATCTGGTGAGCCTTTTCATCGCATCGCAATTGCAGCATGAGCCCATCTACGAAGCCCTGGCAGTGCAGGACGGCATCCACCTGCCTTCGGCGGAGACCCGCCAACGCTATGGCCAACGCCAGGTCATCGCGATCATGCAGGCCCCAAGCCAGTTGCTGCCAGCCGAGATGAAAGTGCAGGAGGCGCTGGAGAGGATTCGCTCGAGTGCAGACCGAACCTGGCTCGTGACCGACCAACGAGGCGTAATTGGAGTGATTAACCTTTCAAATCTGGAACAAGCGATAGCGGAATCCGCGGACAAGAAACTCGGCGAGTTGATGGATGCTATGGTTTTTCCGCACCTGCACGCTGACCAAGGACTTGATTTGGCTCTCGAGCGTATGGGCGCGAACCAGATTGAAATCCTGCCCGTGGTCAACCGCGCCGACGTTCACAAACTGGAGGGCGTTGTGACCCTGCGGGATGTGCTCGACGCCTACGGGGTCAACCGGGCCTAACCGAATCACGTAGGGCGGACGGCCTCGTCCGCCCTGCGGAACGAGGCTCGTGTTTGTTTTGGCCCTGAAACTCGAGTTGCATCCGTATTGCATCGACGTTCATCTATCCATCATGACTTCGAATAGTGTATTCATAGAATCCCTTTCTTCCCAGCACCCGCTTGGCCAAAATCTTCCGCCGGAAGACTTACCGGCACAAGCCTTACCGGACGAGGCGGCGCGCGCCGCATCCTCCGAAGCGGGAGACGCCGCTCTACTCGATTCCTACTCCCGCGCGGTGATTGCCGCAGTCGATCGAGTCAGTCCCTCGGTAGTGAATGTTGAAGTACACCACCAGGCGCAGAGCCGCACGGGTTCGGGCGAACCCAGCGAGCGCCGCGGCGGCGGTTCCGGTTTTGTATTCACGCCCGATGGTTTGATTCTCACCAATAGCCATGTCGTGCATGACGCTACTCGCATCGAGGTGACTCTGGCGGACGGCCGCCGCGCTCCGGCTCATACCGTCGGCGATGACCCCGCGACCGATCTGGCCATCATTCGCATCGATGCTACTAGATTGCAAGCTGTCCCTCTGGGAGATTCGCAGCAACTGCGGCCCGGCCAGATGGAATAGCCATCGGCAACCCGTACGGATTTCAATCCACTGTGACGGCGGGCGTAATTAGCGCGCTGGGGCGATCCTTGCGATCCTACTCAGGGCGCCTGATCGAGGATGTCATTCAAACCGATGCCGCCCTGAACCCGGGAAACTCCGGGGGACCGTTAGTCGACTCGCGCGGCCAGGTGATCGGAGTCAACACGGCCACGATTCTGCCGGCGCAAGGAATCTGTTTCGCAATCGGGATCAACACCGCAAAATTCGTAGCCAGCCGCTTGCTGCGCGATGGGCGGATCCGGCGCAGTTACATCGGAGTGTCGGCGCAGACCGTGCCCATTCATCGCCGCGTGGTGCGCTTTTACTCTCTAGAGCGGGAAACCGGCGTAGTCGTGGTCGGTATTGAAGACCGAAGTCCGGCCCGGACCGCGGGCTTGCGCGAGGGCGACGTCATCGTGGCGCTGGATGGAAAGCCCGTGGCCGGTGTGGATGACCTGCATCGTTTGCTGACCGACGCTCAAGTCGGAGCCCGCTGCGCGTTGACGGTCATTCGCCACACCGCAAGGCTGATCCTGCCGATCCTTCCCGAAGAGGCACGTTAACCAGGCTGCCTGCCCGTCCCTATCGCATTGCACACACCAGATTTCGTGTGTTAGCTTCGATTCGGAGAGTTCCGCTTGCGACACACGGTTCCGGCTGGGATGAAGATGGACCGCAAGGAAACTGACCTCTACCTGCGGCTCGATCCAGCGCGTCTTCCCCGCCATATCGCCATCATCATGGACGGAAACGGGCGTTGGGCCCGCCGCCGCCACATGCCGCGTGTCGCCGGACACCGCGCCGGTGTCGCTGCCGTCCGTTCCACGGTCGAAACCGCGGCGCGCATCGGAATCCCCGCGCTAACCCTCTACGCCTTCTCCGAGGAGAATTGGAAAAAGCGCCCCAAGACGGAAGTCGACTTCCTGATGCGCCTTCTGTGCCGCTATCTCAAGGCGGAGATCAAGACACTCAACGAAAATAATATCCGCTTGCAGTACATCGGACGCCAGCATGAATTGCCAGAATCGGTGCAGCGCGAAATGGAAGAAGCCAGCGAGGCGACCTCCACGAATACCGGAATGCTGCTGACGCTGGCGCTGAACTACAGTTCGCGCAGCGAGATCGTCGACGCCTTCCGCTCCCTGGCCGAGGCTGCGGCCCGCAATGGAGGACTGGATCACCTGGTAGTTGACGAGCGGGCCATCAGCGAGCATCTCTACACTCGCGGCCTGCCCGATCCCGACTTAGTAATTCGCACCAGCGGCGAGATGCGGCTCAGTAACTTCTTGCTCTGGCAACTTGCCTATGCGGAGATCTATGTGACACCGACTTTATGGCCGGACTTCCGGGGTGTGCAATTGCTCCAGGGCATCGAAGAATATCAGAAGCGCGACCGTCGCTACGGCG